>Ga0206917_1225_pt1 | contig 12318 bp, 14 predicted proteins | sample Alteio_BWOrgHeat_68_FD_152931 | JGI IMG/M metagenome (GOLD analysis project Ga0206917, IMG submission 152931) | Enriched cells from forest soil in Barre Woods Harvard Forest LTER site, Petersham, Massachusetts, United States -... | ecosystem: Environmental > Terrestrial > Soil > Temperate forest >...
AGCACGGTATACGGAACGCCGCCGCTGCGCGTGCGGAAGGCTATACGGGTCATTCTGACAAAAAAGGTTTCATAAAAGACGCGCCCAGGACGTCCTCTCCCGCACCTGTTGCGGATGGATCGGGTCCGGCGGCGGCGGTGTCCCCTGCCGGGTCGAATAAAGAAGCCGACACGGTTGCCGTTACGCCGGCGGGGACGGTTGCCCAGCCCGCATTGTCAACGCCTGCTGCTCCGGCGCCGGCTCCGGATTCAGGCGCCGCGGCGGCTGCAACGGCGGCGTCTTCTCCTGTAACACCCGCCGACCCCGCGCCACAGGCTCCTTCGGTGCTTGCGGTAGTAAGTGGCAGCGCCAGAGACCAACTGAGCGAAGCGGCGGCTAAATTGGCTGAGCATCACAAGCTGGGCGAGGAGGCGGCGCTGAAGCTGCTGGCCCAGAGAGACGCAAGAAACCGCGCAAACGCCACGGGGCAGGCAGCAGTGACGCCCGATGAAGCCCGGAAAGGGGGGGCTATCAGTATAAGCGAGGCCGCTGCAAGGAAAGCACTGGCGGATGCCTCTGAAAAACCCACGGTCCTGCCCACTCCCGGAGGCGGTGGCACGGAAGCGGGAAGGGCGTGAGATGGCATTGTCACACAATCTTCATTTGTCTTGCCAGGATAACGTGCTACAATGCCCATAAGTGTAAATAGTAAGGACTAGAGATCCTGTATGGCGCTACAAGATATAGTAGTAAAACCCGTCGAGCACACCGCTAAAGGTATCGCTAAAGGTGCTGAAGTGGGCGTAAAGACTGGGCTGCTGGGAGGCGCCGGGCTCGGTGTTCTCACGATGTGGGCCATCGGCCTTGCCAATCCGGTGACGGCGCTGGTGGCAGGAGCGGCCGTTGCCGTAGCGGCGTCTGTCGCGCTGGTGGGATTTGTAACCGGTCCTGCGGGCACCGGTGTAGGCGGCGCAATCGGCGCGGTCAAAGGCGCCGCCAAGGGAGTTGCAGGGCTTTTCTCCGGCAAATCGCGTGTTGCCCCGGGCGAAGCTCCCACGAAAGAAGATGTCGATGTGCTGCGTCTGGAAGACGCAAGGATACGCGCTGAGACGGCGAGAATGCAGCTGCAGCGGCAGCAGGAACGTGCGGCGGCCCTGGGTGAGAACCCGGATGCGCGCAGCGGTTTTGCGGCAAAAGTCACGCAGCAACAGCAGACTCAGGAAAATCTTGCATCCGCGGCCACGCGGTAGCGAAAAGGAAAACGGTATATGGGGATCAGGGATAGGATTGCAGATGCGGCCGCGCCCAAGTGGAAGCAGGCACTTGACAACCTCAAGGATGCCGCCGGCGCGCTTCCCGGTGTCGCAAAAAATACCGGAGAAGTAGCGGCGAGCGCCGGAAAGACCGGCGGGGGGATCGTGGCCGGGGTGCTGGGCTTTGTCAGCAATGTCGCTTCACGCTTCGCAAGCGCCGCCACAGGCGGCATGAAATTCGCGGTCGAAAAGGCAAGAGATCATAAAAACCTGACCACGGTCGTTGTCGCCGTTGCGGCGGCGGTTGGCATCAACCGGTTTTTCAAGCGCAGGGAAGAAGCCAAGCTGGCAAACGAGGCGGAACGCTACCGCGAGTCTGTGGAGGCGCACCGGGCCATGCAGGCGCAGATGGCACAGGAGCGTGCCGCAGTGGCTGCGCAGTTCGGGCAGCACAACCCCGCGGACGGCCAGTGGGTGGAACGTTCGGGCCGTGGCACGGACCGGGTTGCAGGGATGTAACTGGCCGCAGGGATGGCCGCTAAATCCCATTTGACAGGCCCTATTTAATCTGTATATTTGCCTTCCTTTTTTCCCGTGGGGAAAAGGCGTATTTATTTACACTGTTCAGGATATTCCGCATGACCAAACGCATCGCCGCCAAGTATAAAATCAGCCGCCGCATCGGTGAAAGCCTCTGGGGACGCGCGAAAGACCCGGTGGGCAAGCGCAATTACGCGCCTGGCCAGCATGGCGCGACGCGCCGCCGCAAGGGCTCCGATTTCGGCAGCCAGCTGATGGCGAAGCAGAAGCTGCGCGGCTATTACGGCAATATCAGCGAGCGCCAGTTTCGCCGCATTTACCAGGAAGCCGCCCGCCGCAAGGGCGACACGAGCGAGAACCTCATCGCCCTGCTGGAGTCGCGCCTCGATACCGTCATCTACCGCATGGGTATCGTCCCCACCGTCTTCGCCGCACGCCAGTTCGTCAGCCACGGCCATGTGAAGGTCAACGGCAAGCGCGTGAACATCGCCAGCTACAGCGTGCAGGAAGGTGACGAAGTTGAGGTGAAGGAAAGGTCCCGCCAGCTTATGGTGGTGCTGGAAGCGCAGCAGAACCCCGAGCGCAGCGTGCCCGACTATATTGACTTCGACCCGAAAGAGCTGAAGGCCAAGCTGGTCCGCGCTCCCAAGCTTGCGGACGTTCCCTATCCGCTGCTGATGGAACCGAACCTCATCGTCGAGTTCTATTCCCGCTAATCTTCCGCTGCCACTCGTATGAGCGTCAGCACCCTGCCTCGCGAAAAAGCTTCTGGGGCGGTAGTTCTTTGCCTTTTTGGCTGCCTGCTGCGCATCGTGCTTTCCGATCCGCTGCTCGATTCCATCGGCATTCATTACGACACCATAGGTGAGGGAAGCTTCTACGAGAAGATTCATCCCGGCACGGTGCTGATCCTGCTTTCCTTCTTTGTCTTATTGCTGGAAGAGGGCAACCCCTTTCGGCGCCTGCTGCTGGTGGGCAAGGAATATACCGCGTATCTGTCGCTGCTGGCGCTGTATGTGCTGCTGTTTGTCTATATGGGGCTGCGCAGCGGCTTTGCGGGGCTTGCGTTCCTGATAGACACGCATATGACGGTGGCCGTGTGCACGCTGGTGCTCTCCACTGCACCTCCCCGGCTGTGCCGCGTGGCGCTGCATGTATTTATCGTGCTGGCGGCATGCAACAGCATCATTGGGATCGCAGAGGCGGTCGGCAGGTTCCGTGTATTTACGTTTGATCCGTCCTGGCCCGTCCTGAAAGAACAGTATTTTCGTGCGTCCGCCCTGCTGGGCCACCCCCTCAATAACGCGATGTTTGCCTCGGTGGCGCTTTTCGTGTCGCTTGGGGCCGGATATCCCCCGATGCGCACCCGGGCGCTGGCTCTGCTCTTTACCCTTTCGCTGGTGGCGTTCGGAGGCCGCGCAGGGCTTGGAGTCAGTTTGGCGGGGTTGCTTTTTCTCGCGCTCGCCGGGATATGGAAGGGCGAGGATGGGCGGCAAAACGGCACGCACCGGATTGCGTCGAAGGCGCTGCTTTTCCTGCTGGCTCCTTTGTTTCTGTGTTGCGGCATATACCTTGCCCTGAATACGCCGATGGGGGAACGGCTCGCGGCGAGCCTGACATGGGATGCGAGCGCGGAAAGCCGCAAGCTGGCCTGGCAGGTGTTCGACGTGATGACGCGCACGGAAATCCTGTTCGGAGTGTCGTCTGATCGTATCGTGGACATCACCTACCGCCTGAACCAGAGCGTGGCGCTGGCGGAGATTGAGAATCCGTGGCTGATGATGCTACTTTATCTGGGAGCGCTGGCGTTCCCGTTCTGGCTGATCGCGACCTTTGTTTTTCTCCGTCGCCTGATGCGTGGCCTTCCGTTGGCGCTGAAGCTTGCCGTAGTGGCCTATTTTCTGATCGCCTCCACCTCGAATTCCTTCGGCCGGAAAGATGCCAATTATGCGCTGATGGTCGCAGCCGTCATCTGTGCCTCGCGCGGGGCACGTGATCGTAGCTCCCTGCCATGAAGGCCGGCGAAAAGAACGCAGCCCTTCCTGCGCTGCTGTGTTTGTGCGGTTTTTTCCTGCATATCCTGCTCTCCGGCCCGCTGCTTGAAGCGTTAGGGATGCATTATACGGGAGATGAGGGAAGAGTGTACGAGAAACTCCACCCCGGCACCTGGCTCATTTATGCGTCCTTCGTCCTGCTGCTGTGGGGAAAGGGCGGGGCTTTCGCGCGCGCGACCCGGCTGTTTCACGAATACACCCCGTATGTCTGTCTGCTGGCGCTGTATGTGCTGTTGTTCGTCTATATGGGGGTACGAAGCGGGTTCGCGGGGCTGGCCTTTCTCGTCGACACGCACATGACTGTCCCCATTTGCGCCATTGTCCTCTCCTGCGCGCCGCCACCCTACTGCCGGAGGGCGGCCCATGGCTTCATCGCACTGGCCGCGCTCAACAGCGCGATAGGCATCGCGGAGGGGTTGGGGAAGTTCCGCCTGTTCGCCTTCGATCCGCAATGGACCATCCTGCACGACCCGTATTTCCGCGCGTCCGCATTGCTGGGGCACCCGCTCAACAACGCCATGTTCACCTCGGTGGCCCTGTTCGTGGCGATGGGATTGGGGTATTCCCGCCATGTGAAGGCGGCATTGATTGCGCTGTTTCTGGTGTCGCTCGCGGCGTTTGGCGGGCGCATGGGGGTGCTGACGTCGCTGGCGGGGCTGGGGTGCCTCGCGATTGCGGAAGCGGCAAAAATATTAGCACAGCGGCAATGGAGCTTGCGGCAGATGTTTCTCGCGGCGGCGTCCGCAATCGTGCTTCCTGCCTGTCTCGCAGCAGGAGGGTATCTGATCCTGCAAAGCGGAATAGGCGAACGCATCGTCACCCACCTGCAGTGGGAAGAAAGCGCCAACAGCCGGTGGATCGCGTTCTCCGCCTTCGGCTATATGACGGGCCCGGAAAAACTTTTCGGGGTATCGGTGGATCGCGTGGTGGACATCGCCTACCGCATGAATCTCTCCGCGTCGCTTTCGGACATCGAGAACCCGTGGCTTCTGATGATCATGTTTTTAGGGTGGCTGGCGTTTCCCTTCTGGCTCGCGGTGACGGGGGCCTTCGCACTGCGCCTGATGCGGAACCAGCCGCTTGCTCTTAAGCTCGCGGTCATCGCCTATTTCCTCACGGCCTCCACTTCCAACTCCTTTGGACGCAAGGACTCGATCTATCTCATCATGGTCTGCGCTGTCATCTGCGTGTCGCGCATGGGAGCGGATATGCACGCAGGGCGTGAGTTACCCCTCCGCTAGATGATACAACTATAAATTGTATACATCGAATTATAATAATTATATATAACAGTATAATAATATATTTCCGCGGAGTATGCTGAGCGATTCCCATTGATTCAAATCAGGAAAAAGATACAATCTATAGTTGTTTTTCTGGTTTGGGTGATGCGAATAAAAACCCGGTTTTTCTCCGTTCTTCTGTTTGCCGTCGCATGCCATCTGGCGGCGTGCGAGAGCGTGCCTTCTTCTGTCAGAGGCTCCATGGGAGAGGCAACCTTGTCGGGCAAGGCCTACGCGTACGATGGCGACTCCATATTTTTCGGGCGGAAGGTGGAAGTGCGCCTGACGGGAATCGATGCGCCGGAGCTGGCGCAGACCTGCCATGATGGAGTGGGAGCGTTATGGCCGTGCGGCAAGGCGGCGCGGGAGGCGTTGCGGCGCATGATACAGGGCCGCACGCTGCATTGCACGATAGAGGGAAAGGATAAATACCGGCGCCTGCTGGGCGTGTGCTAGGCGGGGGATACGGATGTCAATGCGGTGATGGTGCAATCGGGCAATGCCATTGCCTATCATTTTTTCAGCGAGCGTTATGCACGGCAGGAGCGGGAGGCGAAGGAGGCGAAGCGGGGCATCTGGGAGGATGCGGTGTTCACCGAGCCGTATTATTACCGTCATCCCGAGGTGATGAACGCCGTCAGGCCATGAACTCCCGCAGCGTTTCCGCCACCGCGCGGTTTTCCTCTTCCGTGCCGATGGTGATGCGCAGGCAGTGCGGCAGGCCGTAACTGGCTACTTCCCGCACGATGATGCCGCGCGAAAGCAGGAATTTATTTGCCTCGGAAGAAGTTTTACCCTCCTGCGGGAATCCAACCAGAAGAAAGTTCGCCACCGAGGGATAGACGGTGAGGGAGAGCGCGGAAAGCTGCTCCGCGAGCCATTTCAGCTGCGTGCTGTTGTGCCGCTTCATTTGCTCCGTGTAGTGCGTGTCTTCCAGCGCCGCAAGCCCCGTTTCCTGGGCTGCGCCGGAGACGTTGAACGGCCCGCGCACGCGGTGGATCACCTCGGCGATCGCGGGCGGAAAACAGCCCCAGCCCAGCCGCAGCGAAGGCAGGCCATAGATCTTGGAGAAGGTGCGCAGCATCACCGTATTGGGAGTTTCCACGGCCAGTTCCTGCCCCGCCGTGTAATCCGGCCGATCGACATATTCGGCGTAGGCCGCGTCGACGACAAGAATGATGTCGGAACGTAGCTCGTTGCGCAGCCGCCGTATTTCCGTGACCGAGAGGTAGGAGCCGGTGGGGTTGTTTGGGTTGGCAAGGAAGAGAATGCGCGTCTTCGCCGTCACCGCCGCCAGCAGCGTGTTCACGTCTGCCGTCAGGTTCTTCTCCGGCGCGGTTACCAGCGTCGCGCCGTTGCCCTGCGTGTATATCTTATACATGAGGAAGCCATGCTCGCTGATAAGCACTTCGTCGCTCACGCCTGCATAGGCGTGCACTAACAGGCCGATGAGTTCGTCCGACCCTGTGCCACAGACGATCTGCCGCGCGTCCAGCCCGTGCATCCGCGCGAGCGCGTCGCAAAGCTTCGTCGTCCCGCCGTCGGGGTAGCGGTGGAGCTTGCTCGCATGGGCGGCGTATGCCGCAAGGGCCTTGGGGCCGGGCCCGAATGGGTTTTCGTTGGAGGAGAGCTTCAGAACGCGCGCAGCGCCGTCCGCGCGGGATTTGCCTGGCGTGTACGGGCTGATGTCCAGAATCCCGGGTTTGGGGATGGGCAGGGGATGGCTCATGGAAAGGCTCCTAACGGGCTTCATAACGTATGGGGACGGCATAGCCCCCCAGATGCCGTATGGCAATAAGCGATGTGTCTATCTCCCGCTGCAGGGAGGCGAACACGTCGTCCGCATGGGTAGTGTAGGATTTGATTTCCACGAGGTGGACGCGGTGGTTGGAGGGGAACGTCTCCGCCGACAGCCACTGCACGGCGAGATTATGCTTGTCGAACACGGCCTTGAGGCGGCTCTGGCTCACGTCTATTGCCGTTTCGATGCTGACCAGGCTGACGTCGTCTCCCGTGGGTTCGGGGTGGGTGCGCGCAATCAGCAATGCGGAAAGCGGCGTGTCTCCGGTAAGGATGAAGGGCACGCAGGCGAATATCTTGACGTCGTCAGGCAGCTTCATCCACCAGGCGCCCTCGGGGGAGCTGTCGGGCATGGGCAGTGCGCCGACTTCCGCCTTCTCATCCATGATCTCTCCCACGACGCGCCGTGAGGTGGACTGGCGGGTGATGGGCGTAAAATTGCCGAAATACTCGCGCGCGTTCCAGAAGATGTCCTGCTGCTTCTCGGTCGCAAACGCCGTGACCGTCATGGGCGATTCAAGCGAAAGCGATGCCGCGATGATGATGCGCCACAGATGGGCTGCGGCGTGCGGGGGAAAGCTGTTGTCGCTGAACGCCTGGAACACCCGCCGGACGATGGCGGCTTCGCGCCCCGAACGGATAAAGGAACGCCCCGCCTCCTGACGCGCTTTCTTGGTCATGCCCACGCGCCGCACAATGCCTGATCGCTCGGCGAGCAGGGCGATGATCTTGTCGTCCAGCGCATCGATGGAAGCGCGCAATGCGGATATGTCCTGGTCACTCATAAGGCGCGGACTATACTGACCTAAAGCGGGTTTGGCAATTGCCGGAAAATCTACATGGCCAGTAATGCCGTGGAGCGCTGCAATACTTCCTGGGGAATGATATTCGCTGCGGCAAGCGTCGTTTCCTTTTGGGGGACGGAGATAAATTTAACGTCCGTGATCCCCTCCGCCTGCAGTGCTTTTTGCGCCGTCTCTTCAATGATGTTCATCAGATAGGGGTTGTTCGCCATGCCGCCGCCCATCAGGAAACGAGACGTTCCCTTCACCTTCTGCGAGTCTTTCACGGACCAGTCTGCCTCGGGGTCGAGCTTTCGGAGGGCGACGGGCACATCGACCTTCTGCGGTAGTATGGGGGAGTCATCCTGAAAGGGTGCGGTGCCGCCGCTGCGGATTTTGGCTACCAGTTCCGCAAGGCCCCTGCCCATGATCTCAAGCGCGGGGCGCACGGCTTCCGCTTTTTTGGCACTCTTGATCGTCTCGCCTTCCAAACCCGTCAGCTTGGTGAAGGCGGTGCCTGAGAGCACGTCTTCGGCCCGTATGGAATTGCCCATGGGGTCAAACTTGAATTTCTTTTCGGGCACCAGCCGGTTGTCTATTTCTTTAAGCGTTGCGAGATCTTGATGCATCTCCAGCCGCACGTCATAGATATGGCCGTCCGTATGGAGGGAAATATTTCCTTGCTTGTCGACCTTCCCAAAGCCGCCACCAAGGCCGGTGCCCATACCGACATAACCGACATCCTTGCGATACAAATCCGTTTTTCCTTCTTTGCCTAACGCGTCCTTCAGCACGGCCTGCATCTGGACGATGGCGTCGTTATTGACGGAAAGGGGAACGGGTACCGCGTCCTGAAAAATCGCCTGCAAATTTACCCAATGGAGTTCGCCTTTGCGGTTCTCTCTCTCCAGGTTTTCGGCGGAAGTAGGCGCCACCACGAAAGCGTCCGGACCTTCTTTATGATCGAAAACAGGCCGTCCCGGCGATCCGAGCCCCATGCCGATGATCTGGTATCCCGGTGCCGCGGTGACGGCTTCATCATATCCGCGCTTCATCATATTCTGCAATGCGGTCGGGCCTCGTTCGGTGGGAAGGCTTATGCGGGCCACGGCGGTTTCGGAGATACGGCCGTTAACGAGAGGAAACACGCTTATGTCAAGCTTGGTGCCACCGAGATCTGCACCAATTACCGCCTTTTTTTGGGGCTTAACCATTGTATTTTCCTTGCGGTTCAAAGCGGGGGAAGTGCGTTAACAATGTTTAACACACTGGTGCTATTTTGAAAGTGACAATCCCGTGACAGAGAGGGAGAAGTCACTTTCAAAATATATCCTTATTCTCCAAGGGCCTTACGAAGCGAGCGCACGAAAGCGAATCCCGTTTCCGGCGAGTCCTTTGCAACGATTTCTACCAATGCCGAGCCGACCACGACGGCGTCGCTGAATCCTGCCACCTGTGCGGCCTGCTGCGGCGTGCGGATGCCGAACCCCACCGCGACGGGCAGCGCCACGCGTTCGCGGATGTGATGCACTCGCGCTTCCAGATCCACCATGTTCGCCGACTTGGTGCCGGTGACGCCCGCCACGGCAACGTAATACAGGAACCCGCCTGCGTGGCGCGTCAGCATCGCAATGCGCGCATCGCCCGTGGTGGGGGCGATGAGCCGGATGAGTTTCAGCCCGTGCGGTGTGGCGGCGGTGACGAATTCCTCTTCCTCCTCCGGCGGCACATCCACCAGTATGACGCCGTCCGCTCCCGCCTTCGTGGCGTCCTTGCAGAACGCATCCACGCCGTAATGATATACCGGATTGTAATAGCCCATGAGGATAACCGGTGTGGCCGGGTGCTTCGCGCGGAAACGCGTCACCAGTGCGAGGATACCGCGCAATGTCATCCCTGCCTTGATGGCCCGCAGCCCGGCGGCCTGGATGCTAGGCCCGTCGGCCATCGGGTCGGAGAACGGCATGCCGATTTCGATGAGGTCCGCTCCTGCTTCGGGTAGCCCCATCAGCAGCCGCTCGGATGCGGCAAGGTCCGGATCGCCGCCCATGATGAAGGTGATGAGGCCTTTGCGTGTGGCTTTTTGCAGCGCGGCAAAGGTGGTTTCGATGCGGTCGCTCATAGCGTTATCCCCAGCGCGGCGGCCACGGTGAAGATGTCCTTGTCGCCCCGTCCGCAGAGATTCATGACCAGCAGGTGGTCGCGCGGCAGGGTGGGGGCGAGCGTAAGTACGTGCGCGAGCGCATGGCTGGGCTCCAGCGCCGGGAGGATGCCCTCCAGCTTCGCGCATCGCTGGAACGCGTCGAGCGCTTCCGTGTCCGTTGCGGTGACGTAGCGCACGCGGCCCGTATCGTGCAGGAACGCGTGTTCGGGGCCGATGCCGGGATAATCGAGCCCCGCCGAAATTGAATGGGCTTCCAGTATCTGCCCGTCATCGTCCTGCAGCAGATAGGTGCGGCTGCCGTGCAGCACGCCGGGGGAGCCCTTGGCGAGCGACGCGGCATGTGCGCCGGATTCCACCCCGTGCCCCGCCGCCTCGACGCCTACCAGCGCCACGTTCTCGTCATGCAGGAACGGGTGGAAGAGGCCTATGGCGTTGGAGCCGCCGCCGATGCAGGCGACCAGCGTATCGGGCAGGCGTCCCTCGGCCTGCATGATTTGCTCGCGCGTCTCCCTTCCGATGACGGACTGGAAGTCCCTCACCATCGCGGGATAGGGATGCGGACCCGCGGCGGTGCCGATGAGATAAAGCGTATCGTCCACGCGGCTGACCCAGTCGCGCAGCGCCTCGTTCATCGCGTCCTTGAGGGTGCGCGATCCGCTTTCCACCGGCACGACCTGCGCCCCCAGCAGCTTCATGCGGAACACGTTGGGCGATTGCCGCTCGATGTCGCGTGCGCCCATGTAGATGATGCATTCGAGCCCGAACAGCGCGCAGACCGTGGCGGTGGCCACGCCGTGCTGCCCCGCGCCGGTCTCCGCGATGATGCGCTTCTTGCCGAGCCTCTTGGCGAGCAGCGCCTGGCCGATGCAGTTATTGATCTTGTGCGCGCCGGTATGGTTCAGCTCGTCGCGCTTGAAATACACCTTTGCGCCGCCGCAATGCTCCGTGATGCGCTGTGCGTAATAAAGCGGGCTGGGGCGTCCGGTGTAATGGGTGAAGTAATACTCCAGTTCCCTCTGGAAGGCGGGATCGGCTTTCGCGGCATCGTATGCCTTCTCCACCTCCAGCAGCAGCGGCATGAGTGTCTCTGCGACATAACGCCCGCCATAGATGCCGAAATGCCCGCGCGCGTCGGGGCCGGAAAAATCGTTGCGTGAAGAAGTCATAGCGTAATGCTCTTTACTTTCGTGATGAACGCCCGCACCCGTGCCGGGTCTTTGACGCCGGGAGCGGATTCCACGCTGGAGGATACGTCCACCATGGGTGCACCGCCGATGCGCAACGCTTCCTCTACATTATCCGCGTTCAGGCCGCCAGAGAGAAACCACGGTTTGCCGAATTCCCGGGCGGAAAGCAGTCTCCAGTCGAACGCAAGGCCGTTGCCGCCCGGGAGGCCTTTGGGCGCGCGTGCGTCAAACAGCAGGAAGTCGGCATGCGCTTCATACGCATGCGCGGAGGCGATGTCGTCGCCGGTGCGTACCGCGAACGCCTTGATGACGGGGAGGCCGAAGCGCGTTTTAATGTCGCGAAGGCGGGCGGGAGTTTCATTTCCGTGCAGTTGAAAATAGGCGGGAGCGAATCCGCGGAGGATACCCTCCAGCGTGGCGTCGTCCGCATCCACCGTCACTGCGACGGCGGGAAGGGAAGGGGCGAGCGCGGCCAGTTCGGCGGCGCGCTCAGGCGTCACATGGCGCGGCGAAGGAGGGTAGAATATGAATCCAAGATAGTCGGCGCCGGAGGTCGCGGCGGCCTCCACGGCTTCCGGCGTGGTAAGCCCACAGATTTTAACGCGTGGAGTCATCGCGCAAGCGAAAGGGGTTTGGTCGGGGCGGGCGGCAGCTGTTGCTTTGCAAGTTTTTCCGAGCGCAGGGCGGCTATTTCGTTCTCCAGCGCCGTGGCACGCTTAGCGGTCTGGCGCGACTGACGCCGCTCCTTGCTCACGCCGAGATGGGCGAGGAACCAGCCGGTAAACGCCCCCGCCGCGAAGAGAAGGATGGCCAGCAGGAATACCGGCATGGAAAGCGTATAGGGCAGGGGAAAGAAGGTAAGATCGACGCGCGCGCGATTGCTCACGGCAAACGTCACCCCCAGCAGTATGACAGCGGCGTAAGTCGTATAACCGAGGATTTTTGCGGTGGTGCGGATCACGATGGCCTCCAAGGCATTAGGCACCAGGGATCGGGAAAAGGATCAAAATCATCCTAATGCCTAGCCCCTAATCCCTGACTTCAGCGACTACTTATTGATTTTCTCGCGCAGTTCCTTGCCGGTGCGGAAATAGATGGCGTAACGTTCGCCGATGCGGACTTCCTGACCGTTCTTGGGATTGCGTGCAACCCGCGCGTCGCGCTTGCGAATGGAGAATGCGCCGAAGCCGCGAAGCTCAACGCGGCCACCTTCGATAAGTGCCCTGGAAATCTCGCCCTGGACATCCGCGACGTAAAGCCCGAAAGGCCCGCTCTG
>Ga0206917_1227_pt1 | contig 12198 bp, 11 predicted proteins | sample Alteio_BWOrgHeat_68_FD_152931 | JGI IMG/M metagenome (GOLD analysis project Ga0206917, IMG submission 152931) | Enriched cells from forest soil in Barre Woods Harvard Forest LTER site, Petersham, Massachusetts, United States -... | ecosystem: Environmental > Terrestrial > Soil > Temperate forest >...
CCGTCGATGACGAAGGGGTAATCACCAGTCGAGTCGATATTATAAAAGATGGCAAACTTATAAATTATTTACATAACCGAGAAACCGCCGCCCATTTCGGAGCAGAGCCTGGAGGTAACGCCAGAGCTTGGGAATTTAGTGACGAACCTCTAATCAGAATGCGAAACACTTTCATCCAACCAGGCAAAGACGATTTAGACAAAATGATTTCTGAGATCAAAGAGGGTTATTTTGTTGATGGCCCCGAGGGTGGTCAAGCTGATGCGACTGGAGAATTTATGTTTGGCGCCTGTAAGGTTCGTAAAATCAGAAACGGAAAACTTGCCGAGCATGTTCAACAAGTCACCGTGGCCGGTCAAGCCTTTGATGTCTTAAAAACCGTCGATGCCGTGAGCAAAGACTTTAAATGGGACTTGGGTGCTGGCCATTGTGGTAAAGGACAACCGGCCAAAGTTGATGCCGGTGGCCCTTATTTACGTTGCGAAATTATGGTTGGAGGTAAGCAATAATGGGTTTAGAGAAATATAGCCAACTTCTCATCGACGAATGCAAACGCCTAGAACCATGTATGGCTGAAGTTTGTGCCGATGAATCAACTGAAATGAAAGTGGTTTATGAAAACACTGACTTTAGTGTAGCGACGAGTTCCCACTCTACGGTTTTGGGGTTGAGGGTGATTGTCGGCCAGCGTTTGGGGTTTATCACGACAAATATTTTAGATGAAAAAGATTTAAAAGAGAAAGCCCGTGAGGCTCAAATGGTGGCGCGGCTCAGCCAAGAGAGTCCTTTTCACAATATTGCCGAGACAAAACAAAATTCAGAAAAATTTTTGATGGTCGATGAAAGACTTGAAAATATTAAAGCAAAAGAGATGATGGCGTGGACTGAGCTCCTCGTCGATGAGTCTCGAAAAGACAAGAGAGTCGCCATTGATCGCGCTGAGCTTACGGTTCAAACCTCAACTCGCGTGATTCAAAACTCAAACGGTATTTTTCAAACTGTCAAAGAATGTCTTTGCAGCTTTTTCATTATGGGCATGGCTAAAGAGGGCGATGAAGTCACAAGTTTTGACTATGACGCTAATGCTGTTTGTAATTATGATGAAGTTGAAAAGAAAATTATAGAGACGGCAAAGGAATTTCGAGAGTCGGTGGTTCAAAGTCTTGGGCCCGTCAAAGTAAATAGCTATAAAGGCCCTGTTTTACTTCACCCTGCCTCTATCGGATCCCTTATCGCGGGCCTCATAGGATTTAATGTTAATGCCAGGATCCAACAAGACGGAATGTCAAAGTGGGGAAAGAGTTTGGGCACAAAAGTCGCTTCCACCGACTTTACCTTCACCGAAGATCCAGACGACAGAACACGACCGGGTGAATGGAGCCCCTTTGATCGTGAAGGCGTCAAAACCCAACGCCATGAAATTATCAAAAATGGGGTATTAAATTTTACGGCCCATAATTCTTTTTCTGCCAAACGTGCAAAGGCTCCACTGACGGGGAATGCCAGTGGCGGAGCAAGATCGATTCCGTCGATTGGGCTTCATGCCTTGACCATAACGCCTGGAAAGACTAGCCAAGACGATTTACATAAGAGTCTTAATACGGGTTTAGTTCTCAAAAGATTTTCTGGGAATACAGATCCGGTTTCAGGGCAATTCAGTGGGATTGCTAAAAACAGCTGGTGGGTTGAAAAAGGTCAACGTAAGGGCCCGTTAAAAGAGGTTATGGTTTCTGGAAATATGTTTGAACTTCTACAAAATATAAAACTCATCGGAGCAACATCTTTTAGACAGATGGGGTCGTTTGATTCTCCGTACTTGTTGGTCGATGGGATCAGTGTTACGTCATCCTGACCTTATTGGGCGTATTATCGAATACGCTCAAAAGACAAAAATAGAATTTAAAGTCACCGGTCGCTCGAGTTCGTGGCGGGCTTTGGGCCTTCCCGACCTCAGGGGTTTTTGCCCTCAACTGAGGCGAGTTAATCTTTATAAGGATCAGAAAAATTTAAAGAACCTAAAGAATTTAGAAACCCTCTGTCGTAAAGAGATCAAAAAGGGGGAAGGTGCCCAGGGTCTTTGGATCCTCCACGACGTTCTTCATATTGCATTTTATGATTTTGCGACCCTCAACTTGGGCTTAGAAAGCTGGAATGAAAAGGAGCGTTTTTTAGAAAACCATTTAGCTAGCGAACTATTTAGCGTTCTTGCTCTTGATTATTTCTTTCTTATTTTTACGAAAACTAAGGGGTTAGCGGTTGATTTGGATGCAAAGAAGTGGTGCCAATTTCAAAAGGCAAATCCATTTCTACCTGAGCTTGGGACTTTTGAACTTTGTAGTGCACTTTTTGAACTTTATTTTACGGGGCGCTCTCCATTAATCTACGACCAAATAATTTCCAAAGACTATCAAAATTGGGTCGGTCATGAAATGAGGTATGCCGCTAAGCAACGCCGCTATGTCCTACAATGGTGGGATGATCTTGAAGAAAACAAAGAGTCGAAAAAAGAGGCCCTTCTTGTGGGGAGTGAAGTCCATCACGCCGTTTGGGAGCTTCTCAGTATTTTCTTAGAAGCTACTCAAAAGGATTGGAAGACTTATTTGAAAAGAGTTCCGCAAAATGCAAATACTTTTTCTAAGTTCAAAAAATACGAGTCTCAAAATGAAGATCTTGATTTCCGTTTTACCGATATTCAAGCCCTTGAGCGCTCCGAAATCTTAAAAAATTTAAACAAAGCAAAAAACCCATCACCGTCTTCTCTATTTCTTTTTTGGCAGATCATCAGCACCTTTGAAACTAAGAGGTTTGACCGTCGAACCCTCGGCTCCTTGAGTAAACTAGCAAAGGCTTCAAATGAAAATCTCCCCCTTAAAGACCTATGGAACTTGGTTGAAACCACGGTCAAAAACGCTGCCAAGGGCCCCCATTTTTCTTCCGGCCCCCCAGATAAATCGACTTTATCGACATTTTTTCTTCCCTAAGGATCCCAATTGACAAGAAATCTAATCAAGCCAATCATGTGGGCCATGCACGCCTTTACGGGTTACGCCATTGTTTGGCTCGTTATCGCTATCGTTCTCGGAAGTATCGAAGTCATTGCGACATCGTTTATTTTTATGTTGGCTGGCCTCAGCGCTTTAGTACCTTGTTTACTAGCCACTTTCGGATTTCAATTTGAGACCCAAGTTATCGTTTTTGCCGCTGTGATGATCGTAAGTCTCGGGTTACTTCGCCCTCCTCTTTTAAGAAAATTTAATACCAAAAAAACTATGCTCGGCCGCACCGAGGCTTTGGTTGGCCATTCCGCCGAAGTGACGGAGAGTTTTGTCAACGGAAGTGGAAGAATATTGGTTCAAGGCCAAGATTGGGCCGCTCGCGGAAAAGATGATTTTGTGATCGGAAGAAAAGTGAAAGTTACGGGCTCCGATGGAATTGTGCTTATCGTTGAGTAGCTCTAAATAGGAGAAATAAATATGTCAGTTTTTTTGATTGTTCTCTTAGTATTTGCACTCTTAGTTGTGGCGAAAACGATTAAGATAGTTCCGCAAAAACAAGTCATGATCATTGAGCGCCTCGGCAAATACCATAAAACAGCTGAAGCGGGTTTAAATATCATTGTTCCGTTTTTTGATAGTGTGCGGGCCACCATCGATGTTCGAGAGCAGATTAGTCCTATTGAGCCTCAGCCCGTCATTTCTAGAGATAACGTCACTATGCTTGTCGACGCTGTGATTTACTTTGTCATCATTGACCCCGTCCGTGCGACCTACGAAGTTCAAAATCTTCATTGGGGAATTGAACAGCTCACATTAAGTGCGCTTAGAAATGTTATTGGATCACTCGATCTCGACCACACTCTAACTTCTCGAGACACGATCAATACTCAATTGCGAGCGGCTCTCGATGTCGCCACTCAGCAGTGGGGGGTGAAAGTGGTACGAATAGAATTGAAAAATATTAATCCACCAGACGAAATCAAACTTACTATGGAAAAGCAAATGACCGCCGAACGAAGTCGTCGGGCCGTTGTGACTACCGCCGAAGGAGAAAAATCCTCAGCGATTTTAAGGGCAGAAGGTCAAAAGCAATCTAAGATCGTCAGTGCCGAGGGTGAAAAAGCATCGGCCATTCTGGCCGCCGAAGGGCAGGCTACAGCTCGTTTGAAGGTTGCTGAAGCCGAGGCCCAGGCCCTTGAATTAATCACTAAGGCCGTTGGAGCCTCTGGAGTTTCGACTCAATACCTTATTGCCAAAAGTTATTTAGAATCTCTATCGAATATCGCCAGCCAATCGGAGAAAATTGTTTTTATTCCCTATGAGGCCAGTGCCGTCATGGGTTCTCTTGGCAGCTTGAAGGAAATGTTTGGCAAGCCTTCTAGTACCACGACTACACCGCCGTCTATGAGACAGTAGTTTTAGAGATCACGAGAGGCGGGATCTCTCTCCGGTTTCGCCTCGAGACTTCTCACTTGTCTCATGGCTGGGCAATTAATTCCTGCCTGAGCCATTTTACCTCTTAGATTTTCAACTATGCGATCTTCAGGAACATCTGTGGAGTTAAACCATTCTTGGGTGGCGCTATTGGGGTTATCAATGGCAATCCCACATTCTTTAAACTGCTTAACTTCGCCACCAACATTTATAATAGTTTGAATGCCGGCTAAAAGCTTACATTGAAACGGTAAATTAACTTGATGAACTTTTTCATAGGTTTTTACGGCGTTATGAACGACATCATGTTTAAGACCTCCACCCATTATAAAAAATTGATTTGTCGAACTGGCTTCGTATCCGCATTCGGGCTCACCGCAGCCGTGGGGAGGGAACACATGACCCATAGTTCCTTGGGTAGAAATAAAAATGTAGCGTGAATATTTATTATGGATGTGACCATCAACAAAGGTTTCTATTTCCTCGGGGGATTTAGAATCTTTCATCATTTCAAAAACTTTTTTATCTATGTCCGTTGAAATATTTAAAGTGCTCCCGCTCCAGCCGGTAAAGCCTATTCCCTTAATTCCGTTCATAGCTTGAGGCTCCCAACTGACTACAGGTCCGCTAGAAATAGCCGCAATCCCCACAGCATGGCTCGTTGGATCCATCGATACCAAATATATTGTGGCCATGGCTTTGGGTGCAGACAAAGCAAGAATGGTCATAACAAAAATTATTTTTTTCATAATCCAGATCCCCCAATGATTTTTTTCATAGGAAGTAGAGCATAGGTTTTGAAAAGGAATCTATTTAATTTATTGAGGTCGCAGACATGGGCTGCTCGTCAAAACGCGGGGCCGGCGATGATTTTTTGAGTTCATCGTGGAGGGCCACTGTATTTGGAGAAGCATTTGCCGTCACGATAACTTGCGCCACTTGGGCAAAAGCGTTGAGGGCAATATCCAAATCTTGTTTTGTGTGATTAGGCATCACAGAACATCTTATAAGGGCGTGACCTTTGGGAACGGCCGGGAAAACTACGGGTGTCGTGAATACCCCAAGCTTTAATAAAGTTTGGCAGAGCCCTAAGCAGGTTGCATCATCACCAATAAATACTGGGATGATTGTGGTTGGAGAACCCATGGTGTTAAGGCCCAATTCTTTTAAACCGTTTTTAAAATAGACGGCATTTTGCCCAGCCTTTTCAACTCGCTCGGGTTCTTCATTTAGAATTTCAAGGGCCTTCATCGCTGCGGCGGTACTTGCAGGCGCGAGGGCCGCTGAAAACATAAATGTTCTCGCGTTATGTCTAAGCCAATCTACAATTTCTGTGGATCCAACGATAAATCCGCCCTGGCTCGCTAAGGATTTAGAAAATGTTCCCATTATGATGTCTGCGGGAAGTCCGTAATGACTGGCTGTGCCTCTTCCACCTTGACCAATGACACCGAGACCATGGGCATCGTCAATATAGGTTCTCGCATTATAAGTTTTTGCCAGTGTATAAATCTTGTCATAGGGAGCAGTGTGGCCGGTCATACTGAATACGCCATCGGTGATAATCAATTTTCCAGCATCAAGGGGAACAGTTTTTAAAAGTTCTTCGAGATGTTCCATATCGGCGTGACGATAAACCAAAACCTTTGCATCTGAAATTTTACATCCTTCAATAATGCACGCGTGATTTTCTTCATCGCTAAAAATATAATCCCCTTCTCCAGCTAAAGCAGGGATGGCTCCTTCATTGGCCAAAAAACCTGAGGCAAATACGATAGCGCTTTCAGTTCCAAAAAATGCAGCGAGTTGTTTCTCAAGTTGTTCATGAAGAGAAAGATTGCCATTTAAGAAACGCGATCCGGTGCATCCTGTACCCCAATAGCGAATGGCTTCAATAGAGGCCTCTTGAACTCGGGGGTCATGGGTTAAACCTAAGTAATTGTTTGAGCTCATCATGACTAAATTTTTGCCTGAGGATTTAACATTATGCCCAATGCTGCCTTCTAATATTCTAAAGAATGGATAGAGATTAGCTTTACGGAGAGCGTGGACAATACCAAGACCTTTTGTTTTAGAAAATAGGTCCATATTATTTGTGTTCCTCCAACATGGATTTTGCAACGCAAGACGCTAATCTCATAGTAAACATGCCTTTAAACTAACTCAAGTTCTTTTGAGTGTCTAACCCCTTAATTGTGCGTCGCATCAATAAGAGGAGGCTTGGAATATATTCTGTAAACCTTATTTTGTTTACCGCCCATAGCTTTCGCTAGGTCGTTCATAGAGTTATTATTAGCCAAAACCCACGAAACCTCGCAGGTGCCGTATCCGATTGGGACTCCCATCTTAAACATGGCGTCGGTGAGCGCACTCCCAACGCCGTGACCCTGGTATTTTTTTAATACTCCTAAGGCATAGCCTCGAATGGAATTTGTGGTTTTATTTCTTCCAAAATAGCGCATTAAAAGACCGGGCCCTAACTTCCCTTTTGAAGGTTTAATGAGGTGATTATAATTGGGGATCATAATCAGACAGCCAATATCTTTGCCATCAACTTGGGCAAAAGCCACAACCCGTGGGTCGATAAAAAGTTTAAAAAGCATAACCATCTCTTTAACCTGATCATCTAGAAATTCTTCAAAACCCCAGTTATCTGAAAGCGCTTCATTAAATATGCCTGCGATAATTCGAGCCTCTTTATCAAGATTTTTTGGATCTAAAGTGCGCATGGTAATTTTGAGTTCTTTATTAGCTTTTGCGGCATTTTCTTTGACGATATCGGGGAGGCCCTCGTATCCATTTAATTGGTACGTAAAAAGATCCATGGTGCCCGAAAGCCCGGCACCTTTCATCATGTGGTCATAGGAAGGGGGGTTATAGGGCATCATAAAGTAAGGATCTAAATTAAAACCTTCTACCAAAATTCCCACATAAGGGTCTTCTTGACGAAATTGAAAAGGCCCCATCATTTCTAAACTTGGATATTTGGCGTGGGCCTTATCAATCATAATTTTAGTTGCTTCGGGAAAATCTGGGTGACATTCAAAAAACCCGAAATGAAGTCGAGTATGGCCTTCATTAGTGTGTGTTTTAACACCGAGTCTTGCGATGGTTTTTCCGCCCACTTTAGCCAAGAAAAAATGTTTTTGTGCCGCTCCAAGCTTACCCATCATCATTTTCATGTGCATTTCTAAGGGCATGACGTATGGGCTTGTAGGGTCGGTGTAAATGGAATGGGGAAGGGTCAAAAATTCTTTTAATTCTCTTCCCGAGGTGACTTCTACAACTTCAATTTGATCCTTTTTAAGGGGCGTGGGACTTTTTGAAGACGAAGTGATTTCTGCTTCCATTTATAATCGGTCCTTATCCTTTAATATAGAGAGTATTAAATACCTTAGCGAATACGGGGTAGTCGAGGGAAATTTGACAACGGAGGAGGTTGGTGGGAATCTCTCCACTTTAATTTTAAGAAAGGGCTCGAAAAAATGAAACCTCAGGTTATCTCTTTTCACTACAATCTCACTGACAAGGCCGGCAAAGCGATAGAGTCCTCTCGCAAGGGTGAACCCCTTGTCTGCCTGGAAGGTGCCGGTCAAATTTTACCGGGTCTAGAAGAGGCCCTAAGTACCTTAAAAAAAGGTGAAAAAAAGACAGTCAAACTGGCCGCCGGAGACGCATACGGGGAGCATGATGCAAAACTGATCGTTCATGTTCCTAAATCACAACTTCCTGAAGTGGAAGGGGGAGAACTAAAAAAGGGTTTTCAATTTCAGTCAGAAACTCCCGAAGGTCACGTTCAAATATTTACTGTGACGGAAATTAAAGATTCACAAGTGACTCTAGATGGAAACCATCCGTTAGCCGGGCAAGATTTAACTTTTGATGTGGAAGTTATGGAGATTCGTGACGCCACCGAAGAAGAGCTTCAGCATGGCCATGCTCACGGGGGAGATGGTCACCACCACCACTGACCACCGGCTAATATTCCGCCACTCAAGGGTGTTACGAAAAGTTCTGGCGGCGAAAAGCTCGCTGTTTTTATAGAATCAAAAAATGCATTTTGTTCAGTCTCGGCGGGGAGAGGGATGAGAAGTCGCCCAATTCCCGCTGCGACGATAATACTTCCGCTGATTAATAGAAAATCAGATGAGGGAGAGCGGGGATCGATCCGGTCATTGATAGCGTTAGCTAAACCCAATGAGGTTAAAGCGCTTCCCGTCCAACGTCTTCGCTCGATCATAAAATCAGCGGCCCCTATTGAGGCCGTTGTGTAACCTGCTACTTCAAATCCCGTTCGGTATTGAGTTGATGGAAGAGCAGAGACGGCAATATTGGCTCCGCCCGCAACCATCATGAGAATACTTCCCCAAATTCTTTCTTTTCTCGAGTTCCAAGCTTCGTCCCGAAGAATCTCTTGTCCGATAGCAATTTGAGTTTGGAGATCTTCCAATTTAATTCGTGGGCGGGCATGAAATCTTTTAATTTTTTCTGAAAGGGGATTGTCTCGGGTTAAGTTCATTATTCCGCCGACCGTGAGAAGGCCGCCTGCCGTAATATAAAGTGCGGGAGCTGTTTGAGTTGAAAAATCATTTCCAATGAGAGTTCCTAAGGCCCCTGCCGCGAGAAGGGCTCCTCCGGTTACAACCATCGTACCACCGGTGAGTTGTTGTTCTTTTCGACTCTCTTCTCCGATTCGATCTAGGGATACTTCGAGGCGATCATCGATATCCACAGGAGTGAGATTGACTGCACCTTGGGCCGGGGCCAAGGCCGTTAGAAAGACCAAAAATGCAAAAAGTCCAGTCGCGAGTTTCATGTTCTTAATTGAACAAGCCTTCTTAGAGATATGCAAGACTGTTAATCTAAAGATATGGAGATATCTAAGTCCTTTCAAATAGACTGTCGGTTTTTCTCCGGCTATAAACCCTGTGGTTTAAATAATGAATGCGCCGCACACTGCCCTGCTAAACAGGTAGCTTATCCTCGAATTTTAATTATTCATCTCGAGGCCTTGGGTGCTGTTTTAAGAGGGACAGTCGTGCTTCGAGCCATAAAAAGAAAGTGGCCCCAATCCCATATTACTTGGATCACTAGTAACGGGGCTACGCCGCTTCTTGAAAATAATCATCTCATCGATAGACTATTGAAAAATGATCACCAAGGCGTTTTAGCTCTTTCAACTTTGAAGTTTGACTATGGATTTTGTGTGGACAAATCTTTAGTGGCAGCGGGCCTCCTTCAGGTTCCTTTGGAAATTAGAGACAAGAGAGGTTTCGGAGTTCGACCTGAATCGGGAGCTATCGTTCCTTTGAATGTTGAAGCTCTGAGACTTTATGAGTTGGGCTTATCAAATCATGAAAAATTCTTTGTGAATAAGAAACCTGAGACTCAGCTCATTATTGAATCGCTGGGTTTAGATTTTAAAAATGACGAGTATGTTTTTGATTTCTCCAAACTAGATTTATTGGAAATGGAAAAAGCCCGAGAAGGTTTGAATCTGAAAGGTTTCACTTATCCCATTATAGGTTTAAATACGGGATGTAGCTCAACTCTTCCCCATAAAAAACTTTCTGTACAAGGATGGATCAAAGTTATTGATCTCCTAAGACAAGATTTTCCGAATACGAAACTCTTACTCTTGGGCGGCCCCGAAGATACTCTTAGAAACCAAGAAATAAAGTCTGCGCGAGGAGGATCGGTGGCCCTCACTCCTACGACCCAAGGCCTCAGATCTGGTTTACATTACGTGAGTCTTTGCGACATTGTAGTTACGGGTGATTCTTTGGGCATGCATATGGCTCTCGCTTTGAAGAAGTGGGTCGTGGCATGGTTTGGGCCCACCTGCTCCCACGAAATTGACCTCTACGGTCGCGGTATCGCCGTTGAAACAAGTGCACAATGTGCTCCCTGCTGGAAGCGAGAATGTCATAAGCCCGTAATGTGTTACGACCTTGTGAACTTCCAAGATATTGCCGACGGCGTCCGACGGGGCCTTAAACCCGAAAAAGTTTTTGCTTCCCCCGCTAGAAAACTTCCAGAAATCTCCCTCTAAACCCTCCCTAATTTTCAATACCCGGCATGACGTGTGAACTAAGGAGAAAAGGTACCAGGTTCATTTTCCGCTAACCTATTGCCGGAAAATGAACCTGGTACCTAGGAGGAAATATATGAGAGACTACAATTTAAAATTAGATCGATTTGATGGGCGAGACCTTATCTATGAGAACAGTAAAGAGGCGAGGCCGAAGCAGATTGATTTGCGCAAAGATTGCTCGGCCGTTGAAGATCAAGGGCAGATGGGAAGTTGTACAGCCAATGCGTTAGTTGGGAATCTCGAATTTCTAGAAAAAGTCCAAGGGGAAAAAGTTGTCGATCTCTCCAGGCTTTTTATTTATTACAATGAAAGATTTATTGAACATCATGAAAATGAAGACTCTGGGTCTACCCTCAGAACTGGAATCAAAGCCCTGAAAAATTTCGGAACATGCCCCGAACGTCTGTGGCCCTACAATGAAAAACTTCTTCTTAAAAAGCCCGACGATAATGCCTATACCGAAGGTGAAAAAAGAAAAATTAGTAAGTACGAAAGACTAAAGAATCTTGATGATATGAGAGATTGCTTGGCCCAAGGATTTCCATTTGTTTTTGGAATTAGAGTTTTTGAATCATTTGAAAGCCCCATCGCTCGAGATACAGGATTTATTCCTCGTCCCCAACTCAACGAAAAATTCTTGGGTGGTCACGCCCTTCTAGCCGTGGGTTATAATGATGACCGAGAATTTCTCATTATTAGAAATTCATGGGGAAAATCTTGGGGTAAAGACGGTTACGGGTTCCTTCCTTACGACTACTTCACCCTGGGCTTGGCCCTGGATTACTGGACTATAAAGAAATAGAAGCCTTATATAATCCCAAGACCTTGGTCTAGGTTTGAACCCACCTCCTTATAAGAAAGAATTAACTAAATATTAATTAAAACCCTTGCCGGGCTTATGTCTAGGTGCCTAGACTTTCTACTTGGGGTTTTCAAAATTGGGATTCGGGAGGAATCATGAATAAGAAGCTGTGGAATGTTTTTCTTGGTCTGTCTCTATTTTTAGCGTCATCTCTAGCATTTGCGACTTTACCAAAAATTGATTCAGCCCTACGGCCCTATTTTGCGGGTTCGGGTAATCTCGAAGACGTTGTCACGGTTATTGTCATGTTCCATGACAAAGCTCCGATTCCTCATCTTGAACACGCACCTATGTCCCATGCAGAAATGGAAACTGCACTGATGCAAAATGCACGTGCGAGCCAAACCGCAACGATGCAAAAGCTCTATCAAGCTAAAGAATCTGGGGAAGCCATTCGAGCCCAGTCTCTATGGCTTTTCAATGGCGCAGTGATGCAAGTCCCTGCCTCTGAATTAAAAACTCTCGCACAAAATGAAGATCTCATTTCAATTTTTGCCAATAAACAAATGCATCTTTTGGATTTAGGTAAGGCCACTCCAGTTTCAAAAGAAGAGGCTTATACCTATGGCCTTAATAAAATCAATTTACCCGCCTTAAGAACTAAATCTCCTGCTGTTAACGGACAGGGCGTTCGTGTTGGTATTTTAGATACGGGTATTGATGCAACCCATCCCGATCTCAAAGATCGCGTTATGACTTTCAAAGATTTCGTCGGCAATAAATCCGCGCCCTATGATGACAATGAACACGGAACTCACGTTGCTGGAACAATTGCTGGTGGTAATGCTTCTGGAACTACAATCGGTATAGCC
>Ga0206917_1228_pt1 | contig 12172 bp, 9 predicted proteins | sample Alteio_BWOrgHeat_68_FD_152931 | JGI IMG/M metagenome (GOLD analysis project Ga0206917, IMG submission 152931) | Enriched cells from forest soil in Barre Woods Harvard Forest LTER site, Petersham, Massachusetts, United States -... | ecosystem: Environmental > Terrestrial > Soil > Temperate forest > O...
ATTCTTTGTTGACCGTGATTCCATCCACGAGGGCCAGATGAGAGAAAACCATAACTCGCCTTTGGGTCTGCCATTGATCAAGACTGTGGATAAAATTGGGTCCAGAAATTTTGAGCCAATCTCCCCCCCCGCTTTTGAAGTTTTAGATTTTCGATCTTTTCGGCTGCGGTGGTTGACCAAGAAAATTGTGTGACATCTTCTGGGTTATATATTGAGACGGGAGTCACCTCTGATGGATTTGATTTTGAGACTACGGGAGTGGGTGGAGAACTAGGTCTATCGATATAAAATATGACCCCTACAAGAATGCAAATTGAAGCAGCAGCAATAATCAGAAGTTTCAAATGTAACCTTGAATGTTTTTTACGAGATTACCACCGTCGAAGGCTTCACTTCGAAAATACTCCACGAGGGTATTGGGATCTTTCCATGCTTTATGCGTGAGCTGAGCTTTTTCACAGGTGGCTTCTAAGAATTGTTCGGCATCCCAGCCATTTTCAGTGGCGACATGGGAGAGTAAAACTCCTTGTTTTTCACCCCGAGAAATAATGAGGCCCATGGTACCGATTTCAAGGTCCTTTGGGTTCTTGAGTTTCTTAATTTCAGAGAGAAGGGTGACATTGATTTCAAGATTTAAGAGTTCTTTATTATCGATGGGTGGATATCTTTCGTCATGGGTTGCGGCGGTTTGACCGGCGTCGAATAAACTTTCGGCAAGAGAAGTCGTCGACTCTAACAAACCCATGGATCCGCGAATGACACCTGCAATTTTTAATGTGACAAAGAGCCCCGTTTTTTGTTCCCACCGGGGGTCTTCAACGGGTTCCAGTCTTGATACCATTTTTCCGCCGGTCACAATTTGCCATGCACCGAGGCTAGCGATCTGAACGACCTGTTTTTCAAAAGGAGTTTGTGGTGGTCTCATTCCCTTTAAATTAAAGAGTTCTGAGAGGGAAAACAAGCCTATTTAGACCGTGGACACCTAAGTTCAGTCACAGTACTATTCTTAAGTAACTTCAATTTTTATAACGCCTAGCATTATGAGGACATGTGAATAGCATAAAAGAAATTTTAGGATGCGGTTGTCGCGCTCAAGCTTTTTTCGGCCCTAAATTAAAAACCGAGAGTGGAATACCTGCCCACACTTTTCCCTGGGCAAAAACTCAATATCCTGAAGACAGGCCGGTTTGGCCCACCCATCAAAGCTTAGAACTCAGTCTTAATATCGACAAAGAAGAATTATCGGGGAGTAACACCCTGCAATTTAAAGTTTTAGTTCCAAACGTCGAAAGTTTTAAAATAGACGCCATCGATCTCCGAATTCACGATGTTCAAATTAATAAAAAGTCTGTGCGGTTCTCTGTGGGTGAAAAAGAGACGATCATCTATCTTGAAAAAGCCATGGCCCGCGGAGAGACCGGTGAATTGCGAGTCACCTACACGTGCCAAAAACCAAAGGCTGGAATTTATTTTATCAAGCCTGATTCAAAATATCCTGATCGGCCCACGCAAGTGTGGACCCAAGGCCAAGATGACGATGCCAGGTATTGGTTTCCGTGTTTCGACGAACCGAGAATCAAATGTTCTTTTGATATGAAAATTGAAGTTCCCGCAGGTTTTGTGGCCACAAGTAATGGTGCTTTGCATAGCGAATCTCGGGGGGGAAAGACTTGGACCTTTCTATGGAAGAGTTCAGCTCTGATTCCAAGCTACCTTGTCACTTTGACTGCAGGTAAGTTTGCAGAAATTAAAGAAGACTGGCGCGGGAAGCCCGTGATTTATCTTTGCGAAAAAGGTCGTGAGACTGAAGCAAAGCTGAGTTTTGGAAAAACTCCCCAAATGCTAGAACTCTTCAGTAAAAAAATAGGAATAGATTACCCTTACGAAAAATACACCCAAATAGCAGCTTCAGAATTTGTTTTTGGCGGCATGGAAAATACCTCTGCGACAACCCAAACGGATGTCACCCTTCACCCTTATGAGATTGAAGAAGATTTTTCCAGTGACGATCTTGTGGCCCATGAGCTTGCCCATCAATGGTTTGGTGACCTTGTCACTTGCAAAACATGGTCACACGGCTGGCTCAATGAAGGTTGGGCCACGTTTATGGAACAAGTTTTCAAAGAAGAAGATTTGGGTAAAGATGAAACGGATTATTTTAGGTACGAAGAATTACAAGTCTATTTAAATGAGGACAAAGGGCTTTACCGTCGCCCTGTTGTCACTCCGTTTTATTCTGATCCCGGAGAGGTTTGGGATCGCCATATTTACCAAAAAGGGGCTCTTGTTTTGAATATGCTTCGCCAAGAATTGGGTGAAGAAGATTTTTGGAAGGGAACCCGAGACTATTTAAACGAGCATAAGGGTGGAATTGTTGAAACCGTTGATTTTCAAAGGGCCCACGAGAAAGTAAGTGGTCGTGACCTCCAACAGTTTTTTGACCAATGGATCTTCAAAGGTGGGTACCCGGATTTAAAGGCTGGTTTTGAATGGGACGACAAAAATAAATTGGGAAAATTTAAACTCACCCAAAAACAAGAATTGAGTGATGTGACTCCTCTTTTTAGTTTTAATTCCGAGATAGAATTTATCTTTAAAGATGACCAACCAATGAAGTTTCCCATTACGATGAACGAAAAAGAACAAACCTTTTATATTCCTCTCAGAGAAAAGCCTACTTATTGCCGCTTTGATGTTGGAAATAAAATAATTAAGACGTTGGAATGGGCTCTCCCCGAAGAAATGCTTAAAGAACAACTTTCAAAAGATACGGACATCGTCGGTAAAATCTGGGCTATGAAGCATCTTAGCAAAGAAGCCTCAAAGGAGGGTGTAGAGGCCTTAATCGAAAGACTTAAGACAGATTTATTTTGGGGTGTACGTGCCGAAGCAGCCCTTTGCCTCGGCGAAACAAAATCTGCCGTGGCCCTTCAGGCTCTCGCGGTCACTCTGACTGAAGAGAAGAGAAGTAAAGTTCGAACGAGAATATGTATGGCCCTTGGTGATTTTCACGAAGAAACTGCCGCTGAGGCCCTTATTCATGCTCTCGACAAAGATAAAAGTATCTTTACTCGCGGAGCTGCTGCCCGAAGTCTGGGGATGACGAAATCTCCTCTGGCTTTTGACAAACTAAAGAAAGCTCTGACGATCAAAAGTTGGAACGATCATATTCGTGGACAAACGTTTTTAGGTCTAAAATATTTACGAGACCCCAGAGCTTTAGATTTATTTCTGGAAGGAGCAAAATACGGTGCTCCAAAAGGGGGGCGGATCCCAGCGGTTTCAGCCCTTGGCGAATATGGGCTAGATCAAAAAGAAATTACAGAACAGCTTGAAGACACCCTTAAAGATCCTTTCGTGCGTCTAAGATTTGCTGCGGCCGATGCTTTGGCCAGAAGAAAAGACCCCTCAGCCCTTGGTTCCATTGAAGAGTCAGCTTATCGCGTTGTCGATGGCCATTTTAAGGCTGCAGCCTTTAGGGCGGCAAGGCGCTTACGGGATAATCTTCGTAAACCTGAGGAGCTCGCAACTTTCAAAGAGTCTTTAGAAAAACTTCAAGATGAAAATCGTAAATTAAAAGATAGGCTTCAAAAAATCGAAGACAAGCAGGGTACACCCCCTATTCACCAAGGTCATAAAGCTTCCCCCAAGGACCTTGGGCGATAATTTTGGACGACGATTCCCACGGCCGTGTTGAGCCGGGAAATTGTTTTTCTTCGTTGGGCCCCCAAAATAAAAAACGAGCTTGGAGATCTTTTGCAATTAATCTCCAATCATTCTTGCCAACCATGAGTCTATATAAATTGGCTTGGGTTGGCTCCGCATTGTGTCCTAAGGACCAAAAGAGACTTCCGTAGGGCGCAACCACCGATTGCCCACATAATAAAAAAGGGTTGAGATGAATTTGTGCGGAGGCCACTCTCAACTCCGGCGGGTAATCATCGAGGGCTGCGCAAATTGTTTTTTGTGTGTTGACTTCATAAATAGGGTAAATCGCGTATTTTGGACTACTTTTAATTCCCACAGAGATGAGTCCCGGAATAAAAAGCAAGATAAGGACAAAAGTTCGGATTCTTGGCGGAAGCGGTCGAAGGCAGAGGTCATACATAAGAGGAAGTGAAGCGAGATAGCTCCAAATCATAATTTTATTATTATCCCAATCGTACGGAGCAAATAAAATAAGAAAGCAAGCTCCATATAACAAAGTCCCCGGTAGAAGTTGTTTGAAAGCTCTAGAGTTTCGAAAGGAAATAAAAGTCATCACAACGGCCAAAGGAGCAAAGAGCCCGTAGTTATTCCAAAAGAAAAGAAATACATTATCGTTTTTGATCATCCATCCCAGGTGAAATTTAATGAGGCTCTTTGCTTCAAACCAGTTTGTCACCTTAGTCACTTCGTAGATCGCAATAGGAGTGGCCCAGAAGAGTGTCGGCAAAGAAGATTTTATCTTTTTGGTCGTGATAGTCCAGCAGACGAAAACAAAAGAGAGAAAGAAGAATGTATATGTTTGAAAAAAGGGCATGGTTCCCCAAAGAAGGCCTTCAACGAGGGCTGGTAAAGGGGGCTCTTTTTCATCTAAATCTAAAAAGAATCTCTTACGCCAGCTCCATAAAAGAATAAGACCTGCGGGAAAAGCATAGAGATACCCTCTTTGAGAGCTGAAAATGGGAACAAGATTCCGCCAGGCCATATCGAGTTGGTAGTCTTCGAGTTGAAAAGTTGAAAAATACTTTAAACTATAAGCTCCGCCAGAAAAAACAAAAGCTCCGAGAGCAAAAGCCCCTCCCCAAAAATAAAGAGTCACGATCAACAAAAGGGCTGCGATAAAACCCATGAAGGGAACGTACGTGACATAAGATGCGCCAAGTTTTGTAAAGAGGCTGGAGAAAAAATCTGTTCCAAAATAATAGGTTAACTTCCCATTGAGAAAATAGGGGTCCGCTGGCCAAAAGTGAGCCCCTCGACTAAAAAAATTAATGTATAAAATATGCTTTGGAAGATCGACGAAGTTACTAGCATCAGAAACATAAACACTTCCTTTTTTCTCAAAAACCGTCCAAAGAAAATGTCTAAACATAAAAATGACAAAACAAATTGTCATAAGCCTGCCTGAACGATTTCTAATTTTGAAGCCAGGGACCTCATTTCTAAGTTTCAAGAAAGTTAAGGCCCCCGCCCCAAGCCCTAAGAAAAGAGAAAAAAGGGCAATGAAATTTGTGAGGGATCCAAAAAGATCACAAAGTAAAATTCCTAGGGTTGTCGACGTAGTGACAAAGATAAGAATGCTGAGAACTAAGATCATGGATTGGCGAGCGCGGCCTGAAGATATTTACTGGGGAGTTTACGGCCTAAAATTCTTTGAACATACTCACTGGCTTCCACTTGGAGCTTCAGGTCTATTTCAGTATCAATTTCCATTCCTTTAAGCATATAGAGAAGATCATCGGTGGCTACATTTCCCGCGGCTCCGGGAGCATAAGGGCAGCCGCCAATTCCGGCGCTACTTGAGTCAAAAATGTGAACCCCTTCTTCGATGGCGGCTAAAATATTCGCAAGGGCGGTGCCTCGGGTATCGTGAAAGTGGAGGGCAAGTTTTTTTGAGCCTACGGTCTTAATGAGATTTTTGCAGAGTTTTTGAACCTGATGGGGCGTGGCCACTCCAATGGTGTCTCCGATACTAATTTCATCGCATCCGAGTTTTAAAAGTCGACTGGCAACTTTCAAAACGACCTTGGGGTCAACTTTTCCTTCGTAGGGGCACCCGAAGGCTGTCGAAACGTACCCTCTGATTTTTATTTTTCTCTTTTTTGCGTCATGAATAAAAAGATTAAAACGCTCAAAGCTTCCGCTAATTGAAGTGTTAATATTTTTTTCATTGAACGTCTCGCTGGCGGCCGTGAAAATAGCAATATTTTTTACTCCGCAAGCAATGGCATCTTGATACCCTTTTTCGTTAGGGACAAGACTCCAATAATTAACTTGTGGACTTTTAGGAAGACGCCCTAATAATTCTTTTGTGTCGGCCATTTGGGGAATTTTGTCGGCTCTTACAAAAGCTCCAGCCTCGATATTTTTGTGGCCCGCTTTGACGAGAAGGGAAATAAATTGAACTTTCTGTTCAATGGTCAGAAGTTCCGATTCATTCTGTAATCCATCTCTGGGGCCCACTTCAAATATTTTAATATTCATTTTGTATCCATTTCGAGGAGCATGACTTTTTCATCAAGGAGAACTTGGTCCCCAGTCTTTTTATGAATTTCTTTAATTTTTCCTTCAAAGTTGGCCTTAAGTGAATATTCCATTTTCATCGCCTCAATAACACAAACAGTCTGGCCGGAGCGAATGGCCTGACCCACTTTCACATCAAGTTTCAAAATTTTCCCCGGCATTGGAGATTTTATAAGCCCTGAAGTTGCCCCAAGAGTAGAATTCTTTTTAAAAAATTGAGGGGATTCATCGAGATTAGATGAAAAAGTCCTCCCATCTTTATGGACCCATAATGTATTTCCAACTCTTTGTGATTTATCCATTCCAGGGTGACTCGTAGATAAGGCCGGTTACTGAAGCGTTATCTTCTGGCCTCAATCGGGCTTGATCGGCGAAATCCCTTTGTGCCTTGGTTAAAGGTTTGGGATTAAAACCCCTAGGGTATTCTTCGTCTAGAAATCGTGTGCTCAGCTGCCCTTCTTGAAAATGGCGATTTTCAAGAACACTTTTAAGAAATTCAATATTGGTATGCACTCCAAAAATAATGAGTTCATCTAGCGTCGCCCTCATTCGGGCGATATTTTCGTTTCGAGTAGGGGCCCAGGTGATCACCTTCCCAATCATGGGGTCATAGTAAGTTGTAATGATGTCGCCAATGGCATAGCCAAAATCATAGCGGCGATTGGGCCCTAAGGGAAAAACAAGATCGGTGATTTGCCCCGTGCTGGGGAGAAATTCTCTTTCAGGATTTTCAGCATATATTCTAACTTCCATGGCATGCCCACGGGGTACGATTTGTTCTTGTTTTAAAGGAAGGCTATGGCCTGAGGCCACGGCAAATTGCCATTGTACAAGATCAAGGCCTAAAACAAGTTCAGTGACGGTGTGCTCTACTTGGAGTCTGGTATTAAGTTCCATAAAATAAAATTTCCCGTCATTGTCGAGGAGAAATTCCACCGTTCCTGCATTTTTATATCCAGCCCCTTTTGCAATTTTTAGCGCCGCTGCAGTGATTTGTTCCCTTAGATTTTGAGTCAGGCTTTGGGCCGGAGATTCTTCAAAAATTTTTTGATGACGTCGCTGAATGCTGCATTCTCTTTCAAAGAGATGAATTCCATTTTGAATCCTATCAAAGAAAATCTGAACCTCGATATGTCTGGGTCGCTCAAGGTATTTTTCGATAAATACAACATCTGAACCAAAAGCATTCTTTGCTTCTCTTTGAGCTGATTCGTAGAGTTCGAAAAATTCTTTTTCTTGCCGAGCGACCTTCATTCCCTTACCGCCGCCACCTGCCGCAGCCTTGATGATGCAGGGAAAGCCCACCTTTTGGACCTCTTTGAGCAATTTGTCGGGACTTGTTTCTTGGCCTGTGAACGAAGGGATCACCGGAACTCCCAAAGACTGGGCCAATTCTTTAGCCCGAATCTTATGCCCAGCAATTTTGATGGCACTTGATGGTGGTCCCACAAAATTTATTCTAGCTTTCTCGAGCGCTTCGACAAACTGTGCATTCTCACTTAAAAATCCAAAACCAGGATGAACAAAATCAGCCTTCGTCTTCTTTGCTGCCTCGACGACTTTTGGAATATTAAGATAAGTCTCTGCGGCCGAAGTTCCCTGCAGTTCAAATTTTTCATGGGCTAAACGGTATGCTAGAGTATTTTTATCGGGAGTAGAATGAAGTAAAATCGATGTGTAGCCCAATTCTTCGCAGGTGCGAATAATTCTTATGGCCACTTCACCTCGGTTTGCGATAAGAACACGCATAGGTTTTTAGGTCGTCCTCCAATGGGGTTCTCGCTTTTCAAAAAAAGCATTCATGCCCTCTTGACCTTCTTTTGAAACTCTCCTTTGGGCAATTGTTTTAACTGTAACTTTTCTTTGTGCGGGCCAATTCGAAGTTTTAATTTTGTGGATAAGTTCTTTTGTGATGCGGGTGGCTTCAGGGCCGTTATTCAAAATGAGATTAAGCTTATTGACAATGAAAACTTGGGACCCTTCTTTGTCTCCTATAAAATGCACGAGATTTATTTTTTGAGCATGGTCACCTTTAAAAACCTCGGCTGTAAGCATCAAGGGTCTAGCGGCACTTTCCTGAACTTTTCTTAATAAATAGGGAGCGATCACACTCGGAACGAGACCCAGTCTAACTTCACTCAAGCAAAATTTTGTATCGGGGTGTGCGGCCACAATATCGCAAACGGCGACTAGCCCTACGCCGCCACCCATGACATTCCCTTGAGCATAAACGATAACGGGCACTGGGCATTGAAATATGGCCTCATACATGTTTGAGAGTTTCTGAGTGTCTTTGATATTTTGGGCGAGATTTAATTTTAAACTCTCTCGCATCCAATTGAGATCGCCCCCGGCGCAGAAGCTTGGGCCATCGCCGGCGAGAACCACGGCTAAAACGGTTTTATCTTTTCTTATGCCAGAAAAAATGGATGTAAGATCTTTGATCATTTCACTATTAAGCGCATTATGCGCTTCGGGCCTTGTTAGCGTGACATAGAGAACTTTATTTTCTTTTGTAACGGAAATAAAACTCATATTGAGATCAAGCCTCACATTCTGAATACGCCCGACATGGGCTGAGGAATTTCTATATTTGTTGCCGCAGCCAAACCTTGAGCCAAAATATTTCTGGTTTCAGCTGGATCGATAATTCCATCATCCCAAAGTCTTGCCGTCGAGTAATAGGGACTTCCTTCTCTTTCGTATTTTTCTAAGGTCGGTTTCATGAAGGCTGCCTTCTCGGTATCCGTCATCTTTTTTCCTGCCGCCGCCATTTGGTCAATTTTTACAGTAAGCAAAACATTGGCCGCCTGCATTCCACCCATGACACTGATCCGAGAATTGGGCCAAGTCCAAAGTTGTCGGGGTCGATAGGCTCTTCCACACATTCCGTAATTTCCTGCACCAAAACTTCCGCCGATAATGACCGTAAATTTCGGAACATTGGCTTGGCTCACGGCCATAACCATTTTTGCTCCATCTTTAGCAATGCCTTCGTTCTCATATTTTTGGCCGACCATAAATCCCGTGATGTTCTGAAGAAAAATAAGAGGAATACGACGTTGACAGCAGAGTTCAATAAAATGTGTGGCCTTCAATGCGCTTTCGCTAAAAAGAACTCCGTTATTAGCAATGATGCCTACGGGAAATCCCCAAAGTCTTGCAAAACCCGTAACTAAAGTTGTTCCGTAAAGCGCCTTAAATTCTTGAAAGCGACTCTCGTCCACAAGACGAGCGATCACTTCTCGAACATCATAGGGGGTGCGCGTGTCTTTTGGAATAATTCCATAGAGTTCGTGGATATCGTAAAGAGGATCTTTTTTCTTTAGGGCGCTCAAGGCCAAAGTTGATTGCGTCAAAGATTTACGATTTAGATTCTCAATAATATTTCTAGTAATGGCTAAAGCATGTTCGTCACTTTCAGCCAAATGATCTGTCACGCCACTTTTAGTGCTATGAACTATGGCACCACCAAGGCTTTCGGCATCAACCACTTCGCCAGTGGCAGCCTTAACGAGTGGGGGCCCACCTAAAAATATAGTTCCATTCCCTTTGACGATAACGGACTCATCACTCATCGCCGGAACATAAGCTCCACCAGCGGTGCATGACCCCATGACCACCGCAATTTGAGGAATACCAAGAGCTGACATTCGAGCTTGGTTGAAAAAAATAGCTCCGAAGTGATCGCGGTCAGGAAAAACCTCTGATTGCAGGGGAAGAAATGCTCCTCCCGAATCAACAAGATAAACGCAAGGCAAGTTATTTTCTTGAGCTACTTCTTGGGCTCTTAAATGTTTTTTTACTGTGATTGGAAAGTATGTGCCCCCTTTGACCGTGGCGTCGTTTGCAACAACAACAACTTCTCGACCGTGAACGACTCCGATGCCCGTGACAATTCCTGCGCCCGGGGCTTCGCCATCGTACATCTCCCAGGCTGCAAGTTGGCTAAACTCCAAAAATGGAGAACCGGGGTCGATGAGCTTTTGAATTCTTTCACGGGCCGTAAGCTTGTTTCGAGAGCGATGTTTTTTTAAGGCGTCTTCGCCTCCACCGGATTCTATTTTTTTAATTCTTTCGTAAAATTGTCCAAGAATTTCTTCGTAGGCCAGCTTATTGGCCTTAAATTCGTCTGATGTAACATCAAGTTGAGTTTGAATGGTTTCCACTCTCAAGAGTGCATCACATTTTTAAAGATTTTTCACCGATGTTATCGCATTTTGAGGGTTGTCATGCGCCGCGACATGAATTAGGTTGAGGGATATGAAAGCGCAAGCCTTTGGAACCTTGACTCCTCCAAAACCCTATGAATTTTTCAGAGGGCCTCTGCTCAACCAGCCATTGGAAATCTTTCTTGCGGAAAAATCTCTAAGTAGTCTTATCGAATTCGGCGCGGTGTATGTGAACCATTCTCGAGTCATCGATCCGAGGGTCATCATCGGGTCGGAGGATGTAATTCGTGTTCATTTAAAACCCAAGAGATATTCTTTAGACAAAGAAAAGGTACAGGCGCGAATAATTTTTGAAAATGACAACTTTATCGTGGTCGATAAGCCTTCGGGGCTTCCCATGCATCCCACTTTAGACAATCTCTATGAGAATCTTCTCTATGCTTTCGAGGTCCCTGTCTATGTCACTCACAGATTAGATGTTCCGACTTCAGGCCTAGTGGTCGTCGCCAAGACAAAAAAATATCAGAGTTTATTTAATAAACTTCTTTCTGAGCGTCGCCTCAGAAAATGCTACGAAGCCCTGGTCGAGAGGCCGGTCAAGCTCGGGGAGCTTGTACACTTTATGAAAAGCACCGTCGCAGCACCAAAGATTTTTGCCCTTCAGCCCGACGTAGAAAGTGGGTCTACGTGGTTGGAATGCCGATTGATCGTTCAGTCTTGCCTTGAAAATGGGGAGGGTAAATTTAAATTAGAAATAGAACTTTTAACTGGGCGAACCCATCAAATTCGTGGTCAGCTTGCCTTAGAAGGGGCTCCTATTTTGGGAGACGAAATGTATGGAGGAAAACCTCACTCACATTTCGGCCTGTGCGCGACGGCTCTGTCATTTGTTTGTCCCATACAGGGAAGTGATATGTCGTTTAAGTTGACGAGGCCCTAGAGCTTAAATCATTCTTTTTGAAACAAGAATTCCTTGGGGGAAATTCATGATTCGTGTCTTTTTAGTCGTTTCACTATTATTTGTACCATTAGCTAAAGGCGCCAGTGGCCCCTTAATGAGCCCTTCAGGCCTTGCGGGGACCTTGGGTTATCAAGCTAAAGTATTTTGCCCGGAACGTTATAAAAATGAAATTCCATGGTTAATTCGAGAACAATTTAAGCATTTACTTGGAGTTTTGGAACAGCCCGCCTTCGCAAAACTTAATAATCTTCCAACAAATGACAATTTGGGCGCTTTTGGAATTGGAAGCTTGGTGGCTTACAAGGTGCTCCAAGTGACCCCCAGTGGAACCGGATATGAGATCACATATGCTGCGAAATTTAAAGTCATCGTGCGCCGTGACGTTTTAGGAGAGAATAGTTCAAAAATAATAAAAATAATTTTTCCCCATGATCCCATTAATTTCTACGCCCGGGAGTGTACCGACGAAGAGATTTATCAAAAACAATATTTATTTTATTATTGGAACCCCTTCAGCCGCGAGTGCCGCCCAAAGCTAGTGGGCAAAAATACGGTGGACGAAGTTGATGGCCAAATTGAAACATCCAGTTTTTCAGACCCACAAGTGACTCCCAATTACGGCGCCTTGAGGCGAATTATAAACCAAAGAGGGGAACTTCGTGTTGCCCTTCTCTTCGGCTTTGACGAAGATACCTCAAGCACTAAAGACGAGGGACGACAGAGTTATGTTTATTTTCAAAAATATTTTGAGGCCCAAGGGTTTGACATAGATCGTAGACAACAAATTCCCACGGGGCCTTTTATGGAATTT
>Ga0206917_1229_pt1 | contig 12164 bp, 12 predicted proteins | sample Alteio_BWOrgHeat_68_FD_152931 | JGI IMG/M metagenome (GOLD analysis project Ga0206917, IMG submission 152931) | Enriched cells from forest soil in Barre Woods Harvard Forest LTER site, Petersham, Massachusetts, United States -... | ecosystem: Environmental > Terrestrial > Soil > Temperate forest >...
AACCTTGGAACTTTTCCCCTTTTATACTCAAAGTTTTGATTAATAAAGGTTAACAGAAAGTTAATAATCTCCCAAAAATTAAAAAAATTTTATATAATATTTTTTAACTTTTACAAATACATTTACATAAGCAAATATTGCCTTTTAAGCCATCTTTATACGAAGGGGGATATAACGATTCGCCAATCAATGTTGCAAGAAGTGGGGGATTAGCGTTTTGGGGTTGGCGTTATCAGCTTCTCCTCTCTTGGTTGGAACAACGTACGCTGATTCTAAACCTGCTAATCCGCTCAAACCAATACAGATTGGGAATGGTTGTGGGGTGGAGGAAGCTATACCTGTTGCCCCAATAAATAAGGTAGCTGCAGCTCGTATACCGGAAGGAAAAGTCACCGTTAATAATCTTGAAGCCGCTTTAGAAGCTGCTTATCGAAACAACACAGAACTTAAGGAGCTACAGGCACAGCTGCGGTCAAGAGATGAAGGACTTCCGCAAGCCTTGGCGGGATGGCGCCCAACGGTTTATGCAAATGCCAGTGTTGCAGGTGAAAAAGATATCAAATCTGGTGACATTAAAACCAATGGAGACAACGGCATTACTCTTCCTCAAAGTGGAGACAATTTTTCAACCGTTAGAGCAGATTTGACCTTACAGCAGAATATCTTTAATGGCGGCAAAACGGTGGCAAGTACTTGTAAAGCTGAAAGTCTTGTTCAGGCAGCTAGAGCCCAATTGGCTGATAAGGAGCGGGAAATTTTGGTTGCTGCTGTTCAAGCTTACTTTACTGTTATTGCAAGGATGGCTGAATTAGAATACAGGATCAGTAACGAGAATTCACTGAAAGCCACCCTGGAAGCGACGAAAGCTAAATTTAATGTCGGTGAAGAAACACGTACAGCCATTGCGCAAGCAGAAGCAAGCTTAGCTCAAGGCACAGCTGAACGTGAAGCAACGGAAGCTCAATTAGAAGCTGTAAAAGCAACCTTTGAACAAGTTACGGGCGTGCGTCCGGGTAAGTTGAAGAAGCCTGGAGAACCATCTGCCCTTCCCAAAGGCTTGAAAGAAGCAATTGAGATTGCCAAGAAGAACAATCCTGCGATCTTGGCAGCGCTCCATCAAGAAAAAGCAGATCGCAGCGCGATTAAAGAAAATGATGCAGATTTATTACCAAAAGTGGATCTACAAGCTCAGGTAGCTCGACAAAACATAAACAGCGCATATAAGTTACAAACTCCTTTGGGGCCAATTAAAACAACTGACCTTCAAACAAGCCAAACTGTATCTGTGAGTGTACGGATGCCCATTTATGAAGGGGGAGCTATTCGTGGAAAAAGCCGAGAGCTTCGTGAAACAGCTGAGCAACGGCGTATTCAAATTGAAACAGCCAGGCGGAAGGTTATACAACAGCTGGTTGAGGCTTGGGAAACTTATCTTTCTGCCAAAGCGAACGTTGCCAGCTATCATGCTCAAGTTAAGGCAAACGAGGTCAGCCTTGAAGGAACACGTCAAGAAATGCTCGTGGGATCTAAGATCTTGCTCGACGTGTTGAACGCTCAGCGGGATCTGGTAAACTCACAATTAAGACTTGTTCAAGCAGAGCAAACTTATTATCAGAATGCGTTTAATGTACTGGCTATTATGGGCCGCTTGAACGCCATGGATATGAAACTGAAGGTGAAGAAATATGATCCAACAGTTCATTACCATGATGTCCGCAATAGCTGGTAAAAAGTTCAGTTCTCACTAGTTATCATGATAATTTAGAACCTATCTTATAAATTAATATTTGTGAGATAGGTTTTTTTCTTATATTCACAAGCGCGGTATTATCTTTGGAGGGAGCTTTATCTTAAAGCAGAGCTCTCCCAAGACAAAAGTCTAGGGCTTTGAATCTTGTTCTGGAATATTCTATATTATTCGGTGTAGACTAACTTTAAATCTTAATCAATTTTTGTCCGAGGAAAAAGAATGACGCCCAGAAGGGACCCCGAAGAGGATATGTCAATGGAGGAGATTCTGGCCTCTATCCGTAAATTTGTAACGGAGAACCATCCAGAAAACCCACAAACACAAAAAGTATATAAGGGCGACATTTCAGAGTCTGTCGTCATTCCGCCAGCTGGTCATGCTCGAAATCAGGACTATCAGGTAGATTCTATCCAACCATCTCCTTTGGATCTTAATCCATCGATGTCTCCTGATCGTACGGCGCCACCAGCTTATGAACCAGATATATTGGAGTTGAATAGTCCACTTCCTCAGACACCAATCTCCAACCCAATTCCTCAGATGAGAGCGACGCCAGAACATCTTGCCCCTTGGACACCGCCGTCTCGTACGCCATTTCAAAAGAAGAGTCTAGAAGAGTCAATTATGACATTGACGAATCCTATTGGTTCAGGGGAAAAACTAAATAGGGCAAACACAAAGCCACTTTTGTTTGGGGGGACAGAAGAAAGCTTCGTGTCATCACAAGCCATCGCGGCTTCTGCAAATTCCTTAACGCGTTTGGCACAAGCTTCCAAATCTGCTCCAAAGAAAGTACCAAGCCTTGCGGATCAACGCAATGTTACCCTAGATCAGCTCATCCAAGATTTGATACGACCCATGATCAAACAGTGGATTGATACCCATCTTCCTTCCTTGGTTGAGGAAATGGTTGCTAAAGAGATAAAGCGCATCACAAAGCATTTGGGATAGACTTCTTTTGAACCGAAGGTCAAGCGAAGCTAAATCGTCGCCTTTTGATTCATGGCGTCTTCAAAAAATTATTCGTGACCGGCTACACCAACGGCTTTGCCATGGCGAATCCTCATGTACTCTTATATACACTCTGATCACTCACAATCTTTTTCCTAGCCCTGGACCAAAATTCTTAGTTTAGCTTCGCTGACTTTCTGTTCAAAAGAAATCTACTAAGCCTAGAAGGATGAATTGGCGGCGCTCTGCTCACTAATTTCCTCACCTCTTTTGAGTCGCAAGTACAAGAGAAGAGGGGCTGCAAGGCAAATGGAAGAAAATGATCCGATCAATATGCCGATGAGAATGGGAAGTGTAAAAGTTGAAATAACTTTTCCTCCCCAAAAGTAAAGAGCCAAGAGCGCGAGTAGCGTTGTCGATGCTGTGAGTAATGTCCGAGATAACGTCTCATTCAAACTTTTGTTAATAAGCTCCCCCAAATTCATTTTTTTAAATTTACGGATGTTCTCCCGAATTCGATCGAAAATAACAATCGTGTCATTAATGGAATACCCCGCAGTGATCAAAATAGCAATGACAGCGTTTTCATTAAATTCCAGGGGGAATAAAGAAAATAAACCTAAGATTGCGACGCAGTCATGGACAAGGGCCATAATAGCGCAAGCTGCAAATTGCCACTCAAATCGAATGGCAATGTACACAAGCATTGCCAAAAGAGCGAATCCGATGGCATGAAGGGCGTTTTTGATCAATTCACCCCCAACTTTCGGTCCAATGGTTTCGACTTTTCGATAGTCAACCCCAGCTCCCAACACATTCTTAATTTTCTCTAAGGTTTCAGCTTGAACTTGAGAATCTTCTTTGCCCTGTTCATCATGGCGTTCAAGACGGATCAGGAGGGTGTTATCCTTGCCAAAATCTTGTAAGGAAACCTCTCCTAAATTCAATTGCTCAATTTTTGTGCGTAACTCAGGAATATTAGGCGCATCTGGCATTCGGATTTCGAAAATATAACCCCCACAGAAATCAATGCCATAATTTAAGCCCTTGGTGCCAAAGCTAAAGAGAGAAGCCACAATAACCACGAGGCAAATGGCAAAAGTGATGAACCGCAGACCAACAAAGTCGATTTTTGTATTATAAGGTATGAGACGAATAGACATAGGAATAAGCCTTTTAAATGGGCAATGAAGTGACGGTACTACGTCGGCGCAGCCAAGTCACAACAATTAAACGGGTTAAAGATATAGAGGTGAATAAGGAAATCACAATACCTAAAGCTAAGGTAACGGCAAAGCCACGAATAGGCCCTGTTCCGAATTCAAACAAGACAGCTGCACCGATGAGCGTGGTGAGGTTTGAGTCAACAATGGTTGTAATGGCCCGCGTGTAACCCGCCTCAACAGCTGCAATGGGTCGTAATCCATTGCGGAGTTCTTCTTTGATGCGTTCATAAATGAGAACGTTGGCATCTACAGCCATACCAATGGTAAGAGCAATACCAGCAATACCTGGTAAGGTTAGGGTTGCCTGTAATAACGAAAGGGCAGCGAAGAGGAAAATCAAATTAAAAGCTAAGGCAACGTCAGCATATACACCAAACAAAGAGTAGTTCAGGACCATAAAGACTGCCACAAAAATAAAGGCCAACACCGTTGCAAGTTGACCGTCACGGATGGAGTCAGCACCAAGGCTTGGCCCAACGGTGCGCTCCTCAATCACATGTAAGGGAGCAGGGAGAGCACCAGCCCGCAACAGTAACGATAATTCGTGGGTCTCTTGAGCAGTAAAGCTTCCGCTGATAATGCCTTCTCCATTGGGAATCAGGCTGCGGAAGACTGGAGCACTGATGACTTTATCATCTAAAACAATGGCAAATCGACGGCCAATGTTATTGCCAGAGAGCTCAGCAAACTTACGGGCGCCGATGGCATTAAACTTTAAGCTTACGGCTGGAGTTCCGCTATCCCTTTCAAAAGTCGCTTGTGCATCAATCAGGTTATCGCCATTAATACCAATTTGCTTTTTGATGACAAGATATTGAACGCGATCCGTTTTATCTTCAACTTTAAGAATTTCTGAGCCAGGGGGAACATTTGCGCGAGGGACGCCATTATCAGAGAGGGACACAGGACCCGCTTCCTCATCAACCATACGAAATGTCATCTTAGCTGTCGTACCCAAGAGTCGCTTCACTTCTCCTGGGTCTTCGATGCCGGGGAGTTGGACAATAATGCGGTCATTGCCTTGGCGTTGAATTAAGGGTTCTTTGGTGCCGGTTTCGTCAATTCGCCTTCGCACCACCTCAATAGATTGCTCCACAACGGCACGGTTGCGTTGCTCGATGGATTCAGGTGATAACGTCATCGACCCTTTACCGTCAGGAGAGATATCGATTTTAGCTTGTGGGTCAATTTTCTTGAGCAATTTTAGGGCTTTTTCATTCTGACTTGTATCCCCGGTTGGATTGCGCAATGAAAAAGTAATAGCCCCTTGCTGCTGATTTATCGCAAGCCCAGAGTATCCGATTTTCTCTTTGCGTAACGTGGCTCTGACTTCATCTAGGGTATTTAATAACAGTTCTTTTAAGACAGACTTGAGATCAACTTCCAGCTGAAGGTGCGATCCTCCTCTCAACTCTAAACCAAGATTAATCGTTTTTTGCAAAGCTTCCGGCATCTTGTCATATAAAGAGGGTGGCAGTATGTTTGGCATGGCAAATAGAATGCCCATGAAACAAATGGCAAGGATCGAAAAAATTTTCCAGCGGGGGATGAAGATCATACTTTAGCTTTTCCTGTTGGGCGATTAGCGGCAGATTTACGGGTGATTTTTGATTTTGAGGAGTCAGCTTTCCTTACAATTGGTGATACAGGAGTCGCATTAGAGGGTTGGCTTCCTTTGCTTGATGTATCGATGGGGTCCGTTTTTGCTAAGACATCGGTGATCATGCTGCGCAGCTGACGGACACGGATATCATCGGCCAATTCCAGTTGGACTTCGCTATCACTCACAATTTTGGAAATGGTCCCAATTAAACCGCCACTTGTTACAACTCTATCGCCACGGCGCAAGTTGGTGAGCATATGTTGATGCTTTTTCATCTTTTGTTGTTGAGGGCGTACAATTAGAAAATAAAATACACCAAATATGAGCACAAAAGGCAACACTGCCATAACATCAAAACTTCCCATTATCTAAGACTCCCTAAAAATGAATATCGCAAACTTATTGTAACACTTTTAACTCAAGTACTTGTCTGGATCAATAGGTTTGCGCCCTTTTCGAATTTCAAAGTGAAGTTGTGGTTTATTAACAGTGCCCGTTTGACCGACAGTCCCGATTTGATCCCCTGCATTAACAACAGCTCCTTTTTTGACGGTAGCCTTATCAAGGTGGGCATAAACAGTCATTGTGCCGTTGTCATGTTTGACAAGAATGACATTTCCAAAACCACGCAATTGGTTGCCGACATGGGCAACAACACCATTGTTGGCAGCAACAACGGGAGATCCTTTGGCAGCAGAAATATTGATCCCGTCATTTTGTGTTCCCTTTGGTCCCTTAGGGTTAAATCCACGCGTCACCGTTCCCTGGACAGGCCAGGTATAATTTGCAGATGCGGCGGGAGTCGTTGGCAGGCTTGAGGGTTGGTCAATGCGCCGACGTTTGGAACCCTCAGCCTCGTCAATACTTTCCTCATCATATTTCTGTCTACCTCTAGAATCCTGACTTTCCTCGCCTTGAATACTCTCTGCCTCATCATCCACTTCTGGATTCATGCGACCTTGCGAGATCACACCTCCTTTTCGTGGTGATTCTCCATCTATACCGGTTGCGGGCGCTAAGGGCCTGACATTAACATCATCTTCTTCTGGTACAGTGCCTACTTCTTCTGTTGCGGGTGCTTCTATGTCATCCATCTCGTCGCGAGTGGATCTCTTGGATTTATGAGGACGTACAATCAATCGTTGTCCTTTTACAATGCGATAGGGTGATTCTAATCCATTGACGCGGATTAATTCTCGTTTATCCATTCTATATTTTCTGGCAATAGAAGCGATACTATCGCCTTTTTTAACAACGTGGTAAGGACTAGCGGCTTTGTCATAATGTACAGAGGCAGGCGCTCCGGTACGCGAAGTACATCCGCTTAAGATTCCCAATGCCAAAATAGCCACAGTCAACTTGATCAAAATATGGTTTCTCATGATTATGTAAACACCTTTTCTAACTGTTTCATTGTTTGCCGATGCGTAAAATCTAAGGAAAGGGGCGTAACAGATATATACCCATTGGCATTTGCCTTTAGGTCTGTGCCTTCATCACCGCTACCATCATAGTGAATAGCACCAATCCAATAATACTGTCGACCTCGAGGATCAACATGCTCTTCCAAATTGCCGAATTGTCGTCTTTGTCCTTGTTGGGTTATGGCAATCCCTTTTACAGAAGACGCAACGAGGTCTGGAAAATTAATATTTACAAAAATATTCTCTTGAAACTTCACTTTAAGTAAGCGTCGGATGATTTCAGGCGCATACTGTTCAGGAGTTGACCATTTTGCGGGGCGCGCATGTGTTGTTGTCATGCTTAAGGCGATTGCAGGAATTCCCAACACAGCTGCCTCCATAGCCGCGGCAACAGTTCCTGAATAGGTAATGTCCTCAGCCATGTTGCTGCCAAAATTGACGCCTGATAAGACAAGAGCGGGAGGATTATCTTTTAAAAGATAATTGGCGGCAATTAAGACACAATCTGTTGGGGTGCCACTTATGGCAAAACGCCGTTCTGATATTTCTCGAATGCGTAATGGATCACGTAAAGTTAGAGAATGACTGGCGCCACTTTGATCGAGTTCAGGAGCAACAACCCAGATATCGTCGGATAATTCACGGGCAATTTTTTCCAAGGTTTTTAATCCTGGAGCATGAATACCATCATCGTTGCTTAATAAGATTCGCATGGATTTACTTTAATCCTCTTTACCAATAATTTCAACGCCTGCCATATAAGTCTGTAAGGCTTTGGGGATGCGAATGCTGCCATTGGCTTCTTGATAATTTTCCATAATAGCAACGAGTGTTCGCCCCACGGCTAATCCAGAGCCATTGAGAGTATGGACGAATTGCAAGGGCGATTTTGAGTCGTTCGAATTTCCTTGAGGTCTATAACGGCTATTCATGCGGCGCGCTTGAAAGTCGCTACACCGTGAACAGCTTGAAATTTCCCGATAGGTATTTTGACTCGGTAACCAAACATTGAAATCATAGGTTTTTTCAGCAGCAAATCCTAAGTCACCCGTACAAAGCTCAACAACCTGATAGGGCAGTTCCAGTCGCTGCAGAATGGTTTCTGCTGCCTTTGTCATTCGTTCATGTTCGGCTACTGATTGCTCCGGGGTTGTGATGCTGACCAATTCCACTTTACCAAATTGATGTTGCCGTATCATGCCTCGGGTATCTTTACCAGCCGCACCCGCTTCGGCACGGAAGCAAGGCGTATAGGCTGTAAATCGTAAAGGCAGGTTTTCCTCGTTTAAGATTTCATCAGCAACTAAACTTGTAAGAGCAACTTCAGAGGTTGGAATGAGCCATAAGCCTTGGGTGGTTTGAAACATATCTTCTCGTGTTTTGGGTAGATGACTTGTTCCGTAAGCTGTTTTTTCGAGAACCATCAAAGGGGGGTAGACCTCTTTATATCCCAGTTCCCGAGTATGAATATCAATCATAAAAGCGCTAAGAGCGCGTTCTAATCGAGCCAAATTGCCATACAACACGACAAATCGTGCTCCTGAAAGCTTGGTCGCTCGCTCAAAGTCCATTAATCCCAACATCTCTCCTAATTCAAAGTGAGATTTTGGGGTAAAACTGAATTGAGGAAGTGTGCCTTCCGTTCTCAAGATCTTATTTTCAGACTCGTCCTTGCCATGAGGAACATCATTTGCGGGCAAATTAGGCAATATGTCCAAAATATTTTGGAGCTCTTTCCCGTAAGTTTCAACTTCCGTTTCCCGTTGGGCAATGGCAGTTTTGAGCTGATCAGATTCGGCAGATAAGGCTGTTGTATCTTCTCCTTTCCGCTTGGCTTCACCAAACTCCTTTGCCAACGCGTTGCGGCGGGTCTGGCAATTTTGGAGTTCCGTTAAGCTTGCGCGATGATGCGCATCTAAATCTAAAATTTCTTTTGATACAGGTTCTTTTCCCCGCTTCACAAGAGCCTGATCGAGAATTTCAGGCTGGGTGCGAATCATTTTTAAGTCTAACATATCTCTCTCTATCCAGTCGGTCTGTTATTGGCGTCTTTGCTCAACCCACCTTACCATGAGAATGGATAGCCCATAAAGAATAATGAGCGGGATTGCTAATCCTATCATGCTCAAGATATCTGGTGGTGTGATGATGGCGGCAACACTAAAAATCCCGACAACCGCAAAGCGCCATTTGGTCGTGAGGCCTTGAGAAGTGACCATACCCACATTGGCCAATAATGTCAATAAAACAGGCAGTTCAAAACTGATCCCGAAGGCAAAGATCAGCCGCATAACAAAGGAGAGATATTCATCAACTTTGGCTTCTAATTGAATGGGAAGGTGACCCGTAGAGCCTGGTGTTTCAAAGCTTAAGAAGAAGGCATAAGCGGCAGGGAAGATAATGTAATAAGCAAAGGCGGCGCCAATTAAGAAGAGCACGGGAGTCGCGATGAGCAAAGGGACAAAGACTTTCCGTTCTTTACGATATAACCCAGGTGCGATAAACATCCACACCTGAGAGGCAATAACAGGAAATGAAATGAAGGCAGCGGCAAATGCGGCAACTTTGATGTAGGTAAGAAACGCTTCTGTAAGGCCTGTGTAAATGAGGCGACGTGGCCCTTTTTCTTGTAATAATGTGGCCAGGGGGTGTACGAGAAATTGGAATATTATCTCCGCATAGGCATAACATAGAGCAAAAGCCCCAAAAAAACCAATGAGGGAATAAATAAGACGTTGGCGCAATTCAATGAGGTGATGAATCAAAGGTTGAGGGGAATCTGCAGAGGCTTCTGAAATCATGATTTGATGCTCTTTTGCGACTTAGATAGAGTATCCTTATCCATAGGTGGCTCGTTGTTTTGCGTAATCTTTTGTTCAATTACCTGGTCAGCTTTTTCCTCATCCATATGGTCATGAAGATCGAGCTGTGTTGAGAATTCTTTTGCAATAGATCGAGCTTTTCCGATCCATCGTCCAATCGTTCTTAAAACAGAAGGGAGTTCTTTTGGTCCAATTAAAATCAAGGCAAGTAATGCAATAAATAAAAATTCGGACCAGGCAATATCAATCATGCCGCATTATCTTTATCGTGGGGAAGTTTTGAAGTATTATCCCGGTCATCGTCGTTTTCACCTTCGCGCATGCCATGCTTAAAAGCTTTGATGCCTTTTGCAAGGTCTCCCATCATGCGGGGTAGTTTACCGGCGCCAAAGATGACAAGAACAATGGCGAGCAACAAAGCCATATGGCCAAAACTCATTCCCATGAAATCCTCCGTTACAAAATCGTCGTACTTTTATTATAAACAATGTCCTTCTTATTTAAAGAATAAACACAAAAACTTCAACTATTAAGGTAGACTCGTGTGCAATTAAAAATTAGACCTGGGGTCAATTTAAGGATTGAAAGATGTTTAAGTATGTGATTAAAAACAACAACATACCGTCATTGCGAGGAGTTGCGCCGAAGCGATAGCGTAGGTGGACGACGTGGCAATCCATTTCTTCCTTGTTGTCAACAGGGTTAATGATCGTATGAGACGTTATTGGGGCCGTCTCGATCAGAGATTGGATAAAACGAAATAATCTTACCACCCGACAACTTTTTTGACTGTTGATCTCAAGATATACCTCAAGCACTGATATCTGTTTTTTCCAATGCCATTTTCGCCTTTTCGGTCATTATCTTGCGTCAGAGTTGCGTTAGAGTTGCGTCAAACTTGCGTCAAACCTTGTGTTAAATTTGCGTTATTCAATGGAATCTACACTCTCCAATCTCTTGCATTTCCTCATTTTTCTAATTTTAAAAATGAAAAAAATTTTAATTCCCTCTTAACCCCTAACGACTACCGGACACAACTTCCCTCTTTAATCAAAAGAGCTTCATTGATTACGGTTGCATCATGACAGATTCCCCTCTTCTTTTTCCACTTATTTGTTTGCCCATTCTTGGCACCTGACAGATTTTGTCGGGTGGTGAGATTAGTGGAGATAAATTGATGCTCCATTCTTATCGCCAATGGAGTCAAAAAATATAAAGAATCTCCTTGGGCGCTTGGGTGTTATCTGCATTTTCAGGATTTTCTTTTTTGGCTTGTAGCCGAGATTGTCAGCTTCCCACATGAATTTCAAGCTTATGGCCGTCAGGATCGAGAAAGTATAACGACTCTTCAGGAGATGTATTTTCTTTGTAAATGATTACAGCCACCCCACGGGGATTTGAACAATTTTATTGGTGATATGTTTGATAGATTTGCTTTGATTGATAACTAATCCAAAAGGTAAATCATGTTCCTCAATAAATCGTTGGAGCGTCATTAATTCCCTTGGTCGCACATGAGACCCATATTTGATTTCAATAGGGAGCATACCAAAAGGCCCACTTAAAATGAGATCAATCTCAGCTCCGTTTCGTGTTCGGTAATAATGGAAAGACCAGTTGGTCACAAGTGTTGCTTGCAAGCCACGAAGTATCTCTTCAATCACAAATGATTCGAAAGACAAACCAACGTGTGGGCTTTTCATAAGAGAATCTAAAGAAGGAATCTGATTAAGTGAATGGAGTAATCCAGAGTCACGGATATATCCCTTAGGCATCTTAATCATAGATTTTAAAGGATTCCTGTCAAAATTAGGAAGGCTCCTCCACAAAAAAGTCCCCTCTGTAATTTTTATATAATCACGAACTGTGCCCTCACTCATTTCAATGGCTCGAGCCAGCTGACTTTTGTTAATTATGGTGCCGGAGAGTTTTCCTAAAATGCTCAAAAACCGTTGATAAGCAAACTTATCTAGTTTAGGGAACAACTGGGATAGATCGCGATTAACGTAGGTTGTTCGATAGTTTTGCATCCACAGATCATAAAACTGGGGATCTTGTGATAAGGAGGGTTCTGGATAGCCGCCGCGGAACCATGTTGTGAGCATCTCCTCCTGTGATAAAGGCGCTGATCCTTTTGGCAAATTTTCTCGAGACAGGCTCTGAGAAAAAAGTCGGTAAAAGGGGCTTTTTGGTTTAGAGTAAATTTCATTGGCTTTTAAAGGACTCAACTCGGTAATAGCAACACGTCCGGCTAAAGATTCTGAAACTTGCGTCATGAGTTCGGGGCTGCTTGATCCTGTCAAAATGAATCGGCCCTTTTGATTCCGATTACGATCAATAACGCCACGTAAATACTCAAAAAGTTCTGGGTATGTCTGAGCTTCGTCA
>Ga0206917_1231_pt1 | contig 12013 bp, 6 predicted proteins | sample Alteio_BWOrgHeat_68_FD_152931 | JGI IMG/M metagenome (GOLD analysis project Ga0206917, IMG submission 152931) | Enriched cells from forest soil in Barre Woods Harvard Forest LTER site, Petersham, Massachusetts, United States -... | ecosystem: Environmental > Terrestrial > Soil > Temperate forest > O...
GTCGGACGACGTCGGCGACGCCGCTTAGCGTGGCATATGCGACGACTTGAGAACCGGGAGGCAACGCGGCAGTGACCTTAGCGACGCCGGCGTCCCCCGATAGCCCAGGCTTCTTCGCCTTATAGAATTCCAGCGCGTTCTTTAACCGTTCGATCGATGTGTAGGCCATCACGACCGTGTGTTCGTCTGCCGGCGCAACGTAGACCTTGAGCTCGTCACCAGGGCCAATCATAAGCTTCATCATTTTTTGCGGATCGGGGCCGCCGGCTGGCGCCAATTTGCTCATGTTCGAAGTATTCATCGAGACTTCTAAGACTTCGGTCTCGCCCAGCTTAATTCGTTTGGTTGTCGCAACCGGAATGGCAGAAGTCTTCGTCTCTTTGATAAAATCGCGCATGCCTGCGAGGGATTTTTCGTAACTGTCCATAAATTTCTTGGAATCGTCGACGCTCAGTGCTGCCAACATCTTGCTGTACAGGCCAGTGCCTGGCTCAGGAACGCCAAGCACCATGCGCATGGCGTGTACTCCGGTCATTAAACCCGCGGAAAGCTCGACATATTTCTGCGCTTGTTCGGGTGTGAGTTTGAACTGGGGCTGATTTTGCATCATTTGTACGGAGAACTTCATCAAGTGCTCCGTTGCTCCTGGAGGTACGACGCCTCCCATCGCGGCGACGAACGGCGCGGAAGGAAGGCCGGCGAGAAGATCTTTCGAATTGGCCTTCGTTTCGGCGGCCCACTTGGCCCACGCGCCTTCTGGTGTGAATTGGACCCGCTTAACTAGTTCGACCGTTTCAGCCGAGTCGATGCGCAATCCAAGGCCAAACTGTTGTACCTCGGACTCGGCCGCGGCGAACAAGTCCAGGTACATATTGAGCGCGTCGGCTGCGGACGGCCCATTTACACCTGGCGCTTGACGCAGCTGCGTTTGAATCGTCCGAACGCCATGGGTGAGTTTAGGGAGCAGCTGCTTAATACCATTCGTCGTCAATGCGACGCTAATCTTGTTTTCGTCGAGCCACTTCGTCAGAGGGGCGTCGGTGGCTAGATTAGTCGTGGACGCGAGAAACTGTGCCAGAGTGTCGCGATCTGTGCTCATTGCAAATGCTGCGAATTTCCCCTTTTGGCCGACTAGTGCCGGCTTGCCAGCTAGTTGGACTTCGACGATGTCAGTGCCGGGCTCGTTCACGTGGAGCGCGGTGAAGAATTCCGCGTTGTTTGATACCGGGACAAGTACCACAGCTTTGGGCGAAGGTTCGATCGTGGTTAGCACAATCGCTAAGTCGCCTTGCTCATCGAGTCCCTTCTGGATGCCGGTAAAATTCTTTGCAAGTTGGACGAGATCCGAAGCCGGCGCTTGCACGAGTTTCGCCACTTGTTCGATGCTGCGGCTAGAATCGGTCAAGTTATGAACAACCGCAAAACCAATGGCGTCGGAGGGGACCGCCGTTAGTAATCCGTCCTGCGCTTGAGACAGTGGTGCCGCGAATCCAATTAGCAGGGCTAACACTAACAATTTGGGCCGCAGCAAAATACGCATCGCATAGTCTCCTGGAAACGAATTGTGCTCGTCGACGGATTAACAGCGAACGTCTTCCCGAGCGATTGTCGCAATTGGCTTGAGAGCCTTGGCTGATTTAGCGATCTGATTATGGCCCGATATATCCGCAGGGTCGAGCTTTGCCCTGATTCGCGAAAAGAGTTCCCCGCCAGGCGGAGCGAAATCACGCCTAAAAGAGCAGAGCAGCAGTAAACTAGTGTCCGGTTGGAACACATTGCCGCGGTGGCAGACTGGAAGCTTTTCAGCCTAGCTACACGGGAACGCTGGCAGCTGGCGGCACATCTTAGCAGGAAGCGATATCGAATAGTTGCTTATCACTTACTTCGGATTGAGTCATGTCAAAAACTGCCGCGGCTATCACTTGCCGATTTTGAACGGCGCCAATTGAAGAGTGCTAAGTCGAGGGTAAATTGCTTGATGTCGGTTAGACGAAAGTCGCGAGGCGGCGGCGGCGTCGCGTCGGTATGCAGTTCGCATGGGATTGATAGCCGTCGCAACAGAGTAGTAAGATATTCCGGGGTCAACTTCTTTGGCTGAGCGGAGAAGTCCGATGAATCCCCGCCTGTCTCGGCAGTGCGACGGTATGTACGATCCAAAGTTCGCCAGAATGCAGCAGCTGTTCCGTGGGACTGGCGCGACCGCCCCGCGTGCCGAACTAGAGCTGGGCTCCCGTAGTCAGCATGTCGATAGACGTCGCGCGACCGAAGCGAATGAGCAGACTCGAAAGCGATCGAGTGAGCGGCCAAAAACGAGCGACGAACGACTGGTGTCCTCTAACGAGTTCATGGGTGTGGATTGACTGTTCTTTTTCTTCTAATATTCGTTGTTACCGCCGCCCCGAGTTCGAACGAAAGCCCCCAAGTTCAAAACGAAGAGCAAAGTTCGTCCAGGGAACTCATTCGGGATTGGTCCGACGCAAGCGGCACACGACACGCGCGCGCGGCATTAGTCCGCGTCGATGGTCGGAAACTGTGGTTTAAAGGCGCTGATGGCCGAGTCACATCGACTTCATTGTCCGGCTTAAGCAAAGCAGATCAACGGTATGTTGAGGACCAACGGCTAACGAACAACGAGACGGATATGCAAGGTTCTGATAATCCTGTCTCGAAAGCTGTTGGAAGCTTACCGTCACTGAAGCAAGCGCAGGAATGGCTCACAGCAAAAAATTCGGACGCTCCTCGGAGAGTGGTGCCTGCCGCGCTTATTTACGTTCGGATCTCCCGTGGCTTTCTTGAAGATTATGTTGATCGGACCGTCCACGATCGAAAACCTGTAACCGATTGCATATTGGGAACACGGATTGTCGGGGAGTCGGATACTAATGGTAAGATCCGCCTTCTGCTTCGACCTGCGTTCGGAAAGGTAACCGGGGAAATTGCATTTGATGGAACCGTGCATTCACACTCGACTGGATACAACGGACCGGCAATCATCCATTCGATTTCAGATGCGAGCTTTCGCGCCCGCAAACCCATCAGCATGGGGCCGGCTGGGTTGAACGTTGGGCCTGCGACGGCAAACGCTCCTACCAATTTGCATACGACGGGCATCGAAACAACACTTCCCCGCCTACGAGGCCGTATAGCCGCGCGAATTGCAACCCGACGTAATGCAGCCTCCCACGACGAGGCGCAGGCGATTGCATCACAGCATACGGCAGCCAATATCGACAAAGATCTCGACAAACGGATCGACCAATCAGTCGCGAAGGTACGAAAGGTGTTCGAGCTAAAGGTGCCCGGGTTAGAAGTTGATCGTGGCCGAGAGTCGATCATGCGGTATCGCTCCACGACGGACTACGTCGAAATGGCAATGATCCGCGATGGGGCGACTTCGGAAGAAATCGACCTTCGTCCTCCGACAATCAGCGGGAATCCTGATTTTGCCATTCGGGTAAACCGTTCGCTTTTCGGCACCACGATCGGTGATTCCGACCTGGTGAAACAGCTGGCGCCGTCGCTCGTTAAGTTACTGGAAGCAAGAGTAATGGCAAAATCGCTTGCCGCAGGAGGTCTAGAAGCGGAGTCGACTTCGGCGGCTACCAAGTGGTCGATCGACCGCGATTGGCTTGTAATGGACTTTACAGAGGCGGATCCCGCAGCCGCAGACAAATCGAATACAAGATGAGTACATCAGCGTTTTGGCGCGGTGGCTGAAACAATCATGAAGGCAATAATCTGATGCGTTTTAGAGTTTCGTGCCATGTGGAATATGATATTTCCTTTCCCTCCACATTGATCTTGAACATGCACGCTCAGCGAAATGCGGCGCAAATTATTGCCGAAGAGAAGTTCTCCGTCGAGCCACGGGTGAAGACCGACGAGTTTATTGCCGATGGCAACGCGAACCGCTTCGTGCGACTCGAAACAGGCCGAAAGAAACACCTCTCAATAAACTACGAAGCTGTCGTCGACTGTGAACACCAAATTATTCCAGCCAGCAAGATCGACTACACGCCTGTCGTTGAGATGGATCGCAAGGCGGTGCCGTATTTGTTTCCGAGCCGGTATTGTCAGTCTGACAGACTTGGTCGCCTAGCGTGGGACTTGTTCGGTAAGATCGCAAATCCATACGAAAAGGTTGTGGCCATCGTCGACTGGATTCATTCCAACGTCGAGTACGTACGGGGCAGCACCAACTCGGAAACGTCGGCCTATGACACTGTCACGCAGCGCACCGGTGTCTGTCGAGACTTTGCCCATTTGGGCATCGCATTGTGTCGCGCGCTAAATATCTCTGCACGATACTTTTCGGGTTATGCGTACGAACTTGAACCGCCTGATTTCCATGCGTGCTTTGAGGCTTACATTGGCGGCCGGTGGTTGATTTTTGATGCCACACGGCTTGCACATCTTAACGGCCTGGTCCGGATCGGCAATGGTCGCGACGCGGCGGACGCGGCCGTGGCGAGTCTCTTTGGCCGTGTCCGCTGCACTCAGATGCACGTCGATTGTCAGCTTGTTGCGGGCCAAAAATATACTCCCTTAGATCGAAAACAGATCGGTCGTAAGGGCGTATCTTTGGAGCTGCTCAAAGCCTGAAGTGAAATTACTCTCGAACGTATGCTAACGGGCGGCGATATGACACGGCTTCGGATCGAACACCGAACTGAATACCGATATGTGCGGCCCGTGAAATTTGGACGCCATCGCCTTGTCGTGCGACCTCGCGAGGGGCATGATCTGCGCGTCGAAAGCATGCAACTTGGTATTGCCCCCGCGCATCAGTTAGTGTGGTCACGCGATGTTTTTGGTAACTCTGTCGCACTCGTTGATTTTATTGAAGAGGCTGCGGATTTATCAGTGACCAGTAACGTTGTCGTTGTTCGTACCGCACCATTTCCGCAGCAAACACCGCACGAACCTTGGCGGGTACTCTACCCAGTTGCGTACGAACCTTTGGAAGTTGAAGTCGTCGCTGCGTATCAGGCGGCAAGTTACCCGGAGGACGTCGGTATACTCCGCGATTGGACGGATACGCTAGCGCTCGATTCTGATTCGAGTGATGCAGAAAGCCTGTTGTTTTCTCTGGGCACAGAAATTCACAAGCTGATCACCTACCAGCGTCGGAGTAGCAAGGGGGTCCAGTCGCCCGCCGAGACATTAGGGTTGACGAGCGGATCGTGCCGGGACATGGCGACGTTGATGATGGACGCGGCGCGAGTGCTGGGGTTCGCAACCCGGTTTGCAAGTGGATATCTGGATTGCGCGGCCTCACTCGCAGGTCGAGCCTCCACGCATGCGTGGACGGAGATCTACCTTCCCGCACTCGGCTGGAGAGGATTCGACCCTACCCTAGGAGAGCCGACATCATTGAAACACGTCGTCACGGGTGTCAGTAATCACCCTCGCGGCGTCATGCCAATTTCAGGAAAGTTCACCGGAACGTCATCCGACTGTCTTGAAATGAATGTCCACGTGACGACCGAACAATTACCGAGTGGGGAAGGTTAAGTAGAGCGCGCCGACGAGTACTACGAGGAAGCCATGGCCGACGAATCACAAATCGAAGCAGAAGGCCGGCGTATTTGGCCCGATGCGAAGCGGGTGCAAGTTCTTCAGGCGGAAGGTGTCACAATTACGGCATTCGACCACGACGATCGTGTAATCGATAGCGTGAGCGCCGACTCGCTGGACACATTGAACAGGCGGTTGGAGGAATTGCAGCCAGATGGTGGGCAGGCGCCATAGTTGATCTCTCGCCAAACGCAGCTCCGCCGCCGATGGTGCAAGGCCGCACGCTAAGATCCGATATCCCGAGCGGGCATATTGCCACGTTGGCGCCTCTCGAGCGCTGCCGTAGACCGGCATAAAAGGCCACTGACTTAAACGTCCCTATGCCGTCAGTTCATTAGCGCCAAAGCAAAATAAAAGGAACTGCCCCTCCATGGAGGAGCAGTTCCTTAGCTTACGACCGTATATTCGTTGCTCGTCTGCGTAGCGTTAACGCACGTTACGGAACCATAGCCAGTTGACGGGGAATAAAAGCGGCTTCCCGGATAAACGAACTTCAGATTATAGATGCCTTTGTGGGAAGGTGACGATATACGAAGCTTAAACACGGCTACGCCGTAGTGGTTGGCCCATCCTTCCAACAACGGCACGCCGATGACGACCGCTGCTCTGTTGGGTCGACGCAATCAAGTCAGCCCGGCAACTAGTAAAGCTTACTGGGAGTGTTCCCAATGCGATTGGGATTCTGAAGGCGGTCGAGGGCTAGAACAACTCAAAAACCAATATACTTGTAAGGCGGACGTCTTCGACGTTCGCCTTTTTTATTGGCTGTGTAGAAGGGTGTCAGGCGCGATTGCGGGAGGTTGCGTTCGGAGACGCTGTTGTAATGAATCTGCCGTCACGACCTGATACTTTATGTCTCATCAAGCTGTCTCGAATTGAGTTCCCAGAACTTTGATTGCTGGCATGAGTTTAGAAACTTCTGATCGCGTAAAAGCCAAGCTGGGGACGCGGTGCCGGAAAACGAAGAATTTCTGAGAGTCAATTTGATTCTGTCACGGCGGCGCGATTGGACGACTTAGTGCCGCGGCCGGGTGACTTAGCCCATGCCTAGCTCGCGAGCCATTCGTTATCACTTAATATGAGGCGTATGCCTATGATTCGGCACAATCTTTGCTCGCTGTCTTGAACGATGCCGCTGCTACCGTCCAGAATTGCGAACAACACGTAGAGACTAAGGGCGAACGACGACTTCATGCGGCTCGCTGAATTCATACTGACGAACATCGAACCGATTCTCATTGAGTGGGAAGTCTTTGCGCGCAGCATCTGGCCAGTTGCCCTCAACGATCCCGCGACCGATCTTTCCAATTTGCGCGACCACGCCGAGGAGATGCTTCGTACGGCGGTTGCGGATATGGCGTCCGACCAGACCGCCCTTCAGCAATCAGACAAGTCCAAGGGCCACGGGAACGAAAGCGTCGCAAGCGGCCAATTGGATCGGGCATCTGAAAAGCACGGCTCCGGCAGGGTAGGCTCTGGTTTCGAGCTGTGGGCGGTGGTGGCCGAGTACCGCGCACTTCGCGCCAGCGTGATTGGCCTTTGGCAGGAAAGCTGTCCCGAACCCGATCGGCGCGATGTGGAAGATCTCATCCGGTTCAACGAAGCCATCGACCAATCGCTGACCGAAGCTGTCCGCAGTTACACGGAACATGTCAAACGATACCGCGAGGCGCTGCTAAAAAAGGAACAAGCGGCACTGCAAGATGTGCAAGGTGCCCAGGCTTTACTGGCTGCAATCATCGATTCGTCCGACGACGCGATCATCAGCAAAGATCTTAAGGGGATCGTGCGAAGCTGGAACCCTTCCGCCGAACGGATCTTCGGCTACAGCGCGGAGGAGATTGTCGGAAAGCCCATCACGGTGCTGTTCCCACCGGACCGGCTGGAAGAGGAAAATCAAATCCTCGCCCGGTTACAAAAGGGCGAACGAGTTGATCACTTCAATACAGTCCGGCAGCGTAAGGATGGAAGGTACGTCACGGTATCGGTAACGATTTCGCCGATTCGCAATTCTGAGGGCAAAGTGGTCGGTGCCTCAAAGGTCGCCCGCGACATCACCCAAAGCACTGAACTCGAGGGTAAGTATAAAGCCATCGTCGCTTCATCAGACGACGCCATTGTAAGTAAAGACCTCAATGGCATCGTCCAGAGTTGGAATCAAGCCGCCGAGCGAATGTTTGGCTATACCGCGGCGGAGATGGTGGGTAACTCGATTACCATCTTGTTTCCCCCCGACCGTCTTGATGAGGAACCCAAGATTCTTGAACAAATTCGCCGCGGACAGCGCGTCGATCATTTTGAAACAGTTCGTACCCGCAAGGATGGGCGTCAGCTGGACGTTTCAGTCACAATATCACCCGTTAAGGACCCGACGGGGCGAATTATTGGCGTTTCCAAGGTTGCCCGCGACATCAGCAGTATCAAACGCGTTTTGCGTGAACAGGATGAGCTTCTCAAACGTGAGACAGCGGCCCGCTCCGAAGCCGAACGCGTCGGTCGGATGAAGGACGAATTTCTCGCCACTCTATCGCATGAACTGCGGACGCCGCTTAGTGCTGTTCTCGGCTGGGCCACGCTTCTCCGTTCGGAAGGTGGGGCCACCCAACAAGAGTTCGAGCAAGGTATCGAGATCATCGAACGGAATGCACGAGCTCAAGCCCAGTTGATAGAAGAACTTCTCGACATGTCCCGCGCGATTAATGGCAAACTGAGGCTCGATGTCCAGCCTGTTGACCTGCAAGTCGTTGTTTCCGACGCGGTTGCGTCAATTCGCCCTTCAGCTGACGCTAAAAGAATCCGGCTCACTCATGTCCTTGATCCGAAGGGTGGACCAATCACCGGAGATCCGAACCGCCTTCAGCAAGTCCTATGGAATCTCCTGACGAACGCCGTCAAATTCACGCCCAAGGGTGGGCGAGTCCAAGTTTTCCTGCGCCGCGTTAACTCTCATGTGGAGATTAGTGTGATGGACTCCGGGCAGGGGATTTCTCCAGAGTTCCTGCCGCATCTTTTTACTCGCTTCTCGCAAGCCGACAATTCGACTGCTCGTAAACATGGTGGATTGGGGCTCGGATTGGCCCTGGTCAAATCGCTGGTCGAGTTACACGGCGGCAATGTGAAAGCTTCCAGCGAGGGCGAGGGTCAGGGCTCGACGTTCGTAGTGTCACTGCCGTTGACTGCGGTTTACCGTGAGGACATCGAGCCGATCTTAACGCCTGCCCCGGCGACAGCTGTCTCTGGATCCTCCCCCGATCTAAGCGACTTTCATGTATTGGTGGTAGACGACGAGGCCGACGCCCGTAACTTGATCCAACATATCCTCAAAAAATGCAACGCGAGGGTTACGACGGCCGCCACGGCCGCCGAAGGCATCGCAGCTGTGAGGCAGCATCATCCAGACATGATTCTGAGCGATATTGGCATGCCCGTTGAAGACGGTTATGACTTCCTCGCCAAACTGCGTCAGCTGTCTCGTGTAGAAGGCGGCGATACGCCCGCCGTCGCGCTCACTGCCTTCGCGCGATCGGAAGACCGCCGCCGAGCTTTGATGGCCGGCTTCCAGATGCACCTACCGAAGCCCGTGGAAGCTGCGGAACTCCTGGCAGTAGTCTCAAATGTCCGCGCGTTCAGCCGCCGCGCAAAAGCACACACGTGACCACTCCGGCATCGCTAGACACTTAGATGGACGCTTGCGCACCTGCCGTCAATAAACCTGCTTGTTTCCGAGATCCTCGTAAAACGACCGTTGTGATACACGATTTCTGGCAAACGAAATCAATGCCAGGAAACGTCGGGGCGAGGCTTTTGAGACGGATCTGCCAATAACGGCTGCCGGCTGCGTCATCTAACCAACGAATATGACACAACTGTCCTACCCCTCGAAACAGTTTCGCACCTACCTATGGACTCGCAATGTTTTCGGATGCGCGACGGATGTAATCGTCGGTGGCTTTATTTACGCACTAGCAAACGGGGCTCGTAATTGGACGTTGCATCTCCTTGTTCAGCCGGTGGGCTTTACGCGATTAATCATGTCATCAACACTCTTCCATAAGGCGAGCCATTCCGCTTGCTCATCGGCAGGTAGTTTGTGGATAGCGCTCAGTTCGCGAACTCCCAACAAGTCGCCGTCATTTTGCCAGCGAATCATCAGTTTCCTGACGAAGGCCTGTGCTGGTGGAGGTTGGCTATCAAGTGCGTCGGTCCACATGACAAGGTCGTCTTGAAGCCATTTGCGTGCCTGATTGCGCCAGCGTGCACGCTCCTCCGAGCTTAACGAAGCCGCGTCCTTGCCCTCACCGCAGCCGGCGAGCGCCGCGGCGCGGGCCGCTGGGTAGCGGCACACTGCGGCCAATTCACCCACGCGTTCGGCCGCATCGCCACGCGCCGCGCGGGACCGGCAGTTGGAAGTTAGGCGTTCGACAAGTTTCGGATCACTCTCGACCGCATCGGCAAAGAATTGCGCCGCGGCGTAGTTACGGTCTTCAGACTGGCAAATGCCCACCAGCGCGAGTCGCTCCGCGGAGCTGGTGGGCTGATAGGTTCCGTCAAGAAAGGCAGGCAGATTCGGCACGATCAAAGCTTCGGCTTCGTGGCGGAGGATATGACAAATCCAGACGTCGCGAGAATCCGCTTGCGCTTTACGCCAGTCAAAACCGGCTACAGTAGCGGCGAGTGTCTGGAGCGCTTCGTCCTTCTGTCCGCTTTGTTGTTGGGCCATGGCGAGGATGAGTTGCGGTGTAGGGCCCATAACTTTCGATGCGTCTCCCTGCATCAACTCGATAGCTTTGGCGGAGCGATTATTACGGTACTCAGACAATCCTTCTGCCAACTCGAAGTAAGCGTGAAACCACGCCGGCACCGATCCCTTGGAAGCCGTCATATGTTCGATGAGGGACGTCGCTTGTTTCAATTCGTCATCCGAGCAAGGGAACAGCATGCACGCCCGCCCTACTTGCTCTACGAGCATTGGATCGCCATTCTTTTCAAAACGCTTTAGTAACTCACTACGAGCTTGTCGGTAGTCTTCCTCCTGACCCAGAAACAGACACAGTTCCGCGTAGCCAGACCAAGTGGCGTACTCCGCGGGATTGGAATCGATTGTTCTTTTCCACAGGGACAGCGCTTCTTTCCCCTGCCCTTCGAGAATCAGCAGGGTTCTCAGAGGACCTTGCACTTGTCGATTGTTTGGATCGAGCCGCAACACTTCTAGATATTGTTGGTGCGCTTCCTGTTGACGTCCCCTCATGCGCAGGATGTTGCCAAGATCGTAGTGGGGCCATGCGTAGTCAGGATCGAGCTGCACGGCTTTCTCGTGATGTGCGATTGCATCATCCATTCTTCCCTGTGCCTGCAGTGCGAGCCCAAGATTGTTTTGCGTCCTCGCATAGGTTGGGTCCATTCTGATTGCATTTTCGTAATAGCTGATCGCAGCTTCCGGAAAGTTGAGTAGTCGAAGTGAATCTCCGACAACGCAGTAACCTAGTGCCGCGGTTGGCCGAGCGGCGAGGGCTGCCCGATAGTAGCCAGACGCTTCTCCGGGCGCAATCTGCAACAGAGTGTTGCCAAGAATCAAGTTCGGCCAGAAGTCGGCCGGATGCCCATTTTGGACCGTTCGAATGAATGAGGAAGGCTCTCCGCCGAGCATCCAAAGTCGTTCACCTGCCGCGAGTAGCAAGGAAACAGGCTCGTTTTCTACCGGCGCGTCTCGTACTAGCGCTGAAATACTACTGAGATCTTCCCATGCGTCCGGCGTAAGCACCCGTTCTCGCCAGTGGCTAATATGCAAATCAGAATCACGTGCCACCTGCAACAGCCAAGCGCGCTGTGGCTTGCTGTCGGCGCAAACGGCCCAGTCGTACACTGCATCCATCAGTGCGCCATGTATGGCAGAGGCTTGATTTGCTTTTCCAATCTCCTCCGGTCGGTCGTCGAATGTTCCTCGACCGGCTTGTCGGAATGCGTCTGCGTAGCTGCGCGCTGCCAGCGACTTGTAAAAGGCGAGCTCGCCACGAGTCGCTCGCTTCATTCGAATGTCATCCAACTGGATGACGAAGTCGAGGTCACGGCGCGCCTGAGCGAGGCGGTCACGAAGGTCGCCAGGTCCCCTGTCTCCGAGTAGGGCTTCGGCTCGCTCGAGCGCCGATCTCGCATCGGTCCAGCGAGCATGTTCTTGATGCGCGCGCATGGCGTTAAGATCCACTTCAACGGCACCGCGCAAGTGCGCTTGTTGCAATGCCAGCCAAATACTTCCACAGACTAGCATTAGCGTCAATAACACGCTGGCGGCCAATATTGTTGACGGCGTGGGATGGCGCCGCACCCACTTCATTGCCCGCTCGACGATCCCCGTCGGACGGGCAACAATCGGCTCGTTCGACTCGAACCGCCTGAGATCATCCGCCAGCGCCGAGGCCGATTCGTATCGGCGTTCCGG
>Ga0206917_1232_pt1 | contig 11986 bp, 11 predicted proteins | sample Alteio_BWOrgHeat_68_FD_152931 | JGI IMG/M metagenome (GOLD analysis project Ga0206917, IMG submission 152931) | Enriched cells from forest soil in Barre Woods Harvard Forest LTER site, Petersham, Massachusetts, United States -... | ecosystem: Environmental > Terrestrial > Soil > Temperate forest >...
CAGCTTGCCATTGTAAAGCAAGGCAACCCGATCCGCAATTTGGCGCAAACTTCCAATATCATGGGTAATGGTCAATGCGCTTGCCCCAATGTGGCGAACACTATCGATAATCAACTTGTTGATGGTACCACTCACGATAGGGTCAAGGCCCGTTGTGGGCTCATCGAAGAAAATCACTTCTGGGTTTGAAGCTATAGCTCGCGCCAGAGCTACGCGTTTTTGCATGCCACCCGAAAGTTCTGCAGGGTAAATGTAAGCCGAGCTTTCATCCAGGTTAACCGCCTTCAACTTTTCCATGGCGATTCCTCGCGCTTCTTTTTCCGGCATGCCATGCCCATGGGTCAGAGCAAACGCCACATTTTCCCAAACGGTCATGCTGTCAAACAGTGCTCCACCTTGAAACAACATACCGAATTTATCAAGTGCCTTTTGCTGGGCAGTATAGGACAAACCCACGATCTCTTGTCCATCAATTTTGATACTACCCTCGTCAGGATGGATAAGACCCAGGATGCACTTGATGAGCACCGATTTGCCGGTCCCTGAGCCCCCAATCACCACAAGGGATTCACCGGCATGAAGATCAAGATCAATCCCATCAAGGACAACCTTGCCCCCAAAAGATTTCTTAAGGCCGCGAACGCGAATTTTGGGGGATGTTGCCATGGATTACTTCGAAAATAAAATGGAGGTTAATGCATAATTCATAAATAGGATGAGGATGGAGGCAGATACTACTGCATTGGTGGTCGCACGTCCCACGCCAGCAGCCCCTCGCCCCGATTGATAGCCTTGGTAACATCCCATCAAGGAAATAATCAACCCAAACACTGCGGCCTTAATCAAACCTGATGTCACATCCTCTGATTCGAGATATTTTGCAGTTTGGGCGAGATAGTTTGCCGGGTTAAATCCAAGCTTATAAATACTCACCAAATAGCCTCCAAAAACACCGATAATATCTGCAATCAGCACAAGCACAGGCAGCATGATCACCCCGGCAATGATGCGCGGTACAACGAGATATTTGAAAGGATTGGTCGATAGGGTCGTTAAAGCATCAATCTGCTCCGTGACGCGCATTGTTCCAATTTCCGCCGCCATGGCTGCACCAATACGCCCAGCAACCATAAGACCAGCCAGAACGGGTCCCAGTTCTCGCGTCATGGAGAGGACAACAACGGTTGCAACAGCCCCTTCGGCATTAAACCGGGCAAAACTTGTGTGGCTTTGGAGCGCTAGAACCATGCCTGTAAAGATGGCCGTTAAGCCCACAACGGGTAGAGAAAAGTAGCCAATATGTAAAAACTGATATCCTAATTGGCGCCAATAAAAGGGTGGGCGCACCACATGGCTGATACTTGTGCAAAAGAAAATACCCAACCGCCCCGCATTCATGAGGAAAGAGATAAATACACCTCCAATTGTCCTTAAAAAACTAAGCACGCCTTATCCTTTAAATTCAACACTATTCAACGAGAACAAATTGACGACTGCAGTAGGGGCACGTCACATGCCCTTCTTCTCCCATATTCAAGTAAATGAGTGGATGGCCAAGAGGGTCGTCCCGGTTACGCCCATCGCAGCTCACCACGCTTGACTTAACTCGAACCACATCTTGAATAGGCCCTGGAGGAGCTGCTTCCCTCATGGTCTCCATCTTTAAAAATAATAATAACCCAAGCTGCCAGACATTTGAGAAAAATAATGCTTTGGCAACCTTCTCAAATTACAGTATATAAACAAGAGTCAAGTTGCAAGATCTCGCATATTAAAATGCACCCGTAGCTCAGCTGGATAGAGCGTTGCCCTCCGGAGGCAAAGGCCAGAGGTTCGAATCCTCTCGGGTGCGCCCTAATCAAAATATCCACACATCTATGAGAAAGCCCCCAAAGAAGCTGGGGGCTTTATGGAACACAAACAGATGATTTTAATCTCCTTTACTTGTTAGCTCGCAGGCGCACAGAGAAACGCACCATCAGAATCTAGGGCCAGGGCAGCAAACGTTCTGCTAGGACACACACTCGAGTAATTCCCACAATCGTTGCCTAACCTCATTTGCCTTGCATTCGGGTCACCTAAATTCTGCCATCCAAACACGTCAGGTTTGCTTTGGCAATCTGTTAGATTACTCCAGAGACTTCCTGGCAAAGCCTTGGCGGTATTCGGTAAACAGACTGTACCTTGAAGATCAGTGGCAACAGGTATATCTGTACATTGTATTGTGAGGGAAGGGTCCTTAGTGCAACAGTAATACTGAACATACTGAGTGGTTGCTTCACATGCCAACGGGAAAAACACCGTTGTTGCGGCTAGAGGGTTGGTTTTAGCTAGGTTCAAGAGATTATGAATCGGTCGCTCCGCAACATCACAAGCAGTATAATAAGCGTCTATTAGGTGATAGCCCATTTCTTTGATAGTTTTTACAGTAAAAATATTTTGCAAAGATTCTTTTTCTTGTGCTTTTATCGACGAGATTTGCGATATTATCAAAACGCTACAGATTATGGCAAAAAAGACTTTTTTTAGCTTATTAATGTACATGTCATTTTTCTCCTTTTTAATAATTGACTTAAGACAACGTGTCACTATTCGAATATCAACACACGCAACGTTAAGATAAATGCTACCTAAACATAAGGCAAGTGACAAAAGATAAAAATAGAGATAATTTTAAAACAAAATATGACAGAATCCTATTGGAAGACATAATTTGTGATTTGATTTATAGAGTTCAGCATTTCATTACTTTTCAACAATATCAACTTGAAACTGGCTTTCATTTATGGTTTGGAGGGTGAGTTTTTTCCCCAAGCTGTGTGCAAGTGTGTGTGCAAAGAACGCGACAATAGTACCAACTGTTTGTTGAGAAAGAGCAGAGCTTCCCGTAAGAGCTTTCACGGTTTCTTCCCATAAGAGTGCTGTTGGTCCTTTGGCAGTAATACTCAAGTTTGGGTCAATAGTTAGGGTACCACCCCGAGGCAGGCTATCAGCAGCCGTTAAGAGAGTGGCTAGTAAAAGACGAGCCGGAGGGCCTTGTATGTTTTCCAGTTGAGGCACCTTCCAGGTGATAGAAATTTTATTGTCAGGCCAATAATTTCTTAATGCTTTTTCTAAATCAATCCCTGTGGGTTTACTGGGTGTGCTAGAAAATCCCGTTAGACAGCGGAATAGCTCCAGTTTATGAATGGTTGATTGAGAACTGTAGGTGACAAGCTCCAATGTGGATGTATCTTGAGGGGTCTCACATAGCATCTCTAAGCCCATGGCGACAGCACTGGCAGGGGCGCTTAAATCGTGGCAAATTTTGGCACACATGAGGTGCATTAGGGCCATGTCAAACGTCATTGATAACTCTTCTTGTAGAAGCATCACTAAAAACGGTAACATTGACGTAAATTTAAAGCAAATATTTTGTTGTCGTGATAAATTTTTGATTAATCCCTATTGACCTGACAACCGAGGTATCATATTAGTTAATTATCCAGCCCAGACGTGATGAATGTCTCGGCCTGGGGTATGTATTAACAATGTAAAAAACACTTTTAAGGAGTTTGTAATGGTAAAGAATTTAGCTCTCGCTGCTATCGTTGGCATGTTTACTGCATCTGTAGTTGTTGCTGCACCAGAAGAGAAAAAAGAAGAGACAACAGCTCCAGCAGATAAGGATGCTGCTGCTGGAAATGCTGCAGGCATGGAAAAGAAAGACGAGAAGTCAGAAGAGAAGAAATAAGCTCTCTCAAGCTTACTTTAGTTCAAATCAAGAAGCGGCGGCCTTATGGTTGCCGCTTTTTTTATGTAAAATGGAAGGATTATAGTTGTCTATAGAAGCTTTTGAGATTCCTGTGTCTTGCTACTGTTCTCTAGGTGCTGAATATAACTTTACTTTGTATCAGCATGTAACGGTTAACAAAGTATCAAATAACGGTAGTGGTGATTTCATAAATGCAAAAATGTCTCCTTATGAAAATCAACTTCTCGTTCGAGTCATTTGGAGAATATAATAACGATAAAACTCAAGCAGCTTGCTCCATAGGCTTGGCCATATTGGCAACTTCCTTTAAGGAGTAGTGCGTTTTTCCCGTTCTCCATTGATTGATAACCAAACCAGCAAAGACGATGCCACAAGCGACGTAGGTTATGGCACTGTATTGCTCTTCAAGTAGGATGTGGCCGAATGAAATTCCAAAAACAGGGATGAGGAGGGAAAACGGCACAACGACAGAAGCATTATAGGTGCGCAATAAAGTACCCCATAGAGTAGAGCCTATCCAGGTGGACCCGCAAGCTGTAAACAATAGACACGCCCACCCTAAAGGGGTCATTTGCGTTAACATTTGTGGGAGCGCTTCAGGCCCTTCAAAAACAACCGATAATAAATACATGGGAATAGGGGGAATAAGACTTGTCCACACAACCAAAGAAAACATATTCACTTTGCCAGCTAACTTGATCATGATATTGCAAAATGCCCAGGAGATCGCCGCGCCTATAATTAAGAGGAAGCTGACTAAAGTGCTCTCCTCATGAAGATTAATACCAATTAAAGTGATACCGCCAAAAGCAATGACCATCCCCAAAATTTGGTTGGGGTGAAGTTTATCAGCCAAAAAGAGGACAGATAAAGCAGCTGTGAACAAGACTTGGCTTTGAAGAACCAAAGAAGCAAGGCCTGCAGACATCCCCAAATGAAGCCCCATAAACATGAATCCAAACTTCAGAACACCCAGTGATAACCCAATTCCAATGATCAAAGGCCATGAGACAGGTGGTTTTTTTATGAAGCAGAGTAAGGGTAAGCAAGCGATGACAAATCGGGAGCTACAGTATAGAAAGGGGGGTATTTCGCTCAAACCGATTTTTACAGCAATAAAGTTAAAACCCCAAAGCGCAGCTACGATGATGGCAATTAAGATATGATGAAATTTCATAAAGATAACTCTAAAAAAGTAAGAAATCGCGTTTAGTTAGTGGAGCTCGTGTTTATGACTTAAGATTATCATATTATTTTTATTAATTCAAGAATAAGAAGTTTATATTTTAGTATATTTTACAAATAAGTATAATATTAGTATAGGCCGGATAGCGGACAGTAAGAAAATTTTGTATTTTTGATTATTTAGATTTTTGTCAGTGTTGTTTCTGTAATAATAATTAAAATGAATCAAGCTCTTCGAATTTCTGTGGAGATATTTATTAATGACTTTAATGCATAAGGTAACACTTGATATATTAAAGGGTCACATCCTGTACATTCAGAATGTCTTGAAGTTCGTTTAACGAATTTTTAAAATGCCTTTCTAAATCTTGAATTAAAGGGTCCATATTTTCAGTATCATTTTGACTGGCGCTTATAATATCTCGGGCAGTTTTTCCAACCAGCAGAATTCCTAAATTTTCAGACATGCCAGCCAGAGTATGAGCATAATTAACAATCTCCAGAGGAGGGCTGCTCTTTATCTGTGTCACAAGGGTTACGGCATCTTTACGGTATAGATCGATCAGCGCTTCTACTTTATCTTTCCCTAAATCAGTGACGAGTGTGTGAATTGCCTTTTTATCAATAATTGGTATGGTCGACAAACGTTGATCTTTTTTTGGTTTGTCAATAGTGTGATGATTTGTTTGAGAACGATAAGGATGCAGGGCGACTTCAAGAGAAATTTTATCAATGGGTTTATTCAAAACATGGTTGATGCCGTGCTGCATACAATTTTCTCGTTCTCCTGAAAATGTATTTGCTGTTACGGCTATGATGGGAGCGTCCCCATTGGGGAGTTTGCGGATAGATTGTGTGGCTCTCAACCCGTCCAGAACAGGCATATTCAGATCCATTAAAACAATATCAAATTTCTTTGATTTAAATAATTCAAGGGCTTCTTCGCCATTATTGGCGACAGTTACATTATCTCCTAAGATTGTGAGCAAGCCTAACATAACTTCTTGATTGACTTGATTATCTTCAACAAGAAGTATATGAAGCGGAATATTGGCAGAGGATGATTGGTTGAGTACATCATCACCGCCAGATGCCTCCGGTTGCTCATCAAATGGAATGGTAAACCAGAATGTACTGCCGTTGCCAGGGGCACTATTGACACCAATATTTCCACTCATTAAATGAACCAATTCTTTACAAATTGACAGCCCAAGGCCTGTACCACCATATAGGCGTGAAATGGATCTATTTGCCTGGGTAAAATCGTTAAAGAGGTTTTCTTGGGTTTCAGGAGCAATACCAATTCCCGTATCTGCAATTTCAAAATGGAGACTATGCTGAAAAGACGGCTTATTTGAATCAATCAAGTTGACACTAAGGGTGATGCTCCCCGAAGATGTAAATTTAGTCGCATTGCTCAGGAGGTTCACGAGTATCTGCTGAAGGCGTGTTGGGTCACCCATAATATATTCAGGAGCAGATTCGCTGATCTCTAGGTTAAACGTAAGATTTTTCTTCATAATCGTTGGTCGAATCAGATCTGATGCACGCTTAATAATTTTAACAAGAGAGAAATTGATTTTTTCGAATTCAAACTTACCTGAATTAAGTTTGGCCACATCTAAAATATCATTCACAAGCGCAAGTAACATTTCCGTGGAATTTGAGATATTTTCTGTAAAATGAAGTTGGTCTGGTGATAAGATTGACTCTTTGAGCAAAGTCGCCATACCCAGTATACCGCTTAAAGGAGAACGAAACTCATGGCTTAATGAGGAAAGAAACTTCATTTTATTCCGTGCTTCTTTTTCTTGATCACTAATGATGGTATATAATTGATTTTGAATATATTTCTGAGGTGTGATGTTGATGACAGTAGCCGTAATTCGCTGAACCTTGTTGTGCTTACCGCTTAAAACTTTTGCATGATTTTCAAGCCAAAGGTAGTCCCCATTTTTACATAAAAATCGACAGCCATCAAAATAGGTAAATTCCATTTTACCACTTGAAAACTCCTCAATGTTTCTCATAATTTCCGTTTGATCATCGGGATGGATTTTTTCTAGCCACCATGCTGGGGATCGGTCTTTTGTTTCTTCTTTGCTATAGCCAATGAGGTCTCTTAACTTTGGAGAGATATAGAGGTCTCCTGTTTCCAAGTTCCAATCCCAAATGCCATCCGCACAATCTGTTATGGCCGCACTATACCAAGAATCCTTGGGTAATCCCTTTTGTGAACCGTCAGGACGGCGGAATAAAGATGAAAAGGAATGAAACAAGGGGAAACTCCTTTAAGAACGTATAAACCATGACGGCAGCATTCGTTTTAATACGTTGGTTTTAAGGATAAAATGATGATAGAAAGCAGCGCTGATGTGTAAGGCTAGAATCCCAATAAGCGTATAAGCGCCGTATTTATGAATCATAACGGCTGTTTTTGCAATGTCGTGGTCCTTTGATAAAAGCGTTGGCATGGTAAAAAGACCATAAACGTCAATTGGATAGCCTGCAGCTTGGGAAAGAGTAAAACCACTTAAAGGCATTAGAAACATGAATGTATATAAGGCAAGGGGACTTAGTTTGGCTGCGTGATGGTGTAAGGGGTGTAGGGATCTAGGGAGTTGAGGGACTGGATTCGCAAAGCGCCACGTGAGTCGTATGATCACAAGAAGTAAAATGACCACGCCCGTTGATTTATGTAAGCCATAAAGCATCATTTTTGTGGGGGAGGGGGCCATATCGGCCATGATTAGACCGACTGCCAACATGCCAACGATGCCAAGAGCAATAAGCCAATGAAAAGTTTTTGCAATTGTTCCAAATGAATCGGTCGTATTTTTCAGCATAGAGCCCTCCTATTTCAAGCTGTTGATTTTATGTCATTTCTTCCAGTCTTAAATTAATCGTACTGAGCCAAAGCTTAATAATTTATTAAAATTTGAACGCATTACAGTAAGCCCGCCTACGTTACGCTACGCTTCACTGCGGTGTGGCATCACGCTTCGCACGCTCCTCTGTAATAAATCACGTTGTAGCTAATCCGCCGTCGCGCGGAGCGCTAAGGCATGATTAGCGAAGACGGATGGGCAAACAAATAAGTGGAAAAAGAGGAGAGAAATCTGCCATGATGCAATCGTGATCAATGACTCTCATTTGACCAAAGGGGGAAGTTGTGTCTGGTAGTCGCTAGTGATTAAGAGGGAATTAAAATTTTTTTCATTTTTAAAATTAGAAAAACAAGGAAATGCAAGGGGTTGGAGGGATTAGGTTCTGTTAAATAACGCAACTTTAACACAAGATCTAACACAAGTTTGACGCAACTCTAACACAAATCTGACGCAAGTTTAACGCAAGATAATGACCGAAAAGGCAAAAATGGCATTAGAAAAAGCAGATGCCAACACTTGGGCTGTATCTTGAGATCAACAGTCGAAAAAGTTGTCGGATGGTTAAGGCAAAGTTACAGGTTTCAGTTGCTTTTTATACCAAAAGTAGGTAATAATTAAGGTTAGTAGTTTTTATTCTTGTTTTTCATGTATTTAAGGAGGCCCGATCAATGGCGCGCGTTACTGTTGAAGACTGTGTTGAGATTATTCCCAACCGATTTGAATTGGTTTTATTAGCAGCTCGCAGAGCGCGAGAAATTTCTGCAGGATCAAATTTAACCGTAGATCGAGATAAAGATAAAAATCCGGTTGTTGGTTTGCGCGAAATTGCAGAGCAAACAATTTCCTTGCCTATATTGAAAGAAAATCTTATCAGAAGCATGCAGCGTCACGCATTTCGTGATGAAACGGAAGATCTTGATACAGAATTAGAAGAAGCCTTGCAAGCTGATCGTGGATCTTTAGGAGATGGTTTGTTAGAAAAAGTCTCCGGTAAAGATGAAGACGAGGAAGATGATATTATTGCATCTCAACTGGAAGAGGCTGAAGCCGCAAGCCACTTGGGCGTTATAGATGACACAGAGATTGATTCTTGAGTCATTTGAGGGATTGTGCTGATATTAGGGCACGAATTAGGAGTGAACCTCATCCTATGATTCCTTGAATCTTGGCTCCTGATAAAGGCATACCATGATTCGTCAATTTGAGTTGGTTGAACGTTTAAAAGCCTATGATCCTAATGCGGACGAGGACCCTCTCAATCGCGCCTATGTATTTTCAATGAAAGCCCATGGCTCTCAGCTTCGAGCAAGTGGAGACCCCTATTTTTCTCACCCGTTAGAAGTCGCATCCTTGCTCGTGAATTTACACCTGGATTGTTATTCCATTATAACGGCTTTACTCCATGATACCGTGGAAGACACTTCAGCAAATTTAGAAGAAATTCAAGACCTTTTTGGTCCTGAAATTGCCAATTTGGTTGATGGTGTGACTAAAATTAGCCGTCTTGAGGAACAATCGGAAACAACGCATCAAGCTGAGAATTTTCGTAAACTCGTTTTGGCCATGTCCACGGACATACGTGTTATTCTGGTTAAATTAGCTGATCGTTTGCACAACATGCGAACGTTACATTTCATTCCATCTCCTGAAAGAAGGCGGCGCATTGCTCGCGAGACGATGGACATATACGTTCCCTTATCGGAACGACTAGGGATACACAGTTTTAAAGACGAATTGGAAGATCTTGCCTTTGCTCAATTGAATCCAGAAGCACGAGAGTCGGTTATTAGCCGCTTGAAATTTTTGCATGAAACCACCGAAAATCCCGTAGAGGAAATTACAAAGGAGTTGGAAAAAGCTTTGAGCGCTGCAAAAATTGTCGCGCACGTTTCAGGGCGAGAAAAAACGCCGTACTCAATTTGGACGAAGATGCAGACTAAAAACATTGCTTTTGAACAGTTGTCAGATATTATGGCATTCCGTATTGCTGTGAAAAAGGTTGAGCAATGTTATCGGGTTCTTGGAATAATCCACAGGCGTTATTCTGTTGTTCCTGGACGCTTTAGAGACTTCATTTCAACCCCAAAGCCAAACATGTATCAATCCATACATACAACTGTCATTGGACCTTTAAACCATCGCATCGAAATTCAAATTCGCACGTATGAGATGCACCGGACTGCAGAATTTGGTGTTGCGGCTCATTGGCAATACAAACAAGAAATACATGATGGGCGCAAATATCCTTGGCTTCGGGATTTGCTAGACATTATGGAACAAACATCAGGAGCTGAGGAGTTCTTAGCTGATACCAAACTTGAAATGTTTAGAGATCAGGTTTTTTGTTTTACGCCGAAAGGAGATATTATCTCTTTGCCAAGAGGGGCAACACCCATAGATTTTGCTTACGCTGTTCACTCCGCCGTGGGTGACCATACGGTAAACGTAAAAATCAATGGTCGACAAATGCCCCTGGGAACAACTTTACAAAATGGAGACCAAGTTGAGATTATTACCTCGGAAACCCAATCTCCCTCTCCGCGGTGGTTGCGGTTTACCATTACGGGAAAGGCACGTGCCCGTATCCGTCGATTTGAACGGACTCAAAAACGAGAGGAATTTATGAAATTAGGGCAGTCTATGTCTCTTGGTAACCCGGTATCAGTAAAGGGCATGATTGACGGTGTGGCCATTCATTTTGCAGGATGCTGTCATCCTTTACCCGGAGATGTTATTACAGGCATTCAAACCAAAGACGAGAGTGTGATGATCCATACTCAAGATTGTGAATCATTAAGCCACTTTCCAGACTCAGAACATGTTGTTGAGGTGACGTGGGAGGATGTAACCTTGCCTGTTCAACATGCTGGTCGTTTAAAAATCACGTTCTTGAATAGGCCGGGAAGCTTAGCTAGTCTTAGCTCAGCCATCAGCAAACAAAGGGCTAACATTGCCAACATAAGGGTTACTAACCGAACGGTTGATTTTTGGGATGTCTTGATTGATATTGAAGTTAAAGATGTGGAACATCTCAAAAGTGTTATTGCGAGCATACGAGCCCTTCCCATTATTAACTCCGTTGAGCGTGTTTAATTTCCCTATAAAATAAGAGAGATAAATGATACTGGGTATAGGAATTGATTTAGTAGATTGTCGACGCATTGAGAAAACCATGAAACGCTTTGGATCACGGTTTTTAGATCGCGTCTATACGGTGCAAGAACAGAAAAGAATAAGCCAGAAGTTCAACCACGCTGCGGGATATGCAAAATTGTTTGCGATGAAAGAAGCGACCCTGAAGGCTTTAGGTACGGGCCTTACGAATGGGATTACTTGGCATGATATTGAAATTTTTCGGGAGTTTGAATGCGCACCTTCTGTGGAATTATCAGGAGCGGCTCAGGAAATATTAAGAAAACTAACACCAAAAGGGTACAAAGCACACATTCATATAAGTGTATCTGATGAGTGGCCATATGCTCAAGCATTTGCTATGATCAGTGCAACACCTATTTAATTGAAGGGAAAAGAAGATAATGTTAGGAAAAGCAATAAAAGAAGTTTTGGGTCTATTGTGGGCCTTTATTATCGCCATTACAATTCAAACACTTTTGTTTCAGCCCTTTTATGTCCCATCAGCTTCGATGTATCCCACCTTAGAAGTTGGGGATTTCTTTGTTGCTTCAAAGTTTAGTTATGGCTACAGCCCTTATTCATTGCCATGGTTTCATCCCCGCATTTTTGAGGGGCGTGTACTTGAGCAATATCCAACTTTAGGGCAAGTCATTGCCTTTAACGGACCGGCACAAGACGGCAATCCTGATAAGACTGATGATTATATTAAACGGTGTGTGGGCTTGCCTGGCGATCGAGTTCAAGTGATTAAAGGAGTGCTGCACATCAACGGAACGCCTGTGAAGTTGGAAAGGATTGCGGACTACTTACTCGTTGACCCGCGCCATCCAGGGGATGTTAAGGTTATGCCCCAATATATTGAGACTTTACCCAATGGCGTTCAACACCGGATTCTGAAAGACAAACCTTTCGGAGAAGGGCGCTTGGACAATACCCAAGAATTTGTGGTGCCCGCCGGGCATTTCTTTATGATGGGTGATAACCGCGACCATTCTTCAGATAGTCGGGATATGAATCCTGTTGG
>Ga0206917_1222_pt2 | contig 11976 bp, 9 predicted proteins | sample Alteio_BWOrgHeat_68_FD_152931 | JGI IMG/M metagenome (GOLD analysis project Ga0206917, IMG submission 152931) | Enriched cells from forest soil in Barre Woods Harvard Forest LTER site, Petersham, Massachusetts, United States -... | ecosystem: Environmental > Terrestrial > Soil > Temperate forest > O...
CCAGTAAGAAAAACATTACCCGGGGCATTTAAAATTTTCATGGCCTTTTTTTGACAGGTATTCAGCAAATTCTTACTCTTTTCCCCTTTGCAATTCCCAACCAATTCGGCCACATTAAACCATATAAAGGAAACTCTAACAATGTCTTCTGACTTTAAAAATACGACGCTCATATTTTGTGACGGAGCATGTTCCGGTAATCCGGGCCCTGGCGGCTGGGGGGCCATCGTAGCCACTCCCGACGGTCATGTTAGAGAACTGGCGGGGTCAGAGAAGACAACAACCAATAATCGAATGGAGCTCCTTGGCTCTATCGAATCTCTTCGTTTGGTTAAAGACGTTTTGGGTAAAGTCATTGTTTGTACTGATTCTGTTTATGTCATTCGGGGAATCACCCAGTGGATTTTTGGCTGGCGAAAAAAAGGATGGAAGACTGCCGAAGGAAAAGATGTTGCTAATAAAGAACTTTGGGAAGATCTCTCGAAAGTCGTAGGAGCCCGTGGAAAAACAAATAGCATTGAATGGAAGTTTGTTCGTGGGCACGTTGGAATTCCGGGAAACGAGCGCTGTGACGAGATCGCTGTGGCGTTTTCAAAGGGTGAATTTATCAAACTCTACGATGGTCCCCTTCTAAAATACGACGTGGCCATTTACGACATTCCAGAAGATACCTCACTTCCTGAAATGAAAGATCGTTCAGAACCCAAACCAAAAGCTTATTCATATTTAAGTTTGTTAGGCGGTGTCCCCATGCGGCACGGGGCTTGGGAGGAATGCGAGCGTCGGGTTAAGGGGCAATCGGGTGCCAAATTTAAAAAGGCCATGTCCCAAGCCGATGAGGCAGAAATACTTAAGTCTTGGGGAATAAGTCCCCAAAAATTGAAATAAAGCGGTGCACGTTTCTTGCACTCTCTAAAAGATTATGAACTTTGGAAAACTATTTAATTGGTTCTTAAGACTTACGCGCATCACAGTTCCCTCCCGAGATTGGCTGGAACATTACGACGTTGACGGAGTTTCTTATACCCCATTCGGTGTTGTCGTCAGCTCTGACTTTAATCCCCTCGCCTTTGACCCTTACTTCTAGATTATTTAAAAACTAGCAGACACATTGAAATCAAAGAGAAGGTAGGTTTCAGTTTGAGAAGCGATTGAAGTGTTCTGATACTGCATTTGATAACCAATACCGCCCTGAACTCTCATCTTCTCAAATTCTTGGGTGAGTTGCCCTTTTAAAAGATAACCCCAGCCAGGTTTTATACCGTAAAAGTCCGTGGTTGAAGGAAAGTAGTAAGATCCGCGGCCAACGAGGTCGAAACTCAAGGGATTTATTTCGGCGACTCTCCAAACTCCTTCGGCGTCGGCCTGGGGAACAGCGATCTGGTCGAGAGTCGTGACTGTAAGAGAAGTAGACCGAATAAAAATCTGTTGTTGCGATCGAAGATAGCCACCGATTTTAAATGCATCAGATAGATTTGAATGGGCCCCAATCCCAAAGCCAAGAAGAGAAAATGTTGGGTCGTTAATCTGTCTATTTGAAACGGACGTCATGGTCGCATTTAACATAGTAAAGAGAAATTCCGTCGAAAATTTTGGAGACCAATCTTGAACCCACTTAGCATTGACGCCTAGATTGAGATTGGAAAGAAATGTGGCAGGGGCATAGGTCACCGCATCGACAGAATCGATTCTCAGAAATGATGGCGCAATACCCAGACCAAATTCACTATGGGGCTTCCATGCCGGTGTAGGGCTCGGCATTGGTGTTGGAATGGCTGTAGGTGTTGGTGTTGGCGCGGGAGTTTGGTTTGTTGCCGGTTCAGTTTTCACGACGTCCTCTGAGGCCGGAAGCCTCAAAGGTGGCACCATTTCGCCTTCGCAACCCGATGAGCTTCTCGCTTGAGGGATAATTAATTTTTGCCCGGGAAAGATGAGGTCGGGGTCTTCAACCACAGGATTCATAGCTAAAAATTTTGCTAAACAACCTTCTTCTTCATCATAGAGGGGCCCAGAACAAACATCCCGGGCAATCCTCGAAGTTGAGGCCCCTTTCTTGACGATACAATAAGTAACTGCCGTATTTTCAAATTTAGAAACGGGAACTCTCGACGCCAAAGCCGGGTTGTTTGAAGCATTGACTTGCGACTTTTCTACGGTAGACGCATTCTCCAGCCGAACGCCGTCGGCACTGAGAAAACTCGTCTCCGGAATCACTAATCTTGAAAAAACATTGGCCTCTGGAGTTTTTCTCACAAGGGCTGCCCCTTGAGCTTTTACTTGAGGATCTAACTGGAACTCAATGGAATCCATTTGCAAATAGTCTTCACGGGGGATCCCTGTCAAAAGACTTGTTCCAGATTTGACTTCTGAAATTTTCAAGTCCCCAAGCTGGCTCACGATGGCATCCATATGCAAATAATCTTTATCAAGCTTCTGTTCAAATTTTGCACGGTGAAGTCTAGAATTACTGATTTCGTTTTCTGTTTTCGGTTTTGCCACAGTATCGGGCGCTCGATTTTGTTTTTTGGATTTTTGTCTTTGTTCGAACTGGCGGGTAAACACAATAGGGGTCTAGGGAGGTGCTCTTGCACGAAATTTCCCCCTGCTCTTCAGTAAGCAATTCCTTAGCCCCAGAGAGGGCTGGAATCGTCAAGAGTGTTGCAGCAATCCATAGAAGCCGTAGACAAAACATTCCGGATAACTATTCGGATCATTTTAGAATTCTCTCGAGAGAAATTATTAAACAGAGACCACGACTTTAGTGGAAAGATACTTAAAAAGGACCAAAATTAAAAGTTAAAGAAGAACTTAGAATCATAAATATGTTCACGTCTTATAGACAACATCTCATTTGGCGGTTTAAATAAAGCAATGCAAGAGACCTCAGCCTGGTCCATTAGAAATTTTAGACTTTTTACCTATGCAGGAATTTGCCTCCCCTTTGTAGCACAAGTGCAAAGCCTCATCATTGGTTGGCAGATTTACGAAATTAAGCACGATCCCCTTTACCTGGGCCTCATCGGTCTTACTGAGGCCGCCCCTGCCCTGTCCCTAGCCTTTATAACGGGTTACATTGTCGATCGAACTTCGCCCCTTCTTGTTTTTAAAAACGTTGCGAGGCTAGCTCTCTTTTCTTCGTTGATGTTGATTGTCATCTCAAATCCCTGGAGACCTTTTACTCCCGATCAAAGACTTCCAATTATTTATGCCGCTGCTTTTTTGGCCGGCGTTGGTCGAGCCTTTCGAATGCCGGCTTTTGTTGCCCTCATTCCGCAACTTGTCCCAAGAAATATTCTTCACGTTTCATCGGCTTGGAATGCATCTGGTTTTAATATCGCATCGGCCGTAGGGCCGGCCCTGGGAGGATTTCTCTTTGCCTGGAAGGGAGCCCCCCTTCCCTACACTCTCGATTTTCTAATAATGATTGTCGCCCTTGGTCTCATTGGCCTAATTAAAATAGATGAAAAAATAAATCTTGATCCAAAATCTACAGCCGTTTCTTTTTTCCATGATCTTACTTTAGGTCTTCGCTATGTTTTTAAACATCCCCTCCTCCTCTCAGCCCTGACCCTAGATATGTTTGCAGTCCTCTTTGGAGGAGCTGTAGCCATGCTTCCGATTTATGCTGCAGAAATTCTCTTCACAGGGCCTACGGGACTTGGCATTTTGCGTTCAGCGCCCGCTGCGGGTTCTTTGATTATGAGTCTCTTCCTTATAAAATTTCCCATAAATCGTCATGCGGGAAAAATTTTACTTAGCTGCATTGCGGGATTTGGATTTTGCATGGTGGGCTTTGGACTCTCTAGACTTTTTTGGCTATCGGCTTTTCTCTTATTTTTAGGCGGCTCTTTTGACAGCGTGAGTGTTGTTATTCGCTCTGCCATCGTCCAGCTTTCATCGCCCCCAGAAATTCGCGGAAGAATTGGGGCCGTGAATTCAGTTTTTATTGGAATCTCAAATCAGCTCGGCGAATTTGAATCAGGGGTTGCCGCAAAACTCTTGGGCCTGGTCCCCTCCGTCGTCATTGGCGGCCTCGTAACACTTATTGTAGTGGGTTTCACGACAATAAAGACGCCTAAGTTGAGGCGCATGGACTTATCGAATTTATAACCGGCCTGTACCGCCGCGGGCCGAAGAGGGCATTCTTGAGTCAATTTATTTCTTCCCCCTTGATTCCCCTCCCAAAAAGTGTTTCAACTTATGTTACGCCTTGTTCAAAAAAAGGAACTAAAAAATGAAAAATTACGACATGCTCATTAATGGAAAATGGAGCCAATCTTTATCAGGTCAAACTCGAAAAATAAGTGATCCGGGGAATGGAGAAATTATCGCCACCGTTCCTGAAGCTAATGAAGATGACATAAACCTTGCAGTCAAAGCAGCTCGAAACGCTTTTGATAATGGGCCATGGAGAAAGACTTCAGCCCAAGATCGAGGCAAATTTCTTTTTAGAATTGCTGAAAATATTAGAAAAGTAGCCAGTGAGTTAGCTCGTCTTGAAGTTCAGAATTGTGGAAAGCCTTTGGCTGAAGCAGAGTTCGATGTGGCCGATGCCGCAAATTGTTTTGAGTTTTATGGTGGCTTAGCTACAAAAATCCATGGTGAAACTATGCAAGTTCCTGCAAACAGCATGAGTTTTGTACTGCGAGAACCCATTGGTGTTTGTGGCCAAATTATTCCATGGAATTATCCTTTATTGATGTCGGCATGGAAACTAGCTCCCGCTCTGGCCGCAGGAAACACATGTATTTTAAAACCGTCAGAATTAACTCCCCTCACCGCCCTTGAATTAGGAAAGATCATTGTTGGAGCGGAACTCCCCGCGGGGGTTGTCAACATTATCACAGGGCCCGGTCGTGGTGCTGGAGAAGAACTTGCACGAAATCCTCAAATCGACAAAATAGCTTTCACCGGCGGAACCATCACCGGTAAAAGCATAATGAAATCGACAAGTGAGAATATTAAGAAAATTTCTCTGGAGCTTGGGGGAAAAAATCCAAATATTATTTTTGAAGATTGTGATTTAGAAGCGGCCATAGACGGCGCTCTCTTTGGAGCTTTTGCCAATCAAGGGGAAGTATGTTCCGCAGGTTCACGGATCTTAGTCCAAAAATCGATCCATCAAAAACTAGTCGATGGGATGCTTAAAAAAATTCCAAAAATAAAATTAGGCCATGGGTTAATTGCAGGTGTAAAGATGGGCCCTTTGATTTCTCTCCAACACCGAGAAAAAGTTGAAAGCTACATTGCCATTGGAAAGAAAGAAGGGGCCAGCCTCTTATGCGGTGGTAAACGCCCCAAAGGCTTGGAATTCGACAAAGGCAATTTTGTTGAACCTACAATTTTTGATAACGTGACATCCAAGATGAGAATTTTCAGAGAAGAAATTTTTGGCCCTGTGGTCACTGTCACCACTTTTGAAAGTGAAGATGAAGCCGTAAAACTTGCAAACGATACCGAATATGGATTAGCCGCCGGAGTTTGGTCACAAAATATTACAAGAGCCATGAGAGTGATTAATCAGCTCCGTGCCGGAATCACATGGGTTAATACCTATCATCCCACCTTTAATGAAATGCCTTGGGGCGGTTACAAACAAAGTGGTATAGGGCGAGAACTCGGTCTTTACGGAATCGAGGCTTATTTAGAAACAAAACAAGTTAATATTAATTTAGATAAAGCTCCAATTGGGTGGTATTAAAAATGATCGAACTGAAAACTAAAATTCCTGGTCCTAAAAGCCAAAAGTTAATGACCCAAAGATATGAAAGCGTAGCTCGAGGGCCTTTTCACTCTACGCCCATTTTTATTTCTAAATCCCATGGAGCCATAATAGAAGATGTCGACGGTAACCACCTTATCGACTTTGCAAGTGGTATTGGAGTGACCAGTGTCGGCCATACTCCAGAACTTTTAGTCAAAGCCATCGCAGAACAGGCCAGGCAATTTATTCATTCAGGATTTAATGTCACACCTTACGAAAATTACATAAGACTCGCAGAAAAGTTGAATTCTGCTGTTCCAGGCAAATACTCCAAAAAAACCCTGCTCGTCAATTCCGGAGCCGAGGCCGTTGAAAACGCGATTAAGATTGCAAGAACTTTTACTAAAAGACAGGCCGTAATCTGTTTTGAACACGGGTTTCACGGCCGAACCTATATGGCTATGACCCTCACTTCAAAAGTAAAACCTTATAAAACCGGGTTTGGCCCCTTTAATCCGGAAGTTTACCGGGCGCCCTTCCCCTACACTTATCGATGGCCCACAACTTCTGATTCAAAAATAGTTTCAGAGGAATGTTACTCAAGATTTATCGAGCTTGTTCAAAACCAAGTGGGGCCAGAAAATATTGCCGCCGTTATTATTGAACCCGTTTTAGGTGAGGGAGGATTTGTTCCTGCTCCCCAAGCCTTCTTAGAGAAATTACGAAATTTCTGCACAGAAAATAAAACTGTTCTCATTGCCGATGAAATTCAATCGGGCTTTGGTAGAACGGGCACTTTCTTAGCCAGCGAGCAACTTGGTCTAACACCTGATCTTGTCACTCTGGCTAAGGGAATAGCTGGTGGAATGCCCCTCGCAGCCGTCGTAGGCCGAGCCGATATTATGGATTCTGTAAGCGAAGGGGGAGTGGGCGGGACTTATGGTGGAAACCCCATCGCCTGCGCTGCGGGTTTAAAAGTTTTTGAGATGGTAGAAAAAGATCTTCTTTCTAAATCTCGAAGCTTAGGAGCCCTTATTCAAGAACGACTTAATATTTTTAAAACAAACTATTCTGTGATCGGAGATGTCAGGGGCCTTGGGCCCATGCAAGCTCTAGAATTTGTCAAAGACCGCAAAACAAAAGAGCCCAATAAAGAAATCGTCTCTAAAATTACAAAGCACTGTTACGAAAATGGCCTTATCGTGATGAGTGCGGGAACTTACGGTAATGTGGTCAGGCTCCTCCCTCCCCTTGTTATTGATGCCGCCACGACAAACGAAGGTCTAGATGTTTTAGAAGAAGCCATAAAGGTATGCCAATGAATCAAGATCAAGTTGAAATGTGTCTTGCAACAGCTGAGAAATCTTTCCAAAAATTTAAAAAATCAAGTCGCTTTGCGCGAAGCCGGCTATTAAGTCTTATGGCCGAGGGAATTCGAAAAAATAAAGAGGCCTTGATTTCTGAAATTATAAAGCAAGCGGGTAAACCCTTCTTGGCTTCCGAGGTTGAAGTCACCCGGGCTATTAATACTTTCACCATCGCCTCCGAAGAAGCAAAGCGCATAGGCGGAGACGTCACTCCCGTTGATATTGATAACGGTGGAAAGCCCTTCTCCCCTGCAATTTCTTATTGGGTCGGCCGGGGCCCAGTTTTTGGTATTAGCCCCTTTAATTTTCCTCTTAATCTTGCTGCTCATAAGGTGGCCCCCGCTCTAGCGGCGGGAGTTTCAGTTATTTTAAAACCCCCACCTCAAGCTCCCGGAGCCGCGACTATTTTAGAGGGGATCTTTAAGGAGGCCATCAAAGAAGGCAAATTAGAAGACGAAATTCCTCTTGGCACTTTTCAAGTTCTAATTTGTTCAAATGAACTTTCTGAAAAAGCCGCCACTGACCCAAGAATTCAAACTTTAAGTTTTACTGGAAGTGCTAAAGTGGGCTGGCATCTGCAATCTAAAGCTATTGGGAAAAAAGTCATTTTAGAATTAGGCGGAAACGCCGCGGTCATCATACATGAAGACGCTGATATTAAGCGAGCGGCCAGTCGTTGTGCCGTGGGTGGATTCACTTATTCGGGCCAGGTTTGTATTTCTGTACAAAGAATTTTTGTGCATCAAAAAATTGAAAAAGATTTTACAAATTTATTTTTAAAAGAAATCGAAAGACTCAAAGTTGGCAATCCTTCTGACAAAGAAACTGTTATTGGCCCTGTTATTGATTCAGGGGCGGCCGATAGAATTATGGCTTGGATTGAAGAGTCAGTTAAAAATGGTGCAAAAATTCTCTGCGGAGGAAAAAGAGAAGGGAATACAATTTTCCCCACTGTTCTTACCCACACAAAGACCTCAGACAAAGTCGTTTGCGAAGAAGTTTTCGGGCCCGTTGTGGTCATTGAATCTTATAGTGAATTTTCTGAAGCGGTTCAAAGGGTCAATGATTCAAAATATGGTCTTCAGGCTGGAGTTTTTACTGACAGCGCAAAACTCATTCATTACGCCACGGAAAATCTTGAAGTTGGTGGAATCATTATTAATGAAACCCCCATGTTTCGCGCAGACAATATGCCCTATGGTGGTATTAAAGAATCTGGCCTCGGCCGTGAGGGCGTTAAATTCACCATTGAAGAATTCTGTGAGCGTCGAACCATCGTGACTTGGAATGCGCCAGTGAACTCTTAGTTATTAGTATAAAGATCTCGTCCTGACTTCTAAAGTTCGTAAAATAATTAAATTTAATTATTCCTACTGACCTTTACAAATGCGGGGGGCTTTGAAATGCCTCGTCCCACTTTCAAAACAATTTTCTTCGTTGTTGCAGCCGGGAATTTTAAGGGGTTCTTCTACGGATTTAAGTTTCGTGAGATCTTCTGGTGTATCGATGACTTCCCAACGAGAGCTAGGGTCAATCTTTAACCAAAGCCCCGCAATATCTAGGCTGTAATAGAGATCGTTTCCTTTAATATACCAGTCGTTAGCAGAAACTGGGGCAAGCCAAGATCTAAAGGGAACTCCTTTTTTATTTAATTCATCGACAGACGCGAGCTCTAACCCTGATTCGTGGAGGGGTAATTTTTTTAGAGTCCCATCGCTTTGCAAGACTTCTATAAGTTGACCTTTAAGAACTTGAGAAACAAAAACTTCTCGAACGCTTCCATTGCAGGTCGATCTGCAATTATTGTGAACAACATTGGCTTTACTTAATTTGTCACTTCCCATTGAAACGGGGAGTGGGATTCCATTTTTTAAACGAAATTGGTCAATAAGCGCGGGAAAAGCCGGATTATGGTGCTGATCAATATCGCTATTCACAAGCTTACCTAAATCTGACTTCATTTTTCTAAATTCATCCTGAATCACACAACCGGCGATTTCAGAAGGCCCCACCTTAGAATCTCTCTCATAACTTTTCATAGAGTTACCCGCTATGGGAACGGTAGGTTCCGGGGAAGGAACATCGATGACAACAACTTTTTGATCAGGGGTCGATTTTAAAACGTCGATTCGCTTTTTTGCAAAATAGGCAGAGCCCACGAAGATCAAAGCTACGGCGAATAAAATCCAGAATACGCGAAGGAGGTTCATTATAATTCGTTATCTCTAAAGGCAGCACGTGCGGCGGCCGTAAGGGATGCAACGTCTTCCCCTTCTTTTTTAGGCTTTGAAATATGCTTGATGATAATTTCGGGAGCGGGTTCATTTTGCGGTTCTTCCACTGACTCTGGTATTGGCTCTGGCTTTGAAGCCAAAATCACTTTCTCTTCTAATTTTGTTTCAAATCGCAAAAGCCAACGCTGATCACTGTCGGTTAAGATTTCGCCCACGATTTGTCGTTCGCGAAGGTCTTGGGCCCGTTCGTTATCTCGTCTTTCCCGTTCTCTGATCTTTTCTTGCTCGAAAAATTCACTACTTGTAGAAATTTCTGAAATCGCATCAGTGATGGATAAAAGTTCAGTCTCCCCTTCAGAATAGCTTTTCCCTGGGGCGATGGCAATTTTATCGGCTAAGCTTCCGAGAGTTTCTTTTTCAATATCGTTCTCATCGCCAATTCCTTCGGGGATAAGTTTATCTATTTCACTTAAAGTCGGAAGCTCCCGAATATTTCTAAGACCAAAGAGTTCTAAAAATTGTTTTGTAGTCGCGTAGAGCATAGGTTTTCCGGGCAGTTCTGATTTACCGGCGAATTTGACGAGACTCTTTTCCATCAAAGCCCGAACGAGATGGCCCGACTCTACTCCACGAATATCATCGATCTCTGACTTAATCATGGGCTGCTTATACGCGATAATACTTAAAACTTCTAAGGCGGGCCCAGAGAGTCTAAATGGACGGGCCTTAACAATTCTTCTCAGCCATCCGGAATTTTCAATTTTAGTCCGTAATTGGAAGCCTCCACTGACTTCTTCTAAAGTCACCCCGCGTTCACCGCCTGCGCAATCGGTTTGCATTCGGTTGATAATATCGTGAAGTCTATCACTTGTGATATCAACCCCGTGAAAAACACCTTTAATCTGCGCGAAACTAATGGGGTGAATAGCTGCAAAAAGCAGACTCTCAATAATTGATTTTACTTGGGCATCTTCAAGCTCCGTGGGAAGGGCTATTTCAACGGGAATAAAAGCTTCTGTAATGACCGTTTCTGATTCAACACTCTCGCCGGCCCCTGGACCAACACTTTTCTCTATGGCCCCAAATTCTTGAGCCATCGCAGCCGCTATATCAAGTTCTTCATTCTCGTTCATTTATATTAGATCTCCCGCCTCTACGGCTTTAACCTCAGTATCTTCTTCCAAACCAGCCTCATCAATGGCCGAAACCGCATCTTCAGCTAAGCTGTGCTGAGAAAGTTCTGCTTCAGCCTCATTCATTATCGCTTCAGCCGTTAGCGCAGCATTGGCCGAATCAAACTCTTGAACTTTCGAAACAATATCTGTGGTCACAAGTTTTAAAGTTTCAAGATAAAGGGGCGCAAAATTTTCTGTCTGATAAATCCGTATAAATTTCATTCTCGAAAGTTCTAAAATACTTAAGAAAGTAATAATGAGATCACGTTTTGTAAACGTCTCGCCAAGGAGAGATCTAAGTTCGATGCGTTCTCCAACAATAAATCGATCTTTAAGACTTATGAGTCTTGCCGAAATACTCTCACCTCTGCCATGGACTTGGTGAGTTGTTTTAACGGCTTCTTTCATAAGTTGTCTGAAAGCCGCGATTAAAGAATAAAGGCCTCGGTCATCTAAAATAATCTCGTCTTCAACTTTAGGTAAGGCTTCCTTTGCTCCTCTGAGCCAAACATCTCGACCTACAAGGGGGCGTTTGTACATTTCTCGCCCCGCCTCCTGGTATTTTTGGTACTCAAGAAGTTTTTGAACCAGTTCTTCTCTGGGGTCTTCGGCGATCTCCTCACCATTTTCATTGTAATGGGGAACAAGCATTCGACTCTTGATGTAGATGAGAGTTGAAGCCATAGCCACAAATTCGCCAGCCATTTCAAGATTTAACTCTTTCATGATTTGAATATATTCAAGGTATTGCTGGGTAATGTCATGGATGGGGATGTCGTAGATATCCATCTCTTCTTTTCTTATAAGATAAAGTAGGAGGGATAATGGGCCCTCAAAAGTATTGAGCTGGATATTTATACCCTGTGATAGACCTTGGCTAACGCTTTGCCCACTCGCAATTGTCTCTGTCATTTCCAGCCCAATGCCCCATGAATTTCATCTAAAGTTTTACGGCCCTCGGCTCGCACTTTTGCGCAACCATCGTTAATGATTTCATCAAGTTGCCGCGGGTTATTCAAGAGTTCTTTTCGCTTTTCTAGGGGCTTGGCCATAAAGGCGTTTATATTCTTTGCGAGCCACTTTTTGCAGTCTCCACATCCAAATAATGCGTTCCGGCAATTATTGGTGATTTCTTTGCGGTCTTCTTCGCCTGAAAAGAGCTTATGAAAGGTGAATTCAGGGCAAATATCGGGGTTTCCTGGGTCAGTTCTGGTCACCCGGGCAGGATCGGTCTGCATTTTCATGCAGATTTTCTCAATCACCGCTGGTTCCTCTAAGAGAGGCACAAAGTTATTATAGCTCTTACTCATCTTGCGGCCGTCAGTACCCAAGATCACAAGCTCATTACCGCTCCCCGTCTTTGTGGGGTCTTTTTGGGCATCGGCTTGGGCTTTATTGGTTGTCAAAAGAGCTCGGGGCTCGGGAATTTTTAGCTTATAAAGATGATTAAAGCGTCTGACGATCTCTCGGGCCAATTCTAAATGGGGAACCTGATC
>Ga0206917_1230_pt2 | contig 11957 bp, 11 predicted proteins | sample Alteio_BWOrgHeat_68_FD_152931 | JGI IMG/M metagenome (GOLD analysis project Ga0206917, IMG submission 152931) | Enriched cells from forest soil in Barre Woods Harvard Forest LTER site, Petersham, Massachusetts, United States -... | ecosystem: Environmental > Terrestrial > Soil > Temperate forest >...
GCCTCATCCAGCCCGCTCAGCAGGCCGGTGCCAGGAGTCAGCGGCACACCGGCCTGCTCAGCCAGTTCGCGCGAGGCATGCTTGAGGCCAAAGCGGCGAATCTGATCAGGGCTTGGGCCGATAAATACCAGCCCGGCTGCCGCACAGGCTTCGGCAAAACCGGCATTTTCCGAAAGGAAGCCATAGCCGGGAATAATGGCCTGGGCGCCCACTTCAAGCGCAGCGGCAATAATCTTGTCGCCGCGTAAATAACTTTCGAATGGCGCACTGGCACCTATGCAGATGGCGCGGTCGGCCGCAGTAACATGCTGGCTGTTGCGATCAGCCTCGGCATAGACTGCCACGCTTTCGATGCCCATGCGGGCCAGGGTGCGGGCGATGCGCACCGCGATTTCGCCACGGTTGGCGATCAATACGGTCTTGAACATGAGGGGCTCGTTCATGGCTGTTTTCCCTGCCGGCTGGCCAGATAGGCGCGCCAGCCACCAAAGGCGGTAATGTCTTCGGCGCCGTCCAGCGCCCAGGGCTCGCAAATAAAGCCCTTTACCTCGCGGCCATCGGCCAGGGTCAGGGTGCCAATACCCAGCGGCGACGGCACCAGCCCCACGAAGGAACCGAAATGCACCAGCGGCATGGCCCACAGCTCAACGATGATGGCGGCGCCCTGCTCTGCCCGCCGCAGGCCGGGCTTGGGCGGCACGGTGCCGGGCAGTGCGTAGAGGCGGTAATTGGCAGCGGTGAACGTGCTTTCGAGCAGCACCGCGCCGCGTTCCTGCAACTGGCTGTTGAGCGGCATGCCGCTGAGATGGGCGCCAACCACGGCAACTACCACGGTGTCGGCGGAAGGCGGCAGCGGCTGCAAGGGCAGCTCCACCAGCGCACGCTGGCTGGCGCCCAGGGTGGACGGGGCGGCCTTCTGCCAGCGGTGGCCGAAATCGGCGAGGCGGGCGTCGGCCCAGGCGGGAGCGATCAGGGTGATGCCGGCGGGCAGGCCGTCGGCACGCAGGCCCGCCGGCAGCGCCAGCGCGCACCAGTCGAGCAGGTTGACGAAATTGGTATAGGTGCCCAGGCGCATATTGAGGCGCACAGGGTCGGCCTCGACCTCGGCCACGGTGTACATGGCGGGAGTGGTCGGCACCAGCAGGCCATCCAGCCCCTGCATGAGCGCATCGGCCCGGCGTGCCAGCTCGGCGCGGTGGTATTCGGCTTTGAAAGCATCGACCGCGCTCATACTACGAGCGCGGTCGATGATCCGTCGCACCACAGGGTTTAGCGCATCAGGATTCTTTTCAATCAGGGCTTCGACCACGGCATAGCGCTCGGCCAGCCAGGGGCCGTCGTAAAGCAGTGCGGCCGCCGCAAACAGCGGGGAAAAATCGATAGGTTTGAGCGTGACGCCGAGCGCCGTCGCCTGCTCCAGGGCACGCGCATAGGCAGCAGCGGCCTGCTCGTCGCCAAACCAGTCCGGCGCAGCGGGAATGCCGAAAACGGGCTTGGCCGGCATGGTGCGCTTGCCGGGCACGGCATGGCGCGAATAAGGGTCGGCGGCGTCGAAAGCACCGGTGATCTGGCAGAGATAATCGGCATCGCCAACGGTCAGCGCGAACAGCGACAGGCAGTCGAGTGTGCGGCAGGCCGGCACCACGCCATGGGTGCTGATAAGACCCCGCGTTGGCTTGAGGCCGACAATATTATTGAGGCCGGCCGGCACCCGGCCGGAACCGGCGGTATCCGTACCCAGCGCAAACGGCACCAGCCCGCGCGCTACCACCGTTGCCGAACCGGAGCTGGAACCGCCGGCGATATAGCGCGGGTCAAAGCTATTGGGCACCACACCATAGGGCGAGCGGGTGCCAACGAGGCCGGTGGCAAACTGGTCGAGATTGGTTTTACCCAGCAGCACGGCGCCGGCAACGAGCAGACGGCTCACCACGGTGGCGGTTTCACTGGCGGTGTAGGCAAAGGCCGGGCAGGCGCAGGTGGTGGCCCAGCCGGCGACATCAATATTGTCTTTTACGGCAAAGGGCACACCGAACAGCGGCAGGCCGGTGCTGCCGGCACGTTCACGCAGCGCCTCCAGCTCGCCCAGGCGGCGCTCGAGATCGGCGACCGGCACCAGCGCAATCCAGGCGCTGTCGGGCTGTTCCAATGCCGCCCGCAGGGGCAGCAGGAGGTCGCGGGTAAGGCCGCCAGCACGGTAGGCAGACTGCCAGTCGGCTATGGTCCAGGCCAGGGTGGAGAGCATTGACATCGGTTCCTGTGCTCCATCTTGTATACAAGACGGTATAAGCGAAACCTGTGCCAAGCTTGCAGCAGACTGATAAGCGAGACATAAAGTCTTTATTTTTCAAATGCCTGCATAGGGCAGGCCGAACGGGACAGCGGCCGGGAGCGTGTTGATGGCAGTACGGCGGGCACGAAAAGAGGGAATATAAAGGGGCATGGTGCACCATCATGGATGGCGAAGCATGGTGAAGCAGCCGGCAAAAACGGTTCGGCTGCCTGATTTTGACGACAGCACCTTGTAAAAAAAACAGGTGAATAAAAAGATGCCTGTATCAATGACGGTTACGGCGGATCAAAAAAAGCAGATACGCCCCAACGGAATTATCGCGCCTGCCGCCGCCCGCAAGCCGGACTTCAGCGGGCGGCAAAAAAATTGCCGCCCGCTGCGTAATATCCTGAAACCATTCAGCGCAGCACAGCCAGTGCCACGGCATCTGCGCCTGCCGGCAAGTGCATCGGACCGGAGGGATTATTGGCCGCCTGCCACACCGCTTCCGCCACATCCAGCGCCTGCGTGACCGGCCCGGACGACTGCGCCCAGCCGGCGAAAACACGCTGAGCCAGCTCGGCATACGGCTCAGGGATGCTCCCCATGCGGGCGCGGGCATTGTCGCCAAAACGCGTATCCGGCGCCCGCCCCGGCAGCACGACCTTCACCGCCACATTGAATGGCTCCAGTTCCAGCGCCAGCACCTCGCTAAAGGCATTGATCGCCGCCTTGCTGGCCGTATACACCGACAGCAGATGCAGGGGCTTGAGGGTAACGCTGGAGGTGACGTTGATGATCATGCCCTGATGACGCTGCCGGAACTGCGGCAGCACCGCCTGGCACATGGCCATGGTGCCAAAGGTGTTGGCCTCGAAGACATCGCGCACGGCCTCCAGCGGCGTGCCTTCCAGGGCATTCAGCAGGCCGACGCCGGCGTTATTGACCAGAACATCGATGGGGCCGGCAGCCTCCAGCAGCGTCCGGATGCTGTCAGGGTCGGTGACATCGAGCGGGAGCAGGCGCAAATGCTCAGACGCCGGCAGCAGGTCTGCACGCGGCGTACGCATGGTGGCAATCACCCTCCAGCCGTGGTCAAGAAAGTAGCGGGCGGTTTCCAGGCCAAAGCCGGAGGAACAGCCGGTAATCAGGACAGTTTTCATGGGTACTCTCGTGGTTTGTTGCTGTAGCACCACGATAGAATTCCAGGACCGGACTTGCTACCATCAAGAGTCCGCATTCCTTGTTCATTAGTCCAATCATGACCGATCCGCTCGCCGAAGTGGTCACCCTGCTCCAGCCCAGCGCACCGTTCTCCAAGATCGTCAACGGTGCCGGCCGCTGGCGCATTCGCCGCCACACGCCCGGCCAGACCTTTTACTGCGCGATTCTCGAAGGCAGCACACTGCTGACCGTCAGCGACGGCGAGCCAATCGCCCTGCAGACGGGCGATTTCGTGCTGATTCCCTCGGCACAGGACTTTGCCATGTCCAGCCTTGAAGCACCGGCAGCGGACGACAGCGTTGCCGCCCCGCTGGCCCTGGCCAATGGCGAATACAGGCTGGGCCTGCCCACGGGGCCGGCAGACGTGCGTTATCTGGTCGGTCACTGCGTCTTCGCCACGCCAGATGCGGCCTTGCTGGTATCGCTGCTACCGCAGTTGATCCATGTCCGCGATGAGCCCCGCCTGACTACGCTGGTGCAGTTGCTGGGCGATGAGTGCCGGGCGCGCCGGCCAGCCCGCGAGATCATTCTGCTTCGCCTGCTGGAGGTACTTTTTGTCGAGGCCCTGCGCTCATCGGCGGGAGCTGCCTCATCGCCGGGTCTGTTGCGCGGGCTCGCCGACGAGCGTCTGGCAGAAGCCATACGCCGTATGCACGAAAACCCGGCCCAGCCCTGGACAGTGGCCCAATTGGCGAAAGCAGCGGCGCTGTCACGCTCCGCCTTCTTCGAACGTTTCAGCCGCGTAGTGGGCATGGCGCCCATGGAGTACCTGCTGGCCTGGCGCATGGGTCTGGCCAAAAAGCTGCTGCTGCAAAATGAGCTGGGCATGGCCGAAGTCGCCGAGCGCGTTGGCTACAGCTCGGCCACCACTTTCAGCGTTGCCTTTACCCGGCATATGGGATTGCCGCCCAAGCGCTATAGCCGGGAACTGACAGGGTCAGCTTTTTCCCCCAGCCTGGTATTCTGAGACAGCGCAACACGCAAAATATCTTTTTCGGACAGGCAGAACATTGGCACTCCGGCAAGCATTCAGACCAGTCAGCAGAGCAATTTTTCAAAACAACACTCGACAGCGACCCGCACCCCGGCACCTGCCTGACAGTTTGCTGACGCCAGTACTGCCGCTGCAGGAAAAATGATCCTGTCTGCACGCACCGTATCAGACAAGCCCCTGTCATCCTGGCGATAAAATCCCTGCGTGCCCTGACCAGCAACGAGCGGTCGCGCAAAAAAAAGCTAATCTACTGTAGGCCCCGCTGAAGCGTGATACGCTAGCGGCCGGGCCTGTTTTATTCCTTTTGGCCCTGCCCTGCCAGCGCCCTCTGTTCACCGCCATGCCCCGAAACCTGCTGCTTGCAGGCCGGTGTGCCTGCGGGCGCGGGGCTCGCGGCCACCGGGATTGCCTGCGCGCATTCCCGGGGCACCGTCAGTACGCGAGGTCTATTGCAATGATCGAATCCGAAGCCGGCCCGGCAAGCAAACGGGGCGGCCGCCGCAAGGAAAGCGGCGACAATCTCGCCGAGCGTATCTATACCCAATTGAAGGCGGAAATTTTTGATTTCCGCCTGCTGCCGGGAGACCGTTTCAGCGAGAACGAAGTGGCCGAGCGCATGACCGCCAGCCGCACACCAGTGCGTGAGGCGCTCTACCGCCTGCAACGCGAAGGCTATGTAGATGTGCTCTACCGCTCCGGCTGGCAGGTAAAACCCTTCGACTTCCGCTTCTTTGAAGAAATCTACGATCTTCGCATCATCCTCGAAATGGCAGCGGTCAAGAAATTGTGCGAGCGCGAAAACCCCTCACCCCTGCTGGAAGACCTCAAGCGTATCTGGCTGGTGCCGCCCGCCGAACGCCTGAGCGACCCCCACACCGTTTCCATGCTCGACGAACGTTTCCATGAAATGCTGGTGGAGGCCGCCGGCAACCAGGAAATGGCGAAGATGCACCACGGCATTACCGAGCGTATCCGCATTATCCGCCGGCTGGACTTCACCAAGAAGCCACGCGTAGAAGCCACCTATATCGAACACGCCAAAATCCTGCGGGCAACGCTGCAACAGCGCACCGATCAGGCACAGATGCTGCTTAAATCCCACATAGAAGAAAGCAAGGCGGAAGTACGCAAGATTACCCTGCATATGCTGCACTCTGCCCGCCACGGGCTGGGCGAGAATCAGGAATAATCTGGCACCCGGCTGCTTTCGCCAGCCTGAACCTGCCACGGGGTGAGCCTTGAGCACGATCCTGATTCGTAACGCCGACTGCATCGCCACCCAGGACGACACCCTCGGCGAATTGCACGGCGCCTCGCTGCTGATCCGCGACAATCTCATCGCCTATATCGGTCCCGCTACCGATGCGCCAACCACGGCCGACACGGTGATCGACGCAAGCGGCCACGTGGTCATACCCGGGCTGGTCAATACCCACCACCATATGTACCAGTCGCTGACGCGGGCAATACCAGCGGTGCAAAATGCCGAGCTGTTTTCCTGGCTACGCGGGCTCTACCCGATCTGGGCGGGGTTGACGCCGGAAATGGTGCAGGTGTCCACGCAAGTGGCCATGGCCGAGCTGCTGCTGAGCGGCTGCACCACCAGCAGCGATCATCTTTATATTTATCCCAACGGCGTGCGGCTCGATGACAGCATCGAAGCTGCCACGGTGGTGGGGATGCGATTTGTAGCCACACGCGGCAGCATGAGCGTGGGCGCTTCGCAAGGCGGGCTGCCGCCTGACCGCGTGGTGGAGCGCGAAGCAGATATTCTCAAGGACACGCAACGTCTGATCGAATCCTTTCACGACTCCCGCCACGGCGCCATGATACAAATTGCCGTGGCACCCTGCTCACCCTTCAGCGTCAGCCGTGATCTCATGCGCGAATCGGCACGGCTGGCACGCAGCTACGGCGTGCGCCTGCACACTCACCTCGCGGAAAATGATCACGATATTCTGTATTCGCGGGAAAAATTCGGCTGCACGCCGGCGGAATATGCGCAGGACCTGGGTTGGCTGGGTGACGATGTCTGGCACGCCCACTGTGTCAAGCTCGACGCACCCAGCATTGCCCTCTTTGCCCGCACCGGCACCGGCGTAGCCCACTGCCCTTGCAGCAATATGCGGCTGGCCAGCGGCATTGCTCCCATACGCGCCATGCTCGATGCCGGTGTGCCGGTCGGCCTGGGGGTGGATGGCAGCGCCAGCAACGACGCCGCCCATATGCTCAATGAGGCGCGCCAGGCATTATTGCTGGCCCGGGTAGGTCGCTCACTGGAACTCTTTGGCTGTGACCACGGCCCCGCCGCCATGACCGCACGCGATGCCCTGCGCCTGGCCACACGTGGCGGCGCTAAAGTCCTGGGGCGAAAAGATATCGGCCACCTTGCGGTCGGCATGTGTGCGGATATTGCGCTCTTTGATATCCGCACGCTGGGCTTTGCCGGCGGCGCCGTGCACGACCCGGTGGGCAGCCTGCTGCTCTGCGCCAGCGCGCAGGCGGCTTATACCATCGTCAACGGAAAAATACTGGTGAAGGCCGGCCAGCTCACCACGCTCGACCTTCCACCGCTGCTGGAGCGGCACAACAAGCTGGCTGTGCAGCTAGCTAATACGAATTAATTGGGATTTATATACTTGGCTGCCCAAGGCCTTTCTGTCATGCCCACCACTGTCTGAAAGTATCTCCGTCACCCCTATACGGGTGCACTGATGTCCGGGATAAAACTCTCGACATGTGACGGTCAACCAAGACCCTTCTCTCAACGGGCTCTGCATCATCAAATGAGGGCCGCCATCAATCCCTTCTCCCCTCGGGAGAAGGTGCCCAACGGGCGGATGAGGGCCAGACTTTGGCTTCAGCCTGGGCGGTTAATCTAGCTCTTTTTGTCTGAGTTCCAAATTACCGCCCAGGCTGAAGCCAAAGTCCGGCCCTCTCCCCCACCCCTCTCCCGGAGGGAGAGGGGATCTCTCCCGAACAGCGCCGAGCGCCAATTCCGAGCCTGTACTCCGAACTGTACCCTGCAGACCCATACAGGCAAAAGCGGACCGCTTGCGCCCATTAAATTATTCCGGACAGTAGTGCGCGAACTCGGGGGCCCAGCATCTTCGCATACCGTCTAAGTCAAGATGACCGCCAGAAAAGGCGCTGGGTCCCCGCGTTCGCGAGGACGACGAGCAGGGGCCAGTTCCATATCAGCCGATCAACGCCGGATCAATCATGCTGACATGGGCCGATACGATCAGCCAGCGCCCGTCCATTTTGATCCAGGTCTGGCTCTGGCGGCCGATCAGGCTCGAATCGGGCGCTGTAAATTCGGTATTGGCCACCGCGCAGCTTTCACCGAAGGTTTCAATCTGTGTCCGTAGCAGCCGACGCTCGGGATTTACCGGGCTGGCTTGTGCGCGATACTGCCGCAGCGCTTCAATGCCATGGCTGTGCTCGGTAATGCCGTAGCGTAGCACCGCTGGTGAGGCCCAGAAGAAATCATTGAGCGCCGCTACGTCATGGGCGAGAAGCGCGCTTTCATAGTCGGTAAATGCCGCCGTCACTTCCGCCAAAACATCCGGCAAGTTTAGTGCGGGAGTCATCATGTATCAGGCCTCCGTCGCGCCTTTGAGTGCGGCCAAGCTGGAAGACCAGCAGACAATACCGCCCTGCGCGGTCAGCATATCCAGCGCGGCTTGCTTGAAGTGCGGGAAATAACTGGCGGTAGTTTCCTCCACCAGCAGGCATTCATAGCCCCGGTCGTTGGCTTCACGCAGCGTCGTCTGCACGCACACCTCGGTGGTTACACCGCAAACGATCAGATGCGTGATGTTTTTTTCTTTCAGGAAATCACCGAGGCCAGTGCCATAAAAAGCCCCCTTGCCAGGCTTGTCGATCACCAGCTCACCTGGCAGCGGCCCCACCTCGGGCATGATATCGTTGCCCGGTTCACCGCGTACCAGAATGCGCCCCATGGGCCCGGCATCGCCAATGCCCGTGGTCAGCCGCCCACGCTTAAGCTTGGCCGGCGGGCAATCGGAAAGATCGGGCAGATGCGCCTCGCGGGTATGAATAATGGTGACACCAGCGCCGCGCGCCCAGGCCAGCAATTCCGCCACCGCCGGCACGATGGCGCGCAGCAGGCTCACGTCATTGCCGAGCAGGGCGCCAAAACCGCCGTCGGCAATAAAATCGTGCTGCATGTCGATCGACACCAGCGCGGTGTGGGCGGGGTCAAACACATATTCATACGGTTTGGCGTTGACGGTCAGCATAGTAAACCTTACCCCAACGTGGCCAGCAAAGCCGCCGAATCCGCCACGGAACCAAACACACCGCCCTGCATGGTCACCATTTTCAGCGCCGCCAGGTGATTGCCGGGATCGGTAGCACCACAGCAGTCAGACACGATCAGGCATTCAAAGCCACGATCATTACCCTCGCGCATGGTGGTGTGCACGCAAACATCGGTAGTGATACCGGTAAGAATCATATTGCGGATGCCGCGCGTGTTCAGGATCAGTTCAAGATCGGTAGCACAGAAGGAGCCCTTGCCCGGCTTGTCGATAATGATTTCACCCGGCAGCGGCGCCAGCTCGGGAATAATCTCCCAGCCCGGCTCACCACGAACCAGGATACGCCCGCAAGGCCCGGCATCGCCAATACCAACACCGTCGGTGCCAATCTGCCGTGAGCGCCAGAGTTTATTGGCCGGCAGGTCAGCGAGATCAGGCCGATGGCCCTCGCGGGTGTGGATAATCCAGAAGCCCAGTTCGCGCATACGCGCCAGCAGTGCGCCGATCGGCTTGATCGGCGCGCGGGTCAGCGACAGGTCATAACCCATCTTGTCGACATAACCGCCGACGCCGCAAAAATCGGTTTGCATGTCGATAATCACGAGCGCGGTATCGGCAGGCGTGAATTCGCCGTTGAAAGGCCAGGCATAGGGCGTGGCCGTCACCGTCTTGAAGGTCATGGCAATATCCTTGTTGACTCAACATATTGCAGCGCACCGGGAAATATTCCCGGTGCGCTGCCCCGCCCTGCCCGATTATTTCGGGATCGAGCCGTCGATGCCCTTCACGTACCAGTTGAGCGACATCTGCTGGTCCAGCGGCAGAATCGCGCCAGCCGGCAGCTTCTGCGCGCCGGTGTTGTCTACCAGGGGCCCCTGGAAGGGATTGAGGGCCTTGTCCTCGATCGCCTTTTTCTTGCTCTGCACCAGCGCCACCACATCGGCCGGAATTGCCTTGTTGAGCGGGGCCAGCACTTCCATGCCTTCCTTCAGGCCCCACTTGGTCTGGCGGTTGCCGGTCCAGGTGCCGTTGAGCACCTTTTTGGTTTCCTCGATGTAGTATCCGCCCCAGTCCTCGGTAGCCGCCGTCAGCTCGGCATTGGGGCCGTACTTGGCCTGGTCGGAGTCCATGCCGAAGGCATGCACGCCCTTTTCCTCAGCCACCTGCACCATGGCCGGGGAATCGGTGTTCTGCGCCAGCATGTCGGCCCCCTGACCCACCAGGGTTTCTGCCGCCTGCCGCTCCTTGCCCGGGTCATACCAGGTATCGACCCAGATCACCTTGGTCTTGATATTCGGGTTCACGCTTTGCGCGCCGAGAGTGAAGGCATCGACATTGCGAATGACCTCGGGAATCGGGAAGGAGCCGATAAAACCCAGAGTATTGGTCTTGGTCATCTTGCCGGCGATCACGCCCAGCAGGTAAAAGCCCTCATGAAAGCGCGGCTCGAAGGTGACCACATTTTTCGCCGTCTTGTAGCCGTTGACGTGCTCGAACTTCACGTTCGGGAACATCTTGGCTACCTTCAGCACCGAATCCATATAGCCAAAGGAGTCGGCGAAAATAAGATTGTTGCCGTCGGCCGCCAATTGGCGGATCACGCGCTCGGCATCCGCCGTTTCCGGCACCTTGTCGACGTAGGTAGTTTTCACCTTGGAGCCCAGCGCTTTTTCCAGCGCAATACGGCCCTGGTCGTGCTGGTAGGTCCAGCCGCCGTCGCCCACCGGGCCGATGTAAATAAAGGCCACCTTCAGCGGCGGCTGATCTGCCAGCACACCGCCCGTGCTTGCCGCCAACAGGCCCATGCCCATGGCCAGCTTCAACATCATGCTCTTCAATCCGCGACTCATCACACACCTCTTGTTCAAGTAGTCTGCTCGTCACGACCGGCGCCCGCGCCAGCCAGTCATATCTGTCAAAGCGCGCTTACAAATGCCATTCCAGTTCCAGCTGGGGCACGTGCGCGGTGGAGCCGCCCGTGGAATCACGGCTGGAATCATTACCGAACTTGTTGTGCCAGTACTGGTAGCCAAGGCCGAGATAGACGGTTTCCTTCTGCCCAGCGAGCGAACCCACATCGACCATTACCGCTGCTTCCAGCAGGGTTTCCGGGCGCGTGCCCTGGCCCACACCATCTGGCCCCTTGACACCGATGTAATTGCAGAAACCCTGGAATTTCATGGGCAGGCCGGCCTTGAAGGGAATGCCCCAGGCCGATTCGATGGTGTAGGTATTCTTGAACTGCACATTGCCGCAGTCAGGATTGGTAGCGCCGGTACAGCCGTACTGGGTGGCATACCAGTTATGATTGCGCTCGGCATAAAACTCGGCAGCCACATCAAAAAAGCCCGGCACATCGAAGCTGAATTTCGGGCCGATCATTTTCTTGGCCACGCGCGAAGCGAACTGGTCGTCCTTGGCGTTGAAGTCGAAACCGGTCTGCAAGCCGATATCGCGGATAATGCCGAACTTGAGCGGGGTGCCGAACACCGAGCTGCCGCTGAAGGTAGTGCGGTACACAGCATAGACTTCGTGGGCACCACCGGAATTACAGGTAGGACTGCCCGTGCTGCAGCTGGCCGGGTCGGTGTTATCCGAACTCAGCATGTCCACGGTGAAGAAGTTGGAGCCGTACTTGTAACCGCTGGCCGAGGTGAAAGAGATGATTTGTTTGGTAATATTTTCGGAGTTCACCGGCTCGCGGTAATCATGGCCGTAGCGGTAGCCAATACTGTTATCGCTCCATATCGCCGCCTGCGCTGCCATCGGCAGCAGCGCCATGGTTCCCATGAAGACCAGACCCGATACAGCGCCCCCAGCGCTTTTCAAAAGCTTTGTCGCCATATTCAACACTCCAGCAGAGTAAAGGGCATTTCCCGTTGAAATGCCGCCCCATGCAAAAATACCCAACACAACACCGCACCACGTACTGCTGCCGCAGCCGCTGCTTCCCAAAAAAAACTGTATGCAATCCCCCAAGCCACTCAGGGCTCAGTGCACAAGCTATGCCAAGCAAAAAAACCGGTCGGATGAACTGGCGACGGATGCAAGCAACAAAGCGTGGCAAGAGCCCAAAGGCGAGACACTCCCTGCCAGATCGGCAGAAATAAAAACGGGAGTATGGAGCGGCTGCGGTCAGCCGAAGGGAAGAGACAGTCACCCCCGAGGCAAGCCGCCATGA
>Ga0206917_1233_pt1 | contig 11878 bp, 9 predicted proteins | sample Alteio_BWOrgHeat_68_FD_152931 | JGI IMG/M metagenome (GOLD analysis project Ga0206917, IMG submission 152931) | Enriched cells from forest soil in Barre Woods Harvard Forest LTER site, Petersham, Massachusetts, United States -... | ecosystem: Environmental > Terrestrial > Soil > Temperate forest > O...
GACGGTCTTAATATCTTCCTCTTCGGCGGATTTTGGTTCAATCACTTTATCGGCCATCACTCTTTTTTCAGGTATTGGGAGTTCAATAATGAAATCCGTTCCGTGCCCATCGGCCGGTTTGAAAATAATTTCTCCCTTAAAACCTCGAATTATTCCTCTCGCCACAGCTAAACCCAGGCCCATTTCCTTCGTCATATTTTTTGTCGTGAAGAAAGGTTCAAAGATTTTACTTCTAATCTCAGAGCTGATTCCGGTTCCCGTATCTGACACATGAACTTGGGCGTGACCAGAAACTTCCATAACTCGAACCGTAAGATTTTTCTCTGAACTTGTCTCCCGTCCCCGAAGAGGCTATTTTTTTGGAAAAAATAAGACCGAGTACAGTTCCGGTTCCCGCGGCTGGGATTCCGACTGAACTTCCAAAGGTTTCTACGAAAAATGACATTCCAGTAGTTCAAGTAACAACACCGACTGTGCGGAACGTTCCTGAATTCAAAGTTTCTATCCGTCGTCCAAAATTGAGGCTCTAAATGGATATCCAAAAATATCGATCTGAGTTTGCTATTTTTATTGTGGACGCTGACACCAAAACCAACGCCAAACTTAAAGAAATTTTAGAGGGCGCAAAGTTTCAAGTCGAAACCTTTGCCACAGTTGATCTTATCTTAAACCGCATCAAAAAAGCCCCTCCCCATATTGTTTTCTCCGGGGCTGATTTAAATATAATAAATGAAGTAAAAAAAATGAGCTCTGATATTGAAATTGTTTTCTTTGGAAAGAAAACAGAAGGTATCGAAGCCCTCAAGCGTGGAGCATTCAGTTTTATAGAAAAGCCCTTCTCAGAAGCGGAACTTCTTTCTACCGCCGATCGAGTCATCGAACATATTTTCTTACGCTTACAGAATGAACAGCTCATCGAAGAGCTTAATCAAAAAAAAACCTCAACGGATTCTTCTGGCGATGATTCTATTTCCCGCCTTATTGAAAAGACCTCGAACATTGACGATGCCGATAAAGTTGCCCGCTTTGTGGCAGAAGAACTCAGTCATTTAGCCCACCAACGTCCCGTTATTTTCTTAAAATATTTACCAGCCCATCACAGTCTGACCGTAACGGCTTCAATTCAAATTCCACTGGACGAAATTCGTACCGTGGGAATTAAAGTTGGTCACTATGATGAAAAAAATATTTCATTTATTTTGGGTGAACCTGAGAAATTTAAAGAGCTCAGAGAATTGATGACGGAGTTATTTAAATGCCAAGATTTTTCTGCGGTGCCTCTTAGAGTAGAAAACAAGGTCGTCGGAATTTTTGTTATTTTTAAGCCGATGAAAGACCAAGAAGAAACAATCTGTAAAATAATGGGTTTGGGTGCCTTGGGTTACCACAATGCCATTCTCAATGAGAAGGTTCGCGATCTTGCCATTCGTGATTCTCTTACGGGACTTTATAATCGACGCTACTTTAATGAAAAGCTCGACGAAGAAATGAATCGCGCCAGGCGAACCCACTATCCCCTTTCTTTGGTGCACATCGATATTGATAATTTTAAGAATTATAACGATACCCACGGCGATATCATGGGCGATATCATTATAAAATCCATAGCTCAAATAATTCTAAAGACGAGCCGTCGAACCGATATTACCGTTCGCCTTGGCAATGAAGAGTTTGCAATTTTATGTCCCGCAACGGCTGGAGTGGGTGCTGCAATTAAAGCCGAAAAAATTAGACTTACTGTAGAGGCTACAAAATTTCCCAATGGTGAGACTCAACCCGGTGGAAAATTAACCGTAAGTGCAGGAGTCAGTGAGTACCCGACCATTGTCAGTAACGCTCTGACTTTGTTTCGTGCCGCCGATGATGCGCTCTTCAAAGTCAAACAGGGTGGGAAGAATCGGGTTTGTTTGGCTGAAGCGCCGACAAATTTTAAGCCCGACTTTGAACCTTTAACTATACCTGGATTTCAAGCCCTTCCTCCTAATCAGATTCAGACCTAGCGTTTCTCATTTTATTAATGTTCATAAGGGGTTAAACTGGAGCCGGTGATAGGAATCGAACCTACGACTTGCTCATTACGAATGAGCTACTCTACCAACTGAGTTACACCGGCTTGAAGGATTCGAGTCGGTTAAAATTAACAAACCTCAAGGACGGGGTCAAAAAAGAAATGCTTGGCCGACTTAGAAATAGTTATGCCGAAGTCGATCTCAATGCCCTTGAGCAAAATTTCTTAAGCCTTAAGAGCTTACTTAAAAACTGTGCCATGGCCCCTATGATCAAGGCTGATGGCTATGGCCATGGCGATGTTCAGGTTGCGCGCGTCTGTGAACGACTTGGAGCTCGGTATCTTGGGGTGGCCATGGTCGAAGAAGGAATTAAGCTTCGCTTGGCAGGGATTCAAACCCCGATTCTCGCATTTTGCCCATTCGATAGCATGGGTGCCGAGGCCATTGTGAAATATAGGCTCACACCGGTTTTGAGCCTCTTTGACCAGATCGGTAAACTTAAGAATGTTGTCCACGAGACAGCGTCTTATCCTGTCCATATTAAATTCAACACAGGAATGCAGCGTTTGGGCTTTGAGCCCGAAGACGCCACCAAAGTAGCTCAAGAGTTTCAAAAGGAATCGTATCTAAAACTCGAGGGGGCGTGCACCCATTTCACCGAAAGTTCTGATTTTGGTCAACCCGGTGGCGCTACAGAAATACAACTCAAAGTTTTTAAAAAAATAATGAGCGATATAAGAACAGTAACTCAGAATCCCGTTCTTTTTCATTATCTCAATTCTGCAGCTATTCTTTCTGGAGTAGAGCCTCAGTTGGATTTAGCAAGGCCAGGGATTTCGCTCTATGGAGTTCTTCCAAAAATTAAAAATTCAAAGGCCCCGCCACTCATTCCGGTGATGTCAGTGAAGAGTTTCATCGCCTTCGTTCATCGCATAAAAAAAGGTGAGAAAGTTTCTTATGGGGGAACCTGGCAGGCTGCAAAAAATTCTGTAATTGCCGTTATTCCTATGGGGTATGCCGACGGGTTCCCAAGAATTCTGAGCAACAAAGGTCACGTTCTTGTTCGAGGTCAAATTTGCCCCGTCGTTGGAATTGTCTGCATGGATTACTTCATGATCGATGTCACAGAACTTTCAGAGAAAAATCAGGGCCCCCTTATCGGTGACGAGGTCGTTGTTTTAGGTCAGCAAAATGACAAGACTATTTTGGCCCAAGATCTCGCCGACCTGGCGCAAACTGTGCCCTATGAAATTTTAACGGGAATGCAGGAAAGACTTCCTCGCATTTACATACACTAAGGGTTTATGGAAGAAGCGGTTATTGAGAAAAAAGGGAATTTTATCACTCAAAGCGTGTCAAGCCTTGGGGAGCTCATCATCGGCGGCATCGGTGATTTAGGTGAGATGTCTTCTTTTATTTGGACAAGCTTGGCTTGGATCACCCGTCCCCCCTTTCGCTTCAAAGAAATTTTAGAACAAATTGAATTCGTCGGAAATAAATCTGTTTTTATTATTTGTTTGAGTAGCTTATTTACGGGAATGGTTTTCGCTCTTCAAACTTATAGTGCCTTCCATATGGTTAATTCAGATACTCTTATCGGCCCGACGGTGGCGCTGGCTCTAACGAGGGAGTTGGGCCCCGTTCTAACGGGAATCATTGTCGCAGGTCGCGCGGGTGCTGCGATGTCAGCACAACTCGGTACAATGCGCGTGACAGAACAAATCGACGCCCTTGAAGTTATGGGAGTAAATCCAAAGCAATTTCTGGTCATGCCTAGAATCGTAGCGTGTGTTATTGCGATGCCGCTTTTGGCGGCAGTTTTTGATTTCGTGGGCAATATTGGCTCTTACTTTCTTTCCACAAGACTTTTAAATATTGATGCTGCGACTTATCTAGCGAAAATTGATTTTTTCACTCGGCCTAAAGACATCCTCCAAGGATTAATAAAGGCCGCCGTATTTGGTTTTATTTTCTCGACCATCGGAACCCATAAAGGTTTTGGAACCACAAATGGAGCCCGGGGTGTTGGGATTGCTACAAATGAAACGGTAGTCTTAAGCAGCATTTTGATTTTGGTGAGTGATTATTTTTTATCGGCAATTATAAAAATGATTTTGTACTAAACAATAGGCAGCGGCAGCACTGGAAGAGCAACTTGACAGAGAACACAGAAGTCGCAATTGAATTAAAGAACGTGAAGAAGACCTTTGGCGAAGGCGTCAATGTTTTGAATGGCGTTAATCTTCAAATTCCAAAGGGGAAAATCACGGTTATTATAGGTTTCTCTGGGGCTGGAAAGTCAGTCACACTCAAACATATTTTAGGATTGTTAAAGCCCAATGAAGGAACAGTCAAAGTTTTGGGCCAAGATCTCTCAACTTTGAATGAGCGAGAGCTCAACGACTTACGAAAGAGATTTGGTATGCTCTTTCAGTCGGCCGCACTCTTTGACGATTTGTCTTCAATAGAAAATGTCGCATTCCCCATCCGAGAATTCAAAAGGAAAATGGGTAATGATGAAGTTTTAAAATTAGCCCAAGAGAGATTGAAAGTCGTTGGCCTCTCCACCGGCGACTATGAGAAGTACCCTTCTGAACTCTCGGGCGGAATGCGCAAACGGGTGGGCCTCGCTAGAGCTCTGGCTTTAGAACCCGAAATTCTTCTCTATGACGAGCCGACCACAGGGTTAGATCCAATTATTTCGGAGATGGTGGACAAACTTATTGTCGATACCCACCACCATCGACCAGGAATAACATCTGTTATTATTTCCCATGATCTTCCATCGGCTTTTAAGATTGCAGATTATATCGCCATGCTTGACGGCGGCAAAGTCAGACTCTTTGGTACTCCAAAGGATTTTTTTGCGAGTCAAGATCCCTTCATTAATAAATTTGTAAAGAAAGCGAGGGATCAAGAATAAATGTTAGCCACAGCCGAATTTAAAGTTGGTCTATTTGTTCTTGTCTGCATGGGCATTGTGGCTGCAATGTCTTTGCAGGTTAATAATGACCCCACTGTGGCGGGTAAGGCGAAGCACTATCAGGCGTTACTTGGGAATGCTAACGGCATTGTCAAAAATTCTAATGTTAAAATGGCGGGTATTCCCGTTGGTATTATAAAAGATATCGAACTCGAAGACGGAATGGCTAAAGTTTATTTAGTTGTTCGGGGGAAATTGCGTGTTGCAACCGATGCTTCCATAGAAATTAAACCTAATGGAATTCTTGGTGACAAATATTTGGAGTTAAAGCCTGGTAGCCCCGAAGCACCGGAACTTCCAGAAAATGGAATGATCACCCACATCGTTGATCAGGGGAGTTTCGATGTCCTCCTTGCTCAACTTGGGAAAATCACCGGTGACATTGGTGTCGTCGCAGAAAATCTCAAAAAAGCCATGTCAGGTGATGGTGATGATTCAAGCCCCGTGGGCCGCATTTTGTTGAATATTGAAGACCTGACCGCAGACATAAGAGATATCACTGGTGAAAACAAAGACAAAATTACTGAAACGTTGACTCATATCCATAGCATTGCAAAAACTATTGATGGCTTCGTCAATGATGAGAGTGACGACGGCTTCAAAAATAACTGGAAAAAAATGGCAAAGAGTCTGGGAAGAGTGGATAGCATTCTTCGAAATGTTGACGAAATTACCGGAAAAATTAATTCAGGTAAAGGGACCATCGGTAAACTTGTCAATGACGAGCAGACGGTGGAGGAACTTAATCATGCCATCGCAGGAGTTAATAACCTCCTTGACACATCTAATAAATTTCAAATTAGTATCGATGCACATACTGAACTCGATGGGGGCGGAGCATTCCTTAAATCATTTGTTGGGATGAACATTCAACCGGGCCCCGATCGCTACTACTTGGTTGAGGTGGTGAGTGACCCCAAAGGGTCTTATGACTCAACAAGCAGTCTGGTCAATGGGACTCAAACCACAACGGCCAACGTTTATCATAACCGCCTTACGATAAACGCCGAATTCGCAAAATCTTTCTATGATCTTACGGTGCGGGTTGGTATTTTTCAGAATACCGGTGGTTTTGCGACGGATTATTATCTTTTTGGGCGAAAATTACGCCTTTCCGTTGAGGCCTTTAATTTTACAAGACCAGAAGGTGTTGATGTTCGGGCTTATGCTCGGTATAAGTTTTATAGCATCTTCTACTTAATGGCCGGTGGCGACGATATTATGAATGCCGGCAATAACACGTTTACTGGCACAGGTGCTGCCGGGTTTTTGGGATTGGGTGTTGATTTTACCGATGATGACTTTAAACTTCTTTTATCGAAAGCTTTGTAATGTTTAAGCGGGCCCTGGTGAGCACCAGCGATAAGAGAGGGCTTGTCGAATTTTTAAAACCCCTTGCCGATAGTGGTTGTGAAATTGTTTCTACCGGTGGCACATCAAAATTTTTAAGAGATAATGGAATTAAGGTCAAAGAAGTGGCTGAGGCTACGGGCTTTCCAGAAATGATGGACGGTCGAATCCGCACCCTTCATCCGAAAATTCATATGGGCTTACTCGCTCGAAGTTTTGTTCCTGAAGATTTTGAAATCCTAAAAGAACATGGCGTCACTCCTTTTGACCTTGTCGTCGTCAATCTTTACCCTTTTGCAGAAGCTTATAATAAAGGGTTAAGGGGCCAAGAACTCATCGAGCAAATTGATATTGGTGGGCCCTCATTATTGAGAGCCGCAGCAAAAAGTCATGAAAGATTAACGGTGGTGTGTGACCCAGCCGATTATAGTGAAGTCGCTAGCCAAAAATTAGATGAAAAAGGGCGAAGAAGATTAGCTTCTAAAGTTTTTTCCCATTGCGCCTATTATGACAGTCTTGTGGCGCAAGCACTTGGTGATGAAAATGATTTCTCAGAGAGCACAACTTTTACAATTGGTTTAAAGAAGAAAACGGTTTTGAGATACGGCGAAAACCCTCACCAGAAAGCTGTCTGGTATGAAACTCCCGTGCCCCATGATTTGGGTTTAGCCGGCAGCGAACAACTTCAGGGTAAAGAGCTTTCTTATAATAATATTTTGGATCTTGAAGCGGCCGTGAGTGTTGTTAGCGATTTTGAAATGACGGCGGCAGCCATCATTAAACATTTGAACCCGTGCGGAGTTGCTTGTGGGGAGAATATTTTTCAAGCGTACACAAGAGCCTTCGAAGCCGATTCGATCTCGGCTTTTGGTGGGATCGTCGCACTTAACGAGAACATTACTGGTGAATTAGCTCAAAGCTTGGTCGGGCCTTTTTTGGAGTGTGTTATTGCTCCGGATATTACGGCTGAAGCAAGAGATATTTTTTCTAAGAAGAAAAATCTAAGAATTTTAAAATTACCGGCTCTTGGGAATAAGAAAATATTGGCGTCTAAAGATTTGGAGTTTAAGAGTTTGCGTGGTGGTGCCTTAGTTCAAACTGTCGATGGGCCGGCCGTTTGGAATAGTCACTGGAAAGTCCTTGGTCAAGAGCCAACAGAAAATGTTAAAAAAGATTTGGTCTTTGCTCAACGGGTGGTGAGGCACGTAAAGAGTAATGCCATTGTCATTTCTAAGAATCTTCAGACCTTGGGAATTTGTGGTGGGCAGACCAATCGCATTGACTCGGCAAAAATGGCCTTAGAAAGATCAAATGGCCGAGGTAAGGATCTTATTTTAGCCTCTGATGCGTTCTTTCCCTTCCGCGATTCTATTGATCTCGCAAGCAAGCACAATATTAAATGGATTATCCAGCCCGGCGGAAGCCTTCGGGATTCAGAAGTCGAGGCCGCGGCAAAAGAACATAATATCAACATGGTCATAACGGGAACACGACACTTTAAACACTAGGACAAGTCTTGGAAAAGTCATGCGAGATTTGTAATCGCCATATCGAACGTCACCTGAGCGGTCTTAATAAACCTCTTTGCTTTTCCTGTTTGACTCAACAAGTGGGTGAGCGGGGAGCGATTCCTGCGTTTAATTTAAAAGAGAAGCCCGTTCTTGCCCTATGTGCTGTGTGTGAAAAAGAAACCACTGGAAATGAATTGGTCCCTTCACCTTGGGGGTTTATCTGCCAAGATTGCTGTGACATTTGTCAGACACAGTCGGGGGTGGCTTGGGATATTGTTACCCTGGCGGCTCAGAAAGAATGGCTTATTAAAGCTAATCTTAAAATTCTAGGACCTTATACGACTTCTGAAGTAGATGGTCTTTTACGGGAAAATCGAATTGTTGCCCACGACGAAACCATGCGACCCATGGGAAGATGGCACCTCCTCAGAGATGAAGAGCAATTTCGACTCGTTGTCAATGAAGTCAAAAATCGACAATCAAATAAAAGATCCAGTGATACTACTTTGAGTGGCACTATGACTCCAGGAACCTACACCCCGGCAACGAAGACTCCCTACCTTGACAACATAGAAAGTGATTCTGACATAATAGATGCTCCATTTATCATAGACAGACCAGAAGTTTCTGAGCCCGTGCGGCCAGTTCCCAAAGAAAATACCCGTGATCTTTTGAAATCCTATGTTTCTAAAAGTGAACCCATCGCCATTGTGTCTTCTTCGAAGGTTAAAGATCGAAGATTTTGGACTGGGCTTAGCCTCTTTCTCATCGCGGGCCTTTTTGCAGCTTTGAAGTTTAGTCAACCCAGCAGTAATTCACCCAATAGCAGAAATATTCATTTTGAAGAACTCATGACGAGTGGTCTCAGTGCAGAAAAAGTTGGAGAGTACCAAAAAGCTCTCGGGTATTATTCTGAAGCGAGGACCCTTAGACCCGATGACCCGGAACTTCTCATGCATTTGGCGCCGCTGACGCTGATTTATGATCAACAACTTGTGCAGGCCCAAAGAATGTTTAAACAACTCTACGACACGGTTAAAGAACCCAATTACCAAAAATCGAGTCTCTTAGGATTAGGGCTTATTGCTTTAGAATCACACGAACTCAATGCGGCTAGAGATTATTTTGAAAATGCTAGAAAAATTGATCCAGAATACATGGCCGCCATTACAGACTTGGGCATGGTTTCTTTTTTCAAAGATGATTTTCATAGCGCAGAAGACTACTTGCTAAAGGTTCTTGAAAAAGGCAACACCGATGGAGCCGTCGTCGTCAGCCTCGCCGATGTCTATGTGGCTCAGGGAATCCAGCCCGGCGGGAAGGGTAAACTCGTCAGTGCCCATACACTTATTGGACAATTTTTAAGTCTTTCTCGTGATTATGAACAAGAAGCTTTAGTTGAAGATGCGAGAATTTTAACTTTATTAGGAAAAGACTCTGAAGCAGCAAAGTGCATCGAAACTTTTTTAGATATCGACCCCGAACAAACGGAAAATCACTTTCATGACTGGGGCGTTTATAGGGGACGAGTTTCGTGGGGTCTTCTTCTTGATACCTTAAAGAAGGTTTCTTCGGAATTGACGTCGAGTCCGAGACTAACGGGGGCAATTGGCTTAGCCATGTACCGCGGCCAAGAAAAACTTGAGGGAGCCCAAGCTATAGAGCAGTCCTTGGCGCAATCGCCCCATGATCCTTTGCTCATGGCACTGGCGGGCTGGATTGAAACAAAATTAGGTCACCAGGAGACCGGCGCTATCCATATTAAGCAAGCGGCTCTTGAGTCAGATAAATTCAAGCTCCCACATATTTTGCAAGCCCGTCTCTGTGAAACAGAGAAAGATCTCGAGTGTGCACGTAAGCAATGGGAAATGGTTTTAAAGATAGATAGTCGCTCAGTCGAAGCCCTTTATGGTTTGGCAAGTGTGGCGTGGGCCCATCAGGATAACGATATGGCCCAAAATTATCTCACTCAACTTTATGCCAACGACCCCACTTATATTCCCTATCTTCAGCTCCATACAGCCATGGCTAGTGCGAAAAAATGAAATGGCTTATGGTTTTCGCTTCGATGATTTTCTTTCTTGGATGTCATCACAAAGAAGCCGTAGAAAAAATCAAAAAGACCGAAGTTGATTTAACCCGAGGTGATGACGATTTTGTCACTCCCGCCGCTCTTTGGAAAACACTGGAGGCTGCGTATCCTGATCTTACTCAGATTGCTCCTCCTACGGAGAAAGAAAGCAAAGAAGAAAAGAAAGAAGAAAAAAAGGAACCTAAGAAAGAAGACAAAAAAGAAGGGGCAAAGAAAACTGATTCAGAAGAAGAAGAGCTATTTAAGAGGCGGCCTACGGTGGATCCTCTAGCTTTCTCAGTTTTTCTTACGGAAAAAACGGCGGGGATCTTAAAGGAGCCTTCTTATGAGTTGAAGTTCGGCCGTGGTGGTGGAAGCTTTGATTATAGAGATTATTTGCCTGAAGATAAAAACGGCACTTTTTTTCTGAAAGTGAAGTATGCAGAAGAACTCGATCCCAAATTTGGAAAAATTTATTACCTCTCGAATTCCAAAGCCGGCAGTGGATGCAATAAGTATTTTGAAGTTACAAAATATTGGAAGGATGCCATGAAACACGATGGCCTCGTTCTTAACACCTCAGATTTTCGTCACATCGATTTCACTGCAGGAACTTTTTTCTTCGTCAGCCCCTTCGGTGGCAAACTCCGCCTCGGCCATCTCTCAATCAAAGATAGCCGCCACCCCGACCTCCTCTGCGAAGTTAACCCCCGCCACTAAAAGGTACCAGGTTCTTTTTTCGTTAGCAGGGCGTCATACTAAAGAAAATAGCCCAAGATCCTCCGAGGCCATCCGTGGCAGGTCATCCGCGATTGATGAACGAAATCAGACAAACTTCATCCTACAAACGTCCTGAAGATAAAAGAAAAGATTTTGACCATCCAAGAAAACAGGCTTTAAAGTTAGAATGACAATTTGGTTTGTCCAGATTTCGGATGTTCGTCTTTTTTCGGACATGAGCAATTTTTGAAAACTACAATCTCGGAAGTGTAACGCCGGTTTGGGCCATATATTTGCCCTTTTTGGCGCGGTAGCTGACTTCGCAAGGTTCGTCGCCCTCGAAGAAGAGAACTTGGGCAATGCCTTCGTTGGCATAGACCTTAGCCGGGAGTGGAGTGGTATTACTGATTTCTAAAGTCACGTTACCTTCCCATCCGGGTTCAAAGGGGGTGACGTTAATAATAATTCCACAACGGGCGTAGGTGCTCTTCCCTAAACAAATAGTGATTACATTGTCTGGAATTCGAAAATATTCCACTGTTCTAGCGAGGGCAAAAGAGTTGGGTGGAATAATGCAGCTATCGCCTTTAATAGTGACAAAACTATTGGGATCAAAATTTTTGGGATCAATAACAGTCGTATTTATATTTGTGAAAACCTTAAACTCATCGGCCACGCGAATATCATAACCATACGAAGACACGCCGTAGGAGATAACCCCTTTACGAACCTGTGCAGGTTCAAAGGGTTCGATCATGGCGTGAGGGCCTTTAACTGATTTTTCTCTGATCCATTTGTCTGATTTTATTCCCATGTGTCATTAATAGTTCGACCTTGGGCTTGATGGCAACCAAAAATTTGTGTAACGTTCTCCTACGGAGAAATAAGACCATGGCGGAAATAGTAGCTGTTAACGGAGAAATTTTTCGGCCTGAAGAGGCCAAAATCTCAGTCTTCGATCGGGGTTTTCTCTTTGGCGATGGCGTTTACGAGGTCGTTAGAAGCTATGGTCGAGTTTTATTCGCTATAGAAGATCATATAGACCGGATGATTAACTCAGCGGCGCGAATCGACCTGGATTTAGGCCGTACCAAGGCCCAACTTATCGACGAACTTTATCGAGTTTATAAGCACGCTGATCAAGATGATATGTACGTTAGAATTGTCGTTACTAGAGGAACGGGGCAGAGAATAAATATTGACCCTAATCAGCCTCTAAAGGCAAACACTGTCA
>Ga0206917_1234_pt1 | contig 11870 bp, 7 predicted proteins | sample Alteio_BWOrgHeat_68_FD_152931 | JGI IMG/M metagenome (GOLD analysis project Ga0206917, IMG submission 152931) | Enriched cells from forest soil in Barre Woods Harvard Forest LTER site, Petersham, Massachusetts, United States -... | ecosystem: Environmental > Terrestrial > Soil > Temperate forest > O...
ATGTATTCAATCAATCTTCCACATTGCATTCTGCTACACCAAAAAGTACGTTGGTGATATTTGGTGGTTTTGCAGATTCTACTATTACTGCAGATGCTGCGCCAACTACTTCACCTTATAGTAATACTCCTGCAACCATTCCCGGAAAAGTTGAAGCAGAGAATTATGATAATGGCGGACAAGGTATTGCATACAACGATGTTGATGCTACTAATAATGGTGCACAGTATAGAACCGATGGAGTTGATATTGAAGCTTCCGGTGAAGGTGGTTATGATGTTGGATGGACTGCGGCAGGAGAGTGGATGACTTACACAGTAAATGTTACTACTGCCGGTTATTATACCTTGCAGGCACGTGTAGCTTCAAACACAGGCGGAGGGCTACTTCATGTGGGTTTAAATAATACTAATATTTCGGGATCTATATCAGTTGCAAATACAGGAGGATGGCAATTTTGGCAAACGATCAGTCTTACTACAACTTATCTTTCTGCAGGGCTACAAACATTAACCATTTATACTGATGCGGCAGGATATAATATTGATTACCTCAATTTTATTGGACCGGTAACAACAGGTCTTTCTGTAAATATTACTGCACCCTTAAACAATGTTACCTATATAGCCGGTTCAACGATTCCGATCACTGTTACAACAGCAGAAATAAATGCTGTATCAAAAATTCAATTCTATGAAAATAATATTTTATTAGGGCAATCAACTACCTCACCTTATACATTCAACTGGACAAATGTTCCTTATGGAGTTTATAACATTACAGCAAAAATAACCGACAATACAAATGCCACTACAACTTCTGCACCAATCACGGTAACGGTAAATGCAGTAAGCAGCTGTCCTCAGCCGACATGGTCGGATGAATTTAGCGGATCAACGCTTGATGGAACTAAATGGAATTATCAAACTGGCAATGGTTGTCCCGGTAATTGCGGATGGGGAAATAATGAACTCGAATATTATACTAATACAACTAATAATATTTCTGTGAGTGGCGGAGCGTTGACTTTAACGGCTCAATACCAACCAAACTATAATGGATCGGGCAATAATTATACATCCGGTAAACTGCTTACTGCTGGAGATTTTTCACAGAAGTACGGACACTTTGAAGCAAGGATAAAGGCGCCGTCTACTGCAGGTGCATGGCCCGCATTTTGGATGCTGCCAAATAGTGGTAACTGGCCATCCACCGGTGAAATAGATATACTGGAATGTTTGAATGCTAATCCTACAACATGGTATGGTACATTGCATTTTGCTAATTCCGGTGGAAGTCATTTATCACTGGGAACAGTTAAAACTGTACCGACGCCATTATCCAACGATTATCATATTTATGCTGCGTATTGGACAACCGATTCTATTAGCTGGTACATAGATGATGTATTGCAGGGCACTGTTACTAAAACCGCATTAGTGAATGATGGTGGCGTGTGGCCATTCGATAGCCAGAATTTTTACATCATATTAAATTTTGCAGTAGGAGGTAATTTTCCGGGGCAAACACCCGACCCCACACAGTTTCCTGTATCTATGTTGGTTGATTATGTACGGGTGTACAGTAGTAATACTTGTAGTACTTGTACCTATGACACATGGACAGGAGCTGTTAGCAATGCATGGGAAAATCCGTTGAACTGGAGTTGTGGTATAGTACCGGGACCAACCACCGATGTTATTATAAATGCTGTAGGAACAAATACAGTGATTGTAAATTCTAATGTAACGATCAGAAGTTTACAACTTAATCCTGCTGTTCATATTACGATGAATACAGGTGCTCATTTTACGATCAATCATTAAAACGATGCGCTTCTTTTGATGACGCATTGAATTTATAAAGTTTTTTATTTTAACCAGTTTAAACGCCAACAAATGAAATTACATTCCATCCTGAAGTCAATTCTTATTGGCTCATTCGTTGCCTTGCTTTGGCTCCTTCCAAATGGATCGAAGGCACAGCTAGGCTCCCATGTTATTGTGGGGTATTTTCACAATTGGGATCTTGCACAGGCTCCTTACATAAATCTTGCGCAGGTAGATACCAAGTATAATGTTGTAGACATCGCGTTTGCAACTCCTGTATCTACAACGGATATGACAATGACCTTTGCACCCGCTGTACAAACGCAGGCAAGTTTTATTGCAGATATTCAAACATTGCATACGCAAGGTCGTAAAGTGTTGATATCCATTGGTGGTGCTGATGCACCGGTAGCTTTAAATACCGCAACAGATCTGAATAGTTTTTGCACTTCAATGGAAAGCATCATCACTCAATATGGTTTTGATGGTTTTGATATTGACCTGGAAGGAAACTCTGTTATCCTTGATAATGGTGACAATAATTTTAAAACACCCACCACGCCCAAGATCGTAAACCTGATACAGGCTTGTCATAATATAGTAGCTTATTTCCAGGCAAAAGGCAAAACGGTATGGTTAACGTTTGCTCCCGAAACGCAATATTTACAAGGAGGCTATGGTAATTATGGAAGTGCATTTGGCGGCTATATCCCGGTACTTTATGGCGTGCGCGATATTTTAACCTTCGTACATACTCAATATTATAATACAGGATCTCAGATAGGAATGGATGATCAGATATACAACCAGGGAACTGCTGATTTTATTGTTGCAATGAGTGAGATGTTATTGAAAGGGTTTCCGGTAGCAAGAAATGCCAACAATGTATTTCCTGCTTTAAGAAATGACCAGGTTGCATTTGGTTTGCCGGCAACCAATACCGGTGCTGCACCTGCAGGAGGCTATGTTGCTCCAACAGAAGTTTACAAAGCATTGGATTATTTGATCAAAGGAAAATCTTTTGGCGGACAGTATGTTACTTCCGGTACTTATCCAAACTTAAGAGGTATCATGACATGGTCTATCAACTGGGACAAGACATTGAATGATGCTTTTGCTACTGCTTATTATACTTATTTCAGTGGACTAAGCGGAGTGGTTACTCCAACAACGATCAGTATTGTTACTCCAACCAGTAATCAACAGTTTGCAACAGGATCGACTATTACTATCACAGCGGCTGCCGCTGATACCGCAGCAATAACAAAAGTTGATTTCTATAGCGGAACAACTTTGTTAGGAACAGTAACAACAAGCCCGTATACTTTTAGCTGGAAAAATGTTCCGGCCGGTTCTTATTCTTTAACTGCTAAATTAACCGATGCGAAGTCGTTAACAACAACTTCGGCTGCTGTTCCTATAACAGTAGCTACCGTTGCAAATGTTCCACCGGTAACAAGTATAACAACGCCAACGAGCGGCGCATCTTTCAATAGCGGTTCAACAGTTATTATAACAGCCAGTGCAACAGATGCTGATGGTACTATCAGCAAAGTTGATTTCTATAATGGAACAACATTATTGGGTACAGCTACAACAAGTCCTTATACTTTCAATTGGACAAATGTTCCTGCCGGTTCTTATTCATTAACAGTAAAAGCTACTGATAATAGTAACGCAGTAACAACATCAGCCGCGGTTAATATCACCGTATCAACAGTTGTTACAGGAACGTGTACGATACCTGCATGGAGCGCTACGGCGATATACGTAGGGTCATCCGTGGTATCAAGAAACGGAAATCAATACACGGCAAAATGGTGGACGCAAGGACAGGATCCTTTGACAAATAGCGGACAATGGGATGTTTGGGCGTTGAATGGTCCTTGTGGTGGCGGAACAACAAACATTAACCCAACGGTATCTATTAGTTCTCCGATAAATAATAAAACATTTACTGCACCGGCAAGTATTGCGATCACTGCAACTGCAGCGGATGCAGACGGCACAGTAAGTAAAGTTGATTTTTACAATGGTTCCACATTGTTAGGAACAGCAACAGCAAGTCCTTATAGCTTTACCTGGAATAATGTTGCCGCAGGTACTTATACATTGACAGCAAAAGCTACAGACAATTCCGGGGGCACTACAACTTCATCAGCAATAACGGTAGTGGTTACGCCTGCTGCAAATATTAATCCAACAGTTTCAATAACCGCGCCTGCTAATAATGCAAACTATACCGCACCTGCTACGGTTGCAATTACTGCAACTGCATCGGATGCTGATGGTACAGTAAGTAAAGTTGATTTTTATAACGGGGCTACATTATTGGGAACAGCAACCGCAAGTCCTTATACTTTCAACTGGACAAACGTTGCGGCGGGCACGTACACATTAACAGCAAAAGCAACGGATAATGCAGGTGGTACAACCACTTCTTCAGCAATAACTATAGTTGTTAAAGCAACTGCAAATATCAACCCGACAGTTTCAATAACTGCACCGGTTAATAATGCAACCTATACTGCACCGGCTACTGTTACAATTACTGCAACCGCATCAGATGCAGACGGTACAATTAGCAAAGTTGATTTTTATAATGGTTCAACATTATTAGGAACAATAACAGCAAGTCCATATCTCTTTACATGGAATAATGTTGCTGCAGGTACGTATGCACTAACAGCAAAAGCAACGGACAACTCTGGTGGAGCAACCACTTCTTCAGTAATAACGATTACGGTTAATCCTGCAACTACCGTAGATAATTGCACATCAATACCTCAATACGTTACATCGGGTGGAAATTACGGTCCGGGTAGTATTGTAAAAAATGTGGGTAATCAATATCAATGTAAGCCATGGCCTTATTCAGGCTGGTGCAATGTTGCGCCATCTGCTTATGCACCGGGTACCGGAACAAACTGGACGGATGCCTGGGTATTGATAGGCAGTTGTACACCTGCTCCGCAAGCGCTTACAAGTGTAGCTGTACCGCAGGCGGATGTGCCGGCTACGACCAATGATGTAACATTATACCCTAATCCGGGTACAAGCGGAAGTCAGGAAACAGTAACATTACTGTTCGATTCTATTCCGGGTACTATACATCTGACCGTAACGGATGCAAATGGAAGACCTGTTGCAATACAGGAATACGATAATGTACAACATACTGTACAGGTAGTATTACCTCCATTGGTACCGGGATTGTATATTATTAGTATACAGGGTACTTCTAAGCTATGGACCAAAAAATACCTGGTCGATTAAAAAAAATATTATTAAAACGTTGATACGATTTTGAATTCATTATAAAAAACAGATCATGAAAAAGATATCACTTGCAATTATAATCTCTGTCTTTACCTTAACAATTGCAAACGCACAGGTTAAGACCAGGGAGCAATTAAAAACAGAACAACAGTCTTTAAATGCAGAACACAATTCTGCATCCTATAAAGAAAGGCAAAATAAGATCGCTTTGCTGAGCGTTCCCCCGGCCACCGGGATCGGGGACGTGGATGCTTTGGTAGATAGCTCCAAAAATGCATTGGCATTGACTAAGATAAATGACGCGTCATTGGCAGACTTATTTCGCAGAACAACTGATTCTTCCGCCACTTCAAAAAAGCCGGCGAAAGAAGAATTGTATGCCTTATCAAATAATATAACGGTTGTCAGTAACAGTCTTGCAAAAACGGCTAAAGACTTGTTGGTGATACAGGATCAGGAAGACAATGCCGATATGCTGAAACAAGCGAATGTGATTGAATCGATCAGTTATGTAAAAATGGTAAATGCACTGTTGACAGAAGAGCTTGCCTATGAGATAAGGGCATACAACAATTTAATAGCAACGTATAAACTTAGGTGATTGGTAAGATAATATCAGGCGGATAAAACAACGGAGGACAGGTTAGGAAGAATTGATATTTTAAAGGATCAATTGCTTTGAATATTCAGGTCAGTTAAGATTCTGAATTTTTTTCCGGATTGCACCGTTATGATACCTCCCGATGAAACTGTTTGAGGCACATTTAAAATACATTCACCTGTTGATACAGGATTAATGATTATTTCGGAACCAGCTGATATAGTAGATGGAGGGATGGTATTGTTCACCCAATTGCCTGCTACATTCCAATTGCCATCACCATTAAAAGTATATACTGTTGTGCACTGGCTTAAAGAAACAGATAAGTCATACACATCACCAACGGAGCCACCTGCATTTACTGCATGTACCACAATGGTGAATGAATCTTTTCCGGCAACTGTAAATGTGTATTGCTCAGGACTAAAAGAATTTCCGCCATCCGCTAAGAAATGTTGTGCCGGATTGGAAGGAACAAAGCCACTGTCATTATATGCAACACAGAAAAGGCTATCTGCATGTGTACTCGACATTGTTACAGTGATACATTGACTGCTTGCACTTGTATTAATGAATTTGTACGCATCGTAATCACGTGCAACGGTAGATGTTGTAAGTAATCCCGGATTTGCTAAAGGCGTTGCACAACTTGAAACCTGTCCAACAGTATTACGGTTTATCCTTCCTGTTTGAGAACCGGTTGAAGCTTTATAGTTATTACTTGCAGGTGGGGTAGTGCCTAAAGAAGAACTGATATCCATATCCGGCTGCCCGCCAACATTTTCAGTGAACATGAATACCTGCGGACTTGATCCACCGCCAAAACTAACCGTGTCTAAAAAATTAATCACCGTGCCACAAGGCACAGCAGGACTAACAATAAAACGAAATGTATTGGTTGCAGTGCCGGATGATAGTATCGTGCCGTAGGTTGCAGAATCCTGTGTGATCGTAACTCCATTTGTTGTAGTAACTATCTTTGAAGTAACATTTGTTGCATTGGCTAATGAAGGATCTTTTAATTGCACACTTATATTACCTAATTCACCGGGATCAATAGCGCCGTTATTATTAGAGATCGAATCTTCTGTTATCTTCACTGTATCTAAGTTAATCGTAGATAATGGTGTTGGATTAAGCGACTGCATTGCCTGCAATGCCTGAACAATGCCATAACCACTGTTATTATCATATCCCGCTGATTCAATATCTAATGCGGTACTGGTAAGTATGGTTCTTATTTGGGCAGGAGTAATAGAAGGATTGGCAGATTTAAGTAATGCTGCAATAGCGCCTGCATGCGGAGCTGCTGCAGAGGTGCCAAAGAACGGACTGAATATCTCATTGCCGGATACATTCGTACTAACTCCATCTGCAGCTGTAATATCCGGTTTTTGTAAAACGGTTCCTCCATTAGTACCAAATAAAAAATTGCCGGGAGTAATAGCAGTACTATCCGGATGAAAGAAGATCCTTCTTGGTCCATCCGAAGAAAATGTTTCAACATGGTTGGATGAAATAAATATACCAGGGTAGGGGCCACTTGGATTGCCGGGTCCGAAAGCACTTGCTGCCGGAGTTGCTGCTACACAAAAAGCATTTATGGCACATGCATGTCCATGTGTTTGTCCGGTTGTTGCTTTGGTAAGTGTACCGCCGATCGTATTGATACTAAAAGCCACCGCCGTTGAACTGAAAGCTTTGAACACAACCAAGCGGTCCCCTGGTTCAAGATCACTAAGCGTTCCAATGGATTCATAAGGATCCTGGGAACCATTTTGAAGATTGGTAGAAGAAGCTACTACCGCACCCGTAACATCCAGTATGAACAGATCGTAGTCGTTCGTTGATTTACCGATAGGATCTGCCCAGCTTAATGAATAACCATTTCCCTGTGTTAAAATGATATCGCCATTTATAGGAGAGGCAACCGTTCCGAAGTTATGAATGGAACCACCTTTTATATCTTTTGCAAAATGAGCCGATCCTGTGCTGTTGAAATCGCCTTCAAAAACGCCGGATGAATTTTTAGCCAGTGAGCCGTAATTACCTGCGGAAGAAAAATAGAGAGCTCCACTGGCAGTAACTGTATTGACCGCCTGTGCAACAATTCCATCTTCAAATACCGGTTCATCAAAATAACTGAGGTCATCAATGATGATATCACAATTATTTGGTGCGTTTCGCAATGCTTTGATATTGCTCGCAAACGAAGCCTCACTTAAATTTCCGGTAGCAAAAAAAAGTTGCGCATCCGGTGCAAGATCATGTATTATCTGCAGCATTGCCCTTCCTTCATCTGTTGCATCCGACTGTAAGTAGTCGCCTATTACCGTCACCGGTTTCGTATATCCGTAAGGGTTAGTTGTTCCCGGCAATTCGCCATTAAGCACATCGGTAGCAGCACCGCCTTTTCCGTTATAGCTATCCGATAACACACCGATCCTTATTCCTTTGCCGGTATAACCATATAAGTTGCGTGTGTCATCAACACGATGCGCGTGATCTCCTTCTGATATAGCAGTACCGGTAGAACCAAAGTAGGACAAGGACGAGCGGTTTTTTAGATATGCTTCTATCAGATTTTTTACACGTTCAGCACGCTCAGCAAATGGTTGTCTAAATAGCGGCAATGCCGTGATCGTATCAGGAGTTATGAAAGATGATGTGTAAATACCTGAACCAACTGTTTTTGCATGAACGGCCGGTTCAATGAATTTTACTTCGGGGAAATTGGATATAGAGTCGATCATATTGAAAGCAACCCTCGCCCTGATCGTATTGTATTCTTTCGATGGATAAATGATCTTTCCGCCAAGTGCTTTGATCTTATTGATCAACTCATCGGTTACGGTAGCGCTGATGTCCACATCAAGGTTGCCTTTTTGATCTGCATTTACTCTTGCCGGTCTGAGTAATAACCCTTCTACCATTTTCTTGCCTCTGAATTCTCTTAATGCCTGTAACAGCTGGGAATGAATTTTGCGTTGGCCCGGTGTACGCGAATCTTTTTCGCCAAGCAACATATTTATCTGTCTTAAAGATTCCTGTCCTATTTGCGCATAAGACCTGTTAAGTACACTAAAGAATAGCAATACGGTAGTAAGCACAACAAAAATCACCTTCCTTCGCATAGAACATTATTTGCTTTCCTGTGAACGTTTTCGGGGGTATCTCTACCTCAAATATAAACAATAAGATTCAGCAATTATAGTAACGATGTTCGATGAAGAAGGGTTGCCGCTGTATGAATTAGTTTTAACTATGGCAATTGTTTTTTGCTGCTAATTAACCTGTTATAAGATCTTTCGGTCGGTTATTTTAAGATCAGGGCCAAACCGATAAAAGTAAATTTTTCCGGTATCAATATTCAGGTTCATAAAATCCTCGTCATTGATAGCATCCAGTTCCTTAATGATAGCGCGAAGGCTATTGCCATGTGCAACTACTAATACATTCGATCCTTTGATCAGTTCGGGGAAGATCACATTGTGAAAGAAGGGGAGTACGCGGGCTGATGTATCCTTAAGACTTTCCCCTCCGGGAGGAGTGATATTGTAACTTCTTCTCCATAATAAAACCTGAGCTTCACCATACTGTTTATCTACCTCGGTTTTGTTCAGTCCCTGTAAGTCGCCATAGTTTCTTTCATTCAACGCTTCATTTTTAATAACAGGAATTGGATTATTCTTTTTTGAATCCAAAATAAATTGAAGGGTATCAATGGCCCGTTCTAATTTTGAAGTATAAGCAATATCGATCTTATAATCTTGTAGTTTGATCGCTGCGGCCTTTGCTTCTTCAATACCCTCATCCGTTAATGGCACATCCAGATCTCCCGTGAAACGGTTTTGCAGGTTGTAAATACTTTGTCCATGTCGCATCAAAAATAGATCGGCCATAAAGGGGTCTGTTATTTCCTAAAAATAAAGAAGAGGAAGCATAAAGCGCTCCCTCTTTCTTAATATAAATTCTATATAAATTATGCTTGCGAATGTAGGCCCACCCGGTTGCCTTCTGTATCCATAAAGAAAGCCATGTAGCCGATCTGTTCATTGATCAACGTTTTGGGTACCAATACTTTACCGCCTTCTGTTGTAACTTTTGATAAAACATTATCAAGATCTGGATTTGCATTTAAGTAGATTAAAATGCCTTCCATACTTGGTTTATTGAATTCACTTTGTACCAGGGCTCCGCCAACTTTTCCACTTCCCGGAGTGACCGGGAAGCCTGCCATTTGCATACCCATCATACTTTCTTCGTGCATATGTATGCTAAAGATAACCTGGTAAAAATGTTTCGCTCTTGCCATGTCGTAAACCGGAATTTCGAACCAGTTAAGACTATTTGTTTGTTCGTTCATACAATTTATTTTTCCTGCAATTTATCGGCCTTTTTTTAAATTAATATCAATGTGGAATAATTAACCATCATTTAATAGTTCTGTAATGCCCGTAAATCTTCTGTTATATTTTAGTGTATGTAATATTCTTTCGCGCTTTGGCCGGTATGTCCAGTTGAAATACAGTCATCTTTGTATCCGTTATTTCTTTTATCAGGAACCTGTTCTTATTACTCTTTATCTCAAAATAAAAATTGGTTAGAACAGATTTCGATGCCTGCGCATGAATACCAATTGTATAAGAGGTTTTATGGCGTTTCCCCATTTTATCGGTTAGTTCAAGTGGTGACGGATTCAAAATTCTCTCTGTTTTCGAAAAATTAAGCTCTTCTCCTGATCTTTTAGCGTGCCATTTCCCGGTAATTTTACTGCATATTTCTTCCAGTTCTTTGGTAAGTGATTTATCTGCCATTTCCATTGTATTATTGATCGATGATTGAATCTGCTACGGGCTATTGTTATTCATTATCGTGTGGGTTACGGATAATCAATAAGAACAAAGCAGTTTTGTTAGTTAGCGTATCTGCTCAAATAGAAGAAGGGTGTTTAAATTCTAAAAACCGAATTCAGGATATAAGCAGATCGCCGGAGATAAGGCGGGGAGCCGGAGTCTGTGAAGGGTTTGCGGGTAATATTTAAAGTAAATTGTCGTTTATAAGAGGGGTAATTATTGGTTATTGCCGTGAAGTAAGGAGTAAAGCTGTATTTGCAAACTGTATTTTGGCGAATGCCGGGTAGTTTATAGAATTTTTGTTTTTCATTGCAACAACCTTTCATTCCCTTACAACAATGGTCGTTACTATGATCTTTATACAGATCAACATGCAAAACCCTTCCCATACAATAATGTATATTGATGGTGAGGCCAACGGACATGCTCAGGTACAGGAATGTGAGTAAGGCGAGTAGAATTTTTCTCATCAGATTAAGGGTGTCAGATTGTAGCGTTAAAGTACAACCTTTTTCAATTATCTTTCAGAGGGCAGTCATATATTTTTCATTTATATTCGTAACATAATCGGTTGCTAATGTATAATTAATCGTATGAAGAAGATTGTTGTTCTTATAATTTGTCTTCATGTATTTCTTATTCCTTTTTGTAAGAATATTTCAAAGAGAGACGCATACCCATATCCAGGTAATATGATGCCGCCCCCGGATACCATACTTCATACAGGTTCTACAACATTTTGCCAGGGAGGGAGTTTATTGTTGACTGTACCAACAGGAACAAGCGGACCTGATCAATGGCTATTGAATGGTGCTCAAATTGGCGGCGCAACTGCTTCTACGTTTTCTGCAACTGTTTCCGGTATATATAGGGTAATAACAAATGGTCCGGATACATCCTTACCATTGACTATAACTGTCAACCCGCTTCCAACGGCAGGTTTTACTTTTTCCCCAAGTGGCCAATGTTCCAATGTACCGATACAGTTTACCAATACATCTACCGGCGGATCAACTTATGCGTGGAATTTTAATGATCCTAATTCTGCAGGAAAGAATACTTCTACAGCAACGAATCCTTCGCATGTATTCATCGGTACTACCGGTAATGCTACGCAAAATTTTACGCCTCAATTAATAACGACGAACAGTTTTGGTTGTACGGCTACCGCATCGAATACTATTACAACCAAACAAATAAGTAATACGGATATCATCAGTGATCAGCAAACAAGTACTTATAATGGTGCAACTTATTTTACCAGTTGTGCTTCTAATAATAGTACGGTCACATTTAACTTTTTAA
>Ga0206917_1193_pt1 | contig 11819 bp, 9 predicted proteins | sample Alteio_BWOrgHeat_68_FD_152931 | JGI IMG/M metagenome (GOLD analysis project Ga0206917, IMG submission 152931) | Enriched cells from forest soil in Barre Woods Harvard Forest LTER site, Petersham, Massachusetts, United States -... | ecosystem: Environmental > Terrestrial > Soil > Temperate forest > O...
CCCTCTAAAACTTTTCTAGCAGCATCTTGTTCTGCCTCTTTTCGCGAACGACCAATACCAAAACTCATTTTTTGTTCTCCAAGCATAATAGCCACGCGAAATATTTTTTGATGTTCGGGGCCTTCGGTCTTTTCTATAATATATTGCGGGGCAGCTTTATATTTACTCTGCATTAATTCCTGAAGCCTGGTCTTGTAATCTTTAACAAAAGGGCTACTCGTCTCTATTGAAATAATTCTCTGAGAAAAGAGACGTTCAACAATTTGTCTTGCCGCTAAATATCCGCCGTCAATATAAACGGCACCCAATACGGATTCAAAAGCCGACGCCAAGATCGAATTTTTTTGCCCGCCGTTAGAGTTCACTTCTCCCTTGCCCAAAATAAGATATTCAGAAAGCTCAATCTCACGGGCCACATCGGCTAAGATATTTTCATTAACGAGAGACGCCCGACGTTTAGAAAGCTCACCCTCTGATGCGGCCCAGTCTCGATGCATAAGAAGACTGCTGACGCTTAAATCTAAAACTGCATCCCCAAGAAATTCTAAGCGTTCATTGTGGGCAAATAATTCTTTGAGCGAAGTGCTCTCGTGAGCATAAGATTTATGAGTCAAAGCTTCGTGAAGAATATTAACGAGCTTGAAGTGATAACCAATTTTTTCTTGAAAGGTAATCCAGGGTCTCAAAATCTACACCCTAATTTAAATGTAAAACACAACACACACACTCAAAACACAAACGTTAGAGTCTTTCTACCACAGAGTCTGAGAATTTGCGACACTTCAAGTCAAGTATCGAATCATCCCCATATACCGCATTTTACGAGTTATTCTCTATGGTTAAATACAGGATGGGTTTCTCTTAGAAAAAGAATGAGCCCGCCGGAGAGGAGTATAAGGCCCAGCATAAGATAAATTGAAGGCGTAAACCCGAGGGTGTCGCTCTTCACTAATTGCATAAGGAGGATCACAACCACACCTCCGGCGTTTCCGAGGAGCATAAGAAGACCCGTGGCCGTAGCTCCATGGGCTTCACCAACCTGTTCCGAACACATTTGAAGAATAAGTGAGAACGCAGGTAAGAAAAAAAATCCTTGAATCACGCTTAAGATTAAAAGTGTTTTAAAAGTTCCACCGGAGCAGAGGGGTAATAATGTTAGCGCCGCAACAGTAAGACCAAGAATCACAAAGGGCTTTCTACGTTTATACAAGTCTGAAAATAATGGAATGATTACGGCCCCCGCAATTCCCCCTAAAATAAGAGCGCCTCCGATGGTACCCGCTTGCAGAGAGTTTATCCCATGGGGGGCAAGAATGGGTTCAAGCCACGTGGTGAGTCCATTAAAAAAACCCAAACCCAAAAAGGCCAGAATAAAAATAATGGCTAAATTTTTATCTTTCATAAACATTTTTAAATCATTAAAAAATGCTGTTGTCGGCGCACGCGAGGCCGAAGGACTTACAGGGGAAGTCTTCAAAAATTTTATACAACTTAAGAAACTTATAATGGATAGTAATGCAAAAATAGCCATGGTCTCTTTAAAACCCATTTTTTCAACCATGTAGGGGGTGGCCATAAGACCCGCCGCCATGCCGATGAACATTCCCATGGTACCAAGCCCTGTGGCTATGGCCTCTTGGTTTTCATCAAACCATTCCAAGACCAATTTTGAAATGCTGTTAATAATAAAGGGTTGAGAAAAAGCAATAATAATTTGAGCCATTAGTAGAAGAGTAAAAGTGTTTGAAAAGATTCTTAAACCCGAACCTAAGGTCATAATGAGCGTCCCTAAAATTAATCCACTCCTATAGCCCCTTTTATCTATAAATTTGCCGGAGGGAATGGAGACAAGGACGTACACCAGCGGAAAAACCATAAGAAGTAAACCCGCACTGTCTTCGGTAACATTAAATTTTTTTTCTATTTCAAAAATGAGAGGGCCAAAATTGAGCCATAGGGCCTGACTCAGAGCCGCGGCAAAGGCAAAGATGCTGAGATTGATCCATTTAGTGGGTTTCATATTTTTAGAGTCCCCTCGCTCTACGAGATCCAACCGCCCCCACAGAGTTGATCTGCTTGATAAAATACGGCCGCTTGGCCGGGAGTGATGGCTCTTTGGGGCTCTAAGAAATTGACTTCAATATCATTGTCTGTCGTACAAAGTTTAGCGGGGGCACCGGCATGACCATGACGGATTTTAACGATATATTCTTTGTTGAAATCAGGCTCGGTCATCCAGTTCAGCTTTCGAACTTTCATTTTTTGTGAGTAGAGTAGATTTTCAGGCCCCACAAAAACAGTATTTGTCTTTGGTTCGACTTTGACAACATAGAGGGCCTCGTGATGATCAAGTTCAAGGCCCTTACGTTGACCCACAGTGAAATGGTGGATCCCACGATGGGTACCCACAATTTTTCCGCTGGGGAGCAAAACTAAATTCCCTCCAACCAGAAGATCCGGCCCCACTCGAGTTTCAATAAACTTGGCATATCCAGACTTAGAGACAAAACAAATCTCTTGGCTGTCTTTTTTTCTAGCATTTTGCAATTGAAAACGCTCGGCATGGCCCCTGACTTCGTCTTTTGTCATATTGCCAACGGGAAAAAGTAAATTCTTTAAAAGCTTCTGAGGCAAAGTAAATAAGAAGTAACTTTGATCTTTATACGGGTCTCGCCCCTTAAGCAAAACTTGGGACCCTTCGGAAGTCGTAATAGTTTGAACGTAATGCCCAGTCGCTAAATAGTCACAACCCAATTCTTTCATTTTTGTAAACAAATGGTCAAATTTTAAAAACGTATTGCAGTTTACGCATGGGTTGGGTGTACGCCCTTCTAAATACTCGTGAACAAAATTGTCGATGACGTAGGCTTGAAATTTACTTTCGCAATTCATGACATAAAAAGGAATATCCAGGCGATCAGCCACACTTCGGGCATCTTGAACGTCAATAGAGGAGCAACATGTGCCATTTCCGGGGGTAATATCACACTCTGAATAATCCCAGACTTGCATGGTGATCCCGATGACGTCAAAACCTTGCTCGCAAAGGAGTGCCGCAACGACCGAACTATCGACTCCTCCACTCATGGCCACTAAAACTTTCTTCTTTTTAACTTCGCTCAAGCTAATTCTCTTTCCATATTTTCTTCAATTTCAATTTTTCTAATTTGCCCAACAGCAACCACAAGGTTCTCAAAAAACATATCGATCTCACTTTGAGTTGTCAGCCACCCTAAACTAATTCTTAAACTTTGCGAGGCTTCTTGAGGTGTGAGACCCATGGCCGTGAGAACAGGGCTTGGTTCTTGGCTCCCCGAACTGCAGGCAGCCCCACTACTGACGGCAAAACCACGAGTATCTAAGTTAATGAGTAGTGTCTCACCATCAACTTTTGAAAAAGTCACATTTAAAGTATTTGAAACCCGTTTTCCCTTAGCTCCATTCACATAACTCTCGGGAATTTCTTTCACAATTCTATTTTGAAGGTCGTCTCGCATTTTCTCTAATCGAGAATTTTCTTCTACAATCTTTGGCCCTAATATCCTTGCCCCATCACCAAGAGAAGCTATGGCAAGTGCGTTTTCGGTTCCCGCTCTTCTTGCCCTTTCTTGCCCTCCTCCATGAATAAGGGGTTCTAGGTGGGTCCCCTTCTTCACGAAGAGAAATCCCGCACCCTTAAGGGCATAAAATTTATGACCTGCAAAACTGGCAAAATCAACATCCAGAGCCTTAAGGTCAATTTGCATTTTGCCCAGGCCCTGAACCATATCAGAATGAATGAGGGCTCCAACTTGATGGGCCATGCGAGCCATTTTTTTCAAAGGGAATATATTTCCCGTCTCGTTATTCACAAGCTGACAAGTCACGAGGGCGGTTTTTTCAGAAAGAACTTTTTCAAAGTTTTCAAGGTCAACTTCCCCATCTCGTGAAACCTTAAGCCAATTTAACTTAAAACCTTTGGTTTCCAAAAATTCACACGTTTTTATGACCGATGGATGTTCAACCTCTGAACAGATTATTTCGTTTCGAGAGCTGTTCAAATCAACGGCTCCTTTAAGGGCCAGATTATTTCCTTCACTTCCCCCTGCCGTAAAAATAATTTCTAACGGATCACAGTGAAGAAGTTTCGCGATAGATTCTCGAGATTGGGTAATAATTTTTTTTGCTTCCCGCCCCGCCCAATGAACGCTGCTGGGGTTTCCTAATTTATTTAAATTAGCGTTCACCAAAGGAAAAATTTCTGGATGAAGAGGTGTGGTCGCATTGTAATCGAGATAAATTCGAGGCGTCATATGGAGACATCGTATATCACACTTTACAGATAGGAAGAAGGAGAGGTTTTAACAAGCTATATTGGCTACTTAACCTACTTTGGGAAGAGGAATGGGGGGCGCAGGGGGCCCATTTTGTCGACGGTCTAAACCCGGGACCTGATAGGCATAGAGCCAGTTCGCTAAGCCCTGGCGCCAGCAGTAAGAACTTCGCGTGATATGCCCAGATTCTAAGAAACCAGACAGCTGCGCAAAGGAATAAGGGCCATAAACCTGACCTCCTTCACGTTGAACGTACCAATCTTCAGAGCCTGCGGTAGATTGAATTTGTTCAGACGGTAGAGGTACACCCGATGGAGGCATCTGGGTTCTCGCTTCTCGACGAGAAACGCCCGGTACCTGAAGAAGAGGAACCATCATCGTGTCGCCATATCGAAAAGCATAAGATTGTGTGGCCACAAAACCAACCTGTTCAGAAATTGCTCTAAGATCATTAACTGTAAATGGCCCCTCGGTCACACCAGACTGGGGATTTCTCATGAGATACCATTGGGGCTCTTCCCTCGGTGAAATGAATCCAGCATTTTGAGGAACGGGCATAATTGCAGAGGCTACTTGAGATGTTTGTGCGGGCTGGGCAACATGATTAGCCATGGCTGATGGAGTTTGAAATGCAATGGCAGAATTTGTGCTTGAAGAATTATCAAATCGGTATTCAGTCTGAGTCGAAGGATTTGCCTGGGGGTAATTTCCAGGTGACTGAGTAGGTGCGGGCCGAACTTCAAAGGGAATTTCTGAAACAAGAGAAATAGAGGGAGGCCCCTGCATCATGACCTGGGTGGATTCGGAGGGTTGAGGGTGCACAGCCCGTTGAACCGGCGCTCGCACCTGAACGCGAACGGGGGGCTCTCGAAATCCATCACTTGGCTTTTGTTGAATTTGAGTCTGCATTTCATAAGACTGTGTCAAAATTAATTCTTGTTCCGATTTTGAAAGTTCAGATTCTATTACACCGTCTTGGGATTTACGACCAATGACTTGGTGAACCTTGATGCCATCAAAATTTTCTACAACCTGCATGGGCCCAAATGTAAAGCCTTTGGTTTTTATAAGATCATAGGTTTCTTCGCTAATAAGAATATCAGTTTTTACGTCTCGAGTGGCTGCACTAATCTTGGTGGCATACAAAGGGCCATCGCCAACAAAAGTATATTCCGTTCTTCCTTCAATGCCGATTTGACCGGCGATCACCTCGCCCGTGTGGATTCCGATTCCTATCTTAAAAGGGGCAAGGCCCGCGGACGATCTCTTCTCATTGATATTTTTTATGGCTTTACGAATATCAAGAGCTGCAGACAACGCACTGGCTCCTTCATCGTTGAACTGAGCAAGAGCGCCCCATACGGCTCTCATAAAATTACCGTTGGATTTATCGATAAACCCTAAATACTTATGAACCGATCGAGAAACTTCGCTCCAAAGAGTATTGACATGTTTGATGGTCGCTTCCACACCTATTGAACTATTCAAACCAGAGTGCAGTTCGCAAATTAGAATGGTCATTGATTTCTTTTCTTGTGGAAGCTTAATTTCTCCCATTAAAATTTTTTCCGCTTCGCCTTGTTTTGTAAACTTAACGAGTGTGCTCTTTAGGCGTTCGCGATCTTGGAGTCTTGTCGTTAGTTTCTTGAAAGCGAGGCTTAGAGTACCTAATTCGTCATTGCTATGAACGTCTGGGTTGGCCTCGAAATGGCCCGCAGTGATTCTCTCTAGTGCTTTGTGAAGACTAAGAATTGAACTTGTGAATTGGCCTGAAAATAAATAAGCAAAAATAAAAGTGAGACCTAGGGCCATCACTCCCACTAAGAGGGTGCGATATTGTAAACGCGCCACAGGCATAAGAATTGCCGGCTCTTCCGAATCAACAATAATATTTAGACCAAAACCAATATCTTTCGATGCTCTAAGAATTGAATCACTTGGCGTTTGCCCATTAGAAAGAAGAATACTCCCGCCAGAATCGACAAGATATATTCCAAGACCCTCACGGTGAATGAAATATCTCAGTAAATTATTAGTTTTGAATTCACTTCGGTAGAGTTTTTTATCTTTTGTGTACGCAAACGTTATCAAGGGCTTTCGAATAAGCAAAGAAGAATTTATAATCGAAACACTATCCCTGTGCTGAGAAGCAGACTTAATAATAGAAGGCAAAAGTTTTGTATCTAAGTTATTTTGAGAAATTTCAATTTCTCCTAGATCGGTTTGTTTGGCGAGAAATAAAAATTCCGAGTAGACATCTTTCTGCGAACTCCCGTAGACACCAAAACTCACTAGCCCTTCTTGATAATTCATATAATTTAGAAGTTTAGATTGAGTTTCATTGGACTTCGAATCAGCGAATATCTGAGCCATGTGAGTCATCTTATCTAAAGATGATTGAATTTCGACTAAGACTTCCCGTCCCAAAGTTTCAGCCAAATCTTTGTTGGCTTCTAAAACTTTTGTTTGACTCTCTGTTTTTTGAAAATCGAGGGCGACGAATGCCGTTCCTGCCAACCCCATGGCTACACAGAACAGTGAAACAAGAATCACTTTTAAAGAAATAGGTACACTTGCGTTCATGACATATAACGAATCGGCGTCGATATGAAAAATCTTTAAACAAAAAAAAGGTTAAAGCCTATTCAGAGGAGTGTCGATAGGGGTACCGGACAAAGGAGCAACATCTTTGAAGAGTTTTCTGATTTTTTTGGCTTTAGTCATAGTGTGTGGGTCGGGATATCTCCTTTATCTCGACTATAATAAACCTACGACTTCAGTCCAGAGCCAAAAGCCCGAGGTCATGGCGATTTTAGATACAAAGGAAAACGATGTTAAAAAACAATCCATTGAAAACCCGATATGGCAGAACATCGAGGCCCTTTCTCCACTTTTTTCTGGAGACACTTTGAAAACTGAAAAAGCATCTACAGCACATATTAAGACAAACGACGGTCTCATCATTCAAGTTCGAGAAAACACAATGTTGAGTTTGACGAAGACGGGCCTAGGGCCCGACCTAGACCTTAAAGTCGGCGATATCTTTTCTCAAAATACTCCGCTCGGTGACACTTTTGAAACTCGCGGTGCCATCATAAAGGGCGAAATGGCTGATCTTCATATCGTTACAGACACTAATGGCAAATCCCACGTTGAAATCATCAAGGGTAAAGTTTCAATAGTCGACAAAAGTCAAAAAAGATTAGATCTCAATCAAAGTGGTTCAGCCGATCTTAATGATGGCCTGTTGGTCACTGATGGCAAAGGGGCCCCTCCCCCAATTGCTGTGTCTACTCCCGTACCAGTTCCAACAGCAATCCCCAATACATCTGCGGCTCCACATTCAAAGCCACAGACAGATGGCTCCATCGATCTTCTAAAGCCTGAAAACAATGCGGCATTTAATTTTGACCCTGAAACAGACTCGATAGATTTTATCTGGTCTTCTAACTTAAAACCCAAATTCTACGTTCTTGAAGTCTCCACGACATCTGACTTTAAGAAAATTGTTCAAAGCCATACGATCAATTCAAGTAAAGACACAATCAAAGACTTAAAAACTCAAAGTTACTTCTGGAGAATAAGGGCTTTTGGAAATAAGAACGAACGCCTCGCCTCTTCTAAAACAAACACATTTAATGTCAAACTAACGATGCCCCAACTCCCTGAACTATTGGCCCCGGCAGCAGAGATAACTTGGAGTGCGCCATCACCCATAGAGTTTAGCTGGAAAAAAATGGAAAATGCTGCAAAATATCGATTTGCTATTTATAGCGATCTTAGTCAACACCTTGAGGTTAAGTCACAAATCACAGACGCTAATACTTTTACATGGAATTGGCAAAATCCAAAATCTTACTATTGGTCAGTGAAGGGTCTAAACGCCAAGGGCAATGTCATTTCCCATAGTGAAGTCAGACACCTTACTATAGCAGGTGCTGTAAAAGACAAGAGCCCGACATACATTATAATAAGTCCGAAAGATGAAACTGAAGTCACTCGAGATCTGACTTTAGAAAAACCTGATCCTATTAATTTTCAATGGAGGGTTACAAAGCCTCTCCCCGGCCCTCTTTCACTGATAATCAGCAGCGACCCAGAATTTAGTAATCCCATGACACTTCAAAATATAACAAAATCAATTGTTCCCGTGACGCTCAAAAAAGAAGGGATTTATTATTGGAATTTAACAAGTCAGTCTGAGGATGGTCGAGATTTAGAACTGAGCCCCGTAGTGACATTTAACCTAAGATCCTCGGGGGCCCTAACGGCGCCAAAGAGAATTGAGCCCGCTAATGAGGCAAAATTAGAAACTGAAGATCCAAAGGCTGTGAAATTTAGCTGGAAGCCCTCAAAAAATGCCGTTCAATATCATTTTGTATTAAAAAAAGCTGATCCAAAAACAAATGAATATTTTATCGTTTTAGAAAAGACGATTAAAGAGACGACATTAACGACTGATCCCCTTGAGAACGGGAATTACTCCTGGAACGTTTATGCCCGTGATGTAAAGGAAAAAGAAGTCGGTTCAGAACATGACTTTACTTTTACATTAAGCGCAACAATCCAGATGGACTCCCCCAAACTAAAGGAACCGGTGATTAAATGAAATGGCATTTAACTTTTCTTTTAGTATTACTTTTTGCAACACCGGGTTTAGCCCGGGAAGTTTCTTTTAGTTGGGAGCCCATGGAGGGAGCCATTGGCTATGAAATTCAAGTATCAAAAACAGACGATTTCAAAACACCGTTTCTTACCCAAAAACTTCAAACACCAAGTTTTTCATCTCCAATGGAACCTGGAAAATATTTCTATCGAGTGAGGGTCATAGATCAAGCTCAGCATCCGGGTAAATGGTCTAATGCAGCCCCCGTGACCATAGCTAGCCCCGCTCCGGAATTAATCACACCGGCCTCGGGTTTTGAAACATCTTATTATGAACGTGTTCCAGAAATCGCCTTCACTTGGAAGAGTGTTGATATCACAGCCTCTTACGAAATTGTCATTATAGATAGTGCCGGTACAGAAATTGTTCGAACTACCGCTGATAAATCCGACTATAAAGGAAGTCTGCCCGGTGGAGAATATCAATGGCAAGTGCGTAGTCTGGGCAAATCCCCCATCCCGGGTCGAGAGGGCTCCGTCGAAGAGGTCCCCTCTGAATATTCTAAACCTTGGCATTTTAAAATCATAAAAAATAATCTAGATAAACCGACGTTAATTGCTCCCTTAAACGGCGCAAAACTTTTTAATCGGTCACCCATTAATTTTAGTTGGAATCAAGACCCTCACACTCACTTTGCCGATGTTAATATCGAAGAACTCGATGTCGACAAGCCAGAAAATTTAAAATTCGATAAAATCGCAGACAAAGAAGTTAAAAAATCCATCGAAAAACCAGGGCACTATCGTTGGTCCGTTACCTCAAAAGAAGAAGCAACCACTCCCGGAGTGACTTCTGAAACTAGAGAATTTAATATTCTCGAGGACCCGCTTTTTGCCGGGAATTATGAACTTGAGCTCAACACGAGTTATAGCAATGACGTTTACCTTACGAACTCGTCCCTTCAGATTCAAACTCCTCAACAAGTTGGTCAACAATCGTCTTCTTATGGAATGCATTACGGCCTCTCTCTCGGATATTATATCTTTAGAGGATTTGGATTTTTTGTTTCAGCAAGGGAAGCCCCCTTATTGACGGAAAATTTAAATACAGCCCAAAAAGAATTAGACGGACAAATGCGCTTTCGATATGGGGCCAACGGCTTTTTCCAAGAATTTTGGTTCGGATATCGTCAAATGGATATTATAGAAGCTGAGAACACTCCCGTGAGTCAGGCCGTTGATTTAAATACAACGGGCCCTCTTTTTGGGACTCGTATCAGCGTTGAACTTTCATCCCGATTAAAAATTCAGGGAACGGGATTTTATTATAAACCTCTTACGTTTAGTTCACCTCAAATTGCCACATTAGGACCCACTAACGCCGATGTCATGGGTGGTTCTCTCGGATTAAAATGGAATTTTAGCGGACGCTTCTGGGCCGGATATCGCTTTGCCATTGAACGTGTCAATGCTCAAATGGGAATGCCCCTCACTCCTCCCTACGTTAACTCAACTTGGGGACTTTTTAGAACAGAGCCTATTTTTCTTTCGATTAGTTACGAGAGATAAATCAATGGCAGCCGCAGCCGCCCCCTGATGAACAAGTTATACCGCAGTTTTCTGTGCCGGTAGGAGCCTGACAGAAAGCAGTTTGTCCTGAAGGGCAGGCATTGCAGGTGATCGTTTGCTGAATTCCACACAGTTGATAACTTAAGCAGCCAACTATGTAGCATACCACTGGCCTTGGAGTTCCAACGGGACTCGGTGTAGGGGTCGGTTTTGGTGTTGCTCCGGGCGAAGTTGGACTTGGTGTTGGCCCGCTCGATGAGACTGAAAAAAACGGAAGAAGCGGATGCAGCGGGAGCTGTTCCGTTAGTGATGGTTAGCGTGAGCGAATATCCGCCAACATTTGCCGGCGCAGTGCCCGATAAAGAACAAACATTATTCGATGCTATGGTCGTAGGAATTGGAGGAGACATAAGTATTCCACCTGGAGTTGTAGCCATAGTCCATTGACATGTGATCGAACTCTGACCTCCAGTCACTGAAGCTACGGCGGTGAGATACTCTCCCGGTGTATACGTTGTTAAATTGAGAGTCGGAGACGAAACGGAAAGAGTTGTCGATTGCGCATTAACTGAGCTCCCGTTATTAGGACTTGCGCAATTTTGGTATTGAAGCATGACAAATAAGGTCGCAATGGCGACGCATGAAATAACTATCTTAGTTGTTTTTCGCCCCATATACCCCTCACTCTTTATTTTAGCGGAAGGGGCTTACCCTGTCAAATTAGGGGCAACAAGCATTTTAAGACAAGCCAGAATTAACATGAGGCACAGAGACTTCGAATGCCGTTCCACCGCTCGGTCGATTGAATGCTGAAACTGTGCCACCGTGAGCTCTTACTACCTTGGAAACGATATGGAGGCCAAGGCCATGACCACCTTTCCCCACGCCCTTTCCTTGCCAGTACCTTTCAAAAACATGACCGAGGTCGGCCTCATCAATACCAGGCCCTTCGTCAAAAATAGAAATTTGCGAAGATGCCGAATCGGTTATGGCTTCGAGCAAGATCATCTTACCTTCTGGAGAAAATTTTATGGCATTCCCCAGCAGATTGACAAGAACCTGAAGAAATTGCGTTTCATCAACAAAAACTCGGCAATCTGAACAGAGACACCTCATTTCGAAACCAAGATTTTTAGCTTGAGCCATAGGGCGAATAATATTTGCAGCTTTGGCAATCAAAGGATGCAAGTTAACCCATTGCCGATTCAAATGCACGCCACCATTCTCGATTTTCGCTGAGTCTAAGACATTTTCGATAAGGAGTTGCATATGTTTTCCTGCTCAAGAAGAGAGGCCGACAAACTCATTGAGGGGAAAAGAGTTCGAATCAAT
>Ga0206917_1236_pt1 | contig 11741 bp, 7 predicted proteins | sample Alteio_BWOrgHeat_68_FD_152931 | JGI IMG/M metagenome (GOLD analysis project Ga0206917, IMG submission 152931) | Enriched cells from forest soil in Barre Woods Harvard Forest LTER site, Petersham, Massachusetts, United States -... | ecosystem: Environmental > Terrestrial > Soil > Temperate forest > O...
AGACGTCAAAGTCGAAAGTCTCGTGCCAGATTTTCTTAAAGCTTCCAGCGCCGATGAATATTTGAAACGACTCGCCGAAAACGACGCCGTGATGCTTGCTAAACTCGAGACGGCAGCGAAGAAAAACGAAGTGCTTCGTTATGTGGGCGTGATTCCGGAAAAAGGCGCCCCTTCTGTTGAACTGCGGAGTTATCCTGCAACTCATGCTTTTGCGCGAATCTCAGGAAGCGACAACATCGTTGCATTCAAGACCGAACGTTACCTCCATCAGCCGCTCATCGTTCAAGGCCCAGGTGCCGGACCAGAAGTGACGGCAGCAGGAGTATTCGCCGATCTTCTACGACTCACTACTTATCTCGGGGCGCCGTTATGAGTTCATCCAAAACCACCGCCACCGCATTTGCTCCCGCTACTGTCGCAAACGTTGCCGTCGGTTTCGATCTTTTGGGATTTCCGATTGAGGGCGTCGGTGATCGAGTCACGGTGACGAGAGTTGCAAAGCCGGGAGTCGAAATCACGGGGATCACGGGAACGGTGACCACTCTCCCACTTGATTCCCAAAAAAATACAGCCACCGTCGGACTCCTGCAGATGTTGAAAGATGTAAATGCTACGTTCGGATTTTCCGTTTCGATTGAAAAAGGGATTCCGATGAGTTCCGGAATGGGTGGTTCTGCTTCTTCTTCTGTTGCAGCAGTCGTTGCGGCGAATGCAGTTCTCGATCAATCATTCCCGATCGACAAATTATTTTACTACGCCATGCTCGGCGAACAAGTTGCCAGTGGGGGACTTCATGGAGACAACATCGCTCCTTGTTTGTACGGCGGCCTCACCCTTTGCAGATCCATCACTCCGGCAGACATCATCCACATCCCTGTCCCGAAAGATATTTTCTGCGTTCTCATTCATCCCGATCTTAAAGTGAGCACGGCAGAGTCCCGCGCCGGTCTCCGTAAGGAGGTTTCACTCAAAGATCACGTTCTTCAAACGGCGGCCTTTGGCGGATTGATGGCGGGTTGCTTTCAAAATGATTTAGGACTCATCCAACGCTCTTTTCAAGACATCATCATCGAGCCCCAGCGCGCTTCACAGATTCCAGGGTTTTTAGAAACAAAAGCGGCCGCGCTAAAAGTGGGCGCAATCGGTTGCGCGATTTCGGGTTCTGGTCCGAGCGTGTTTGCCTGGGCGAAATCCAAAACGGATGCCATCACGATTCAAAGCGTGATGCTCCAGGAATTTGCAAAAAAGAATCTCAAGACCGACTCTTGGATTTCGCCAATTAGCCCGAGCGGCGCGAAAGTGATTGCATGAATTATATTAGTACCCGCGGAAAATCACCACCCGTCACCATTTCACAAGCCATCGACGCAGGACTCGCTCCTGATGGTGGGCTCTATGTTCCAAAACTTTTTCCGGAATACCAAAATCTTGGGTTTAGCAAAAATGCGGCCGGACAAGATGAGTTCGACGTGGTGAAAGTCCTCGCCCCTTTTTTTGAGCGAGACCCACTCTATCCCTCGCTCGTCGATATTTGTGAGAATGCATTGAACTTTCCAATTCCCCTTCGCGATTTGGGCGACGGCACCTCCGTACTGGAATTGTTTCACGGCCCAACTGCAGCCTTCAAAGATGTCGGAGCAAGATTCTTGGCCGAGTGCCAGGCCCGTCTCGCACCTTCGACGACCCAGGAGCGTACGGTTTTAGTGGCCACCTCTGGTGACACCGGCGGCGCGGTCGCAGCCGCTTACCACGGTCGACCTGGATTCAAAGTCATCATCCTTTTTCCAAAGGGGATGGTTTCCGCTCGTCAATTGCAGCAACTCACCTGCTGGGGAGATAATGTAAGCGCCTACGCCGTGCGCGGTACCTTCGACGATTGTCAGCGAATGGCAAAGGAAGCCTTTGCGTCTCCAAGTTTCGCACGCACGAGAAATACGACCCTCACTTCCGCGAACAGCATCAACATCGGAAGACTACTTCCCCAAATGAGCTATTATGCAAAAGCGAGCATGGACTACAAAAACCTCCATGGAGCCGAGCCGAGCTTTATTATTCCCTCAGGCAATTTAGGAAATTCCGTTGCCGCTCTTTGGGCAAAGAAGATTGGTTTTCCAATCGGACAAATCGTCATGGCCACGAACGCCAACCATGCCGTTCCGGATTTTTTTCAATCGGGAGTCTGGAAGCCTCAGCCCACGATTAGCACCTTGGCCAACGCGATGGACGTCGGCAATCCGAGCAATATGGAACGCGCGATTCACCTCTATCCGAAATTTGCAGATTTCAAAGAAGACGTATCCGCAATTTCAGTGAGCGATGAAGAAATCTCAGAAACGATCACCCAGGGAATTGAGCAGGGAAATATTTGGTGCCCACACACGGCTACTGCGGTTCATGTGCGTGAAACGATCCCGAGTGATCATTGGATCATTGTTGCCACTGCTCATCCGGCGAAGTTTGAAACAATTGTAGAACCACTCATTCATCAGAAAGTGCCAGTCCCACTCGCGCTTTCTTCACTTCTATCAAAACCTTCGAAATTTATAGAAATTGCGGCGGATTTGAGGGAGATTAAAACTTAGGCACCGAAATTGCCCCATCGCGATCTAAATTACAGTGCCATTTCAGTTGCAAGCCAATACACCCCATCTTTTTTGCGGCACATATATTGCTCTTTCGGTGTCGGTCTCGCGCCAAACATTGACTTATTGAGTTATTAAGCATATTGTATCGTAAATAATATTTGAATTAACCCAGGTATTGCCAATCGTACGTAGCATCATTGCATTGGAGCACCTGAGTTTGAAAAAAGTTAAGCCCGTTATCTCAAAAAAAAGAACAATGAAAACTTCCCACGCTCGTCCCGATGAAGCGTGTTCATTTCCAACCGTGGCGATCGGCGCATCTGCAGGTGGGCTAGAAACATTTACCCAACTACTCCATGAATTACCTACCGATACCGGTATGGCCTTTGTGTTGATTCAACACCTCGACCCCAAGCACTCCAGTCTTCTGACGGAAGTATTGTCTAAAACCACCAAAATGCCCGTCCGAGAAATTGTCGATGAAATGAAAATCATCCCCAATTCCGTTTTTGTCATTCCCCCTGGCTTTGACGTCGGAATTTCAAAAGGCCATTTCAAACTGACTCCTCGCGATCAAAGTCCCCGTCCTCACATGGCCATTGATTTTTTCTTTCGTTCATTGGCCGCAGACTGCGGAAACCGCGCCATCGGGGTCGTTCTCTCCGGAACGGCCAATGACGGAACCGAAGGACTCCGCGCAATCAAAGCGGAAAATGGAGTCACCCTCGCCCAAGATCCAAAATCAGCAAAATACGAAGGAATGCCCCAAAGTGCTGTTGATGCCGAAGTCGTTGATTTTTGTTTGCCGATCCCCAAGCTTGCCCAGGAACTGGTTCGCCTTGCACACCATCCCTTCATCGCTGGAGATCCCGATCGTTCTTTATTCGAACCGAATGATCAACATGAACTACAAAGAATTTTTGTCTTGTTGAGGGCCACGTCCGGAGTTGATTACAGCGAATATAAACCACCCACCATCAAACGCCGCCTTGCCAGACGCATGGCGCTTTTGAAGACCGACACCTTAACTGACTATATTAAATACCTTCAAGACACTCCTGAAGAGATCAAATCACTCGCCTCGGATGTATTAATCCATGTGACCTCTTTCTTTCGGGATCCAGAGGTTTTTAAAAAACTTTCTACGACCATTTTCCCTGCCTTGATCAAGCACAAAACAGCCGGAGCACCCATCCGTGTTTGGGTAACCGGATGCTCCTCGGGTGAAGAGGTGTATTCCATTGCAATCGCGCTCTTGGAGTTTTTAGGCGAAGACTCAGCAAAATTTCCAATTCAATTCTTCGGTTCCGATATCAGTGAACGGATGATCGAAAAAGCCAGAACAGGGCTGTTCACCGAAGGCGCATTACTCGACATGGATCCCAAACGCCTCAAGCGTTTTTTCGTGAAGGTCGAAAACGGATACCGGATCAGTAAACTCGTGCGAGACCTCTGCGTTTTTGTCCGTCATGACCTGGCGAAGGACCCACCTTTTTCCAAACTCGATTTGGTCACTTGCCGAAATGTGCTGATCTACTTTGAACCCGCATTGCAAAAAAGAATCATCTCCACCTTTCACTATTGTCTGAACCAACCGGGTTTCCTGCTTTTGGGCCGTACCGAAAGTATCTCGACCCAACAGCACCTATTTTCATCGATGGACAAAATTAACAAAATTTTTTCCAGAGAAGCAGTGACCAGCCAACTCAAGTTCGTCACGATGCAAAATCCAGCCATAGAAAAATTTCCATCCAAGCTGGTCTTGCCGAACTCAGGCCATCCCGTCGTCGATGTAGGAAAACAGATCGATAGTCTCTTACTCTCTAAATATTCGCCCGCCGGGGTTCTCATCAATGAGCAGATGGAGATCATTCAATACCGAGGCCGAACCAGCGCCTATCTCGAGGCGCCCTCAGGCCAACCCCAACTCAACATCTTCAAGATGGTGCGGGAAGGACTTTTTGCGCCCCTGAAAGTGGCCTTGGGCCAGGCAAAAAAGAAAATGACCATCATTCAAAAAAATGGTTTGGAGTTCAAGCAGAACAGCGTCCGTAAGATGTGCAATCTGGTGGTGATCCCGGTAACCAAACTTCCCGGATCAAAGGAACCGCTTTTTTTGGTATTGTTTGAGGATATGGCTCTTCCCGTTCCATTGGCGAGGACGAAGGGAAAAGCCGCAACGAAGAAAAAAGGATCCAAACAAAAAGACGAAACCGCATCTCTTCGAGCTGGAAGATTAGAACATGAGCTGAGATCCACTCAGGAGTATTTACAGACACTGAATGAAGAGCATCAAAAAACAAATGATTCACTCAATTCTTTGAATGAGGAATTTGTTTCCGGCAATGAAGAATTGCAAAGCATGAACGAAGAGCTGGAGACTGCCAAGGAGGAGCTACAATCCACCAATGAGGAACTCACCACCGTCAATGACGAGCTTCAAAACAGGAACCATGAGACTGCACAGATCAATGATGATTTGGTCAACCTCCTGAACAGCGCCGAGATCCCGATCCTCATTCTAGACCTCAACCGCCGGATCCGACGCTTTACTCCGAAAGCACGCAAGATCATGAATCTCCTTCCCACCGATATCGGAAGGCAGATTGACGACATCAAACCCAATATCAAAATCGAAAACCTGGATGAGCAGATTCGCGAGGTCATTGAGTCGGCAACGACTAAAGAATCCGAGGTGCAGGATCAAGACGGCACTTGGCAGAGAATTCAGATCCGTCCGTATAAAACTTTCGACAACAAAATAGATGGGGCGGTTTTATCCCTAACAAACATTGATCTGCTCAAGCGTGCGGTGATCGACGCCGAATGGGTACGCGACTATTCTTCGAACATCGTGGAGGCGGTCCCGGCGCCGCTACTCGTCCTCGATGAAAAAATGAAAGTCATTTTCGCCAACCAATCTTATTACGATACTTATCATTTTACTAAGAACAATACTGAAGGTAAAAATATTTTTGAGCTCAACCCGCAATACACTGAGAACAGTTCTTTGAAGGAGGCTCTCGATAGGGTGCTAAAAAATAGGACCAGCGTCGTCAATCTTGAAGTGACGAGTTTGCTTCACAATCGACAAACGATATTTTCGATCTCCATCCGGCCAATTGAACTCCCTCATGGATCAGCGATGATCCTGCTTTCCATCGAAGACATCACTGAACGAAAAACGCGGGATCGCGAACGTCAAGACCTTCTTAAACAGGCTCAAAAGGCAAACATCGCGAAAGACCTGTTTTTAGCAACCTTGTCGCATGAACTCCGCACTCCTCTCACCTCAATGCTCCTCCAAGCCCAGATGCTTCAGCGTGGAATCTTGAACGAGGAGATGACCAAAAAAGCGAGTATTGCCATCGAACGAGCGGTACATGCACAAACCCAACTCATTGAGGACCTGCTCGATGTCTCCAGGATCGTCACCGGCAATCTCAAAATGGCGTTTATGCCCGTCAATCTCAACGAAGTGGTTCGCGCAGCAATTGATACGGTGAGCGCGATCGCTGAATCTAAGAATATTAAAATCGAATCTCGTTTAGATCCATCGGATGCCTATGTATCAGGCGACCCGATTCGGCTACAGCAGGTGATCTGGAACTTGCTGACCAACGCCATCAAATTTACGGATTCGGGCGGTACCATCAGAATCAATTCCAAAACCTTATCTAAATTTGCACAAGTTCAGGTGGTGGATCACGGCATCGGAATCAACGCTGAATTCTTACCCCAAGTCTTTAACCGTTTTAGCCAAGCGGAAGGAACGATTACCAGAACTCATGGAGGATTGGGCCTGGGTCTCGCCATTGTTCGGCATCTAGTGGAGATGCACGAAGGAACCGCAACAGCCGAAAGTGGTGGCCTGAACCAAGGTTCGACATTTACGGTGATGCTTCCATTGATCAATGCAACAATCAATCACCATCATTCCGAAGAATCCGACACAACATCTCCATCGAAGAAAAACCCGATTTTTAACATCAAAGGCGTATTGGCGGGAGTGAGGATTCTCCTCGTTGAAGATGATCTTGGGGCGCGTGAAGCTCTGACTGAAATTTTACGGCAAACGGGCGCGATCGTCAAAGCAGCTCCGTCTGCGGTCGCGGCTCTTCAACTGTTGAAAGAATTCACACCGGAAAAAATGGTCCTCGATATCGCGATGCCGGAAGAAGATGGTTACTCCCTCCTTCGAAAAATCAGAGCACTCAGACCCGTTGACAAAAAAATCATTCCGGCACTCGCTCTTACGGCATTGGCAAGCGACGAGGATCGCGAACGAGTACTGGCAGCTGGGTTTCAGCGACACCTCACGAAACCAATCGACGTGGACCAGTTGGTCGGCGCCCTATTGGAGCTTTAGCCCACCCGAGCAGACCGGCAGCACTTAAATCGACGTTGCGATTCTCACGAGTTCAGCGAGCAAACTCCAGTCATCGGTTTTCTTCTCTTCATCGGTGAATTTTCCCGGAAGCTTGAACTTTCGGGTCCAAATCACATCGGGGCGGTCTTCAGAGATCCACTCGCCACCGATGATGCGATCGCGTGAATTCAGCTCCAGAACGTATTTATATTCGGCAGTTCTATATTTCTGTTTTGCAGTTCCGAGCACCGGTTCATTCGATGGAAGCACATGATCTGAGTCTTCAAGGTTCGGATCGTCGGTATCGTAAAGTTCGTTGGTGTAGGTCAAGATGCTGGTGATGTAAACTTCTTTCCGGGTTCCGTCCGTCGCATTGGCACTGAGGTCAGTCGTTTTGATGTTGTCGATGCGAGACTCAAATTTTACAAATGGCTGATTCCAGATTTCAACGCCCGGATCGCGGTCGGCAGCAAATCCCAGATGTTTAATCCCCAATTCGTTCGCCATCATGATGTGAAAGGCCGCGGGGTGAACGTCAGTGCAGGCGCCTTCAAGATTAAAAAGTCGGTTTGCAGAAGTGCAGGATTTTCCGATAAATCGATATTTGCTGGAATCATAATTTTGGTGATAGTAAGCAAGCAATCCCTTGATATCACTGGATCCGAAATGGATTTTGATGTTATTTTTCGGATTGGTATAATCAATCGCCCGTGGCTCATCGTAGTTCAGGGAAGCATGAGCCCACCCGAAACAAAAACCGTGATAATCCTTAGTGCTCACCTTGTAGGTTTTACGGATCTCATTCACAATGGGGAAATTGTTCTTCCCGCGCGCGATATCAAACTTCTCTCCCGGAGAAAGCTGATTCAATTGATCTTCCGACAGCGTCGGCAATTGACTCATGTTTGGTGATACATCATTTTTGTAAAATGATCCCTTCACCTGCCAGCGGTCGGCAATGGCTCCGTTCACCTTTGGCCAATAAGAATCTGCCCAACCACGCTTGGATTTTGGATCGATGCCGCCATTCAAAGGAAGTTCACTGAAGTTTTTGACATACTTCGGATCAAAATTACTTGGATTATTATTGTCGTTCCAGCTTCGGTCGGCAAAGGCCGGTACCTGAGTGAATACGGCAGATACCAATAGGAGATGAATGGCCTTAGAAAGGGGGTTGTGCATACCGCACTTTATACATAAATTTTGTTTAAATGTCAATACCTTATGGGAGTAGACCCCAAATGGAGGGCAATCTCGCTGGTATCCACTTCTGAGTTTTACTGAAACCTTCACGATCGCCGATTGCTTGACCTTTGCTTTCACACACTTTATTCTGATTCTAATGGCCTTGCGTCGCTGCATCCTCATTTTAATGCTTTTCAATTTTCAGGCGCAAGCTCAGACCGATGCTGCGAAAACAGCGCCGACCACTCCAGCGAATACCTTGAAGTCGTTCACCCAGCTTAAAAACGTCGGTGGACCAGGAGCTGCTTGCGATGATCCTTCCAAGAGCAAAACTGCACCCACTCGCCCCTTAATGGAATGCAGCTGCAGCAAACCCGATGGGCCGGTCCAAAAAGAAGCCCCCTTACAGATCCGCGAATTCAAATCGATCGATGTCTTGCCGAGCGGACTGAGAGACCTGGCAAAAAAATTCCGTCTCGCTCCTGGCCAACCGGTAAAAGTCCTCCTGAGAGAAAACAACGACGCGATTTTTTCTCCTTTGGGTTATCTCGCCATGATCGTCGAGCCGAAAATGGAAGACTACACCAAACCTCAATATGATTTGGGAAATACCCACACCATGGATTTGGAAGTGAGTAAGACTTCAGCCCAGGGTACCACCTATAAACTTTTCGGCAGCACCGGACTCTACACCATCTCCGACGGCAGTCAGATGTATTTGGATAGTGAGAAACACAAGCATCAAGGAATTTACTTCACCGAAAAAAACGTACTTTCCTTTTTAGTGGATAATGACAAGAGCGCGATCGGACAAAAGGACAAAATCCTCTGGCAAGCCGGTGCAGGGATTCAAACTCTCAACAGTGAACAGCCCACCGCCCTCGGCGCGAGCGGCCAGCAAGATGCCTTTCATCATGCCGCCAACACCAAAGGCCAAATGCCCTACTATACTTACACCAGCGATGGAAAACCGATGAGGACTTCTGCATTCGTGGATCTGGGAATTGGATTGTCTCATCAAATCGCTCAGAACGCCTCTTGCCAGGTGCGGGTCGTCGGTACACTAGAGCCAAGAATTTACAGCATTCCCAATTATTCAACTCTCACCGCTCGAACTTATGTGGAAGGCGATTTGAAAAAGAAAAAATACAAGGCAACGTTCAAAGCCGGTGCCTATACGATGGTGCACCAAAACGGTGTTCAATTCACCCCGGTGTTGATGGCCACCTATGAGAGAAAAAAATGGGGTTTAGAAAATTCGGTAACCTTCCCCACTGGTAGCCTCGAAAATAGTACGAATTATAATTGGACTGCTCATCCAATGAATACCCTAGCGATCTTCTTCTATATCGGCGGCCGCAAGTAAAACCGAACTTACTTTCCGACCTTCATCACACTTGCAAACGGATCTAGTCTTCCATCCAAAGCGCCTTCGCGTTCTTTGATGAAATAAGTGCCGGTCACCCGTGGACTCTTCAATCGATTGAAGAGCGCATTCAAAGTAAGATCATCCATGACCGCCGTGATGGTCGTCGCGAACTGAGTCCACGCGCCGTTTTCGCCGGAAACCGTCACTCCACCGCTCCGAAGGGTCCAAATCTCCTTCGGATCAAACATCTGTCCGTGCCGTTCCTGAGTTGCGGAAGTCCCCAGATATAAAACTTTTCCGAAGTTTGCAGGAATCACTTTATACAAGCAGGTGCCCAGCGCTTTTGGATTTTCGATACACATGATCGATGGGTCTTTGAGTGGGGTTCCAATCGCCGCTACGAACGCATCTGCCATCACGGCCATCCCACCCAAACCTTGTTTCATCAAAACTCGAATTGCCTTCTCTGCGGCATAACCACGAATCATGCCTTTAAGATTCAGGCGAATTCTCTGGTTGTACATCCTTACCGTCGGTTTCGGTCCTGTATCCAAAATCATGTTCTTATCACCGAATAGTTTGTGGGAAACCGCAGTCAAGGGCTGCTTCGTATCCCAATCGGTGATCCGGTTATAATCTGAATCAGTGAATTCAGCTTTGTTTTTATAAGGCGTGAAAGTGACATCAAAACGAAGTTCCGACATCTGATACATGCGATCACAATCGATCAGAATCGCCGCTAGTTCTTGAGAAATCGGTACTGGCTCGGCGTAGGCCTTGGTATTGATTTTTTCGACTTCACTGCCGGAAACGGTCGCGTCCGCCATATTCGAAATTCGGGTGATTTCCGCGGCGGCGAGATCCAGCGCTTTTGAAACCGGAACCGTCGGCTTGTTCGAAGGCCATGCGCGAATTACAAAATTAGAACCAAACGCGGTGACCGTTTTTTCTGAATAGCCACGAAGATTAAGGGCCTTAACTTGCCATGGTCTAGTTGGACCTACCGGAATTTTCGGCGTACTGGCACAGCCCACAAAATTACTACTGAATGCTAAAATGACTAAAGCACCAATCGACCGAATTTTGGAAGTCATACCCAAATTTTACATAATAAATCAGGGGAATGAAATGGAAAGAAGAGTGAAGTACTCAAAAATAGCGCTAAGATATTGGCGTCCAAGGTTCAACAAAGCCTTCTAAGATTCGGCGAGTGCCTTCCACTCTTGGTCGAGAGTATCAATCTCGGTACTCACCTTTTTTAGATCTGCGAGCAGAGCCGGACTCATGTCTTTTTTCTTCATTTGATCGCGCAACAAATTTACTTGTTTCATCTTTGCTTCCACCTGCTGGCTGATCGCGGTGAGTTTTGCAATCACTGCGGGATCGGTAATCGTTTCAGGGATTTTTCTCATAGGATTTTCCTCTCGCACACTCCACTTGGGGCTTACTTAATGATGGTCTTCAAATACTCCGGGTAAGTCAGATCATCGTCTTTCTGCCCTTTTGGAGTCAATTCGATCACCCGGGTGGCGATCGTTTCAATGAATTGCTGATCGTGAGAGGTAAATAGGATCGTTCCAGGAAATTTGGTCAGACCATTGTTCACCGCTGTAATCGATTCGAGATCCAAGTGGTTGGTTGGTCCATCGAGTAAAAGCACGTTGGCACTACTCAACATCATCTTCGCGAGCATGCAGCGAACCTTTTCCCCTCCGGATAGCACGTTCACTTTTTTGAGAGCTTCATCACCGGAGAACAACATCCGTCCCAAAAATCCACGGATAAAGCTTTCGGCCTTTTCTTTGGAATATTGGCGCAACCAATCCACCAGATTCAAATCCGGGTCTTTAAAGTATTCCGCATTGTCTTTCGGGAAGTAGGCTTGAGACGTCGTCACTCCCCAGGCAAATTTTCCAGAATCTGGCGGAAGCTCACCCATCAAAACTTTGAAGAGTGTGGTGCTCGCAAATTCATTATCACCGACGAACACAATCTTGTCGTTCTTATGCACGGTGAAGGTCACGTTATTCAAAACTTTTACGCCGTCGACGGTCTTACTGAGGCCTTCAACTCTGAGCAACTGATCTCCGGCTTCCCGTTCAGGTTTGAAACCCACGAATGGATAGCGGCGGGTGGAAGGCTTGATGTCTTCAATTTTTAACTTTTCGAGCTGTTTTCGACGGGACGTTGCCTGTGAAGATTTCGAAGCGTTCGCACTGAATCGCGCGATGAA
>Ga0206917_1143_pt1 | contig 11596 bp, 11 predicted proteins | sample Alteio_BWOrgHeat_68_FD_152931 | JGI IMG/M metagenome (GOLD analysis project Ga0206917, IMG submission 152931) | Enriched cells from forest soil in Barre Woods Harvard Forest LTER site, Petersham, Massachusetts, United States -... | ecosystem: Environmental > Terrestrial > Soil > Temperate forest >...
CAAGCGAAGTCTTCCGAGCCAAGGTCGATTCGGTAGGTCGTGTTCTGATCCCGGCCAATACCCGCCAACGTCTCGGTATCGAACAGGGCGACGAAGTGCTGATTGAAGCGGACGACGAAGGCGTTCGCATCACGACAGCGAAACAGGCGTTGAAACAGGCCCAAGCGTATTTTTCCGGCATGGCGAAGTCTGGCGAAAGTGTCGTGGATGAATTGATCCGGGATCGGCGAGAAGAAGCCGCCCGTGAGTAGTGTTGTCCTCGATTCGTCAGCTTTACTGGCTGCGATCCTGGGAGAACCGGGGGCGGAGCGAGTTGAAGCTCATTTGACATCGGCGTCGATGTCTGCGGTGAATTTATCGGAGGTCGCTGCCAAAGCGGTCGAGCGTGGCTACCAGTTAGACGGGGTGATCGCGGAACTTTCCCGTTTGTCGATTGAATACGTCCCTTTCGATGCCGATTTGGCGTACGTCGCGGCATCGCTGCGTCTTGCCACGCGACACATTGGCCTTTCGCTCGGTGATCGTGCCTGCCTGGCCCTGGGATTGAAAACCGGCCTGCCTGTGCTGACTGCGGATCGTGCCTGGGCATCGGTGGATTTGGGGGTGAACGTCGACATAATCCGGTAGAAAAATCGTGTACAATCCTTTCCGAATCGAGATCGCCGAGCCGCTCCATCCACGACAGAGAAAGGAACGTGTCGCGATGAGCTCAGAAATTCAGCAATGGACATGGAACGCCACTTTTCGTTGAAACGCCTCCATCAGAATTCAATGAAAATGACAACGTGCACCCCAGCCAGTTGATGTTATAATGTGCATCATGTCAGAGTGAGTGTTTGGACAGAGAAAAAGCGATCGGATCGTGCCCAGGTCTTTTCGGCATCAAGCCACGACCACACCGCCATCACCATATCCAGGTATGTACAGTTTCTCGATTTCGCTAGAAGGTGTGGCTATTAGGGACGGTAGTTGCTATGGGTCTAGCGGCTGGAATCAGTTAAGAGAAGGGGCGTGACAACCCAGGAGCATTCTCATGGCGACAGAACAAGCGAAAAACGCAACGTAGGGCAATTGGATGCAAACCGACGAACTCCTTAAAACATTGGGCTATGGAGAGTCGTCGAATTTCATTCACGGCGACGACCTGGAGGATGCTCCTGGCTACTCCCACATCTTCCGCCGTGCACGCGGGGAAGAGAGTTGCCGACTTGTCGGCGTCTACTCATTGCGGGAAAGAAGCAAATTCGGCAAGGACGAAGGTGTCCCGCTCGTTTATGTATGCGAGGCAGATTCCCAAGATCAAGCTGATTTGATCCATCGGAGGGTGTGGAATCAAAATATCGTTCCCTTCTTACTGGTTCGCACGCCCCGATTTCTTAGGCTCTATTCGGGCTTCCATTACGATAATGGAAACGATCAGGACACCGCATCGCTCGATGCAGGCGTGCTCGACGCACTGATCGAATTTAATGAGGTCGCGGAAAAACTAAGGGCCTTCCACGTCGATTCGATCGATGATGGGACTCTATGGCGGGCATGGGGTCACAAGGTTACACCCGATACACGTGTCGATTGGAAGCTGCTTGGCAACCTTGAATTACTCGACAAGAGCCTGCAAAAGGACGGATTGAGTCGCATTACGTCACACGCATTGATCGGTAAATATGTATATTTACGGTACTTGAAGGATAGAGGCATTTTGTCTCCTCGTAAACTCGCGGAGTGGGGAATCGACCCCGACGCAATTTTCACGCGGAATGCGACAAGAAATGCCCTGAAGAACTTACTAAAGCGGATCGCCGGGTGGTTGAATGGCTCGGTCTTTCCACTTCCTCTAGACGGAGAGGATGCTCCCGAGGCCCACCATATCAGGCGGGTCGCGGGAATCTTTCAAGGTGACGATCCATCTGGACAACTTCACCTCGACTTCAACGCATACGATTTCTCGTACATTCCGATTGAAACGATCTCCGTGATTTACGAGCAATTCCTCCATTCCGCTGGAAGGGGGAAAGAGGCTGGTGCTTACTATACTCCCATTCCGCTCGTCAACTACATGCTAGAGGAATTGAATGATCGGCATCGCTTACATAACCACATGAAAGTATTTGATCCAGCCTGTGGATCAGGGGCATTTCTAGTTCAGTGCTATCGCTGGCTCGTCGAGCGTGAACGGTGCAATGCACCCGCTCAGCATCTTTCCCCCGCAAAACTAGGTTCTCTCCTCGAAGAGCACATCTTTGGTATGGATGACGATGAAGATGCATGCCGTGTGGCTCAACTCAGTCTCACGCTCACACTACTCGACTACATTGATCCGCCCGACCTTCAAGAGAATCCTGATTTCCGCATTCCCACAATACTTAATACGAATATTTTTAAAGGAAACTTTTTCGATTTTCCGACCGCATGGCTGAAGGCGATGGACGGTGTAAAATTTGATTGGATTGTGGGCAATCCGCCGTGGAAAGATCTTTCCAAAGATCGTCTAGAGAAGCGGGACGAACCTGCTTGGCAATGGATGATAGGGCATCGAAAGTCTCACCCGACCGGGGGCAACCAGTTAGCCGAAGCATTTGCCTGGAAAGTCACCGAACTGGTGGCCGAAGCAGGCGTCGTTGCTTTGGTTTTACCAGCCATGACTCTTTTCAAGGATGAATCGAGACAGTATCGGAAAGCGTTTTTTCACACGTTACACGTCTGGTGCGTAGTCAATTTCGCTAACCTCGCAGAAGTCCTTTTCGCTGGCCGGGCGAGAAAACCGGCGGCAGTTTTTTTCTATTCGCTCAAGGAAGCTGCAAGCAGCCGCCCACAGGAAACCATCCTGACGTTTGCTCCGCTTGTGGCGAACCAGGAGGCGAATCGGCCTGTTTCATCGGGGGCTCGGAAAGAAACCTGGAACATCGTCGTCAATGCGAGTGAAATCCGCGAAATTCCGCTAACTAGGGTGGTAAGTGGCGAGCGGCTGCCGTGGAAGATTGCGATGTGGGGGGCAACGAGAGATCAACGCCTGGTAGATTACCTCGACAAATACTATCCGACCCTCGATAGCCTCGCGAAGAAAATGGACTGGCACATTCATCCTGGCATCGAACTTAGGAACAAAGATGCGACGGAGCCTGTCGAGTACGTCAAGGAGCTAGAGGGCAAGAAAGTTCTCATCGTCGAGGCCCTTCGGAATCGAGGCAGACTGTTTTGCTTTCCAGATGAAGCGTTTGAAATCATCGGCCCGGACAGGGCATATGTGCGACGCTCACGTGCCGTGCTGCCGCTCAAAGTATGCCGTCCTCCTCATGTGGTGTTGGATGCCGGCCGTAGATATGCCGTCTATAGCGACGAATTCATCGCAATTCCCCCTCGACAAATTGGCATAGCAGGTGACAAGACACAGTCGGCATTTCTCGTGGCACTGTCGCTGTTTCTAAGCTCAAAATTTGCGACGTATCACCAGTTTCTACACTCACCGCAATGGGGCGTACAAGGTGGACGGGCCACGCTTCGAACCCTAGAGCGGCTGCCGGTGCCGTTCGGAGAGCTTGTCGAAAGTGATCTGACGGAATGGCGGGATATTCACAAAGCATTGGTGCAATCCTGGCCGAGCAAGCGTAAGAAAGTGAACAGGCAACAATTTCCACTGTTTGGCGACGATGCGGGCGATTTGCCCGGCGACGAAGAAGAGATCGATTCGAAAGTGGCAACGCTTTATGACCAGCTCAACAATCTGGTCTATAAAAGTCTAAACATTAAGGCGAATGAGCGTTATTTGATCGAAGATTTGGTCGATGTGAAAATGCAGCTCATTGACGGTAAGGTGACAAAAGACGCCCTCCGCAACCCAACGCCAGCCGAGATTGGCGATTACACAACCGTGTTGCAGGATGAGTTGGATGCATTTCTCGGTAACGATGAGGGTCTGAGGCATCGCTGCTCCGTCCTGCATGACGACATTTCGGGAATGGTGCAAATCGAGCTGGTAGAAGCAGCGTCGATCCAATTGAGACCCGCCGCACAGCAGGTGAGTGCAGCGACCGCACGTGAATTGGCAAAAGCTCGCCAGGAGCTACGTCGTGATTACGGCCAATGGCTCTACTTTGATAGAAATCTGCGTGTTTATAAGGGCAATCGGACATTTATTCTCAAGCCATTCCAGCGAGTCCATTGGCTCCGTAGCCAAGCCCTGATTGACGCAGATGAAATCATCGCCGAAACTCTTGACGCGACGGAGCATTGAATGTCGGTACAGTCACGTGCGGACGGGCCACACGGCCAGCCAGCAAATGCCGATGCATATCGAAGAACATTTGTTAGGCAAGTACATTCATTAGTGGCATTGGGATACGCACGACTTGATCGGCCAAGTTTTCAGAGGGCTCAGGAACCAGCGATCACAGGCGAGCTAGTGCGGCTGATTCGGAGCGTGATAGACGATCGCAATTCACCAACGAATTCATGGGCACACAGATATGCGGTACACGACGACCCACCACAAAACGTTCGTGACCTCAAGGGCAAAGAACGACCAAGAGTGGATATTGAGATGGAGTTAACGCAGCGAGGCAGGCATCCGCGTTTTCAATTTGAGGCGAAGAAATTCCCCGTCAATCGCAAGGACGCTGTAGGTGAGTACGTTGGAGACAGCGGGCTTGGCTGTTTCATATCCGGTATGTATGCCGAGACCCACAACGATGCGGGGATGTTAGCATATGTGCAGAACGATAAGATTACCGATTGGATCGAAAAGGTAAGAGAGCGGTTGGTGAAGCAGCGAGAATCGTGCGAACTCATTGGGGATTGGGAGAAAGCGGAATTTATCAAGGATATCGAACATTGCTTTTGCTCAGTTCATAGACGACCCCGCGTTGGCCGACCCATGACGATATATCACACGTTTCTTTCTATAAATTAGCAGCGTCTACATGTGTCAGCATGCGATGACGCCGCTAATGGGGCCGAGTTTACGGTGTAAGTGGCAGGGTGCGTTTCCGTTAGCTAAGGGGAGAAGCGGCCTACTTTCTTGCTTCAAGGGGTCATCGCAGAATCTGTCAGAAATAGTACGCTAGGGCAAACTATGCCGCCCAGTCGGCACACAAGAGCTCGGCCTGTTTGAGCACTGTTTCGGTGGCCTTTTCTTGCTTATCTGGTGGGTAGCCGTATTTGCGGAGAATTCTGCGAACCATCACGCGGAGCTTTGCCCGAACCGTCTCCTTTACCGTCCAGTCGATGGTGACGTTTTGCTTCACGGTCTGAACTAGCTCCTGGGCGATGAGGCGAAGGTTCTTGTCTCCAAGGACCATCACGGCACTATCGTTCGTCTCAAGAGCGTCGTAGAAGGCAAGTTCATCGTCGGAGAGTCCAAGGTTTTGCCCTCTCTCGTGGGCTTCTCGCATTTCCTTAGCGAGCTGAATCAACTCCTCGATGACTTGGGCCGTCTCGATGGCTCGGTTCTGATAGGCTCGAATTGCCTTTTCAAGCATCTCGGAAAACGAGCGGGCTTGAACAAGGTTCTTTTTGGTCCTTGTCTTTATCTCGTCGTTTAGGAGCTTTCTCAGGAGCTCGACGGCAAGGTTCTTCTGCGGAAGTTCCCTAACCTCGGCAAGGAACTCCTCGGACAGGATTGAGATGTCTGGCTTCTTAAGACCCGCTGCCGCGAAGATGTCGATGACGCCTTCGGAGGAGATCGCTCGTGAGACAAGCTGCCGCACGGCGTGTTCAATGTCCTCCTGGCTGCGTTGCTTGTCGGTGTCTGACTTGGCGAGAGCGGCCCTAACGGATTGGAAGAAGCCGACATCATCCCGGATCGCGATGGCGTCCTCGTGAGGGACCGCCAGGGCGAATGCGTGCGATAGCTCGGTAACGGCTTTCAGAATCCGGTTCTTGCCGTCCTCCTGGGCTAGAATGTGCTCCTGGGCGGCGGGAAGGAAGCGAAGACGCTCCAGGGGCGAGCTGGTGGCCCAACCTGACCAATCGAAGCCATGAAAGAGTCCGCAACAAATCTCATGTTTCTCGAGCATGACGGCTACGGCTTCCTCCTGGTCAATCGCGGTCTGGCCGGTTCCGCCACTCTCGGTGTAGGTCGCAAGAGCCTTCTTCAATTGGTCGGCAAGTCCTAGGTAATCGACAACAAGCCCACCGGGTTTGTCCTTGAATACGCGGTTTACGCGAGCGATAGCCTGCATGAGTCCGTGGCTTCGCATTCCCGCGACGTCTTCAAGGCGTCACCTACGAATATGTGCTCGACGATCCGCTCGCGGAGTGTCGAATGTGTTGAATGGCGATCATCCATGCGTGCAAATCCTCCCTAACACGGTTGGTATCCGATAACGCCCTTTATCGGATAGCAAATGAGCACGGGAGTCAAGCGGATTGTGCATGCATGGATTGTCATCTTCATTGAAAACTGGCGGGTAAGTTTCAGCGAATTCTGGCGTACCCAGCCATAGGGCCGCATCGCGGCATGCGGTCGAACTTCGACAAACTGTAGCCTGGGAATTCTGACGTTGTAGAAAAGACACCGATGCAGCAAATAGGCTGTGCTTTTCCCGTTTCAAATCGTGGATGCAGAATGCTATGGCTTTGGAACAACACGTGAAACCACCCAACTACGTGGTGTATAAGTGCAACGACGGAAAAAGAACCAATCATGACAAAGAGAATCAATAAGATAGCCGTGGCGATCGGCGCAAGGATCTCCGGTGCACCGTGGCCACCGAGAGCGGCGGCTTCAGCAATGCAAATCCCTCAATAATCTGCTGAAGCTCTGCAGAAATGCGGCATTTCCCCCGGCCAGAATGTTCCTTCCGGCAAAGCCCGCTTAGACCATGTCTGCGATAGCGCATCAGCCATCGCTGTGCCGTACGCAAGGGTATGCCTTGCTGTTTGGCAACCTGCGTCAGCGGCACTTGGTCTTCCAGGCACGGTTGTAGAATCCGAAAACGGCTCAGCGCGAGAGCTCGCTCCGCGTCGGAAATACTATTGAGGTTCTGCTCCGGCGAGATCATGCGCGACTTGGCTAGTAGTAATGGACCTACGCCAATATGTTATAAATGAATTACGCCATATTTCAATGAAAATGACAGCTCCTTTTCGCCAATTAAGATTCAGATTGCCATAGACGCAATATTATGTCATAATGCGACATATTGGATAACGAATGGGGTTTGGATCATGGAAACGGTTAGCCGGGGGAAGGTGTCAGCGGGGCGAGTCGTGCTGCCCGCCGAGCTGCGTAAAGAATTTGGTATCGAGGATGGGGCCGAAGTGATTTTCAGCCGGACTGCACACGGCATAGAAATCAAAACCCTCGACGAAGTGGTCAAACAGGCACAGGAATTATGTGCCCGATACGTCAAGCCAGGCGTCAGTTTGGTAGATGAGCTACTACGCGAGCGGCGTGAAGAAGCCGAGCGTGACTAGGGCGGTCCTCGACGCCTCCGCTTTGCTGGCACTGCTCTTTAAGGAGCCCGGTGCCAAGCTCGTGGTTCCGCATCTGCCAGGCTCGATGCTGTCGGCGATTAATCTTTCCGAAGTGGTGAGCAAAGCCGTAGAAAACGGCCTGATGCTCGAAGATGCCCGCCGAATGCTGAGTGAGTTTCCATGCCAGATTGTGCCCTTTGATGTGGATGCGGCATATCTGACGGCTTCCTTGCGAGCGGCGACGCGGCCGTTTGGCTTGTCCCTTGGCGATCGGGCATGTCTGGCACTTGCCCTATCAGAAAACGTGCCGGCGGTGACGGCCGATCAGTCATGGGCAAAGTGCGATCTTGGGGTAAAGGTAATTCAGATTCGGTAATCAAGGCGAGGAACGGCCGCATGGCAAAGGTAATACGACAGAAGCGAGCTTTTGGGGCCGTTCCTGCGTCGATCAGAGTCGCCCTGGGATCATTGAAGGTTCAAAAACAGCAGTGCCGCACCTGCATCTACCGCAAGGATTCACCGCTCGAACTCGAAGCCCTTGAAAACGAGGTACGGGATGAATATCTCGGATTCAAAGGCTATCGCATATGCCATCACAGTGATAATGCCTGCTGCCGTGGATATTGGAATCGCCACAAAGACGAATTCGCTGCTGGGCAAATAGCTCAGCGACTTGGGCTGGTAGAGTTTGTGCAACATGACAATTGGCAAGAAGGTGGCGGAGTAGATGCCTAACGATCTGGTCAAGCTGCCGCAAGCGTCCGTACCTGCCACGATGGGCAGTAGTGACCTACCGACGCTGGTTGACCTTGGCGGCCAAGCCGCCCGCTTCGCCTGGGATGAATTCTTCTACGCCGAACACCACAATCCCTACACGCAGAAAGCCTACATGGCGGCTGTGAAACGATTCCTAGCCTGGTGCGAAGGGCAGGGACTAGAACTGATGACTATCACGCCTGGCCTAGTGGGGCGGTATCTCGTCGGCCTAGGCGGTTCTCCCGCCAAGCGAAATCTCCACCTTTCCGCATTACGCGGCTTCTTCGACCGGCTGGTGCAACGGCATGTGGTGATCCTCAACCCTGCGGCCTCGGTGCGTGGTGTGAAAGATGATGTGGTGGAGGGCAAGACTCCGCAAATCACGATCGATCAAGCCCGCACGCTTCTAAAGTCAGTAGATACCTCCCATGCCGTCGGCCTGCGGGATAAGGCGATTCTCGCCACGCTGGCTTATACCGCGTGTCGGGCCGGTGCGGTAGCGAAGCTGCGGTTACAGGATTTTCAGAATGACGGCACGCAGTACGTTTTGCGATTTCAGGAGAAGGGTGGCAAGAGCCGAGAAATCCCGGTTCGCCACGACCTCGAAGGCTTTATCCTGGCCTATCTCGACGGGGTGAACATCCGAATGGATGCCAAGGATTCGCCGCTCTTCCGAGCAGGCAATGGCCGTGTAAAACGGCTGACCAGCAACCCAATGTCGAGCAAGATCATCTGCGAGTTGGTCAAGCGGCGGCTGAAAGACGCAGGATTGCCAATGCGGATATCGCCGCACAGCTTTCGCGTTGCAGCGATCACCGACCTCTTGACGCAGGGCGTGCCGCTCGAAGATGTTCAATACCTGGCCGGGCACGCGGAGCCACGTACAACCGGGCTCTACGACCGACGGCAAAAGAAGGTGACACGGAATACTGTCGAACGGATTTCGATTTAACCTACACCGAAGCCCCAGAATCAGCACACCAAGCCACAGCTAGCTTGTCATGCTTGCATGCAGGCTGTCAGAAGGGCGACTTCTTCTGTTACAGGTCATAAATCCGGCCCGTCGCCTTTTGCACCCTTGACGTAAAGCGTTTCAGAAGCGATGTTTCTACCCTGCGGGCGTACCCGGGGATTAACTGTCACGAATTGGAAATACGATCCCGGTTCGAGGCCGAGAAAATCCTCAAAGGCAACACAAATGTCTTTTATCGTGACTTGGGCAACAATTACCTGCCAGAATCATACAACGGCTTGGGATTTAAGAATCTGATTTATATCATACTTCAGTTTCTCACCTTCTTTGAAGAGTTTAGTCGACAAGAACCAATTCCAGCGATGCATCTTCTGTTTATCGAAGAACCGGAAGCCCATTTACATCCACAAATGCAATGCACGTTTATTCAAAACATCAAGGCGTACATCAAGACGAAGCTTGGATGGAATGACCTCGACGCGGGTTGGGTCACTGGCTCGTGCGGCAATAAGTGTAAAAGAAGGCCGAGCACTCGCCCCAGAGCTTCTCGGATTTAGTTAACGCTGCTGCGGACTTTCATTTGTCGCCGTCCTGCGAGTTGGCTACGGCAGTGACTCCTGGCACAATCGCGGGTGTTCACTCTGTTCAATCGGTTGAGAATTCTACAGAAAATGAACTAGTTGATACAGAAACGGCGGTCAGCAGCCCAGGCGTAAATGGGGGTTGGTACTCACGCGATTTCGTACGCCATTCTACCCCAACGCTATTTTGGTTTAGACTGAATGCGATACATCTTGAATCGCTTTCTGGACTTTACCGTAATCCAATGGCATTTATATATGTAAGTATATATGCTGCTGCCAGTTTTAATGAGTGCCGAGCAGGATGGTTTGTGCCAGAGGGATCGAAAAGAGAGGAAGTTCTAAGTAGGCGTTGGGAGGCTTCAACTGAGGCACTGCTTGGCTCGCTTAGCGACGATTACGATGAGTTGACATCGGCCTTGTCCGATGCTGAATCGCGGTTTCGGCGATCGCTGATAAAGCGACTTGAACCCGCCTTAAACTCTAAGCTGAAAGAAAGACCACATGGAACGTACGAACAGAAAAAGTCACTCGCAAAATGGAGTAATGACGAGTTGCGGCGTTTTGACCTTGCCATTAAGTGTCCGAAGACTGGCGAGCCTTCCCTGCTCTTGGTGATGACGGGAAAACACCCCGAGATTGGGCGGTTTGTGATTGAGCACAAAGATGATGAAGGAAAACGGATTCGCTCCGTGACAAGCGTCGAATTGCCTGAAATTGAGCTGATGGAAGCCGGCCCACGTCGCGAAGCCCTAAGAGAATGGCGTCAAAAGACGCAAGGCGAGCGAGGCGGGGAACTGGAACGATAGCGGCCGTGATAGCCGTTTAGCTCGGTCGACCAAATCCGCTGAAGAATGAGGCTAGTAACGGAAAACCCTCCGCTACACGCTGAATTATGAATCATCTCGATCTCGGTTTTCACCATAAAGTAAAACAACTTGCTTGACATGGGTTTCACTGTATTGTAAAACACTGAAGTTGTCGCTCAATAGTCGAGTGATGACTGTGCCGGGGATCAATCGATGCGGCCCACAGCCAGCGATGTCTCGAACACAACGACCATTGTGACGGAGACACAGCCGGTCGCCACACGAGCCGACGAGCTTGTCCGAATCGAAATCCTTGATCCACAGGCCGAAGCCGCCCGGATGGTCGGCTATCCGCCAGGGCTCGGGTCCGTCATTTCGAGAGAGGAATAGCGGGCGAGTCCGATCTAGACACGAGCGGTCAGCCATAGGGCCGCATCGCGGCATGCGGTCGAACTTCGACAAACTGTAGCCTGGGAATTCTGACGTTGTAGAAAAGACACCGATGCAGCAAATAGGCTGTGCTTTTCCCGTTTCAAATCGTGGATGCAGAATGCTATGGCTTTGGAACAACACGTGAAACCACCCAACTACGTGGTGTATAAGTGCAACGACGGAAAAAGAACCAATCATGACAAAGAGAATCAATAAGATAGCCGTGGCGATCGGCGCAAGGATCTCCGGTGCACCGTGGCCACCGAGAGCGGCGGCTTCAGCAATGCAAATCCCTCAATAATCTGCTGAAGCTCTGCAGAAATGCGGCATTTCCCCCGGCCAGAATGTTCCTTCCGGCAAAGCCCGCTTAGACCATGTCTGCGATAGCGCATCAGCCATCGCTGTGCCGTACGCAAGGGTATGCCTTGCTGTTTGGCAACCTGCGTCAGCGGCACTTGGTCTTCCAGGCACGGTTGTAGAATCCGAAAACGGCTCAGCGCGAGAGCTCGCTCCGCGTCGGAAATACTATTGAGGTTCTGCTCCGGCGAGATCATGCGCGACTTGGCTAGTAGTAATGGACCTACGCCAATATGTTATAAATGAATTACGCCATATTTCAATGAAAATGACAG
>Ga0206917_1238_pt2 | contig 11588 bp, 12 predicted proteins | sample Alteio_BWOrgHeat_68_FD_152931 | JGI IMG/M metagenome (GOLD analysis project Ga0206917, IMG submission 152931) | Enriched cells from forest soil in Barre Woods Harvard Forest LTER site, Petersham, Massachusetts, United States -... | ecosystem: Environmental > Terrestrial > Soil > Temperate forest >...
GGGCGGTTCCTGCCGCTTTCGCACGGACCGGATGCGTGCGGTTGGCGGCAGACTCTTTCGACACGGGGGCACAGAGGCAGTCGCGGAGGTACGCGGCGAACCATTTGTATAGCGCTTCGCGCATTCGGTGGCTTCGCGAAACTTTGCGACTGCCTCTGCGGCTCCGTGTTATGTAAGACTGCCGCCAACCGCACGCATCCGGTCCGTGCGAAAGCGGCAGGAACCGCCCTCGCCGCTGTCCAGTTGCGTGATTTGCGGTTCCAATTTGCCACAGGATGCAGGTTGAGCCCCGTCTCGTTCTAGACCAGCTCGGCTTCCCCGGCTTGGTGATTGCCGCGTTTCAGCCTGGTGCTGAGGCTTCCGCCTCAGCGTGGGAAGGCAGGCGGCCACGTGCTACATCAGCCTGATGCGTTCCTTGATGATCGGCGGCGGCTGGGGTGTTGCGTCGAAAGCTGTCGACGCCAACACGATGCCTGCAACGATGAGCAGGACGGCTGTCGCGATTGCCGCGCAGTACATCATCAGCCGCGGACTCTTCATATCGAGTGGCTCCACGACGCGGTGGTTGCAGATCCAACCTTTGTCGACGAGAAGGCTCAGCATGTTGGCCTCTCCTCTGTGCTCGGTACGCTGACGATTGCTGTCCTGACAATCGTCAATGGCTGACGCGGCCGCTATGAATTGGTTCACAGCGCGGTGCGGTCGAGAGGGGCAGTGTCGTTCGTGTCGTGTCGTGTCGTGTCGTGCCGTGCCGGGCGGATCGGTCGCCGTCGTGATCTGTACGACGTGCGGGCCGCTGGTGCCTCGGCGAGAACAATGCAAAGGGGAGAGAAACAATGCCTGCGACGATCGGCCTTGGTGCCACCGGAGAAAACGTCAAGCGTGTGCAAAGGGCTCTGGCGCGACAGTTACTCTGGAACCCATTCGGTCCAATTACCGGGGTGTACGATGCCACCCTTGAAGCGTCGGTGAAGCTGGTCCAGCAAGGCGCCGGGCTGCCAGTCACCGGCACGGTGGACGCGGCGACCTGGGCCGCGCTGCCAGCCTACAAGGAAGCCTCTCCGACGCTGCGCACCGGCGATACCGGACCGGTCGTCGCATGGTTGCAGCAGGCCCTGAAAGGGCAGGATATCCAGATCCAGTTCACGCCCTATGCCGGCGCCATCGATGGCATCTTCGGTCCGTTGACCGAGACCGCTGTGCGCGCGCTGCAGACCTGGACGGGTGCGACACCGGATGGGATCGTCAGCGACAATACGTGGTTCACCTGGATGGCCCCAGGCAGCGCCCAACAACTGACGCTGGAGGCCGCATGCGGGCTGTTGCATGGGATTGGCCCGTAGGACTGAGCGGCCGTCGGCCTGCACGGGTCATTCGACATTTCCGTTATGTTTCGGAGCTGAACCTTTGGCGGGTGTTTCAAGCCATTGCACGGCTTCGTCCACGTCCGCGAATAACGCGAACCGGCGCGTGGGGAACAGCAGCGCGACGGCACGTATGAGAAAACGTGCAAAACGGTCGTTCGTCACGATTGCAATGCCGCGCCCCGCGTCGCGTCCGCGGGCAAGCTTCTGCCATTGCCCGGCGATCGTGGTCAGGTCGTCGTAGCCGAGATCGCCGGTGTAGCTGCGCACATCGACGAGACAGTGATTGTCGATCGTCTCGGGGTGGGCGTGGCAGAGCGCTTCGATCCGTGTGCGGACCGCCGTGCCATCCAGGTCGCCGGCCAATCGCAGGACGGTCAGATGGCGGTTTGGATCGACGTCCCATGTCAGTGCAGCCACGTCAGATTTGTTTTGATCTGATCGCGATGACACTGGTGAGCGCCGGGCGGTGCGTGGTCAGCCGCGCCCGATGAACGGCATCTTCGTCGCCATGATGGTGACGAACTGCACGTTCGACTCCAAGGGCAGGTTGGACATGAACAGCACCTGCTGGCCGACATGGTCCACGTCCATCCGTGGCTCGACCGCCATCTGGCCGTAGGGCTGCATCTGGCCGTTGACCGAGCGCGCGGTGAGCGGCGTGGCGGCGTTGCCGATGTCGATCTGGCAGGAGCAGATGTCGTATTCGCGGCCATCCAGCGCGATCGATTTCGTCAGGCCGGTGATCGCGTGCTTGGTCGCGGTATAGGCGACGGAGCCGACGCGGGGAACATGCGCCGAGATCGAGCCGTTGTTGATGATGCGGCCGCCGCGCGGTGACTGATCGCGCATCATCCTGAAGGCGTGGTTGGCGCAGAGGAAGCAGGCGTTCAGGTTCACCTGCACGACGCGCTGCCACATCTCGTAGGTGAAGTCGCCGAAGTTGGTGGTGGGCGTGCCACCACCGGCGTTGTTGAACAGCATGTCGATGCGGCCGAATTCCGCCTTCACTGTCGCGAAGAGCTTTTCGACCTGCTCGGGGTCGGTGACGTCGGTCGGGATCACCAGGGCGCGGCCGGCTTTCTTCATACCCGCGGTTTCCTCCAGCATCTCCTTGCGGCGGCCACACAGCGCGACTGACCAGCCATCGTTCATCAGCGCCAGCGCCGATGAGCGTCCGATGCCAGTGCCGGAGCCAGTGATGACCGCGAAACGGTCAGCCATGATGTTTCTCCCCTCGAGGTTCCTCGTATGAGCGCATTGTGGACCTTGGTTGCCGAACGGGGAAGATGGTGCAAGCGTGCGCGCGGGAGGGTTTTGCATGCCACGCTTCGCTGCGATCGGATTGGATCACCGGCATATCTACGATCTGACGCAGGATCTGCTGGACGCAGGGGCGGAATGCGTCGGCTACAATCCGGATACCACTGATCCACGCGTGCTGGCGGGGTTCCGCAAGCGGTTTCCGCAGGTGCTGGAGTCAACGACCGAACGGCTGCTCGATGATCCGTCGATCGACTTCGTGGTGATCGCGGCGCGGCCATGCGATCGGGCCGAATTGGCGATCAGGGCGATGCGGCATGGCAAGGATGTGATGGTGGACAAGCCCGGCATCACGACGCCGGAGCAGCTTGTCGCGGTGGAACGCGCGGTGGCGGAGACCAGGCGCATCTGGTCGGTGTGCATCGGGCGCCTGGCGTCGCCGGCGGTGCAGGAAGCATTGCGGATCGTGCGGTCGGGAGAGCTGGGACGCGTCGTGCACACGACGTCGCTGGCGCCGCATCGGCTGAACCGCGCACTGCGGCCTGCGTGGTTCTTCGACCGGCCGGCCTATGGCGGGATCATCAACGACATCGGCGTGCACTCGATCGATCAGTTCCTGGCGTTCGCCGATGCGGATGATGCGGGGATCGAGCACGTGGCGATCGGTGCGTTCGGCACCGAGCCGGAGGGGTTCGAGGATTTCGCCGAGATCATGCTGGCGACGCAATCGGTGCGCGGATACGTGCGGCTGGATTGGTTCACGCCGGATGGGTTGCCGACGTGGGGCGACGGGCGGTTCTTCGTGGTGGGGACGCAAGGGACGCTGGAGTTGCGGAAGAACATGGATATCGAGGGGCGCGAGGGAACCGATCACCTGTTTGTCGCGAACCGGTCCGCGACGCGGTACGTCGATTGCAGCGCGTTGCCGGTGCTGTATTACCGCGACTTCCTCCGGGACATCGTGGAGCGAACGGAAACCGCGATGCCGCAGCGGCTGACGTTCAGCGTGTGCCGGCTGGCGTTGCAGGCGCAGGCACAGGCGGTTCGCTATACGGCGCGCCGCTGATGATCGGGATGGCGGTTATTGGGCTGGGCAATGCACTGCAGCCGCATGCCCGGGCGCTGGTCGACCTGAAGGATCGCGTGCGCGTGGTGTGGGCGGCGGCGAGCAGTGAGGCTCGGCTGAAAGATGTCGAGCAGCGCTACGGATTTCCGGTCACGACGGATGTGACGCGGGCGATCACCGATCCGGCGGTGGATGCGGTGATGGTGCTGACGCCGGCGAATGCGCATCTGCCGATCGCCGAGGCGGCGTTCGACGCGGGCAGGCATGTGCTGTGCGAGAAGCCGTTGGAAGTGACGGTGGCGCGCGGCGAGACGCTGGTCGCGGCTGGGCGGACGGCGAAGCGGCGGTTGGGGATCTGTTTGCAACACCGGTTCCGTGTGGCGAGCCAGCGGCTGCATGCCGTGCTTGCAGCGGGGGCGCTTGGCGAGGTGCAGGCGGCGACGCTGATGGTGCCGTGGTGGCGCTCTCAGTCCTACTACGACGAGCCGGGGCGCGGCGTGCTGGCGCGCGACGGTGGCGGCGTGCTGATGACGCAGGCAATCCACTCGCTCGATCTGTTCCGCTGGCTTGTCGGTATCCAGCGTGTGGAGGCGGCGCAGGTGCGCACCACCGCATTGCACAGGATGGAGACCGAGGATTACGCCGGGGCGCTGGTGCGTCTGCGCAACGGTGCGCCGGGGACCATCGTGGCGACGGTCGCGGCCTATCCGGGCAGCCCGGAGTTCATGCACATCATCGGCTCGAAAGGGACGGCGCGACTGGATGGCGGCAACCTGAGGCTGGCGTTCGTCGATGGCCAGGAGGAGGTGCTGACCGACAGCGCCGGCACCGGCAGCGGCGCCAGCGTGATGGCGTTCTCGCATGAGGCGCATCGCGCGGTGCTGAGCGATTTTCTGGATGCGATCGAGCAGGATCGCGATCCGGCGATAACCGGAGAGGAAGCAGTAGCGACGCAGCGGGTCATCGATGCGATCCTGGATGTGGGAAAGGGTGCATGAGGAACACTGCGTTGCTGGCGCTGGGTTTCAGCGCGGCGCTGGTCATGGGCGTGGCCGCGGCGACGCTGGATGTGAAGCCGGGGCTGTGGGAAGTCACCACGCAGGGGGAGACCACGGGGCTGCCGCCGATCCCGCCGCAGATGTTGGCGCAGATGTCGCCGCAGCAGCGCGAACAGGCGATGGCGGCGATGGGGCGGATGAACCAGCCGCACGTATCACGGGCTTGCGTCACGCAGAAGTTGCTGGATCGCGGCATGACCTTCGATCGGCCGGGCAACAATCAGTGCGCGCAGACCGTGACCGGCAGTACATCTCATTCGCTCGACGTGAATGTCGTCTGCACGGGCGAGGCGCAACGGAAGACCACCGGCACGATGCATATGGATGCGAACGGCCGGGAGAGCTTTTCCGGTGCGTTCAACATGGTCTCGACGGATGGCGCGAATACGATGACGATGAAGCGGACGCTGCAGGGCAAGTGGCTCGGCAGCGATTGCGGCGACGTAAAGCCGCACGAGGAATAGGGAGAACGAGCGATGCAGGACTTGCTGCCGTTGGCGGAACAACTGGGCGCGCGGCTGAAGGCGCGGGGCGATACGATTGCGATCGCGGAGTCCTCGACGGGTGGGTTGGTTTCGGCGGCGCTGCTGTCGGTGGGCGGCGCGTCGGCGTATTTCCGCGGGGGCAGCGTGATCTACACGCATTATGCGCGGTCGGGGTTTCTGGAGATCCCCAATCCGCTGCCGGATGGGATGCGGGCGTCTTCCGAGCCTTATGCGGCACTGCTGGCGGCGACGGTGCGCAGCCGGTTGGGGTCAACGTGGGGGTTGAGCGAGACCGGGGCCACCGGGCCGACAGGCAATCGCTATGGCGACGCGGCCGGGCACACCTGCATTGGGCTGGAAGGGCCGGGGTTCTCGAAGGCCATTACCTTGGAGACGGGGAGCGCGGACCGGGTCGCCAACATGCGGGCGTTCGCGCGGCGGGCGTTGGAGTTGCTGGGCGAGGCGTTGGGGTAGGCGCTGCGGTGTGACTGGGAGGATGCGAGGCGATTTCGGACGAGATTGCTTCGTCGCTTCGCTCCTCGCAATGACAGTGGGGCGGTGACGGTGGGGTACGGTGACGGGGCGACAGCGGGTTAGTGGCGGTGGTCGCCGAGTAACGACGCGAGTGTTGGTTCGATGGCTGCGGCCATCATGCGCTGGCCCTCGGCGGTGGGATGCAGCGGGGCGCTTGGCGAGGGCAGCAGCGGGTCGAAGTAAAGACCGCGATCCAGCCTGCCGTCCTTCATGAAGATGCGGCCGATGTCGAGGTAGGTGACGTCGCTGCTGTGACCGTAACGCGCGGCCAGCATGCGGTTGATGGCGATCGTCGTCTCAGTCGCCCAGGCGGAGCGATCCGATGGCAGCACGCCGAGCAGCAGCAGCTTCGTGTGCGGCAGGCGGTGGTGCAGTTGGTTGATGATCGCGCCGATGCCGGTGACGGTGTCGTCGGCCGACCAGTGAAGGCGGCCCATGTTGTTGGCGCCGATCAGGATGATCGCGACCTTGGGCGAGATGCCGCTCGCTTCGCCGTTCTCGATGCGCCAAAGCAGATGCGAGGTCGCATCACCGTTGAAGCCGAGATTGACCGCGTGGCGATCGCCATAGAAATGTTGCCAAACCGGCGCGAAATCACGCCATTCGGGCGGCCCGCTGACCTCGTAGTCCTGGGTGATGGAGTCGCCGTAGAACACCAGGGCGGGGTGTTCGGAGCGCAGTTCCTCGAGCTTCGCTTCGTAACGGTCCTGCCACCAGCGAAGCTGCATGCGCGATATCGGCGATGCGGCCAGCACCACTTCGGGCGACTGCGCGGCGCTGCCCAGGAGCAGCACGGTTACGCACAGGCAGAGGATACGGCGCATGCGGGGGTCCATCGCGATTTGTTAGCGGCGCCTCTATAGTCGCGCGGTTCAAACGTCGAAAGGGCTTTGCTCCATGCGCAATGATCTGCCTGCCTGGCGTTCCCTGCTGTTCGTTCCGGTGACGGCAGAAAAGTTTGTGCGCACGGGCGCGGATCGCGGCGCTGACGGGGTCATCCTTGACCTGGAGGATGCGGTGGCGCCGGCGGAGAAGGAACGCGCCCGCACGCTGATCGCCGACGCCATTCCGCAGGTGGCGCGCAAGGGTGGCGATGTGCTGGTGCGGGTGAACCGTCCGTGGCGGCTGCTGGTGCGCGATCTGGAAGCGGCGGTGGTTCCCAGTGTCGCCGCGCTGATGCTGACGAAGGTGGACAGCGCCGAGCATGTGGTCGCGGTCGCCGAAATCGTCGAGGAACTGGAGAACGAGCGGGGGTTACCGGCCGGCAAACTGCAATTCGTCGTGCTGGTGGAGACGGCGGTGGGGTTCTTCCGCATCGAGGCAATCGCGAAATCGCATCCCCGCGTGGTGGCGCTCAGTCTGGGGACCGAGGATTTCACCGCCGATGTCGGCATGCTGCCCGATCCGGAGGGGCTGTTGTACCCGAAGCAGCACACGCTGTTCGCGGCGCGCGCGGCGGGGATCCTGCCGATGGGGTTCATCGGCTCGATTGCCGACTTCCGCGACCAGGAGGCGTTCCGGGCGATCGTGCGGCGTTCCAAACGTTTCGGATTCGTTGGCGCGAGCGCGATCCATCCGTTGCAGGTGCCGGTGCTGAACGAGGAGTTCTCGCCCAGCGAAGCGGAGGTGGAGCGGGCCAGGCGGATGATCGCCGCGTATGACGCTGCGTATGCACAAGGCCTGGGCGCTGTGCAGTTCGAGGGCGCGATGATCGATGTGCCGGTCGTGCAGCGCGCGCAGAACGTGCTGGCGCGCGCGGCGGCCATCGCGGCCAGGACAAAAGTTTCAGTGTGAAGGTGGAGGACGCAATGCAGGCCAACCCGATGCGCGCGGCGCTGGAGCGCGGTGAACTGCAGATTGGCAGCTGGGTCAACATGGTGCGCAATCCGGCGATCCTGCCGCTGCTGAAGGCCGCGGGACTGGATTTCGCGCGTGTCGATATGGAGCACACCGGCGCCGACATGGGAGAGATCGCGCAGTCGGCGTTGCTGTCGCGCGCACTGAATTTTCCTATCGCGGTGCGCCCGCCGAAGGCCAATCGAGAGTGGATCACGCGGCTGCTGGATGCGGGGGTCTGGAATCTGCACTGCCCGCAGGTCGAGAACGCCGCGCATGCAGCGGAGATCGTGGCGGCGTCGCGTTACGCGCCGCGCGGATTGCGCGGCAATGCCGGGCATAGTCCGGGCACCGATTTCGACCTGACGGGCAGTGCGGCGGAACGGCGCGCGTTTGCCAACCGCCAGGTGTTCGTGACCGTGATGTTCGAGACTGGGGCGGCGTTCGCTGATCTGGACGCGATCGCGGCGATGGATGGGATCGATGCGCTGACGATCGGGCCGGCTGATCTGGCGCAGGACCTGGGGGTGTTCGGTACGCCGGATCAAGCGCGCGTGCTGGACGAGAAGCGCGACCTGGTGCTGGCGGCGGCACGCAAGCACGGCAAGGTCTGTGCGATGCTGTGCTCGAGCTATGAGCAGGCACAGCAGTGGAAGGCTGCTGGCGCGCTGTTGCTGGCGTATTCCAGCGACAGTGAGGTGCTGCACACCGCCTATGCCGCCGCGATGGCGCGCATCAAGGGGTGATATCATGAAACCGTTCTGATACCAGCGGTAGTGCATAGCGCTCCCATTGCCCGCATTCATGCCGGGGGGCCTGGACGCTTTCTCAATGGATGGATTGGCCACACGTGCGACGTCACGTCGCCTGCCGGACGGTTTGGCGCCCTGTTCAAGCGGCGACATTCCACATGCCGTGCAATCCCAGATCGACCGCTTCGAGGTGGCGCTCAACAATCTGACCCAGGGTGTCTGCTTCTTTGATGGCAGCCGGCGCCTGATTCTGGCGAACCGGCGCTACGCGGACATTTACCAGCTGTCCCAAGAGGCCATCCTGCCGGGAATGACACTGGAAGAGATCGTCGATCTGCGTTTCGTGGCGGGGACCTGCCCCGATATGACGCGGAGCGAATATCTGGCCTGGCGTGCGACGATCCAGGTTTCCGATGAACCCACCGACACGATCGTCGAACTGAAAAGTGGCCAGATCATATCCATCCATCACCGGCCGATGCCGGATGGCGGCTGGGTCGCGACGCACGAGGACATCACGGAACGCCGGCTCGCCGAGCAGCAATTGGCGCATATGGCGCGGCATGATCCGCTGACCGGTCTGTCGAACCGGGCTGCCTTTCGCGAATCCACGCACAGAGAGGCCGCACGTCGCGAGTCCGGCAACAGCGTGGCCGTGCTTTGTCTTGATCTTGATCACTTCAAGCATGTCAACGACACCTTTGGGCATGCGACGGGCGATGCACTGTTATGTGCCGTCGCCGCGCGGCTCCGAGGTGCGATTCGCGCCTCTGACATGGCTGTCCGTCTTGGCGGGGATGAATTCGCCATTGTGCAGATCGGGGTTGATCAACCAAGCCAGGCGGCGGACCTGGCGGCTCGGCTTATCGACATACTGAGCCGTCCGTTCGACCTCGGGGTCCATCAGGTGATCGTGGGGACCAGTGTCGGCATTGCCTACAGCCAGGCTTACCGTGCAGACACCGATGCCCTGCTGACGAGCGCGGATATGGCGCTCTATCGTGCCAAGGCGGAAGGCCGCGGAACCTATCGCTTCTTCGAACCGGCGATGAACGAAAAGGCGCAGGCCCGGCACGCCCTGGAGCGGGGCTTGCGCTCGGCGTTGGCGAACGATGAGCTCGAACTGTTCTTCCAGCCGATCCTGAATGCCCGCACACAGACACTCAACAAGTTCGAGGCGCTGCTTCGCTGGCGGCATCCGGAGCGCGGCCTGGTCCAGCCGGCGGAGTTCATCCCGCTGTCCGAAGATCTCGGACTGATTGTGCCATTCGGCGAATGGGTGCTCCACGAGGCCTGCCGAGCGGCGGCCAAGTGGCCGGATACCATCTCGGTGGCGGTCAATCTTTCGCCGGTGCAGTTCAATGAGCCGAACCTGGTGCATGTTGTAGGCCAGGCGCTGCGAGCGTCGGGGTTGTCGCCGGACCGCCTGGAACTCGAAATTACCGAAACCGTGCTACTGAAGAACACGCAAACCATCTTGCACACGTTGCGCAGGCTGCGCGACCTCGGGGTTCGCATCTCGCTGGACGATTTCGGAACCGGCTATTCATCGATCAGCTATCTGCGCACGTTTCCGTTCGATACGATCAAGATCGACCGGTCCTTCATTCATGGCATTGGATCCGAAACGAGCTCGCTGGCGATCGTGAATGCCATTGTTACTCTTGGCGAGGCGCTTGGCATGTCGGTCACGGCGGAGGGTGTCGAAACCGACGAGCAGCTCAGGACGCTGCGGGCGGAGCGATGCACGGATGTGCAAGGGTATCTGTTCAGCGCACCGGTGCCGTCCGCGGATGTGGCTGCGCTGATCAGGAAGCTAAGCCCGGCGATGGTGGCTGCCTAGCGGCCCGACGCCGATGGCTGGTTTCGACCGGCGAAGCTGACCGCAACCGACCCACGATGGCCATAGGCCTATGCATATGGCCATCCCGGAAGCGACATCCATGGCCGAAAAGGCGTCTTGCTCGCCGTGGACGGCGTAGTTGCGAACCTCCTCAACCACTTCATCGAGGATAGCGTCGGCTCCCTCGCCGGGCACAGCACTAACGCTCGGCCGTTCGGCTAATCCGACAGGAATTGCCGAAGTCGTTCTTCATCGCCAGGTGGGTGGTGTCGGCCTGTGCGGGGGCGTGTCCCGAGAAGCGGTGCAGGAGATGAAGGAACGTAGCCTGCCGCAGTGAGACACGAGAGTCTGGTGATGGCGGGCTTGCGATGATCAATTAAGAACGCAATGCGTATTATTTGGATGCAAATTTTTGCGTGGGTAAATTTGCCTTCCGCCTGTGCCCAGGAAGCTTGCCGCGCCGTGCAGTTCGCGGTTTATAATCGTTTGTCAACTTCAACAAGCGTCAGTCGGCTGGCGCAAGCGATCGGCAATTGCGCGGGCGCTCATGGCAAGCGTGAGGACCTTTGATGTCGAGCACCTTCAAGCAATGGTCGACCAGCGCCATCATCAGTGGTGGCTTCACGTTCGATGTTTATCCGTGGAGCACAGCGGCGAACTGGATCGGCGCCATACCCGGCAACGGCGCCGCCGTCACCACCAACATCATCGGTGGTGGCAACCCCTCCGGCTATGACGACATCTCCAGCCTGTTCCTCGACAGCCTGACACTGACGAGTGGCTTCGTGGCGGCCGGTGGTGCCGCCGATCTGTCGCATGGTGCCTCACTGGAGATCGGCACCGTGAGCTTCGGCAGCACCACCGCGAGCGTTTACAGCGACACCAATCTCGGCAGTCCGTCGGCGACGTTGCTGATCGATGGCTTCAGCAACACGGGGACCTATGGCCGCATTGCCGCGACAGGCGCGAACGCATTCACCGAGATACGCAGTGCCACCGATCCGGGCGAAATCTACCAGGTGGACGGCGGCGGTGAACTGGTGCTGGACGCGGCACCGCTCGCCAATGCCGGCACCACCCAAGCCGGGTTCTATTATCAGAATTCCGGCACACCATCCGGGACATTCGCGTTCCGCCATCCAGGCACCACGATCAATCTGCCGCTTGCCAGCGTGGCGATCGGCGATTCGATTGCGCTGCCGGGAAGCGTGGTCTCTTCCGTCACGTATGGTCCCAGCTCGATCGTCGTTGTCACCAACCTCGGCACTGTCGACTTCACAGATGTCAGCTACTTCGGCACGCATCCAACCGGCTTTGTCGTAGCGCCTGATGCGGTCAGCGGGCTGGAACGCGTGACGTTCACCAGCCAGCAGAGCACCAGCTTCCA
>Ga0206917_1239_pt1 | contig 11586 bp, 10 predicted proteins | sample Alteio_BWOrgHeat_68_FD_152931 | JGI IMG/M metagenome (GOLD analysis project Ga0206917, IMG submission 152931) | Enriched cells from forest soil in Barre Woods Harvard Forest LTER site, Petersham, Massachusetts, United States -... | ecosystem: Environmental > Terrestrial > Soil > Temperate forest >...
TCTCATTGTCCGCCTGAAACCGCATGTTCTCCACCGAACTGGCCAGGGAGGAAACCTGCCCGGCGAGCGTGTTGGCCGCGTTCATCACCGTGGTCTGCGCCGAGATGCTGGGCGAGTTGGCCATGTTCTGCAGCGCGGTGAAAAAGGCGTTCGTGTTCTGGTCGATGCTGTTGGTGCCGCCAGGCTGGCCAAGCAGGTTCTCCACCTGCTGGTAATAGCCCTGGAGCACGGTGGAGGCATTGCTGTCGGAGGTCTGGGAGCGCACCTCCGCGCTCAGGAAGTCGCTGACTTTCCGCGTAATGCTTGCGACGCTCACCCCCTGGGGGAGGCCGTCGATGAACGAAGCCTGCTGGTTGACGGTTTCCGTCGAGTAATTGGGCGTGTTCGCGTTGGCAATGTTCTGCGACAGAATGTTGAGGTTCTGCTGGTTGACGTTGAGCGACGAAACCGCGTTGCTGAGTGAGGAGAGCAGGCCCATAACCTATTACCTTGTCAAATCGTCTGGTTCAGTGTGAGAGAGATTGGCGCGCGCGTGGGACGCCCCATTGCGCCGCGCGCGTTATAGAGGGTGTTCTGGTTGCGTTTGGACAGCACGTGCGTGACGCATTTGACGACGGCGCCGTTGACCGCGCGGGCCACCATCAGCTTGTCGTAATTGGCTTTCATGGCCACGCGCATCTTGTCGGAGATCTTGCGGAACTCCGCTTTTTCGTTCGGCGTCATAGCCGCCATGATCTCCGGGTGCAGATGGAGATAGCGCGTATAGCGCTCAAGCAGCCCGGTGAGGCGGAGTTTCCGCTCCTGCAGCGCGCCGACTCTGGCTATCTGCATGGTTTCCATGTAGCCCGTTTCTTCCATAAGCAGATCGGCCAGCGCCGCGCTCACATCGATGAGATCACGTACGGAGGTGGGTGTTTCCCTGGCAAATGCGTAGGATAATGCGGGAGCGCTCATGCGTGTACCTCCTGCATCTGAAGCAGCGTCTGCTTGACCGACGCGGCGATGCCCACACCACCCTGCTGGGCCATGAGCTTGCCGTATTCGTTCATCAGGTAGCTTTTATAGACCTCCCCGGCCGTGCCGCCGCCGAAGTAGCTGTTGACGTCGTCACCGGTAAACATCTGCCCCATCATCTGGGAGAGGAAGACGGCCTCGAAGTCCTTCGACACGGCATCAACGTCCCCCTGCCCGCCCTGCGCCGACTGCACGGGCGAAAGGGATGCCGCCGCGCCATTGAGGGTGGAAGGAGGAGCGAGCGGCGCCAGAGCGCTTATGCCGGGGTCCATGCTCATTTTGCCACAATCTCCGCCTGCAGCGCACCCGCCGTCTTGATGGTCTGAAGAATGGTAATGAGGTCGCGGGGGCCGACGCCCAGCGCGTTCAAGCCCGCCACCAGCTCGCGTAGCGTCGCGCCACGCTGGAGAATGGTGGTCTTGGCCTTGCTTTCCTCGGTGCTGATATTGGTCGTGGTCGTGGCAGCCGTCTGGGCAGTGGCAGGGGCAAGTGTATTGGGTTGGGAAATTTGTGTGGTTTCCTCGACCCGCACGACGAGGTTGCCCTGCGCCACGGCCACCGTATCGATGCGGACGTTCTCGCCCATCACGATCGTGCCGGAGGATTCGTCTATCACCACCTTGGCCACCTGATCGGTCTGGATGGGCAGCCCTTCGATTTCAGCAAGCAGGGCAGTGGTCTTGTCCTTGTAGTCGATGGGGACGTGCAGGCGCACCGTACCGGGATCGATCATTTCCGCCGCGTCCACACCCAGATGCTTATTGATGACCTGGGCTACGTGCTTGGCAGTGGTGATGTCCGGGTTGCGCAGCCCTATATTGAGGGACGGCATGGCGTTAAGCGAAAAGTTCACCTCGCGTTCGATGGTGGCGCCGTTGGCGATGAAGCCGTTGGTGGGCACGCCCTTGGTGACGGTGGCGCTGGCCCCGCCCGCCTCGAAGCCGGCGATGCTGATGGGACCCTGGGCCACGGCGTAGACCTCGCCATCCGCGCCGTAGAGGGCGGAGGCAAGCAGCATGCCGCCCTGAAGGGACTTCGCGTCACCCATGGCGCTGACCGTGACGTTGATTTTCCCGCCGGTGCGCGAGAATGGTGGCAGACTCGCCGTGACGGTAACGGCAGCGACGTTCTTGCTCTTGAGTTCCGTGCCGCGCGTATTGACGCCCTGGCGCTCCAGGAAGGCAATGAGGCTCTGCGATGTGAACTCGTTGTTCTTGAGCTTATCGCCGGTGCCGTTGAGGCCTACGACGAGCCCGTAACCCATCAGCGGGTTGTCGCGCACGCCTTCGAAATCGGCGATGTCCTTCAGGCGCGATTCCGCATGCGCCGGATCGGAGAAGACGATAATCGCCATCATGGACGCCATGCAGAGGATGCCAAGCGCCAGGCATCGCATCGTCATCTGATCAACAAACGTGGAAGGCTTGCCTGCGGTGGCCTTGCGGGCCGTGCTCCGGTCGAGGCTACCGCGCGCGGGCATCGCGTAGTGCGCGCCGCGGGTGAAATACGCGTCCGCGTCTTTGATGACGCGGGGGGTACGCCTGCGCTCTACCGTGTGTATGGGTGTATCGTAGCTGTCCATGTTCTTGCACTCCCAAAAGGATGCTTTTTTCCAGAACACTATGCGATTCCCGTGCCAAATGCGTGATGGCCAATAACCCAATAATAATCAGCCTGTTATTTGCTTCTATTTTCTGGCCTGTGACGGAATGGACACAGCTTGCCATAACGGGTCGGCATTTTTTTCCCTCCGGGGGTGGCGAGAGGGCATGAACACGTGTTAGTCTTGGGCCTCATGGGAAAGCAACGTCTGGATATTGTGCTGGTGGAGCGCGGGCTGGCGGAAACGCGCAGCAAGGCGCAGGCGCTCATCGCATCGGGCAAGGTATATAGCGGGGAAGTGAAGCTCGACAAGGCCGGGCATCCCATCCCGGAAGACCTGCCATTAACCGTACGCGAGGCGGAGCATCCATGGGTCTCGCGGGGCGGCATGAAGCTCGCGCATGCCATCGCGCATTTCGGCCTGAATCCTGAAGGCGCCGCCTGCATCGACGTGGGAGCGTCCACCGGCGGGTTCACGGACGTATTGCTGCACCATGGCGCGGCGAAGGTCTACGCAGTGGATGTCGGCCACGGGCAACTCGACTGGAAGCTGCGGCAGGACACGCGCGTCCGCGTCATGGAAAAGACCAATGCGCGCTATCTGGGCCGGGCCCTCATCCCGGAGCCGCTTGACTGGGTCGTCTGCGACGCGAGCTTCATCGGCCTGAAGACCGTCCTGCCCGCGCCGCTTGCGCTCACAGGCGATCGGGCAACGCTGGTGGCCCTCATCAAGCCGCAATTCGAGGTGGGCAAAGGCAGGGTCGGCAAAGGCGGCGTGGTGCGCGACGAGGTGCTGCACGGGGAAGTATGCGCGGACATCCGCGCGTGGCTGGGTGGACTTCCGGGGTGGCGCGTGCTAGGGGTAACGGAGAGCCCCATACAGGGACCGAAGGGGAATGTGGAATTCCTGATCGCCGCGCGGAAAGACAGTAAAGGACTTCCGGAGTCATGACGCCTTACCTCGACATCTTCGCCAACAGCTTCCGCTCCACGTTAATATTTTCGCTTGCTCCCGAGATGTCTTGGTTTGTGGCGCTGGGGTTCGGCCACAACCCGCTGCTTATCACCCTTGCGGCCTTCGCGGGGGCGATGCTCGGGATACTGCTCACCTTCGGCCTCGGCTACCTCATCTCCTGCGGCCGGGACAAGCTGTTCCACATGGACACGGAAGTGTATGACACGTTCGGATGGTATTTCTCGAAATACGGCATCGCCATATTTCTTTTCCAGGGCATGCCATTCGTGCGCGTCTTTTTTCTTTTCGCGGGCGCATTCCGCGTGAAGTTCTGGCGCGTAATGGCTGCGGCGGTCATAGGCCGCACCCTTTATTATCTGTATTTTTACTATACCATGTATTCTTAACGCAGGGGCCCCCTATGACGACCAAGTTTGAGATATGCAGTTCCAAGGATCTGCTGCATTACGTGCAGGTCACGTTGCAGAACGACTCCGTCCGCACCGAGGCGGGCGTGGCGCGCTACTGGCGCGGCAACATCCAGATGACGAGCCAGATGCCCACCATGAAGGGCTTCTTCAAGTCCACCATGACCGGCAACAAGGTCTTCCGTCCCATCTATACGGGCACAGGCACGCTGATGCTCACCCCGCGCTTCCATGAATTCGTATCCTTCGACCTCAAGAACGAGCGGTATGTGATCGAAAAGGGCGCGTACTGGGCGTCGGACATGGGCGTCGAGGTGGACATCCAGGTCAACAACGTGGCCGCCGGCATGATGTCGGGGGAGGGGTTCTTCCAGACGGCGGTGCAGGGCACCGGCACCGTGATTGCCTGCTCGCCGGGCCCCGTTGAGGTCGTCGATCTGAAAAACGACCGGCTGGTGCTGGACGGCGCCTATGCGGTAGCCCGCAGCTCGACGCTCAACTTCACCGTCCAGAAATCCAGCCGCTCCTTCACGGGCACACTGGTTTCCGGCCAGGGACTGGTGCAGGTGCTGCAGGGCACGGGACGGGTCTACTTCTCGCCGGTGCCCAATCATACGATCGCGCTGCAGGAGATCATCGTGGACAGCATCACGGGCAACATCGCAGGCATGATCTTGCCAAAGAAGAAGGGCCTCATGGGTATGTTGTCGAAGAAGTAAAAGCGACGTTCAGCGCGTTCGTGGCGAACGCCCCGCCACATGGGCGATGAAACGTTCCGGCTCGGTCAAGGCGCTCGCCAGCTGTTCCCTGCCGGCGGGATCGCGCATCATGTCAATCGCACGCCGCGCCGCCCCTTCATTGAACAGCACCGTGACGGCAGCCTCGTTCTCCGGTATCCTGGTGGAACTTACATATACCTGCACTCTGCGCGCGCTGCCGGGAATGGAGACCGATCTTGCCTGATGCTCAGTCTCGCCGGAAGCAGCAGGCACGAAAGCGGAAAGCGCCGCGGCGAGAGGCCGCGTCAATTCCGCTTCCGCCTTTGTGAATGGCCCTCGATGTTTGGGTCTTTGCAAAGGTGAAGCGAACGCATCACGGGGAATATCTATCGCCCAGCGGGCGTTTTTGTTGGTCAAGGGAAAATCCCTTCCATCCGCGTGAAAGCTGTACGTAGTATCCCGCTTCGACGGGTAAAACCGAAAGGCAGGAGCGCGAGGCAGATCAAGCTCCGAAAGAGCCGTGTTCAACGCGGCTGTGACGGTGCGGTTGCCTGCGTCGAAGGAGCGCGCATGTTCCAGGAGCGCGACCATGCTCGCTTGCGTCTTCTCGCTCAACTCCGCGACAGTGCGCACGGGCAGGAGTATATGGGTGACATCGTGTCCCGGCGCATCCTGCGCGACGGGCAGGTATTTGTCCGATTGCCCAGCGGGCATCCGCAAGTCCAGATCGTGGCTGACCAGGGCCGTCACCCTGTCGAGCAACATCCATTTCGTGTCGTCCGTGATCTGCTTGTCCTTTCCATATAGCTCCCACATCAACGTCTCGGGACGACCCGGCGCCATCTGGGCCTTCTCGATCGTCGCATGTTGCTCAAGCCATGGCTGCAGAGGACCGGTCATTGTTCACTCCACCGCACCCGCGCGTGGTGCTTCTTGCCTTTGGAAAGTTTCGCGATGCCGTCGATGAAATCGGATGCCGCAAGTTTGCGGCCCGCGTCGGTCACAGGTTGATCGTTAAGACGCACGCCGTTTCCGGCGATGAGCTTCTTTGCTTCCCCGCCGCTTTCGGCAAAGCCCAGCCGCACCAGCAGCGTCCGCACCAGCGCCGCATCGTCCTGCAATTCCCGCGCGGACAACGTCACTTCCGGCAACGCTCCCCCTGCCCCGCCTTCCTCGAAGGTTTTCCGCGCCGTCTCGGCGGCTTCCTCGGCGGCTTGCGTGCCGTGGCAAAGCTTCGTCGCCTCGTTGGCCAGCACCTTCTTGGCCTCGTTGATATTCTTATCCTTCGCCGTGATCGCGTCAATCTCGGCTACTTCTAATTCCGTGAACAGCAGCAGGAATTTCCTGACGTCCCCATCCTCCGTGTTGCGCCAGAACTGCCAGTAATCGAACGGGGAGAGCATGTCCGCGTTCAGCCACACGGCTCCCGCAGCCGTTTTCCCCATCTTCGCGCCGGAAGAGGTGGTGATGAGGGGTGTGGTGAGGCCGAATAATTGAGAGCCTATTTTATATTCGCTGGTTTCTAATTCTATGTGCGGATGTCTGTCGGTAGGATCTAATTTAAGAAAATAGTCCCTTCGTCCCAGCTCGGCTCCCATTACAATATTGCCCCATTGGTCGCTCCCACCAATCTGCAAGCGGCAACCATAACGTTTCTTCAACTCCACAAAATCATACGCCTGCAGAATCATATAATTGAATTCGAGAAAACTTAAATTCTGTTCACGTTCCAGACGCAGCTTCACGCTATCCATGCTCATCATGCGGTTGACGGAAAAATGTCGTCCGTAATCGCGCAGGAATTCGATGTAATTGAGATTCCGCAGCCAATCATCATTATTAAGCATCAGGGCGTTTCCACCCTCGCCTTCAAATTGCAAATAGCTCTTGAACACATTTTTAATGCCCGCCATGTTCGCGGCAATCCCCGCATCGTCCAGCAGCTTCCGCGCTTCATCCTTCCCGCTCGGATCGCCAATCTTCGTCGTCCCCCCGCCCATCAGCACAATCGGCCTGTGGCCGCACTTCTGGAGCCAGCGCAGCACCATGATCTGCATCAGGCTGCCCACGTGCAGGCTCGGCGCGGTGCAGTCGAAGCCGATATAGGCCGTGATCGCCCCTTCCATCGCCTTCGCAAGCCCCGCCTCGTCCGTGCACTGGTGCAGGAACCCGCGTTCGCGCATGATCGCGAGAAAATCCTTGTGAGCCGTCATGGAGCATCCTAAAGCTAGTGAGAATAAGCCGTTATAAAGGCAAATACAGGGAACACAAGATGGCAGAGTCTTTCTGGGCGCTGGGGCTGATGAGCGGCACGTCGCTGGACGGGGTGGACGCGGCGCTCATCCGCACGGACGGCAATGACGTGTTCGAGCGCGGCGACTCGCTCACCCTGCCTTATAACGACGCACAGCGCGTCCGCATCCGGGACTCGGTGTATATGCGCGGCGATCTAGCGAAGATCGAGCAGGAGGTCACGCTGCTGCACGCGGATGCCGTGAAGGCACTCCTGAAAAAAGCCGGGCGCAAGCCCAAGGACGTGCGCGTGATCGGGTTTCACGGCCAGACCATCGCGCACCGCCCGCAGGAGGGCATCACCTGGCAGATGGGCAACGGCGCGCTGCTGGCGGAGAAGACGGGCATCGACGTGGTGTGCGACTTCCGCAGGCGCGACGTCGCCGCCGGCGGACAGGGCGCGCCGCTCGTGCCGCTCTACCACGCGGCATTGGTCAAGCATATGGAGCTTCCGGTGGTGGTGCTCAATCTCGGCGGCAGCGCCAACATCACCTGGGTGGGCCGCTCCGAGAACACCGGCGACGACCTGCTGGCGCTGGATATCATGGCGTTTGACACCGGCCCCGGCAACGTGCTCATCAACGAGTGGGCGCTGCGCCACACGGGGCTCGACATGGATAAGGACGGCGCGCTGGCATTCGCGGGCAAGGCCGACGACGCCATCGTAGCGTCCTATCTTTCCGATCCGTTCTTCCGCCAGCACCCGCCCAAATCGCTGGACAGGAATTATTTCACGCTCGACCGGGTCGAAACATTATCCAAGGAAGACGGATCGGCCACGCTGACGGCCTTCACGGCCGCTTCCGTCGAAGCAGCACAGCATTATTTCCCCGCCCCGGCGCGCCACTGGTACGTGGCGGGCGGCGGGCGGCACAACCCGGCGCTGATGCAGGCGATTGCCGCGCGCCTGCCCCACGTGAAACCGGCGGATACACTTGGCTGGCAGGGCGACGCACTGGAGGCGCAGGCCTTTGCCTATCTCGCGGTGCGCTCCCTCAAAGGCCTGCCGCTCACTTTGCCCACCACCACGGGCGGCAACCGCGCCGTCACCGGCGGCGCGCATTACCGGGCGTAGAGTGCCCATTTTCCTTGTCATCCCCGCGCAGGCGGGGATCCATCTCAAAAGAAATCCTATCGCGCCAGACGGCGCTTTAGCTGGATCCCCGCCTGCGCGGGGATGACAGTCCATACAACATATAGTATGTGCTTGCCCACCTTATATACCTGTGATATGGCTGATCCATCATCGCGGGTGCATGCTTTGCACTATAAAAACAATAAGCAGGGACGCGGTGTCTCATTTTTTGTGTGTGTATGAATTGTTGTTAACCTTTCTTTAACGGATAGGGCGTATAACGATTGAGAATAGCTTCGGACAGGTAAGGTTTGTAGCTATGATTTCCGGGCATGTAGCCCTTCAGTCTTAAAACATCCAAGTAGGAGTATTTTTCATGGCTATTAGTTCAATTAACAGCAACCTTGCCGCACTGCTCGCGCAGACGAACATCGGCAACGCCACTGCTGCCACCAGCAATAACGTCGCCCAGCTCTCCAGCGGTAACCGCATCGTGCAGGCCTCTTCCGACGTGGCCGCGCTTGCTACCGGTACCACGCTGCAAAGCCAGGTGAACGTCCTCAACACCTCGCTCACCGTCGCCTCGCAGGGCTCCAGCCTTCTGCAGGTGGCCGACGGCGCGCTGACCCAGATCGGCAGCATCCTGCAACGCCAGCAAGCCATCGCCACCCAGGCGCAATCCGGTTCGCTGAGCGACACGCAGCGCGGGTTCCTCGACCAGGAATTCCAGAACCTCACACAGGAAATCAACCAGCTCGCCGGTTCCACCAACTTCAACGGTGTGAAACTGCTCAATGGCGGGCTGTCCCAGAGCTTAACCACCCCATCGGTGACACGACGGCTACCCAGGCATCCGGCAGCTATACCATTGCCACGAACGCCGCGAACAATGACACGCTTACGATCAACGGGCAGGCGGTCACGTTTGTCACCACGCCAACCGCAGGTGACGTATCCATCGCTGGCACCGCCGGTTCTGCTTCGCCGGGCGCTACGGTGACGAACCTCGTGAATTTCATCAACGGTGCGGCCAGCAATGCCAACCTCACGGCTGCGCAGAAAACCGCATGGTCCTCCATCATTGCCACGCAGGTGGGTTCCAGCGGCACCTTCACCCTCACCGCCCGCGATGGCGGCACGCTCGGTTCGGTAATCAAGCTTGGCGCGGCCAGTAGTTCCGCAGCGAACCATATCGGTAACGGCATGTCGATCAACGGCCAATATACCGACTCCACTGCCTCCATCACCGGCATTACGGTTTCCAACACCAACACGGCGCTTACCAGCGTCACCACCGGCGGTTTCTTAAGCGGCGGCACTCTTAGCTTCAACGGCACTGCGGTGACAGGTTCCACTATCGGCACCTCCACGACGCTGAACAGCCTCGTTGCCAACATCAACGCCAACACGACCACGTCTGGCGTTCATGCGGTGATAAGCGGCGTAGCCAGTAACTATACGCTGACGCTGATTGCCAATAACTCCGCCAGCACCACGGGCGTAGCAACTTCGGATTCCGCCCTGTCGCTGTCGCAGACCACAGCACTGGCACTTGCTAACTCCGCAGCTACACTTGCGGCCGGTGTGGATTCCAACGGTACGGATACAATCACCTTCAGCGGACTTACTTCTTCAACTCAGGCGTTGACCGAAGGCAACAGTACATTCGCTAACGGCACACTAAACTGGGTGGCAGATAACACCTCTCCGACCACGTTTACCAGCATCGGAAATGTGACGCTGGGCACGACCACTCTTGCCAACCTTGCCAGCCAGATATCGGCCACAGCCGGGTTTACGGGAACGGTAAGCGCTGTCGGAAGCACCTTTGTCCTGACGGTCACCAAGGCTTCACCTGGCTCACATGATGGTGGATTCAGCGAAGGCACCACCCATTATGCAGGCGCTCTGGCCAACTATAATACTGGTGGCCGCACAGCCGACGCTTCCTATACTCTTGGCGGAACCGCCACTACTGCGGTCGCCCAGACGGTAGCAGGACTGACCGGCGGCGCGGATAACGGCATCGGCATCAACAGCACTGTGGGTGTGGGTTCCGCGCTTGACAATATCCTCGTCGGCCAGAACCAGCAGCCTTCGCAGGTGACCGTTACTTACCCGAACATTGCGTCGAGTGACTTGAACAGCTCGTCCAACTTCGGCGCAGGTACACCGGCCAGCATTACCGTGGCAGGCGTCGCCTTCCAGTTCACCTCGACCGCGTCTTCTTCCGCAACGGAAATCCAGATTGGATCGACGCTGCAGGCGACGCTGGACAACGCGGTGGCCAAGATCAACGCCTATGTCGGTACGGGAGCGCAGAACTATCAGTTCAATCAGATTTCTGCCTCACGTAACGGCGACAGCCTGGTCATTCAGACCCGCAACGTCGGCTCGGCCCTCGACCTCTCGGGTTCCACCGTGGCGGTCACGGCAAGCGGATCCGGCGCATCGGTCGCAGGTACACTGGCGAACGGCTCCACCAGCGGCGTGAACACGAGCGGCATCAACAATGCGGCCTTCGTGGGCAACGTCACAGGCTTCTCGGCTTCCTACGCCGGCACGGCGAACACGGTCAACCTTTCGCTCACCGTGGGCGGCATCACCTACGCTGCCAGCAACGTGACCTCCAACCCGACTTCCAACACGACGGTCAATCTGGTGTCCACCGACCCGGCAGGGGCAGGCGGTTACCTGAGTATCCAGATGCAGGCTTTGGACGGCGGCACGGTGAACAGCCAGTCGGACGCGAACAATATCGCTTCCCGCCTGAATACGGCCATCAGCGGTCTGACCTTCTACCAGAACCGCCAGGTGTCCAGCTACGACCCGGCAGCCAGCGGCAGTTCGATTATCGCCAACGGTTCGCCCATCGGTTCGCTCAACGGTTCCTCGATTTCGCTCACCTCGAGCGACTTCACCAGCCAGACCGTCCAGAGCATCGCCGTCAACGCACCGCAGGGAAGCAGCAGCACGGGCAGCATCTCCTTCACCGTGAACGGGGAGTCGTATAACAGCGATTCCAATATCGGTGATACGCTGAACGCCAACACCACCTACAAGTTCACCAACGCGACCGACCCGAACAAGGTCATTCTGTTCAAGACCGGCAGCACGTCCATCGACTTCTCGACGACGGACAAAGCCACGGCGGTGCAGACTGCCCTGTCCAAAGCCTTCGGTTCGGGCAGCGGTTCGGCGCTTACCTTCCAGGTGGGTTCGGACTCGACCAACACCATCGGCGTATCCATCGGCAGCGCGACGACGTCCGCACTGTTCGGCGGCCAGGCCCTGGACGTGCTGAGCCAGGGGGATGCGGCAGCGGCATCCACCGTGCTGCAGGACGCGGTCAACACCGTCACCTCCCTGCGCGCCTCGGTCGGTGCGCTTGAAGAGCGGTTCAACTTCGCAACGAGCGCCATTCAGAACACGGTGCAGAACGAAGGTGCCGCCAAGAGCACACTGCTCGATACGGACGTGGCAGCGGCTTCTACGGCGTTC
>Ga0206917_1177_pt2 | contig 11491 bp, 12 predicted proteins | sample Alteio_BWOrgHeat_68_FD_152931 | JGI IMG/M metagenome (GOLD analysis project Ga0206917, IMG submission 152931) | Enriched cells from forest soil in Barre Woods Harvard Forest LTER site, Petersham, Massachusetts, United States -... | ecosystem: Environmental > Terrestrial > Soil > Temperate forest >...
TTTCTAAATGATGCGCAGTATCATAAGCGCTCAGAAACAGTCCTCTTCCTTCTTTGTCGGCGATGGGATCGCCAGAACTCAGCAGCTTTTGGGCCGTGGGACCTAGAATTTTCAGCAGGAGGGGTTGGTTGTTCCCGCGATTGGCAGCAATCAGCGCCTCCACCGCCGCTTCGGGCGTCGGAAAAAACTTTTGCCGTTCAGCTGCTGCGAAAGCCGGTAATGCAGCGACAGAAAGGCCAATTGCGCTTACAGCGGCAAGGAGCCACAGCATGCCGCTCGACTTTTTTGTGTATGTCACCATTGTTACCCTCGAAAAATTCTATGTATTAATTAACGATTATGCTCCTGCATGTGCCCGTTACCGCGCATGGAACTGTGGGCGCTATTATCATGGGGAGCAGCATTCATCGGCACGTTTGAACGGCTATGGGAGCCTCGTGCCGCCTGAGCCCGGACTTCAGCGCCGCGGGAAAAAGATTCAAATGCGGGCACGGATCGATGAGGTGGTGCGAGGGAGGGCGCAGAGCGTAGCGACGGTGCCTGCGGGGAAGGATGCAGGAGGGGCGGAGACATTCCTGGCCTTCCATTGTTAGAAAGCATTGTTCCACGTATTACCCTTGGTGCTTCGGCCCTTGGTTCTTCAGTGCTTCGGCCAATAATGGGTGGTGTGACTGCAGTTTTTGGGCCATAGCCGCGCCAGCTGCGGCGTGCTTCCTCCGAAACATGCTGAAACTGCGTACGTACGGCTTCATTGCGGTAAGGGACGCCGTGCCGGTGAGCCGGATCATGCTGCCAGACCCCTGCAATGGGGGGAGGTCGGTTATGGTTGAGATGGCGGAAACGTTCGTCGTCGATAGCGATATGGTGGTGGCGCCAATCCCAGTGATCCCAGTCCCAGAATGTAATGATGAGGGGAATCCCAATACCAAAACCGAACACTCCCACGCTGGAATACACATACCCTGGCGGCGGTGGAAAGTAATAGGGCTGATAATCGGGATAAGGCCACGTGCCATAGACAACGGAGGGATTGTAGTAAGGGAGATAAAGCGTCTGCGGATTGGCAGGATCGATAAGGATATCCTGTCCTTGTGCCGAGACGGTTTGCTGCGAAGTACTGTTGAGATTTCCTGCCGCTTTTGCCTGCTGACGCAAGCGTTGCACCGAGTCCATTACGGCGGGCTGGTTTGCCAGAAACGCATCACCTAACTGCTCCGTCCATTGGAGGTTGGAATCCATCATTTCCAATACACGGGGGGAAGTGGCGAGCGCCTTGATACTGGGATCCCAAGGCTGCTGGTCAAGCGCCGCAGTCAGAGCATTGCCGGTCAATGCAGTATTTTGCCGTTGCCACCGCTCTGCCTCCACCACTTCCAGCGGATAGGTGGCTGCCATCAATATCTGGGCAAGTAACGGGTCTGGATAAAGGGCGATGGGTGCCAGCATCTGGTCAAGCTGTTCCTGCGTATAAGCGACTCCTGGCTGCGTCGGCGCGGAAGCACCCTGCGGCGGCACATCCTGGGCGCAACTTATTGCCGGTATCGTACAAAGTAAGGTGCCAGCGATTATCCAGTAATAAGCCACGTATGTTGTCCCCTAACTGAACTGAAGAAAAGATAGAGCAGCCCGCGTGTAAAGAAGCGATGCGAAATTTTTTAGTCGTTATACTGCGTTAAACAGTAATGGTGCAGTATGTCACAGAAACCGGCCATTGTTATCGGTTTTGGGTTTTTGTTTCTTAAGTGCACTTTACACTATGATTATGGCTTAATTATGGCTTATGGCGCGCCGCCGGAGCGATAAATAATTTGATTATCGTTATTTATCAGTTGGCTGGGGGACTAGGGCTCGAACCTAGATTGACGGAGTCAGAGTCCGTTGTCCTACCATTAGACGATCCCCCAATGTCCGGACGCAAGCGCGGAGGGCATTCATTATACGACGGGCCTGAAAATGCAATAGTAAGTTTATTCCTCGTGGGGGAGCAGAACGCTGTAGGGAGTGTCTTCTTCATAGAACGGGTGACCGGCCGGGGCCGGGGCTGTTTTCCGCGCATTGGCAAGCCTCCGGTAACGCCGCAGGCTGAGGGGGAGGGTGGCGCAGTAGCCTATGCCGCAGATGGTGAACATAATCCACGGTTCAATAAGGAGAATTACCAGTCCGATGGTGCAGGCAAGCATGATGGAAAGCACCCATTCGTGATGCACTTTGATACGCTTGGCGGCGAAGGTGGGCAGGCGGCTGGCCATCATTACAGCGACGATGGGTATCCACAGGGCGCAGAGCAGCGTACCGTCCGCGATGCCCGGCGCGTAAAAGCTGCTCACCAGCGGCATCAGGCAGAGCATGCCTCCGGCTGGCGAGGGTATGCCCACGAAAAACTGCATCTCCCATGGCTCGCGCGACTCTTCGGAGAGGTTGGTATTGAAGCGCGCCAGCCGCAACGCGCAGCACACCGAAAAAAACAACACCAGCGCCCAGCCCAGGCCTTTGAGCGTATGAAGTTTCCACAGATACGTCACCAGCACGGGGGCGACGCCGAAACAGAGGAAGTCGGACAGGGAGTCCAGCTGCGCGCCGAAGGTGCTGGTGGAATTGAGGAAGCGCGCGATGCGGCCGTCCATCCCGTCGATAATGGCGGCGGCGACCACGAGCGTCACTGCCATCTCGAATTTGCCTTCCAGGGCAAAACGTATGGAAGAAAGGCCACAGCACAACCCGGCCATCGTCACCATGTTGGGAAAAAGGCGTGAAAGAGGCAGCACGATAAGACGGCGACGGCGGCGGGTGCGCCTTCTGCGTCTTTCGTGCTGCGGCATCATAGCTTGTTTCCGGTGCGGGCGGGTTCGGACGCAGCGAGATCCGCAAACACCGTCTCGCCGCCGACGGCGCGTTGCCCTTCAATCACAAGCGGCTGCGCGCCCACCGGGAGGTATAGGTCCACGCGGCTTCCGAAGCGGATAAGCCCAAAACGCTCTCCCGTGGCCAGCATGTCGCCCTCTTTGATGTGGCAGAGAATCCGGCGGGCGACGAACCCGGCGATCTGCACCACCCCCAGCGTGCCGCGGTTGCCCGCGAGCGCCATGGTGACGTATTGGCGTTCATTCTGTTCGCTGGCCTTTTCGAGTGAGGCGTTGAAAAAGGCCCCTGGGTGGTAGTGCAGCGAAGTCACCGTCCCGTGGGCGGGGACGCGGTTGACGTGCACGTCAAACACGTTGAGGAAAATGCTGATGCGCGTGCGCTCGTCTTCGCCGAGTTTCAGCGCGGCGGGGGGGACGACGCGGACGATTTTCTGCACCAGCCCGTCTCCGGGGCTCACAATGAGGCCTTCGCGGGCGGGAACGGTGCGGATGGGGTCACGGAAAAAGTAGGCGCACCAGAGGGTCGCCACAACGCCTATCCAGAAAAGCGCCTCCGAATACAGGCCGAAAACGAGCGTAACTGCCACGAAGATAGCCAGAAACTTCTTCCCCTCGGGGTGAAGGGGGGGGATGGTCTTGATGATGGTATCGATCAGCGTTTCTTCAGGGGAAGAGGTTTTCTCGGGCGAAGGCTTTTCGGAGGAAGGCATGAGGATTGTTCCTTATCTATTGTTAGGCTCACTTAACCTGCGGCGGCGGGCAAAGTCAATTGGCCGATCATCGCTTTACATTTGCTCGGCCCGTATTGTATCCCTTTCCCCATGGAACAGAACCGCTTTTACATCACCACCCCCATTTATTACGTCAATGACAGCCCGCATATCGGCCATGCCTATACGTCGGTGGCGTGCGACGTGCTCGCGCGTTTCATGCGGCTCTCCGGGCGCAAGGTCAAATTCCTGACCGGCACGGACGAGCATGGGCAGAAGGTGGAAAAGGCCGCGCAGGGAATGGGCCAGGCGCCCAAGGCACTGGTGGACGAAGTCTCGCAGCGTTTCCGCGACATGGCTGCCCTCATGGGCATCAGCCATGACGATTTCATCCGAACTACGGAGCCGCGCCACGTGAAGGGCGCGCAGGGGCTCTGGCGGAAGATGCAGGAGAACGGGCATATCTATCTCGGCTCCTATGCGGGCTGGTACGCGGTGCGCGACGAGGCGTTCTACGCGGAGTCCGAGCTGGTGGACGGCAAGGCGCCCACGGGGGCGGAGGTGGAGTGGGTGGAGGAGCCCAGCTATTTCTTCCGGCTTTCCGCATTTGGCGACAAGCTGCTGGAGTTCTATGAAAAGAATCCCGATTTTATCCTGCCCAAGAGCCGCCGTAACGAAGTGGTGAGCTTCGTCAAGGGGGGCCTGAAGGATCTCTCCATCTCGCGCACGACGTTTTCCTGGGGCATCCCCGTGCCTGGTGATGAAAAGCATATCATGTATGTGTGGCTGGACGCGCTCGCCAATTACCTCTCGGCGCTCGGCTACCCGGATGAAAATGCACCGGATTACAAGACCTTCTGGCCTGCGGATATCCATATGGTGGGCAAAGACATCCTCCGGTTTCATGCGGTCTACTGGCCTGCCTTCCTGATGGCGGCTGATCTGCCCTGTCCGCGGCGGGTGTTCGCGCATGGCTGGTGGACGATTGAGGGAGAAAAAATGTCCAAGTCGCTCGGCAACGTCGTGGCTCCGCGCGAGCTGGTGGAGACGTATGGGCTCGACCAGACGCGCTGGTTCCTGCTGCGGGAGGTGCCTTTCGGCAATGACGGCAACTTCGCGCGTGATCGCATGGTGGCGGTGATCAACTCGGAGCTGGCCAATACTATCGGCAACCTCGTGCAGCGCACGCTCAGCATGGTGCATAAGCATTGCGGCGGGCTGGTTCCTGACGCGCACGGCGTTAAAAGGGATGAGCTTGATCTGGCGTTCCTTGCCAAGGCGCAGCTGACCGACGAGACCACGCCCAAGGCGGTGGCGGAACGCTATTACGAATGCCGTTTCAACGAAATACTGGGAGATGTGCTCGCGATTGCAGGCGAAGCGAACCAGTATATCGACGTCAAAGCCCCCTGGAAGCAGAAGAAGGAAGACCCGAAGCTCATGGAAGCCACGCTCTACCATCTGCTGGAAGGGATACGCTGCATTGCCATTATGTTGCAGCCTGTTATGCCCGGTATTGCATCCCGCATGCTAACGACGCTGGGCGTGGATGAAGCGGAGGCGAAAGCGGGCATTCCGTTTTCACAATTGCGCCCTGCATTTGCCCTCAAGCCCGGCGTGGCGCTTCTGCCGCCGGAGCCGTTGTTTCCGCGTATTGGGGATCCCAAAGAATGAAAAATACCGTCATTCCTGCGAAGGCAGGAATCCCTCTTGCACTACACTCTGACGGCTCGGTGGATTCCTGCCTTCGCAGGAATGACGGTATGGGGACGGCTTAAGTCATGCTCCTCGTAGACTCCCATTGCCACCTCAACTTTCCCGATTTCAAGGATGATCTTGAAGCCGTGATTACGCGTGCGCGCGAAGCGGGGGTGGGGGTGATGCAGACGATATGCACGGAGATGGAAGAGTTTGAGGAAGTTGCCGCCATCGCGCAAGGGCATGAGGGCATTTACTGCTCCGTTGGGGTGCATCCGAATGAATCCCAACAGAAGGCGAAGGCGGAGCTGGCGGCGTTACTGGAACGGGTGGGGCACCCCAAGGTCATCGGCATCGGGGAGACGGGGCTCGATTATCACTATGCCCACAGCACACATGACGTGCAGCGGGAAAGTTTCCGCGTGCACATTGCCGCCGCGCGGGCGTCGGGGCTACCGCTTATCGTCCACACGCGCGAGGCGGAAGAAGACACTGTGGATATCCTAGCGGAAGAGATGGGCAAAGGAGCCTTTAAGGGCGTCATACACTGCTTTACCTCCAGCAAGTACCTTGCGGATAAGTCTGTGGAAATGGGGTTCTATGTATCCCTCTCCGGCATACTTTCCTTCAAGAGCGCGCAGGATATACGCGACACGGTGAAGACGATTCCGCTCAACCGGTTGCTGATAGAAACGGATGCGCCGTATCTGGCGCCCATTCCGTATCGTGGCAAGCGTAATGAGCCGTCTTATGTTAAGTATACCAATAAGATATTAGCTGATATTAAAGGAATTTCTGAGGAAGAATGCGCCGCGGCCACGACGGACAACTTCTTCCGCCTCTTCGATAAGGCGAAGCCGCCATGCTGAAGGTGACGGTACTCGGGTGCGGAGCCTCCAGCGGCGTGCCGGTCATCGGGTGCGACTGTTGGGTGTGCACTTCAGACAACCTAAAAAACAAGCGGTTGCGCGTATCTGTTCTTGTGAAATCTGAGGTGGGAAGTGTGCTGGTCGACACCTCGCCCGACCTGCGTGAGCAATGCCTTGCCAACCGCGTTCGCAAAGTGGACGCGCTGATCTATACGCATTCCCATGCGGATCACCTGCACGGGATCGACGATTTGCGCTCCTTCAATTATCTCTCCGGCAGCGCGCTGGATACGTACAGTGATGAAGAAACCCTTCGCGAAATACGAACCCGCTTCGGTTATGTCTTCCTGCCGCCCAAGCCTGCCCATCTGGGTTGGTACAGGCCGTGCCTGACGCCCCGCCCCGTGACGCCATACGTGCCCTTTACGGCGGGCGGCATGGAGGTACTGCCCTTCACGCAGAAGCATGGGCTGGGCAGCACGCTGGGCTTGCGCTTTGGCTCGTTTGCCTACTCGACGGACGCAAACGGGCTTTCCGAGGAAGCCTTCGCGGCCCTTGCGGGCATCGATACCTGGATTGTGGACTGCCTGCGCTACGAACCCGCTCCCACCCACGCGCATCTGGCGATGACCCTTGAATGGATCGCCCGCGTGAAGCCCCGCCGCGCTTACCTGACCCACCTCAATCATGGCTTCGACTATGATACGCTTGCGGCGGAACTGCCCCCCGGTGTGTTTCCGGCGTATGACGGGCTGGTGCTGGAGGTATAAAGATTACGCGTCCTCTCCGACAGGCTGATCAGGGTAGCATAGTTCGTGGCGCGCGCGCCATTCCTGCGTCACGTAATTGATGATTATAGATTTGCGTACGCCGTAAATAGGTCGTTTTTTGAACCCATGCCACGTTCTGGAGCCGGGTATAAACAGCATCCCGTAGTTAAAAACGCCGGGGACGCTGGTGTATAAGCGGTCCTTGCTTTCATACACATCGGTACCCAGCATGAAGGCATCGATCCCTTCATTGAGATAGATCTGCAGGGTCAGTAGCTTGACACTGATGTCCGTATGCGGTTCCAGCCAGAAGCCATTCCTGTCCTGGCAATATTCAATGCGCACGGAACTTCCTTCCAGGGAAACGCCGCACATGGCTTCGAAGCTTTTTACCACCGGGATACCCTGGAACGCGGAGGCAACCGAGCGGCAGACCTGAAAGCGCTTTTGCACGTTCGGGGAAAAGAAGTGCCGCTGGCTGTTGTGTGTTTCGCGCTTCCCCTGCGTGTCTCTGATGTCGGCGGGATCGATGGGAAGCCCGGTAATGCCACGGCACACGTCCATCGGCAATATCTCCCTCAGCAGCCAGTGCTGGTAAGGCTGTCCGACACAAATGGCGTTCTGTAATGCGGATAATAGGGAAGAGATTACGGAGAAAATGCCGGATTTAGCTGCGGCGGCGTTATCATTGGCGTTGCGTCCGGCTATGGTTCCGACAGGCATTTCCTGATGCGTGGGCGCAGATTGCATACCTTTGTGGGCCATATACCTTGCTCACCGCAGAGCGCGTTAATGACATCGGAAGGTTTTCTAGTAATAGTGGAATAAAAATTCCATTAGGAAATACAATTTTTCTGTATAAGGCAGGCGTTGCTCTCTCCAAACACTGACTCATGCAAAGGCCAATGACTTTTTTGCTCTCCCTCTCCCGCACGGACAATCACGCTCGTACGGGCATCGTCAGCACTGCTCATGGTGACATACGCACGCCCGCCTTTATGCCCGTGGGCACGGCGGGAACGGTGAAGGGGATGCTACCGGAATCCGTCCGCGCGACGGGGGCGGATATTCTGCTGGGCAATACCTATCACCTGATGCTGCGTCCCGGCGCGGAGGTGGTGGCAAAGCTCGGCGGGCTGCACGGTTTCATGCATTGGGACCGGCCCATCCTTACCGATTCGGGCGGGTTCCAGGTGATGTCGCTCTCCAAGCTGCGTAAAATCACGGAGGAAGGCGTTACGTTCCAGTCGCATATTGACGGCAGCACGCACATGCTTACCCCCGAACGGGCGATGGAGATTCAGCATATGCTTGGCAGCGACATCACGATGGCGCTGGACGAATGCACCCCCTTTCCGGCCACGCAAGAGCAGACGCGCGATTCCATGCGCCTTTCCATGCGCTGGGCGGCGCGGTGCAGGGATGCCTTCGTCCCGCGCGCGGGGCATGCGCTGTTTGGCATCGTGCAGGGCGGGGTATTCCCGGAATTGCGCGCGGAATCCGTCGCGGCGCTTACATCCATTGGTTTTGACGGCTATGCGGTGGGCGGGTTGGCGGTAGGAGAAGGGCAGGAGGCGATGTTCGCGGTGCTGGATGTCACCATGCCCTTGATGCCGCAGGACAAGCCGCGCTATCTGATGGGCGTGGGCAAGCCCTCGGACATCGTGGGGGCGGTGCTGCGCGGGGTGGACATGTTTGACTGCGTTATCCCTACGCGCTCGGCGCGGTTCGGGCGCGCCTATACCTCGCAGGGCGAAGTGAACATCAAGAACGCCCGCCATACGCAGGACGCCGCGCCGCTGGATGCGGCCTGCACGTGTCCCTGCTGCGCGCATTACAGCCGGGCCTACCTGCACCATTTGTTCAAGGCGGACGAGATGCTCGGCCCCATCCTCATGACCTGGCATAACCTGCATTATTACCAGACGCTGATGCAGAGCATCCGTGACGCGATAGAGGAAGGGCGCTACGGAGCCTTCGCCCGCGCATTCGTGGAGCCGCAGGAGGCGGAGTAATTATTGCCGCTTGCCAAACAGCGCGGTGCCTATCCGCACATGGGTGGCGCCCAGCCGTATGGCCGTTTCAAAATCCCCGCTCATGCCCATGCTGAGCTGGGTGAGTCCGTGCATCTTGGCCAGCATGTTCAGCAAGGCGAAGTGCTGGCCGGGCTCGGTGCCCACGGGAGGAACGCACATAAGTCCCGTAACGGGAAGCCGGGCCTTGCGGCAATGCTCCAGCAAATCCCCCAGATCGCGTGGTGCGACACCGGACTTCTGTGGCTCCTCACCCGTATTCACCTGGATAAAAAATTCCGTGCAGCGGCCAGTGGCCTTTGTGCGTTCGCTGGCAATCTCGTCCACAAGCGACTCGCGGTCGATGGTTTCGATTACATCAAACAGGGCAAGGGCTTCCTTTACCTTGTTGCTTTGAAGCGGCCCAATGAGATGCAGGATGACGTTGGGAAACCGTTTACGCAGATCCGGCCATTTCTGCGCTGCCTCCTGCACACGGTTTTCCCCGAAGCAATGCTGCCCCGCCTCCAGCAGCGGGATCAACGCTTCCGGCGGATGCGCCTTGCTGACGGCTACCAGTGTAATACGCGCCGGGGCAAGCAGAGAGCCGTATCGGGCTTTCTCTATGTGTTGCAGGAGGGTATGCCAGCGCTCGAGAAGGGGATGTTGCATAGTCCGGTTATAGCAGAAAAATAAAAATCCCCAGAAAAATTTATGAGCGTGCTGCCACGCCCTGCAAGACATTTCAGAATTTACTGCTACAAACGGGCTATGATGTCGTTACCGGATCTTCTTCAGCAGGGCGAGGCGTATGGATGGCTGTTCATACCCAGCGCTATTTTGCTGGGGGCTCTGCATGGCCTCGAGCCGGGGCATTCCAAGACGGTGATGGCGGGCTTTATCGTCGCCATACGTGGCACGGTGGGGCAGGCGGTGCTGCTGGGTCTGTGCGCTGCCCTTTCCCACACGGGCATCGTCTGGCTGGTGGCGATTGGGGGGATGCTGCTGGGGCGCCGCTTCCCCCTCCAGGCCAGCGAGCCTTATTTTGAGCTTCTCTCGGCTGCCATTATGATGGGTATTGCGTTCTGGATGGCAGGCCGCACCTGGCGCGCGCAGCGCGCTCATGCCCATGGTCACGACCACAATCACGAACATGATCACGACCACGTTCATGGGCATACCCACGACCACGATCATGATCACCATCATGGGGAAGAGTACTCCCATTCCCACGAAGACGCCCATGCCCTTCTACATGCTGCTCAGATACGCCGCCGCTTTGCGGGGCAGCATGTTACCACCGGGCAAATTGCCTTATTCGGGCTGACGGGTGGGCTGATTCCCTGCCCGGCGGCCGTTACGGTGCTTCTGCTCTGCCTGCAGCTCAAGCATATTACGCTGGGGGTTGTGCTCCTGTTGTGTTTCAGCATCGGGCTTGCCGGCACGATGGTGCTCTCGGGGGTGCTGGCGGCGCTGAGTGTCCGCATGGTGTCCCGTCGTTTCAAAGGGTTTGGAGAAGTGGCGCACAAGGCGCCCTATCTTTCCGTCGCGATTACCCTCTGTATTGGCACCTACATGGCCGTCCAGGCTATTGCTGTTATGTAAAAAAAGCAGCCCTATGGAATTTTACAGCCTACCTATGCGTTTTATGCATATCTATCCTTCATGAAGTGCGCTGGTGTATTTAACAAAAAATTAATAAAAGTAACACTATCGTTCAGCCGCTGCATGCGGTTGGACCACAGTCTCAGCTCCCCTGTCTGAGACCGTATGGGTGAAAGGCCCTTGTCGCCCCGCCGGCCAACAAGGCCGCGGGGCGAGCCTCCCTGTTAAACTTACGGGCCGGAGCAATCCGGCCCGTTTTTTATTTACCCCGCAAGCAGTGCGTCCAGCTTCCCTTCGGCATATTCGCCATGACGTTTCTGGAAAGCACCTTCGTTCCCATCCCCGCCGAGCTGACCATGATTCCCGCCGGGTATCTGGTGTACCAGGGACATATGAGCGGCTGCCTGGTAATGATTATCGCCATCCTTGGCTCCATCGGCGGCTCCATCGCCAATTACTACATCGCCTACCATTACGGACGCCGCTTCCTTTTCCGTTACGGGAAATACCTCTTCTTTACCCATGAAAAAATGGAAAAGCTGGACAGGTTCTTCGCCGTGCATGGTGAGATATCGACGTTTACGGGCAGGCTTGTGCCGGGATTGCGCCATGTCATCTCCTTCCCGGCAGGACTCGGGCACATGAACCTAAAAAAATTCACCCTCTATACCGCGGGCGGTGCTGGCATATGGATGGGCGTTCTGGTAATAGTGGGGTACGTCATCGGCGGTAATAAGGAAATGGTAAGGCATTATACGCCTTACGTCACGATTTCGGCCATGCTGGCAGTCGCCGCAATGGTCACGTTATACGTCAAGCAGCACCGCAAGAAGCAGGGAGAAAAGACGCATGGCTAGGCTGGATAAATCCGCGCACAGCCTCTTGCTGGCTGAATTGCTGGGCGGCCTCTGGATCACGCTGAAATACTTTTTCAAAAAAAACCGGTGACGATCAACTACCCATACG
>Ga0206917_1241_pt1 | contig 11457 bp, 11 predicted proteins | sample Alteio_BWOrgHeat_68_FD_152931 | JGI IMG/M metagenome (GOLD analysis project Ga0206917, IMG submission 152931) | Enriched cells from forest soil in Barre Woods Harvard Forest LTER site, Petersham, Massachusetts, United States -... | ecosystem: Environmental > Terrestrial > Soil > Temperate forest >...
CTTGTTTCGCTGGTGGTTCCGAATTACGACGACGCGATTGCGTTCTATGTCGGTGTGCTCGGGTTCAGGCTGGTCGAGGACTCGCCTGTGCCGGAACAGCAAAAGCGTTGGGTGGTTGTGGAGCCACCTGGTTCGGTAGGAGCAAAACTATTGCTCGCACGGGCGGCGAATGCGGAGCAGGCGTCCCGCATTGGCAATCAGACCGGCGGGCGCGTCTTCCTTTTCTTGCACACCGATGATTTTGATCGCGATTACAACGCGTTCAAAAGTAAGGGCGTTGAGTTCGTCCGCGAGCGCGCGGAACATTCGTACGGGACGGTCGCCGTGTTCCGTGACCCATGGGGAAACTTGTGGGACCTGGTGCAGCCTCGGTAGATTGCTGCTCCCACAATCAAAGCCACGCCGCCCGAAAACCGCCCGCTTTTCTTCGATGCTTCGTGGTACGACAATACGACCTCGCAGGCGAGTTCACGCGTCATCAAGGAGCAGGATCATGGCCGGAAAAACGTATCGCGCGGTTCAGGTTACGAAGCCCGGGCAATTGGACCTCGTTGAGCGCGAGCTTGTAGCGCCGCCAAAGGGCGCCGTGCGAATTCGCGTCGAGTCGTGTGGCATATGTCATTCAGATACGGTCACTTACCAAGCGCTGTTTCCCGGAATCACTTACCCGCGCGTACCCGGCCACGAAGTTGCCGGCGTGATCGATGCGGTTGGCGCAGACGTGCCGCAATGGAAAGTTGGCCAACGCGTGGGTGTCGGCTGGAACGGTGGTTACTGCGGTCACTGCAAGCATTGTCGCCACGGCGATTTCTTCGCCTGCGACTCGACGCAGGTGACGGGCATCAACTTCGATGGCGGCTACGCGGAGTACATGATCGCGCCGGCGAGCGCTGTGGCCGCGATGCCCGATAAGATGTCGTCGAGCGATGCCTCGCCGCTGCTGTGCGCGGGACTCACGACATTCAACGCGCTGCGGAATAGCGGCGCGCGGCCCGGCGATGTGGTCGCCGTGCTCGGGCTCGGCGGCTTGGGTCATCTTGGCGTGCAATACGCGGCGAAGATGGGCTTTCTCACGGTCGGAATCGCGCGCGGAAAAGACAAGGAGAAGTTCGCGCACGATCTGGGGGCCGATATTTATATCGATAATACGACACAAGACCCCGCCGCCGAGTTGCAGAAGCTCGGCGGCGCGAAGGCGATACTGGCGACCGCAACCAGCGGCGAAGCGATGAGCGCCGTCGAAGGCGGCCTCGCAATCAATGGCACGATGCTGCTCATCGGCGCAGTGCCGTCGATGCAAGTTTCGCCGCTCTTTCTGCTGATGGGCGACCGCTCCGTCAAAGGCTGGTACTCGGGCACTTCGATCGACTCGGAAGACACGCTCGCGTTTAGTGCGCGGACCGGCGTGAAATCGATGAACGAGGTCTACCCGCTGGAAAAAGCCAAAGAAGGATTCGAGCGGATGATGAGCGGGAAGGCGCGATTCCGCGTTGTACTGAAGATGGGCGAGTAGTGATGACTCGAACCGAGTTCCTTTCGTATTTCGCCTGGCGTGCCCAAGAAGATTTCAGCTATTTGCCGCCTGTCGATGGAGCAGTAGAAGAGGCGCTCACCGCTGCGACGGACCGTGTCGACTTCGAGGCGTACCAGGCTGAATTTGACGCCTTTTGGGCTCTCATGACGCAGGCGGCCACCGAAGGTCTGTGGGGCGGGAACTGGAAGAAGAACGAGCTCATCGCCGGCCTCGCTGCGTTGCCTCCCGAACACAGAGCTAAACACATTGTCGTGGCAATGCAAGTTTTGTCCTGGCTTCAAGAAATGGAGCAGTGGACAAACGACCGGATGCCCCGCTGTCAACTCGCGCGCAACGCCGCTGGCTGGACGGTCAATCTGGTCGGCAAGTTCAAGGGCTACCCACCAGAGGAGCTCTCGGCGCTAACGCACGCATCCGCCGGCTGCCGCAGCATGGACGGCGGTGAAATGGCGAGCCGCGCAAAGGTGCTCCATGTTCTGGCGTCGCATTCGAAAGAGATACCGCGAGATGCGGGCACGCGGGCAGCGCTCGGCAAGTTTCTGGAGAACGTGCTGCAAGAGAAATCGCTGAGCCAGGCGGATCTAAAAGCCGTCGACAAACTGACGGCGATCGCAAGCGGACAAGAAGCGGAGCCGACGAAGAGCGGCGCGAAGCAAAAATCGAAGGCGAAACCGACGGACCGAAAAGCGATTCGAGATTCTGAAGTTTTTTGGGAGCTTCCGGGCGAATCGGAACTGCGTGCCACGACGATTCCCGACCCGCCGCAACCGAAGAAGCCGACCATCGTGCGGCTCACGCACACGAATTACTACGGACCGTTCGCTGAAGCTCGGTTTTTTGTTCGCGCCCGCGATCCGGAGAATTCGCGCGAAGAATACGACGATTCGACGGGCAGTTGGACTGCGTGCGAGCTGGTCGAAGAGCTCGTCCACATCGACGGCCAGGATTTGCCGAGGTCACAGGCGAAGGAACCGTTCGCAGAGGAGGTCGTGTGGTACGGAACCTACGAGGCGACGCTGAAAATGCCAGCAGGTGCATGCTCCGTCAAGATTAAAGTCATTAGCGAGCATCCCGAGCTGCCCTATACGGTCGTACTTTCCGACTGGGATGTCGCGGTCGAATGACGCCTCACCGCTTCTCGGCCCGAATGTAGTTGATCGGGATGTACGAAGCTCGCGACGGATTGGTGAAGGTGTCGATGCGAGTGACGCTAAATCCGGTTCGCTCGAGTAACTCGCACAGCTCGCGCTCGCCAATCACGTTTCGGCCGAACTGCCGTGGCGGGCGCACTCGATAGCCGCGACGACCCTGATAGACGACGCGAAACAAGGTGCGCAAACGATGCGGAACCGGCAGCGCAAGCACATCGAGGTTCGCGATAAGAAGCCGTCCGCCCGGTTTCAGGATGCGGTGCATTTCGGCGAGCGTGCGATCGTGATCGGCGAATTGCAGCACGAGGCTCAGGAATGCGGTGTCGAATGATTCGTTCCCGAGCGTCGCGTTCTGACAATCCTCGATTTGAAATTTGATGTTTGCGGCACGGACGCGCGCCTCGGCCAAAGCGAGCATGCCGGGCGAGAAGTCGGTGGCCATAACGCTCGTCGCGTTGCGGGCCAGCGATTCGGTAAAGAACCCGCTGCCGCAGCCAAATTCGACAACATCGCCCAGCGCCGTTTCTTGGTCGACAAGTTCGCGGACTTTAGCGCGCGTGCCGGCACCGACTTGCAGTTCGACGACACGATCGTAGTCGGGCGCGGCGTTCGTCCAAAAGTTGACGAGTTCCTGAGACACCGATCGAGCGCCCGTTACCGTAGCGAGATCTTGACGGTGCGACTAGCCGTGTCGAAATCGAGCTTTTCTTCGCGGGCAAGCCAGCCGATGGCGGCAACGACAACATCCGCGGGCGCTTTGACTTCTTTTTTGATGGCCGCGAGCGTAAGCGGCCCTTTGCGGCTGAGCGCGCCCCACACGTCGCCGGCCGCGTGCCCAATTTCGATGCCGGTGAGCGCACCAAATTCGCGCGGCGCGGCAGGAGCCGACTTCGGAGCCGGCGGCGTCTCGCCCACCGGCGTGGCGGCATCCGTTTCAAGCACACGTTCGCCGGCCGTATCAATTGTTTTCGCGGGCTTCCGCGCGGCGGCACGTGGCTTTGCGACCTTCGTCGACTTCATTGGTTTTTTCTTTGCCATAGCTCTGCTATTGAAGCGGGATCACGTGCCGAGGGAAAGGGGTGCACGCGAAAACGGCTTAGCGTTGCGTGAATTCGCTCTCGGGAATTCCCGTTTGAAGCCGGGAAAACCGAACGGCTATACTGCGACGTTGAGTCGCTAATCGGTGGCAGCCTCCGCCTCTCGTGCTAGCTTGGCGGATGAACGGCTCTCAACGGAGAAACACATGGACGGGCTTCGGAGTCGTCAGCGGATTAGTTTCCTAATAATTGCATTCGGCGCGGTTGCACCCGCAATTGCGGCCATTTCGCCGACACCCCCTATTGCTGGCACCGCACCGCCTGAGTTTGCGGCCGTCGATCAAGCGGCGCAGCAATTCAAAAGCACGATCGGTTGCGACGCCTTGACGGTGGCGGTGTCACGAGAAGGAAAGCTCTTGTACTCTCGCGGATTCGGTTGGCGCGATGCACAGCATAAAGTGCCCGCGCAATCGTCAACGCTTATGCGGATCGCCAGCGTAACGAAACCGATCACCGAGTCGGCGGTGCGAAAGTTGGTCCGCGATCACAAACTGAGTTACGACACCAAGGCCTTTGAGTTTCTGAAGATGTCGCCGCCAGCCGGCGCGAAAGAAGACCCGCGGCTAAACGAGATCACAGTGCAACTACTGCTCGATCACAAAGGTGGCTGGGACCGCAACAAAGCGTTCGACCCCATGTTCAGCACGCAAAAGATCGAGAAAGCACTCGGCCTGAAACATCCCGCGCGGCCTGCCGATGTAGTGCGCTACATGCTCGGCCAGCCGTTGCAGTTCGATCCGGGCTCGCGATTGGAGTATTCCAACTTCGGTTACTGCGTGCTTGGTCGCGTGATTGAAAAGGCGTCCGGCAAGCCGTATTTCAATTACATTCGCGATGAGATTTTGAAGCCGATCGGAATTACGGATATCAAGCTCGCGCGCGACAACCCGACGAATCGCGATCCCGAAGAGACGTATTACCCGGCTCAGGTTCTCGTGGAAGTAATGGACTCGCACGGCGGGTTGATTGCGACGGCCCCGGCGCTGTGCACGTTCCTGGATCACTACTGGATCAACGGCGAGCCGCGGCAAGCCAACCAGCGCGGTACCTGGACGTTCTTCGGCAGCCTGCCGGGCACGACTTCAATGGTCCACCAGCGGCCAGACGGCTACAACATCGCCGTGCTCTGCAACAACCGGCGCGAGAAGTCGTTCGATCAGGATAACGACACGCTCCTCAAGCTGATGGACAAAGCGCTGGATAAACTGCCGAAAGGCAAGTGACCACCAGCATGCATCGCATAGATTGGGATCGCCACGCGCCTTTTACCGCCGGCTTCGACGTCGCAACACAATAGCTGCGATCGAACTTAAACATAAGCCGATCGTTGTAGGTTCTGGCACCGGAATCGTGAACGAAAGGCATGCATTGGCGAATGTTCCGGCGGCAGCCAGAGTCAGCGGCGCGCCAATTTCGGTGTACCCAAACTTCAGGCCGACGTTGCCAGCCGCGAGCTTGTCCATTTGACCGGCGGTCAGCGGGCCGATGAGCACCGGGCCTACGGCCGCGCCACCGTCGATAAACATTCCTGCGCCCGAGTCGCCGGAGAGCCCGACGCCTGCGACTCCTACGCCCGGGATATTTTGCAGCGACCACTGAGACGCAATGTAATTGTAAAAACCCTGGGTTTGCACGAACCGCGTCCAGTTGTTGTCGAGATATCTTTCGACGCCGTATTGCTCGTCGGCCGGCACGCCCGCGTGATAGACATAGTCGTAAGCAGGGATCGCCGGATCGGGCCGACCTGAAAGTCCATAACCCCCTTCGATACTAAACGGGACTGGCGCGATATTTTGTGGATAAGGCAGTGGCACCTGCGGCTGCGCCGCGATCTGCTCGGGCGTGAGCGCATTGAGTACCGCTTTTTGGGCCGCCGTCAGGGCAGGGTTGTTCAGATCGACGCGAATTGCAGCAAACGCCGCATCAATTCGAAGGTTCCCAACACCGCTCAAGCCGTCGCCCATCACAACTTTCTTCGCGACAACTCCGTTCGCCGCGCTCAGCGTGAACCCTGTCGGATCGCCGACGCTGCGAAAACCAACGCTCGAAAGATATCCATTGAGAACTGCCTGGGGTTGAACCGCGGGATCGAGGAAGCCGCCATACTGGGGCGAGTCTTGGCCGCTCGAGCTGCTGCCAGGATAACTGTCGTTATCCGGATCATTCACAATGCCACCTGGCAATAGCGGCCGCAGCACGTGGTCGGCCGTCAAGAAGCAGAGATCAAGGTAACGCGCCGGATTGCCGGCCGGGTTCAACGGATCGGCCTCATACATCTTGCCAAATAGCGTGGCCGTGCCACGCGAGCCCTGAGAATTCGTGATTCGAACCGCCTCGTCGTAATCTCCAGAAGCCACCGTAGTGCCGACCGGCACGATGGCATACGCGTGTTGAACGTGAGCGACGACGAATGCCATCGCAGCGAGAACAGCGAAGGCCGGCGCACAGCGGCGGCCAAGAGCGAGCGAACTTCCTATCATTAGCGTTCTCCGGAACAGTGCGCGCCTGAAGAAAGGTGCGCAATTACTACGCCTGAACGGACCGATGCCTGCCACTGTTCCGGCGACGAGCGTCACCCGCCGGTGTCGCACCCGCGAATTCATAGCCCGTCGACCGCCGCAACATATCGATTGCCGATCCGTGTGTCAAACATTTGACAGCAAGATCGGCCCACAACGACTTGCAACGAGTCCCGAGTAGCTCAGGCTCTCGCACCTAGGCGGCACAGCCTGGAGAAGCGTGATTTGTCATGACGCAAGCGTTTCGGGTCGCCGGAAAGAAAGCAGGATGGGTTCGCCGCGCAGCGGGAACCCATCAGCCTTCGGCGCAGATCCAATGGGTTTTTGCTTCGCAAAAAACCCACGCTACGAACGGACACTTCTCGGGAAGGGCCCAGGCAACAACTGGTCGCAACCAGAAAAATGAAACCAATCGACCAATGTCATCGATGGGTCGAATCGAGCGTCACCGCTTGAAGTCCAAGACAGTCGCGACGGACCAATGACCAACGATTAGAACTGGTAGATCGCGTCCAACCCGAACAGGAATTGGTCCTTATCCTGGCTGTCGTTGAACGGTTGAGCCCCAGCAACCGGCACTCCCGGAGAGCTGAAACCACCTTGGCCGTGATACCAATCGTAGCGCAGTTCCGGTCGCAGCGTGAAATTCCCGTTGGGCTTATAGTTCAGGCCGAACGACGTTTCGTAAAAGTCGCCGGGGAAGCGGAACCGCGCGTCGCCGTTGCCTGGTCGCAAACCCGTGACGACGTAGCCCGAAGGGTCGTCGAACCATTCAAATCGCCAACCGGCAGTCCAGCAGCAATTGAGTTTGTAGAACAGGTACTGATTGATGCCGTACCATTCGCACGTCTTATCGCCGAGGGCATTGAAGCCTTGTGTATCTTGTTGTACGCCCAAGTCATGCTGTAGCACGTAGCTCAGCCGGCTGCTCAAGGTGTTCGACCAAACGACGCTGTACATCGTTCGGTTCGATTCGGGCGCCACGCCAGGAACGTTGATGTCGCTCTCGTTGCCCGTGACTACCGAAACTGCCAGGGTGGTGCAATCCTTCTCGGTGTATGTCAGGCCGCCCAGGAACTGGGCGCCTTCTTGCATGGAAAAATCATTCCATCCGCTCACGACACCGCCGCTCCACGACCAACATTCGTTGATGTTCGAGCTGGCAAGCATACCGGTGTGCGTGAACGGCTCGCCGTATTGCATCGTGTACGAATGTGTGTAGAAGAAGTTGCCGATCGCCGGCACCACTTCATAACCAATGATCGTGTAGAAGTGACCCCACTTCACCCTCAGGTCGTTGTAGTCGGTTTCGAAGTACAACTGCGGCATGGCGAAGCCGTAGTTTTGATCCGGGTCGCCGTTCCAGCGCGGCGTGTTACCGTGTTTGGTGCCGTCCAAACCGGCCGCGGTCGTGAAGAAATAATCGCTGCCGTAGAAGAAGTCCACGTCGTAGCCGAGGAACCAGCCGCAGTTCTTGCTCATGTCGGCTGGCGTCCGCTGCAGCACGCCGTAGAACTGGTTCAACTGGCCTCGATCATCATCGGGAAACGTCGTCGGGCCATTGAAATGGGTGGAAGGGCCGTCAGCATTCCCCATGATGCCGCCTTCGACCCAGCCCGTCAAAGTTGTGTCGCACTGCTTCAAGCAGCAACAACCGTCGAACAAGCGATCCGTGGTAACGCTCGGGCAACACCAACCGTCACCGCAACCAACTGCACTTCCACAACCGCAGCCGCACTGACAGTCCGAGCTGCAGCCGCAATTGCCGCAATCGCCCGAGCCGCTTGAGGCGGCGGGTGATGGCGACGCGTTATCGGCCGTTTCGGCAACGGCCGCGGCCGCGAAGATCCCGCCGGCCATGACGGTTGCAAAAACCAACGTATAGCGCTTCATGCTCCAATTCCTCCAGTCCATTGAAGGTCGCGGGCGGCGCCGGCATGAATCTGTTATGCCCAACTACGTGTAGGCAGCCGATTCGGCGAGTGGCAGGCGGGGACAATTTGTCGTCGCTATGAGGCAACGATTAGCCTATCGGCGTTCCCCCATTCCTACGCTCAACACGAACCGCTCAGTCGTTAGAGTTAAAAACGACCAGTCCGGCGCGCATGTGAAACGCTAACGGTCGTACCGGTTCCACCATGGAAAAAGACGCCCGGCCGCGAATGCGGACGCCGTTGATCAATATCATCGCTGGTTCGAATGGAGCGACGAGGACCACGTCTAAATCGGCAAATGCCCCGACCTAATCACGGGCATCCACGGCGACGACCCGGTCAAGGTTTACGAGGAGCTTGGCGAGGTCGTGCAAGAAGTCATCGATCACTTCCAACAGACAGGCCGCCAGCTCCCGTCGCCGCGAACGCGACCGATGATGGAAGTCTCGTAGCGGAAGCGTGAAGTGTGCAAAACGCTTCTCTTTTCGTTATAATTCCAAGATGACCACGAAACTTACCGACGAACAGCGCAAGGCGATCGAAGCCTGTGCTGGCGAACCCGTTGTGGTTGCCGATGATGCGACGAGCAAGGTTTACTATTTGCTAAACGAAGAGGCCTTCGCTCATTTGCGTGGCCTGCAACAAGCGCACGACGACGAATGCCGCTCTAAACTTCGCTCGCTCATCGAAGACGGCATTCATAGCGGAGAAATACCGGCCGAAAAAGCGTTTTCCGATCTTCGATCAGAGGCCCAACGCCTGGCTGGCAGCGGTGCATGAAAAATCTGGTCGTATCAGAAAAAGCGTACGACGATCTGCTGCAGATTCTACGGTACATAGCGTGCGACCGGCCGACGGCCGGCGTCGCGTTTGTCGATCGACTCCGCGAGCAGTGTAATTTCCTCGCTCGCTTTCCTGAATCGGGCATCAACCTGGACGATATATCGCCCGACCTTCGCGTTTTCAGCTATCGTGGATACGGTATTTACTTCCGCAGTTTGCCAGATCGACTCCGCATTGAACGCGTTCTGCCTCCCGGACTCGATGTATCGAAACAAAAGTTCGATTGACCACGCCGGAAAACAGAAACCTAACCCGCGTCTGTTCGCTGACTAAGACCGCTAGTTATTGCATCGCCTGGTTCGCTACGGGCTTACCGCAGCAACGCCCACTGATATCTTCCTCACCCTCTCAATCTCGGCTTGCGTACGCGCAACAGAGGGATGATCCGAACCAAACAACCCAGCTCGCAGTTCCGACGACTTCTTCAATAGTTCAATCGCTTCGTCATACCGCGACCGCGCAATTTTCACCTTGGACATCAGCTCGATCGCTTGGATATACGAAGTGCTTGAAACACCTCGATAATACTTCATTAGGTCTATCAAATTCTGACACTTCGCTTCGGCGTCGGCCAGGTTTCTGTCGCCTGACAGATGGTACTTCACGATGCTCGATTCCATCAAAAAAATTCGATATGAGACGACGTGGCCATCCTCATCAGTGAATTCAGCCGTTTGAGCAGCACCTAATTCTGCGAGCTTATCAAATGCGCCAAGATCAGCATATAAGGCTCGCAGTTCGAATCTCATCACGCGCAACCTATCTTTCGAAATCTCCTCGGGATAGTTATTAGCCTCTTGCAAAAACCGAAGATCGACCTGCTCCGCTTTGTCGTACAAGCCAAGTTCGCGCAGTAAATGCCCACGCATCGGATAGAGGGCAATTGACTCGTATGGCGGCGCTTTTGTCCCCGCGCTCTGCACGATCAATTCCATGTCGTCGATGCGGTGCAAGGCAACGTCATAACGTTCGAAAGCCTCGTCCACACCCGCAAGGTCCAATTGAATAACAAAACCTAGTGCAGGAAAATCGTCTCGTACCGAATCAGCAATGATCTGCAACTGTGCGTAGAGTTGCTGCGCTGAGTGCAATTCGCTCTTATCTAGCATGCGGTTCGACACATCCAACATGGCGCGAACATCGCCAAGAGTGACTGGTCGCCCCTTCCGCGCTTGCCATATCGTCGCTTTGTTCTGATCGCCTGCCTTCTTAGCAAACTCGATTAAATCATCGATCGCGACTGCAGCGGCTTTTTGTGCCTTAGCAGAAAGCTTCAGCACCAGAGCGTTCGTCTCCATGTTGTCAGTGGGGCTGGCGGCATTCGTCGCGACCCGCTGATTTGATTCCGATGGCGTCTCTGCTCGTCCATGCGAACAGGAAAAGCCGAGCAGGAAAACGACGATCCATAGCAAGTTGCACATAGACAAACTCCTGCAACAGACTTTCACAAACTAGCCAAACTGGGCGGGCAGACTATAACAATTCCGCGGCTGTAAATCGACACGGTTTGCCTGTGTTATTGCATCTCTGACTCGGTCAAATTTCCGCTGGCCCCGGGTGCCACTGCTGGCTCTCCAGCAGTGTGCCTTTAATCGAGGCTTGCACTCAATCTGATTTAATCGCTGTCCAACGCATATCTCACGTTCCTCGAACCTAGGTGGCGCAGCCACTAGAGGCAATAAACGCCGGCGGTGATATGTTTTCCCCTCATTTCTACCCACGATTATTGGCCGCCTAGCGTCCCCAACTTTTTTGTTGAATTTAGGCCAGCACCTGTGCTACACCAGATCGTGCCGCATCTATACACATGACCACTACTCCGCAATCCGAAATCGGAACCTCTCCCATGCACCAACCTGTCCCCACGAATCCTTCACGTCCTGGCCGCCCCCGCGTCCTCGACGACGTCAAACTCCGTGAAGTTTCCGCGCTAATCTCAGCCGGTTGCGGCCTCGAAGGCGCCGCCCGCTATGTCGGCTGCGCCGCCAGCACCATCCGCCGCGAAGCGCGCCGCAATCCCGACTTCAACGAACAACTTCGCCGCGCGCATCTCTCCGCCGAACTCGGCCCGCTCAACGCCATGCGTCTCGCCGCGCAAAAACATTGGCGCGCCGCCGCGTGGTTGCTCGAACGCATGAACGCCCAACGCTTCGCCAGGCAAAATGTCCGCCACGTCAAACCCGAGCACCTGCAGCAGTTCACCGAAACCATCGGCACTTTATTGCGGGAAGAAATCACCGACCGCAACACACGCCGCCGCATCCTCCGTCGCCTCGACAAACTCACCAAACAAGCCGACGCCGACCTTCTTGCAGCGGAACTCGACTCGTGTCCAAAACGTAGGTCGCGCTCGCCGAGCGAGATCTGAACCAGCCCGAC
>Ga0206917_1242_pt1 | contig 11452 bp, 7 predicted proteins | sample Alteio_BWOrgHeat_68_FD_152931 | JGI IMG/M metagenome (GOLD analysis project Ga0206917, IMG submission 152931) | Enriched cells from forest soil in Barre Woods Harvard Forest LTER site, Petersham, Massachusetts, United States -... | ecosystem: Environmental > Terrestrial > Soil > Temperate forest > O...
CTCGCGACATCACGCCGATCCGATCGCAGATCCGCAGCAATTCATCGAAATAAGAACTCACGAAGAGCACCGTCCTCCCCTCCGCGGCCAGCTCCCCCACGATCTGATAGATGACCGCCTTCGTCCCCACATCAATTCCGCGCGTCGGCTCATCGAGCAGCAGAATCGTGGAATACTGATGCAAGATGCGCGCTAGCGCAACTTTCTGTTGATTGCCGCCCGACAACGATTCCACGGCAACGTCGACCGACTCCGCTTTAATCTGAACTTGATCCATCCACTCGGCCACCGCCTGCCGGCGTTTTCTCAGATTCAACCATCCCCACCGGCTGTAGTGTTTCATCGCCCCGTAAGTGACGTTGTCCGCGATCGACCGATTCTGCGCGAGGCCTTCCCCTTTGCGATCCTCAGACAACAGCGAAACGCCGGCTCGCATCATCCTTCGCGGCGTGCACTTGCGAGCGACCCTTCGAAAATGAACTTCTCCACGACGCAGCGCATCGAGCCCGAAAATAACTCGCAACAGTTCTGTCCGCCCCGCCCCGACCAAACCAGTGAGACCAAAGATCTCCCCTTCACGCAACTCCAGCGACACCTCGCGCGGTTTCGTCCGCCCTGTAAGCTCGCTGATACTCATTATCGTATTACCCGGTGTGTGCGGCACTTGCGGATACAACTTGTCCAGTGCCCGGCCCGCCATCCGGGCGATCAGTTCCTGCTCGCTCGTCTCCGCGAGAACGCCATTGGCCACCGACGCACCGTCTCGCAACACCGTGTACCGATCGCATACGCGCCGAACTTCCTCCAAGAAATGGCTGATATAAATGACACCCAAGCCCTGCTGTGTCAGCCGGGCGATCGTCTCGAACAACCTCTCCACATCTGCGTGCGCCAACGAGCTGGTCGGCTCGTCGAAAATAATAAGCCTCGCCTGATTCACGAGCGCGCGAGCAATCTCGACGATCTGCATCTGCCCAACGGATAAATCCCGCGCGCGTTTATCGAGCGGCAATTCGCTGTGACCAAGCCGCTCGAGCACACCCTGCACGATCCGATGCTGCCCGCGATGATCGACCACCCCCCAGCGCACGCGTTCCTGCCCCAGCATCACGTTCTCACAAACGCTCAAGTCGTTCGCGAGCGTAAGCTCTTGATAGATCATCGCCACGCCGGCCCGCCGCGACGCCTGAGGCCCACTCGGCCGAAAGCTCGCGCCGTCGAGCGTCATCCGGCCCTCATCCGGCGACACCGCACCGCTGAGCACCTTCATCAGCGTGCTTTTACCCGCCCCATTTTCGCCAATGAGCGCGAGCGACTCCCCCGCTCGAAGCTCCAAACATACGTCCGTAAGCGCCCGCGTCGCCCCGAACCGCTTCGAGACATTCTCCATCCGCAACAGCAACGCCGACGATGAAGATTCGATCATCAGAGTATTCATAGCTGGAGTCGCAAGAATCCGGCCCCTAACCGCTTTGCAGACCCGAACTCTTGCGAGTTCAGCTCCATCGCAACGAACCTTGCGTGCTACTTCTTCGCCGCCGGCTGCAGCACTTCCGCCAACCGCCGCGCCGCCAGCGCACCCCCGCGATAATTATCCGTCGCCACGTAGCTCACGATCACACCCTCATCCGACAGCGCGCTATCGAAAATCACCGTCGGAATCTTCTGCTGCTTCGCATCCTTCACCGATTGCACCAGCGCCTGCGAATCGAGCGGCGCAAGTACGATCCCGTCGACCTTCTTCGTGATGAAGTCCTGCACTACGTTGATCTGCCCTTCGGTATCGTTCTCCAGCAGCGGCCCCTTCCAGAGAATCTCCACATTGCCCGCCTCCTCGGCCGCCTTCGTTGCCCCCGCATGCACGCTCTTCCAATATTCGTGCGTAGTCCCCTTGGGAATTACCGCGAGCCGATACTTCGGATTCGCCGGCGCGGCTTCGTCATTCTCGAATTGCGCGGGATCGAGCAGCTCCTTCATCCGCGCTTCTTTCAAATTCTCCGGCGTGGCCACAAACTCCCCAGTCACAATCCGTTTTTCCACCGGCTTGCCCTCCAAATGGGCAATCATCGTTTTCACACCCTCATACCCCATAGTCACCGGATCCTGCAGCACGATTCCGTGGACGGTCCCTTTCGTCAGCCCGTCAATGAGATCAGGGCTCGGATCGAACACGACACACTTCACCTTGCCAGCCAATCCGGTGTTCCCAAGTGCTCGCTGCAACCCATTCGCATTCGGCTCGCACACCGCGAAAACGCCGCCCACGCTGTCCTGGTACTTATTGAGAACATCGGTCGCCTTATCCAGCGCCGACTCGGGCGTAGTCCCGGCATACTGGTCCGACGAAAGCACCTTCACCTTCGGAAATTCTTTCGCGAGCGTATCCAAAAACCCCTTCTCGCGCTGCTCTGTGCTCTCGCTGCCGGGGTTATACCGCAGCAGCACCACGCCGAGTTCCCCGCCGCCACCCGCGCGTTGGCACCCAGGGCAAAATACCGACGTCGCCGCCGCAACAACTAAACAGAGAAAAAGTGAACGTCGCCATGCCATCCGCCGGTCCTCCTGGCACGTGAAACTTCAAATCGCGTGACCGCCTCAGAATACAAGCGGCCGCGAACTTGAGCAACAATTCGCAAACGAACTGCATCGTTCAGCGACGTTCTTACAGCGACTTCCACTTATTCAAGACGGAGGGATCGCGAAGCATACTCTTGGCAAACTCATCGACCTTCGCTGCCTTCGCGTCTTGATGGTTCTTCTTGCAGTCCTTGGACCAATTCTGCAGCGTCGTGCGAAGGTTCTGCAGTGTGGATGGATCTTTCGGATCAAAGCAAGCAGCTTTCAGATACCAGGTGATCGCCGCTTCGTAATTTTTATCGCGACGATAGACGCCTCCTTCATCCTGGTACAACGTCGAGAGCAAACCCAATTGGCCCGTTTCGCGGTATGGAAATGTCGCGTAGGCCCCAGTTGGCTTTTCGCCCTTTTCTTGCGCGAGAAGTCGGTCATTGCGGTCGCCGATCGAGTAAACATGCCCGTTCGTTGGTTCGATATCGAAATCGAGCGCTCGTAAGAATACGTGACCGGATTTCGTGACCGCCCGAACCTCAAGGTCGCATTTCGACGCCATGATGCTGTACAAAATCGCGGACGAAACGCAATTGAAATGTCCCGTATCGAGCAGGGCCGGCAACTTATAGCTCCCCGCTTCGTAACCAGCTTTCAGGGGATTCTCGATTAGGTATTTTCCCAACGCTTTGGCCTTCGCCAGCTGGGTGTGTGCATCGGCCGTCGCTTCTTTACTTTCCTTCGCAATTTCCGCAATCTTTGCTAAGTAAGGCTTTTGTTCGTCTTCATCCGTCACGCCAGAAATAACCAACGCGGCCCTCGCCATCGACCAGTGCTCCATCTTCCCGCGACGCGCATGTTGCAGCAGGTCGAGCTCCGTGGCCGTCATCGCGGTCTCCGATGTCGCCAAAATCGAAGACTGCAGCGCCGTCAGCGGATCGATCTTAAATGCCGTTTTGCCAGCCGCCTCGTCCACTTTTCCTGTCGCCGAGTGCGCGGTGTTGCTGATGAATATCGCAATGAACAGGCTGTAAGAAATGATTTGAGGACGCATGATGAACTCCTGGCGTCGGCATACGACAATCCCGCGTAAGATCCTCCCCCCACTATATCTAAAGACGAGCAACTCAATGACTGTTACAGCCTCTGACTCGACAACGACCAAATTCCCTGCTCGTGCCCCGTCACCCGACCGCAGCACGATGAAAAACCAATCTCATTCTGCGAATTAAGGCCCTTTCGGCCCTCCGGCCTCATTCGTTACAATCGGGCCATCTGAATTGTGGCGGGGTTTGCTTGTTGGTTGCCGGTTTTAGGACGGACCGTCTGTGGCCCAGTTTTTGATCGATCATCCCTTTTGGCCCTTTACTCTTTTCGGGCCTTGGTTGCCTTACACGCTGGCTGCGCTCGTCCAGATCTTTTTCATCGTGAATCTGGTCGCCGTCGGCGCGCTCCTCTTCATCTGGATGGAACGCAAAGTTTCCGGCCGCATCCAGGACCGCCTCGGCCCAACGCGCGTGGGCGGCAAATTCGGCTGGCTCCAAACCCTTGCGGATGGCCTTAAACTCCTCACCAAAGAGGACTTAATGCCCGAGGGGGCCGACGAATTCCTCTTCAAAATCGCACCTTATGTTAGCTTTTGCGCCTCCCTCGCCGCATTTATGGCGATCCCCTTCGCCGGCGGCGATTACCCGTTCGTCGCCCTCCACTTAAATGCCGCCGTCTTCTTCATCCTGGCCGTGCTCGGCCTCGAAGTCTTCGGCGTCATCCTGGCTGGCTACTCGTCCGCGTCAAAATGGTCCCTCTTCGGTGCGATGCGCGAAGCCGCCCAAGTCGTTAGCTATGAAGTTCCGCTCGGCATGTGCGCCGTTGTCCCCGTCCTCCTCGCCGGCTCAATGGACCTCGTCGTCATTGGCGACCGCCAGGCCGGCGGTTTCTGGAACTGGTACGTCTTCCATGACCCCGGCACTTTTGTAACGTTCTGGGTCTATTTCACCTGCGCAACCGCCAGCGTGAACCGCGCTCCATTCGACCTCGCCGAAGCCGAAAGCGAGCTCGTCGCCGGTTTCCACACCGAGTACTCCGGCCTCCGCTGGAGCTTTTTCTTCATGGCCGAATACGGCTCGATGCTCGCCGTCAGCCTGCTCGCCTCGATCCTGTTCCTCGGCGGCTGGAATGGCCCCATCCCAATCGCTCACATGCTCGGCCTCACCTTCCAACACGGCCTGGCATGGGGCATCGCCGGCAACTTCCTCGGCATGATCAACCTCATCAACAAGGGCGTCGTCGGCGTCACCGTGATGATGTGGGTCCGCTGGACGTTGCCTCGACTCCGCATCGACCAAGTCATCACGACTTGCTTGAAATACTGCGTGCCCATCGCGGCTGCGTCATTCCTGTTTGTTACCTGGTGGCAATACGCTTTCCCCAACGGTCTGATTCTGTCGCAATCACCCGAAGGCTACAGCGTCTACGAGCACTGGCATCAGCACGCTGAAAACGCGCCTACGACGCCGGCCGCGAACACCAGCGCTCAAAACGTGAAAATGCTCTCCGCCCCTGTCTCCGCGGAGGCAGTGAACTAAGCCGCCATGGAAGCACCCATTTACTGGCCGTCGGTTTTCTTCTTCCTGTTCGCCGGCCTCGCGTGCGCATTCGCCTTAGCGGTCGTCATCTCCCCGAACATCGTGCGCATGGCGTTCTATTTGGTGCTCTCCCTCGCCTCGACCGCCGGCCTGTTCTTCCTGGCCGGAGCTGATTTTGTCGGCGCAATGCAAATCATGATCTACGTCGGCGGCACGCTCGTGCTGCTCGTATTCGGCGTTATGCTCACATCCCAGGACCGCTTCATTTCGATGAAGACCAGCACGTTCGACCTCGGCGTAACCGGCGTCGTCGGCGGTTGCTTCTTCCTGCTCCTTTGGTACTCGGCACTAAGCGTGCCCGGTTGGCGCGGACTCTCCATCGAACAAGCCACCGCTGCCGAATCGCAACTTCAACCCACCGCCACGCAACTAGGCATGGGCCTGTTAGGCGTGCGCGTCGACGCACCCGATCACTCCGGCTACTTACTGGTGTTCGAAATCATTTCCGTCCATTTATTAGTGGTGTTGATCGGCGCTGCCTACCTGGCCCGCGCCCGCCGCAGAAAGACACTCGCCGTCGAATGACACCCTACCTGCTAGCCAGCTCGTTGACCGAACCGGTTGGCGTCCGCCATTTCCTGGTCGTCGGCGCGTTCTTGTTCATCTGCGGCGTCGTCTGCATGGCCACCAAGCGCAATGCGCTCGGCATCCTGATGGGCATCGAGCTCGTACTCAACGGCGCAAACCTGAACTTCATCGCCTTCGGCAGTCCGTACTTACGCCAAGCCTCCGAATCGATCGGCCTCGATGGCCAGCTAATGTCCCTGTTCGTGATCGTACTCGCCGCCGCCGAAGCGGCCGTCGCCCTCGCCATCGCGCTCAACTTCTATAACAGTTTCAACACGATCGACGTCGACCGCGCCGACCAGCTCCAAGGATAGAACCAGCCTCGCCACTCGCCGCGAGTGTGCGATAGCCAATATGGACAGAATTCCGCTACTACTGCTGGTCGCCTGGCTCTTGCCGCTGGTGTCGTTCGCAATCATCGCGATCGGCTACTCGGTCCCGCAATTCTTCGGCATCCGCGTCCGCTACAGCACTCAAAAGTACGGGGCGTATATCTCCGTAGCCGCCATCGTCGCTGCCTGCGTCCTCAGCATGACCGCGATGTTCTGGTGCTGGCTCCCCAACAACCCCCTCAAATCCTCCGAAGAACACGAAGGCCACGCCGAACACACCGCGATGGCGAGCCCCGCTTCAGTCGGTGAGCACACGCCATTCAAACTCGTCGCCCAAGAAAAATCTGAACCATCTGATTCAGCCGCGACCGCAACCGAGCCCACCGAGACCGAACGCACCGCCGCCGGCTCCAACGCCCCGCCCACCAGCCTCACCGGCGATTGGTACGTCCTTGGCCAGTTCGGAAATCTCCGCCTCACGATCGGCTACTACATCGATACCCTCACCGTCACCATGTTCTGCATGGTCTCGTTCATTGCCTCCTGCGTGCACATCTACGCCACGGGCTACATGCACGATGAGCTCGAAGACTACGTCGACCACGAAGTCCACCTGCCGAACCACGAACATCTCCACCGCCGCGGCCGCTTCCATCGCTTCTTCCAATTCCTCTCGCTGTTCTCGTTCTCGATGCTTGGCATTTGCATCTCCGGTAACTTGGCGATGACGTTCGTCTTCTGGGAGCTGGTCGGCATCAGTTCCTACTTCCTCATCGGCTTCTACATCGAACGCCACAGCGCGAGCACCGCCGCCAACAAAGCCTTTATCGTCAACCGCGTGGGCGACTTCGGCATGCTCATCGGCCTGATGATGATCTGGACCACACTCGGCACATTCAACTTCGGCGATATGAAAGACGCCGACGGCACCGTCCACCCCGGCATCTTCAGCCAGCTTCGCCTCAAGCAAAACAACTACGAACTCGCTCCCGCCGATGGGATGATCGCCTTCGAAGCCCGCGCCCAGGTTGCCGAAGTCGTCCGCAACGGCGGCGACGACGCCGCGGTGAAGAACTTAATCACCAACCTCCGCAACGACACCAACGCCCATTGGGGACAATGGGCTCTGCTCATCGCCGGCGTCGGTCTGTTCTGCGGTTGCATGGGCAAAAGCGCGCAGTTCCCGCTCCACGTCTGGTTGCCAGACGCGATGGAAGGCCCCACCCCCGTCTCCGCCCTCGTTCACTCCGCCACGATGGTCGCCGCTGGCGTCTTCCTCGTAGGTCGAATCTACCCGATGCTCTCGCCCGAGGCGCTCCTCGTCGTCGCCACGATCGGCTGCATCACGCTAATTCTCGCCGCCTCGATCGCCCTCACCGCCGTCGATATCAAGCGCGTCCTCGCATACTCCACCATCAGCCAGCTCGGCTTCATGATGCTCGCGCTCGGCCTCGGCGGTTGGGTCGCCGGCCTGTTCCATCTCATCACGCACGCCTTCTTCAAAAGCCTCCTCTTCCTCTGCTCCGGCTCCGTGATCCACGCCGTTCACACCAACGACATGCGGCAAATGGGCGGCCTCCGCCACAAAATGCCGATCACCGCCTACACTATGCTCGCCGGCTGCCTCGCGATCGCCGGCATCGGCATCCCCTTCGTCTTCGGCTTCAGCGGCTTCCACTCGAAAGACGCGATCGTCGAACAAGCCATCCACTTCGCCCGCACCAACGGCGGCACGCACCCCTGGATGTGGCTTTACGTCGTCATCCCGCTTATCGGCGCCGCCCTTACCTCGTTCTACATGTTCCGCCTCTGGTACATGACGTTCGCCGGCTCGCCGCGCGATCCCCACAAATACGATCATGCTCATGAGTCGCCGCCCGTCATGGCCAACGTGCTGATCGTCCTGTCGATCTTCGCCGTCTGCGCCGGCTGGTCGCTAAGCTGGGTCGGCCCCGGAGTCCTCAAAAACTTCGGCGTCGAGTCTTTACTCGAGCAAGCCCGCCCAATCGGCATCCTCGGCAACAAACCCGGCGTGCTGCTATCCACGCTCGTCATCCCCGATGAGCACGCCAGCCACGCCACGGCGGTGAAGGTCCCTGCTGGCGTTTCCGCCATCCTTGTGGCGCTCGCCGGCGTCCTCGGCGCCACGATCGTCTACCTCTGGGAATCCATCAGCGCCGCGTCGCTCCGCCGCTCGATGTCCCTCCTTTACGCCGCCACGTGGAACAAATGGTGGTTCGACGAGCTCTACGATTACTTATTCGTTCGTCCGACGCACCTTATCGCCGCATTCATCGCCCGCGTGCTCGATCGCGGCATCATCGACGGCATCATCCACTCGCTCGCCTATATCGTCCGCGGTTTCGCCCAAGTCGTCGGCATCGGCGGCGACCGCTACGTCATCGATAACGCCGTCGACACTTTCGCGGAAAAAACCTGGGACCTCGGCCTGTCCCTTCGCTCACTGCAAACCGGCCGCTTGCGGCAATACGTCATGTTCATCGTCGTCGGCATGATCGTCCTGTTCATCGTCGCCAGCCTTTTGGTGAAATTCGCCGTCGCCGGATAGCTAAGCTAGAAACCGCACCGCCGATTAATACGACAAGATAACAACAGCAAATACCGTCCAACCTTAATACGAATCAAGTCATGCTCGAATTCACCAATCCATCGGTTTTCCTAACCTGGCTTGTGTTCCTGCCGGCCATCGCCGCGCTCGTCATCGCCGTCCTCCCCGCACGTGGCGAAACGATCAAGCGCATCTCGCTCGGCGTCACTGCCGTCGTTTTCTTCATGACCCTGTGCATGATCTTCGGTTGGAGCCAGGTCAATTTCAAATCCGGCGTCGATGGGATGCAGCACCTCTTCTCCATTCCGTGGATTCCGTCGTTCAACATCCATTACCTAATGGGCCTCGACGGCATCAGCTTTCCGCTCGTCGTGCTCACGGCCTTCGTCAGCCTCCTCGCCATGGGCGCCAGCTGGCCCATCAAAAAATACGAAAAAGGCTACTGTATCCTGTTTCTGCTCCTCGAAACCGGCATGCTCGGCGTCTTCTGCGCACTAGATTTCTTCCTCTTCTATGTCTTCTGGGAAGTCATGCTCCTGCCGATGTATTTCCTTATCGGCATTTGGGGCGGCCCCCGCAAAGAGTACGCGGCGATCAAGTTCTTCCTCTACACGCTCGTCGGCAGCGTGCTGATGCTCATCGCCATCCTCATGCTGTACTTCAATAGCGACCTCCGCGCCCTGCAAAACAAAGTCACACCGCAGCAAATCCTCGCCACCGGCGTCGTCTCGCCCGGGCTCGATGAAGCCGCCCAACAAGCCGAGTGGCAAAAAATCGTCTCGGCCGAAACTCCCCAGCACACGTTCAACATCCTGGCCCTTCAATTGATGGGCCAACACACCGACCTCTTTACGAACCCGAACGTCACCTGGCACGGCCACTCGCTCCAATACTGGGCATTCATACTGCTCGGCATCGGCTTCGTAATTAAAGTCCCCAGCGTCCCGCTCCACACCTGGTTGCCAGATGCACACGTCGAAGCACCCACGCCAATCTCCATGATCCTCGCCGGCGTGCTTTTGAAGATGGGTGGCTACGGTCTCATCCGCATCTGCTACCCCATTTGCCCCGCCGCCGGTTACGAGCTCGCATACTGGGTCTGCGGCGTCGGTGTCCTCAGCATGGTCTGGGGTGCGTTCGCCGCTCTCGCCCAAACCGATTTCAAGCGCATGGTCGCCTACAGCTCCGTTTCGCACATGGGCTACGTCGTCCTCGGCCTCGGCGTCTGGAGCGCCTTCGCCGGCACGCAATACAACCCCGACTACTGGAAGATGGGCATGAACGGCGCGATGTTCCAAATGATCGCCCACGGCATTAGCTCGGCCGGCATGTTCTTCCTCGTCGGCGTCGTCTACGACCGCGTCCATCACCGCAACCTCAACGAGTTCGGCGGCCTGTTCGCCAAAATGCCAGTCTACAGCGGCATCGCAGTAGGAATCTTCTTCGCCGGCCTCGGCCTCCCCGGCCTGTGCGGTTTCATCGGCGAAGTGCTCGTCGTCCTCTCCGTCTGGAACTTCAGCATCACACTCGCCGTCATCTCGGCATTCGTGGTAATCCTCACCGCCGGCTACATCCTCTGGGCCATCCAGCGAGTCTACCTCGGCCCCACCTACAAAGGCCCGCACCCCGAAGCGCTCACTCCGATGACGCTCCGAGAATTCTCAATCGCGGCCCCGCTCCTGGCCCTCGCGATCTACTTCGGCGTCAACCCAAACGCTCTGCTCAAATACATGCAACCCTCCGTCGATAAGACGGTCATCGAACTAACCGACTGGACCAAAAAGAACGAACCCGCCGCCGCCAAACCCGCGACCGCGGATGCGACCCCAGCCGACAAACACAATTCATAAGAATTAAACAACCAGGGAGACACGGAGTTCACGGAGAATTGCAAAGAAGTCTTCTCTGCTGCCTCTCCGTGTCCTCCGTGCCTCCGTGGTTAATAAAAATTATTAAGACCTAATCGTGAATCTTCACTCCCTAACCGAAGCCCTGACGTCCGACACGCTCCACACGAGCCTCCCCAGGTTCTTGCCCGAGCTGGTGATCTGCGTCACGATCGTCGTCATGCTGCTGGCGCGCATGCCGCGCTTCTTGGCTTGGATTGACCCGTTCGTCGTCGCTCTCATCGGCGTCGGCGTCGCGATCTACTACGCCATCCCCGAAGGCGGCATCAGCGCCCTCGGCACCATCCAACATCAAGAATTGTTCACCGGCATGCTGGTCTATGATTCGATGACTGCGTTCTTCCGCTTATTTCTGCTCGCCTTCGCATTCCTGTTCATCATCCTCGTCCGCGTCACCGGCCTCGCCGACCGCCAGGATGGCCAAGACTTTTACACGCTCCTGCTCGGCTCGACGCTCGGCATGTGCCTCATGGCCTCGGCCAATCACCTCATGACTGTCTTCCTCGCCGTCGAAATGGCGAGCGTGCCGTCGTACGTCATGGCCGGCATCATCAAAGGCCGCCGCCGGGCGAGCGAAGCCTCGCTCAAGTACGCCGTCTACGGCGCTGGCGCCGCCGGCGTCATGCTCTACGGCATCAGCCTCCTCGCCGGCCTCACCGGCTCCGCTCACTTACCAACCATCGCCACGAAACTCGCTGCGATGGACATCCCCGCACAGATCGCATCCGGCAACGGCGGCACCATCATGGTCCTCGTCCTCGCCGGCCTCATGATCATGGTCGGCCTCGCGTTCAAACTCTCCGCCGTCCCCTTCCACTTCTGGTGCCCCGACGTCTTCGAAGGGGCCAGCGCCGAAGTCGACGC
>Ga0206917_1243_pt1 | contig 11311 bp, 11 predicted proteins | sample Alteio_BWOrgHeat_68_FD_152931 | JGI IMG/M metagenome (GOLD analysis project Ga0206917, IMG submission 152931) | Enriched cells from forest soil in Barre Woods Harvard Forest LTER site, Petersham, Massachusetts, United States -... | ecosystem: Environmental > Terrestrial > Soil > Temperate forest >...
CCCGGAACAAAGAGGGGCGCTTCGGGAAACCGGGGCGCCCCTCGCTTTTTTAAATGCAGCGGCGGTAGGAGCCTGGCCTGAGCGAAGCCGAAGGAACCGTCGCTGAATTTCTGAGGGAAGACCGTAACGGAATTACCAAATTCCCCAAATTAACGGAATTCGGAGGCAGGGGAATTTTTTGGACAGGATTAACACGATGAACAGGATTCGGAAGGTAGCCGTCGACCTCCGGGCGACGGTCCTTTTCCCTCATTCCAAAACTTGCTGCCCTCCGCAGGAGTTTGGGAATGAGGGAGAACCTTTAATTATGCATGCCCCCATTTTCTCACAAGCGGTATCGGACGCCCTACCGAATTGCAAGGAGACCGAGATTCCACAGAAAAAACTCAGGCCAAGGAAATCTTCGCCAAGGCCGCTCGTAGTTCGGAAGCCGTAAAGGGTTTATGCAGGACGGACGGAATGTAGAGGAGGTCTTTCGGGGTGATCTCTAGAACCTGTGCATCCCCCGACATCACAATGGCCGGGAGGGTAATTCCATCGCGGCGCAGGCAACAGATAAAATGAAATCCGTTACCCTGCGGCATAGGGTAATCGGTAATGAGAACATCGAAGTGTTCAGCCTTGAGACGGGCTAAGGCTTTTTCCTGGCCCGTAATAACCTCACAATCCCAACCCACCATAACCATCATCATGGTAAAGAGCTTTGCAAAGGGAAGTTCATCGTCCAAAACCAGCGCCTTCGGTCTTTTGTAAGCAATCATAACGAATGATTATGTGATGTACACATAACAACAAAGCAAGCGCCTGCTACGAGTCAAGCATGTGGATTTCACATGCATGAAAAAGACTCACGGTTCCAAACGGCGAAATGTCACGGGCAAGCGCATTCGGCTGGCGCGTCTATCCGCTAAACCACCTGTTTCGCAAGACGACCTGTCGGGCAGACTGGCCGCTCTCGGAATTACGTTGGATCAAGGCGCAATTTCCCGTGTTGAAAGCGAGGAACGCTACCTGATGGATTACGAGCTTTTGGCCATTGCCAAGGCCCTTCGCATCAAGCCTTCTTCTTTGGTCGATTGACTGGCTAGAATTACTTGAGGTCAAGCAGCGGCCTGGAAAAAAGCGATAGGCATGTTTTCCATCCTCAGAAAATTCCGTTCATTTGGGAAATTTGGTAATTCCGTCATTCTGACTTTTTCTCCTGCACACATACCGCCGCAGGAGGACGACGGCGGCGCAGGTAAGAGGCACGGCGATCACGAACTCGAGCAAGCCGGGCAGCAGATGCTCCAAAACAGGATGCCGAGGATCATGGCCAGCGGAGGCAGGCTGGTGCTGTGACTCTGCACGCAGGGCGTAATGAAGGTCGATGCGGTCATCTGGACCAGGTCAAAGCCGCCGATTCTGGCGAAGAAGGAGAGGAAAGTCATCCATCACCTCCAGCCTCAGGGTGTGACAGCAAAAACGTGACAGCATTTTCATCCGCTCTCGTTTTGAGAGCGGAGCCAACGGGACCGGATGGCTCACCTCTGAAAATTTCTTCTTTCTGAAAGAAATGCCATCTTAGTGCCAAAAGCTAGACCCTGATTTGCCCTAGAATCAGGGCACATGGTTAGTTTCTCCACTGCACATCCGGGTATTAATCCCGCTAGCAAGAAAAGGCGTTTTCGCGCTTTGGAGAAGCCTCGTGTCTACCAAACATACCGCACCTTGCCGGACGGGCAAAAAGAAACTCTCTGGATGGTGGACGGACGACATCAGGACGGTGAACGCTACCGTCTCACCTGTCATTCTGAAGCGGAAGCCCACCAGAAGGCCGAAGCTCAACAGGCCGTGGCCTTGGTGCAGTTTCGCCTGGGAGTGTCCCTGCCGATGGATGTACTGGTTACAGCGGCAGAGGCCTATAAAGAGGGAATCTCGGTTCGGGAAGCCGTTGATTTTTTCCGAAAGAATCGTCCTAAAACCGAGCCGATAACGGTAGCCAAAGCGACGGACGCCTATGTTTATGACCGGGAGGTCGTACAAAAATGCGAAGGTGGGGTTGGTCAAATGAAGGGTCTGTTCAAGCGCCTCAACACGGAGTTCGGCAATCGCATGCTCCACGAATTGACAACCGATGAGTTGCAAAAATGGCTTATCGCACAGCAAAAGCCCACCGGATGGCGGGGCTTTCAGCCACTTGGCGATGAGCGGAGAAATACACTTCTAAAGACTGTCCGAGCGCTCTTTACCTTTGCGGCAGCCAAAAGCAGAGGATGGGTTGTTGAAAACCACAACCCCGCCAAGGAGATTCCGCTCATTAAGATCAGTCGCCCCGACGCATGCACATTGTCTCCAAGTGAAACCAAGGCTTTATTGGCTGAGGTCGAAACCTTTCCCTTGGAATTCAAGGCGGCGGCTTATCTACGAATTTTCGTGCCGTTGAGGCGCTGTGAGCTTCGCAAAATTTGTTGGGAAAACTTCATCGATAATAATCTGCGTCTCGAAGGAAAAGGTAAACGGAAGCGCACAATCCAACTCGATCCTGTAGCAATGTCATGGCTGGCCACGGTAAAACAGCCTAGTGGGCCCGTTCTCGGCAGCCATCCCTCCAAACTCGATGAGCACCTGAGGGCAGCGATGACCAGAATGGGGCTGCGTCCCGACCTTGCCGACGATAGCGGCGGCGACCAGAACCCCACCAAAAACATTTTGCGCCATTCCGCGTGTACCTACCTCCACCTCATTCATGGCGCTGCCAAAGCCGCACGTCTGGCCGGACACTCCGAACGCATTCAGGAGAGCCACTACCTTGGGCTTCGTACCGAAACCGAAGCAAAGGCTTGGGCCAGTTTGTTGCCAGCAAAGACATAGCCCCCAGTCTCGACCAAGCTCGCGGCTCGCATCGTCATGACTGCCCACCAAGCAACCGATGCTTGCCGTGGGCGCATCCGTTGCCGCGCACCTGGACGCGCCAGCATCCATGGCACCCGGTTCGTCCATCCTCGTGGGCTCATTCCGGCGAAGCATGGTGCCCGGGCGCTGTGCGCTCGACCATGTCAACTCGCTGTCAAGTAGCCTCACTTCGTCAGGCGATCTCGGCCAGGAAGACTGTCACGCCAGGTGCAGAAGCGATCATCGGCCTTACCAGGCCGGGAGAAATGAACCCCGGCGCACATGAGGGTTCATTTTTTTAACACCGGACCAGCAATCCGCTTAATTTGCAATCGGCCCCGATCATCCTCGCAGAGGTCTAGAGAATCTAAATCGAATTTAAGCCCCGCTTTTTTTACCTCGAAAAGGACAATCGTTACTTCGCCTGAGATCATCAGATCGAATTCTAAATCCATGTTCTGCCAGGCAGCAGGCCATCGGTCATTATCGGCAACGCGAATGGCGACGCCGGTAAGGGGATGGCTTTTGTTGGCTGCCACAACAGCTGCGATGATCGCTGCATTCCTTTCTTGTAGTGCGATCTCCACCACTAATTTCCTTATCAGTGGTAGGTTGCGTTGCTGTTGCAGTTGTGAAACTTGCTCTGGGAACATTACAAGCTCCACCGGAATCTTCTTCCCCTCAGTCACAATTTCAATCGTTTTCACGAGATTAGTATATCCACTCGCACAGGTGTCCGGCCGGAAATTCTTATCGAAGTATACGCCCGATTTTATCGACTTCAGAAAGTGTAGAAAGAACGGCCTTCATTCCATGGGTAACACCTCGAATGGCACTTCTACCTCGTCTATTTTTCCGGCGACGAGGTCTCGCCATAACGCTTGGCCCGAACCCAAATCCAAAGTTGAAAGATCGAGCAAAATGGCTCCGTCCTGCTGAGTAATCATCCGTAGGCTGTGTGGGTGTGACTGCCATTCCATTGAGGATACGGTGGCGCGCAGGATGGCGATTTTTCGGGTGTCCGGCAGGCCGAAGATCAGCCAATCCTCGCTCCCGCTGGGCGATGGCCCGGGCGGTGCTGATTCGGATACATCTACCATTGAGGACGATGCTGGTAAGAATGCCTGACTTATTTCTGCGCCCAGCACTGAGCTGGCCTGAGATGACGAGTTCTTCGAGTTGGTCATAGGATAATTCTCCAATTTGTTTAGCCGCTAAACTTTTCGATTTTGGGTAGGGGACCTTGACCCCACGCTCCCGTTTGATTCCGGTTCCTCTCGTTGGCCTGACGCCCAAACCAGCAGCCCATTCCATGGATTGCTGAGCGCTAAGATCAGTGCGAGACCAATCAAGCGCGCGCCCCTTGGCATTCGTGTTCCGAAACATTATATGCGCATGCAGTCCCCTCGTGCCTTCGCCAAGATGATCGGCGTGGATGACGGCTACGTAACGAAAACCAGGTGCATGGGTGGCGGCGTAGCGGCGCACCAATTTCTTGAGGGTGCGAACCTGATCGGATTTTGAAATTTTGGTTAAATCCTTACCTGCCTCGGCGGCGAGTGAGAGTACCGCGTGGCGGTAAAGCCGCCTTCCTCGGGGCACGTCATCGCCAAGCTGCGCGACAATCAAATCCACTGACACGGGGATGGAATGCGCATCTTGATCGGGCGAATCCTCAGCTTCCAAATCCAGTCCATCGACAATGCCTAAGACTCGTTCCCGATTTTTTGACGCAGGCCCAGGACGTAGGCAATAACGCACGAGCGCCTTCATCTGCCGAAGTTCTCGCCCGCTGGGTTTATGGACGATGAGCGCACGCATTAGTCCCCAACCTCCTGCTTACCGCAGAATGTGTCGATGAAGGCCAAGGTCGATTCAATGCGGGCTGATAGTTCGCATACAGCACCCGTCCCAGTGTGAAGAAACCGTAGCGACTGATTCAACAGCACGCCAAGCCGTCGCAATTCCTCCCGTCCTTCGAGGAGTGCGGCGAGATCGATGCCTTCGCCCGCGCTCGTTAAAAGAGTTGCAACCACACGGCTTCTAGCCGCACGGGGCATCGAGTGGAGGGTTTTGCCAAGTTCCCCGCGTACCCGACAGCGGCACTCAATTTGATGGCCAGGTCCACTCATGTCACACCCCCAAGCTTGGCCCGAAGGCATACCAAATCTTCTGCCAAATCCGCATATTGATGGAGATATTCTTGTTCGGCGCGGAAGCCCACCACACCGCCGCCCGCCGAGCCCTTGCGAAACATCGCAATGGCAACATCCAGCGCTTCTAACTCACACGGTGAAAGCGACGCCCCTATCGGTATCCGTTCTGGCTGTGACGCCAACGCCCGCTCCACTAAAGCCGACCGAGCCGAGCTATCCAATTGCAGTAACCGATCTACGAGATCAACCCGCAGGCGAAGACGAATCTGTTTCTCGCTCATGCCAACCCCTCTTCCTCAACCCACGGTGACATCGATTCTGTCACATCATCGTGGGAAATCCTGTCACAGTTGGGTGTGACGGAGATGTGGGAGAGGCCGGTTACGTCTCCTCGCACAGAGCGCGAGGAGACAGGCGCTAACGCGCCTCCGGCAAAGGGGCTTTCGCCCCCTTGAACCCTGGTAGAAACGGCAGAGCCGGAAAGCCAAAATATCATACCGCTCCCTCCTTATCGGCAGGAAGTGCAGAAGGAATTGTCAGAATGAGGCCTCGGCGGGCGCGTTTTTCTTCTTTGGCCATCGCATGAGCAAGCTCAGCAACAGTCACATGGGAGACGACCTTTTCGACGATTTCTTTCTCGGCTTTTGAAAGCGACTCGATGTATCGCCGTTCCAATTCCATCGCTATTTTTTCGTGTACTCCATCCCAACCGAGGATGGTTAACCGTTGCCGGACGATGCTGTTTTTAGCTTTGTCTTTCATGAAGAGACGTATCGGTATTTTGAGCGTCCGTGTCAACTTGGCCGCAAAGCGTCCGGCAAGAAATTGGGGAATGAGCCCAATTTCCGACGGGTTGATTAGATGCCTATCTTGATCGCTCGACTTTAAGCAGGAAAAGTTGCCATCCTTAGCAATGCCGCTTTCGTGGAATGAAATTCGATCTCGGGCGATTGCTTTTTCTCGGGAGTGGACGACTCGCCAGCTTCCAACAAAGGGTGCAGAAAAAGCGGAAGCCCAAACTTTCTGGAATGAGTTCTTTGAGGTCTTCGGCAAAAAGCGCAGACACGTTGCCGCTTTTGAGGCACCCGTAAGGAATCTCGGCGGCAACTTTGGGCGCATCGATCTTCTCTGGCCTGGCACCCTCCTCGCCGAACATAAAAGCCCCGGCGAAAATCTGAACAAAGCCGAAACACAGGGCAAGACCTACATTCGTGCCCTCATTGATGAGAAACGGGATAGTGAGGTTCCCCGCTACCTGATCGTAAGCGACTTCAATAAGATTGCTTTGCATGATCTTGAGCCCGAGCAGGACCCCAAGCTGCCACTTTTCAATCGCCTGCCGCCCACGCTCGAATTTTCCCTGCAAGACTTGCACAAAAACGTGCACGCCTTTGGCTTCATGGCGGGATACCGTACCTATCGCGTCAAGGAAGAAGACCCCGCCAATATCGAGGCGGCTGAACTACTGGCCAAGCTTCATGACGTCTTGGAGGATGGAGGCTATCCCAAAAAGGATCTCGACCGGTTTCTGGTCAGAATTCTCTTCTGCCTCTTCGCGGAAGACACTGGCATTTTCACGCCGAAAGCCTTCGAGGAATACCTCGATAACCACACAGTGGAGGATGGCTCCGATCTGGGTCTTCGCCTAGATAAGCTCTTCCGCGTCCTCGATGCTCCCGCCGATCAACGCCAAGCAGGCCTGGATGAGCAACTGGCCGAACTTCCTTACGTTAATGGTCGTCTCTTCGAGGAGCGGCTGGAATTCGCCGAGTTCAACCGCGACATGCGCAACCAGTTACTTGCCTGCACGCACTTCATTTGGTCCCGTATTTCGCCCGCCATTTTCGGTTCACTTTTCCAAGCCGTCATGGAACCGAAAGAGCGCCGCCAGATCGGCGCCCACTACACCAGCGAGCGCGACATCCTCAAGGTCATTCATTCCCTTTTCCTCGATGATCTCAATGCCGAATTCGCCTTGATTAAAAAGGACCGTTCCAACCGGCGGCAGGGGCGACTGGAAGAATTCCAGAAGAAACTCGCCTCGATTCATTTGCTTGATCCTGCCTGTGGCTGCGGCAACTTCCTCATCCTTGCTTACCGCGAACTTCGCACGCTGGAAATAGCCGTCCTATTGGAACTTCATCCCGGCGGCCAGCAGGAATTCACCCTCGATGAAATCAATCGCATGGCCAAGGTCGATGTCGACCAACTCTACGGCATTGAAATCGGGGAATGGCCTGTTCGAATTGCCGAGGTCGCCATCTGGCTGATGGATCACCTGATGAACCAGGAGCTTTCCGCTGCCTTTGGACAGCTTTACCAACGACTACCCCTGCGCAAATCGGCCAAGATCATTGTTGGCAATGCGCTGCGCATCGACTGGAATACGGTACTCTCTGCCAAAGAGTGCACCTACATTCTCGGTAATCCCCCGTTTGTAGGGAAGAAAGAACAAACACCAGATCAAAAGTCGGATTTGGATTTACTTTGGGGCGATGTAAAAGGAGCGGGTGTTCTTGATTATGTTACTGGCTGGTATTTGAAGGCTGGTGACTACATTCAGAAAACTAAGATTCGTTGCGCCTTCGTTTCCACTAACTCAATCACACAAGGCGAGCAGGTTGGGATTCTATGGGGTGAACTTTCTGTTCGCTATAACATACATATTCATTCTGCCCATAATACTTTTGCTTGGACGAGTGAAGCACGCGGTATGGCTCACGTTCATGTTGTCATAGTTGCGTTTGGTGCGTTCGACACTAATGATAAAAGACTCTTTGATTACGACACGCCAACGAGTCTCCCCCATGTCATTTCAGTATCCAATCTTAATCCTTATTTGGCAGATGCTCCAAATATTTTCATACGTACCAGAACTACACCGGTCAACGGCGCGCCAGCCATCAATTACGGAAGCATGATGATAGATAAAGACCGTAAGGCTGGAGAAGAGGCAGGACTTATTATTTCAGTGGAGGAACGTAAAGCTCTTCTCTTGGAAAGCAAGGCTTTGAATCCCTATATCAAACGTATCTATGGTGGAGAGGAATTTATTAACGGTACAGAACGTTGGTGCCTTTGGTTAGTTGGTGCTCCACCGCAATTGATTCGTGATAGTCCTAGATTAAAAGAACGCCTTAACGGGATAAGAAAATTCCGTGAACAGAGCGGACGTGAAGCTACACGAAAACTTGCTGCTACGCCCTCCTTATTCGGAGAGATTCGTCAACCAAACAAGCGTTATTTACTCATACCCAAAGTATCTTCGATGAGTCGGCGATACATACCTATAGGTTTCTTATCTTCAGAAATAATTGCCAGTGGAAGTGCATTGATTTTGCCTGAGGCCAAAATCTATCATTTTGGTATTTTGTCGAGCTCCATGCACAATGTGTGGATGCGGTATGTATGCGGCAGAATGAAAAGCGATTATCAGTATTCCAGCAATATTGTTTATAACAATTTTCCGTGGCCTATAGACGCAATAGAAAAGCAAAGAGCAAAAGTAGAAGAGTGCGCCCAAGCAGTTCTTGATGCTCGTCATCCTTTCCTTGATTCTGGCAGTACGCTCGCCGACCTCTACGATCCATCCACCATGCCGGCACCTCTTCACAAAGCGCATGAAGCACTCGATCGAGCCGTGGAAAAGTGCTATCGCACAGAACCCTTCACAAACGACCGTCAGCGCGTTGAATTTCTCTTTGCCTTGTACCAAAAGCTCACTGCTCCTCTCATTCCCGTCGCCAAATCACCCCGTGGCCGCCGAAACAAACAGTGACAGCCAATGATCGCTTTCAACTCAATCCTGTTAGCAAAAATTTTTCGCGGAAAATTATAGAACATATAAGCCAAAAGGAGTTCTTATGAGTAACAAAGCAGCGCCTTCCCCAAATTCGATTACTGCATTGAAGGTTCATCAATGGCTGCCGTCTTGGGACAAAGTACATTTTAATGAAGCTGAGGACCAGGCAAAGCCCAAAGATAAGCATTTTCTGCTATTTTCTATCAAAGCCAGTCATCTCAAAGCTCTTACTGGCGTATATCGTCGATCAACAAAGGGTGGCACAGCCAGGGCACTCGATCCAAATGTACAACGCGGCCACGAGGAAGAACGCTCCGAGACCATCCGAGATTTCGTGCAATACGGTTTTCCTTGGTGCGAAATGAGCGAAACTAGACGAGAACAGGATGATGCTAATGACCTACGAAAGCCAGGGTGGTTGCCAACTGCCATTTTAGTTAACATTCTGCCGCCAAAGGCCCGACGTAATGGCATTGAAATTCCCGCCGATGATTTAGTTGCGGTGGAGAATCAATCGAGCACTTCTTTAATCAATTTGCCCAAGCATTTTAACGGTTCAAAATGGAAGCCCAAAAAAGTTTTCCCCTTGGAAGTTATCGATGGACAGCATCGACTATGGGCTTTTGAGGATTTCAATGAAAATTTAGATTTTGAGATACCCGTGGTAGCGTTTTATGGACTTGCTCCAGGTTGGCAGGCTTATCTTTTTTGGTCTGTTAACATTACACCAAAGAAGATCAACCGATCCCTCGCTTTCGACCTCTACCCCCTGCTTAGGCAGCAAACATGGTTGGAAAAGTTCAGCGGGCATAGGACATACCGTGAGACCCGGTGTCAAGAGCTGGTTGAGGCGCTTTGGTCTCATCCCGATAGCCCATGGCACCAACGAATCAACATGCTAGGTGAAGCTAAAATAGACCGCGAATACAAGGGGCCATCTGCCACTCAAGCAGCTTGGGTACGATCACTTTTTCATACAATGGTAAAGCAATGGGAAGGAGTTGGTACCAGGATTGGCGGACTTTTTGGCGCACCATCCGCTGCTCATGAACTCGTTCTCCCTTGGAATCGTCCCATGCAGGTAGCCTTTCTCATCTTTGCGGCCACTTCATTCAAAAATCATATTAAGGCCACAAAGGCACCTTGGGCGGAGTACCTGAGAGAAATTAACGGAAAAGATCTTTTTAAAGACGATGATCCTGCCTTTTATGGTGAATACTCATTAATTAGCACGGACCAAGGAATACGAGGATTCCTGTTCGTTATAAACGATCTTTGTTTCGTCCAAAGCAAGCAACTTAATCTTGAGGATTGGCGTTGGGACGATGTGAAAACAAAGAAAGCGTCAGCAACAGAAGAAGCTCCCGTTTCTGCCGCAGTAAAGTCATTCTCTAATACGGCTGCTGCTGTCTTTTTGGATTCAATAGCTAAGGGAATCGCAACCTACGATTGGCGCACATCATCAACCCCAAGCCTCCCGGATAAAGTGCGTCTTCAGCAAGCTGTCTTTCGAGGTAGCAGTGGTTACAAAGAAATGCGCCATCAGCTTTTGGAACACTTAGTGGCTAATGGCAGTGCGCAAGTTTCAAAAGCTGCCAAGACTGTTAAGCAAGCCCTAGGTTACTAATGTCGCGATTCACAATACCGACCGCTGTAAAGCCGGTTTTAAGAGGTGCGTCCAGGGAGCACGTCGAGGCGTATTTTATCGGTCTGCCATCGAATGTCAGACAGCAAAAATGGCTGAATAAGAGCAATCGTTATCGGTTCGGTTGCACTTCTGTATTCGATGCCGACGCTTTAATTCGAACTGGATTTTCTGCAGATCAGCACAAGCAACTAACAGCTTACGTCGGCGCATCATCGCCTACGCACGCGATTGACGGATGGTCGTTTCTTGGCAGAGCAATTGATTCCGCATTAAGAGGTGACACTTACTCGGCAGCTCATTTTGCGTATTATGCGGAATTAAGAGCCACAATGTCTCTATTTGCGAGTCAAGGGATTGGAATCTTTAACGGAAATCATGCAATTATAAGCATAGCTGGAGTCGCTTGTTATCCGCCAAGAATTCCAAATCCCAAAAACCGAGTCGGCACTCACAGACTCATTTGGCCATTACTTCATTACTGGTCAACACTTAATAGAGCCGGAGAACTTCTCGATCAATTAATTCAACCCGAGCAGATTCGCTTGTCAAAATGGCTAGATGAAATGAATTCGCCAGTTCGAGTTAGAGCTGTTGGCCAGAGTTGGCTAAGTTCGTGGGGGCTCGATCTCGCTGCTGTTGAAGAGGATCACGATGTTCGGAATTTAGCCAGCTACCGACCATCCGAATTTCGTAGTCCTCCATCTTTAGAGAGCATAAAAATCGCCGATTTTATTATCTCATTATGGACATTATTCGAACCCGGTAGAGATCGAAGATTCCATCAAATCGAGAGACAATTGCTGAAGAGTGCATGGAAAACGGGTGGCACGC
>Ga0206917_1153_pt2 | contig 11301 bp, 8 predicted proteins | sample Alteio_BWOrgHeat_68_FD_152931 | JGI IMG/M metagenome (GOLD analysis project Ga0206917, IMG submission 152931) | Enriched cells from forest soil in Barre Woods Harvard Forest LTER site, Petersham, Massachusetts, United States -... | ecosystem: Environmental > Terrestrial > Soil > Temperate forest > O...
AAGTGACGATTGGCGTAAGTGATTGCGCCTGTAAGTAAATCGCATAATTGCAATAACTCTGATTCATGAGATCGAATCTGCTGAACTTTTTCGACGCATTCTTTATTGAAATCATAAATTGCATTGGCTAGGAATTCTTGGAGTTTACGTGTTTTGTAGCCTCCTTGGCTGTCTTTGATATCCAAGTAAAAATGATATATTTTACATGGGTCAATGATGTGGCGAAGCATTGTGAAATACATTTTGTAATAGAAATCATCGTGAGTTTGGCAGTGTTTTTGGTGATCCAATTTTTCTTTATCAGGCACAATAACTCCTCTAAACTGTAAGCTAGGCTCAGAAAAGAAATATTTAATTATTGCAGTGTAAAAATCTTTTTTTGAAGGAGACACTTTAGACCATTTGAGCTCTAAAGATTTGTTGATTTTGTATTTGGCTTTAATTTCTCTGATATTTTCAATGGTTTTATGTATTTTATCTTGTGGACAATAGATTGCCCCAAGTGCCATGACATGGCCTTCATTAGATTGCAAATGGCATGACTCATCACAATATACATTGATAAGTTTTGGTGGCTGAGACATATTTTCTCCTTCTGCATCTTTCAAGGAGATTATAAGAAGTTCCCCTTCGGCACAACTTCTGTTTTTAACTTATAAGAAGAAGTGGGATTTGGTATTACAAAAGCCAAGAATGGGGATCGCTATTTTACCCAGGTTTTTGGGTCACAAAGGTAAGCATTCCATGCAATTTAGAAATGACATTTCCAATTTGCATGGAAATCTAAATTTATGGGCAATAATAAAGCTGGCAAATCCTTATCGGAGTTTGGCATAATGCGGTTTCAGTATTAAGACAGGTTCTAAAGTTGAAGAGGATCTATACTTTGAGTTGTTTAAAGGCCCTCACCCGGCATTCCAAGGCTGATGTAGACATCAGCGGTGCCAGGAATCAGCACATGAAAAAGAATGTTGTATTTCTGTTTCCTGACCACTGGTTTCTGCCCCCTGGACACCCCCCTGCTGATTTTTTATTTTTACAACCAAGAAAATGTAAGGATATTCAAGGGTTACAGGGAAATGGATTTGGAAATCTGACGGAGACCTCTTCGTCAGATTTCCCGTTAGATTTCCCGTTAGATTTGAAATGTGGCGGAGTGAAATTAAGCTTAAGGAAAGCGTTGAAGATGAGTCGGAATGATATGTTAGATGATAAGACCTCATCTTGAATCTCATGAAGATTCCAGATAAAGTTAACATCATCAGCTCATGCGTATCAAAGAGTGACGCTACATGTTAACAGGACCAGGCCTTTTGCCACGCTCTGGCGAAAAAGCAAAGCAGCTTGTCGTTTTTTGCCATGGTTATGGATCGAATGGCGAAGATCTTTTAAGTTTAGCGCCCTATTGGTCGAATCTTTTGCCGGAAGCTGAGTTTTTATCGCCCAATGCCCCTGAAGATTGGGAAGCTTACCCCTCAGGGTATCAGTGGTTTAGCTTACAAGAATTTACGCCCCGGTCTGTTCGCGCTGGTCTGGATGGGGCAGCTCCAGTCTTACGTGATTATCTCCTGGATGCTTTGCAACAGCGCAACCTAACACCAGCAGACTTGGCCATTGTTGGATTTTCGCAAGGCGGAATGATGGCTTTAGAAATGATGTTTTTAGTGCCAGGAATTGGGGGAATCATCTGCTATTCAGGAGGCTTTTATCCTCGGCATGAAGCATCCTCCCCTCAGCCATATCCCCAGGTTCTCTTGGTTCATGGGGATGCAGATACCGTTGTTCCTTACGATTATTTTTTAGAAGCACAGCATACCTTAAGAAAGTTGGACCTCTCTCCAAAAACATTGACCTGTTCGGGTTTGGGGCATAGCATAGATGAAGAGGGGCTCAAAACCGGGGGACAATTTTTGATCCAGCTCTTTGCTCCGGAGCAGCGCAATATAGATATGAAACAGCAGCAATAAGGACGGCAGAATTACGATGGCACGAAAAAAAATTGCCCTTGTGGGAAGCGGAAATATTGGGGGGACGCTGGCCCATCTTCTCGGTTACAAAGGCCTTGGGGATGTGGTTCTGGTTGATGTGGCCGAGGGACTTCCTCAAGGTAAAGCCCTTGATCTCTCTCAAGCCATGGCGGTTGATGGTATTAATACCTCCATTACAGGTGGTAATGATTTTGCTCTTATCGAAGGGGCTGATGTTGTTATTGTAACAGCTGGTCTTGCGCGCCGTCCTGGGATGAGCCGCAATGACCTTTTAAAAATTAATGCGGAAATCACCACGAACGTTGCTCAAAACATAAAGAAATATTGCGAACATGCTTTTGTGATTGTCATCACAAATCCCCTGGATGCCATGGTGTGGGTGATGCAGGAGGCCTGTGGTTTGCCTCACAATCGGGTTGTGGGAATGGCAGGTGTTTTGGATAGTGGGCGCTTTCGTTGCTTCTTAGCAGAAGCCTTGGCTGTGACTCCAGCTGACATCCAAACTTTCGTTTTAGGTGGCCATGGAGATGCCATGGTTCCTTTGCCACGGTATACAAGCGTTGCGGGTATTCCCTTACCAGATCTCATGGCACGAGGATGGATTAGCCAGTTTCAAATTGATGAAATTGTGGAGCGCACACGTAACGGAGGCGCAGAGATTGTCAATTTGTTGAAAACAGGATCGGCTTATTATGCGCCTGCAGCCTCAGCCATTGCGATGGCAGAGTCCTATCTCAATGATCAAAAACGGATATTGCCTTGTGCCACTTGGCTTAATGGTCAGTATGGGGTGGAAGATTTGTATGTGGGTGTGCCAGCAATTATTGGGAGTAAAGGCGTTGAAAAGGTCGTCGAATTTGACCTGACTTCTTCTGAGAAAGAGGCGTTCATGAAGTCTGTGAATGGGGTGAGGTCTTTGATTGAAGAGCTCAATATAAAAAGTTAACGGATGAAAGCGATTTCTGATGAATATTCATGAATATCAAGCAAAGTCTATTTTGGCAGATTATGGTATCCCCATACCGCGAGGAAAAGTTGCTTATACCGTTGAAGAATCACTAAAAGTGGTCTCCGACCTTGGTGGTGCATTGTGGGTTGTCAAAGCTCAGATTCACGCAGGGGGGCGAGGCAAAGCTGGCGGTGTCATTCTCTGCCGTTCGGTGGAAGAAGTCAGGCATGCAGCCCAGAAATTGTTGGGTAGCCAACTCATCACGCACCAGACAGGCTCCAAAGGACAAGAGGTGAAACGCCTCTATATTGAGCAAGGATGCGACATTGCCCGAGAGCTTTATCTTAGCCTCGTTGTCGATCGCGTTCACCAATGCCTATCTTTTATAGCTTCTGAGGCTGGTGGAGTGGATATTGAAGAGGTGTCCGCAAAAACACCACAGAAAATATTAACGTTCCAGATTGACCCTGCTTCTGGTATTCAACCCTATCATGGTCGCAAGCTGATGTACGGGCTCGGCCTTCCCGAAAAAGCGGCTACACAGGTGGCTCAGCTTGCTCAAGGACTGTATCAATTATTCCAAGAAAAAGATGCCAGCCTCATTGAAATCAACCCCCTGGTTATTACGAAAGCAGGAGATTTGGTGGCCTTAGATGCAAAGATGACATTTGATGACAATGGATTGTTTCGCCATCCAGAGATTGAAGAATTACGAGATGAAGATGAGGAAGATGCCAGTGAGATTGAGGCCAATCGTCAGGGTTTAAGCTATGTAAAATTGGATGGCAATATTGGGTGTATGGTCAATGGAGCTGGTCTTGCCATGGCGACGATGGATATCATCAAGTTGAATGGGGCGTCTCCTGCAAATTTCCTTGATGTAGGAGGCGGGGCATCGCGCGATAAAGTTTCTGCAGCCTTTAAACTGATTCTTGCCGATGCGAACGTTGAGGCTATTTTAATTAATATATTTGGGGGAATTATGCGTTGCGATACCATTGCGGAAGGTATTATTGCTGCTGCTAAAGAAGTGCGCCTCACCGTTCCCATGGTTGTGCGCCTTCAAGGAACCAATGAAAAGGAAGGTAAACAAATTTTAAAGGAGTCATCGTTGACCATTATTTCTGCTGATGATTTGGGTGAAGCTGCCGTCAAGGTAGCTCAAGCTGTAAGAGAGGCTGCATAATGTCGATTCTGGTTAACCGTCATACCAAAGTTATTTGCCAAGGGTTTACTGGGAAACATGGGACGTTTCATTCAGAGCAAGCCCTTGCTTATGGAACCCAGTTGGTCGGTGGGGTAACGCCAGGCAAAGGGGGAAAGGAACATTTAGGGTTGCCTGTGTTTGATACGGTGGAACAAGCTGTTAAAAAGACGGGCGCTACGGCTTCGGTTATTTATGTTCCAGCGGGCTATGCAGCGGATGCTATCTTTGAGGCTGCCGATGCTGGAATTGAATTGATTGTGTGCATTACGGAAGGCATCCCAACGTTAGATATGGTTCGCATTAAACGGGCGTTGAGGGCCACGAAAGTTCGCTTGATCGGTCCTAATTGTCCTGGAATTATAACGCCCGATGAATGCAAAATTGGTATTATGCCAGGGGCCATTCACAAGCCAGGCAAAATCGGTGTGGTTTCCCGTTCAGGGACCTTAACTTACGAAGCTGTAGCACAAACGACAGCAGTTGGATTGGGGCAAACAACCTGTATTGGAATCGGCGGGGATCCTGTGAAGGGGATGAATTTTGTCGATGTGCTTGAATTATTTTGGGCAGATGAGGCAACAAAAGGTGTGCTCTTAATTGGAGAAATCGGTGGCCAAGATGAGCAAGAAGCCGCTGAGTATATTGCTCATCAATATAAAAAAGGTTCCAGAAAGCCCGTTGTTTCATTTATAGCAGGTATGACAGCCCCTTCCGGTCGTCGCATGGGGCATGCAGGGGCAATTATAGCGGGTGCAGGCGCAAGCGCTGCTGAGAAAGTGGAAGTTTTGCGCAAAGCAGGTGTACAGATTGCCATTTCTCCGGCAGAATTAGGAAGTGAGATGGCAAAAGCTTTGCAGGGGACTGCGAACCTCAATTAGATGTTTGTGAAGCAAAAAGGAGTAATGACATTGATAAAAAAAATTCAAACTCTTATGGGTATTTTTGCGGTCTTATCAATGGGCGTATTTGCTGCTTCATCACCTGTTGATGGTACACCAGATCAGCAAGCCGATGTTACAAATAAAGCAGAATTAACAACCGAAGATGACCCACAACTTGTAAAAGATGTTGAAGCTGCTCTAGCAGCCCTTAAAAAACAATCACCCCTGGTGCAAGAAGATTCTTTACGAGTTTGGAAGAACTTTAAGTCCAACTCTAAACCGATTAACTATACCTATCGATTCTGGGGGCGCCAGCTCATTTTGTGGCTGAAAGAAGAAAAGAAAATGATTTTCAAATCTGAAATGGATGTGGGAAAAGTCTTTAAGGTTCTTTACCATAAGGGGTTAATTTCTGCCAATGCTGTCATTGTCTTAATGGTTGATGCCTGGGGCCATTTGGTTTATCTGGAAGGCGCACCTGATTGGGAAAAGCGTGAAGAAAATCGTGTAGGGGGAGGTGGTGTGTCGCCTGATGGTGTTAACCAGAAGAAACCCGATACACCTGTGTGATTGAGGAGGCGCGATATGTTGTTGGCTCTAGGCAACTTTCTTATAAATTGGCGATATTCCAGGTCTCACTTTTAATCACACACTCTAAAAAGTTAGAATTTGACAAGCAAATCTTAACGTTTTTCTAGGTAAGCTAGTATATACTAAGCGTGTTAATCTAGAAACAACGGAAAGTAAAATGGCAGAAACGACGATGCAAGCCGATTGGGATGAAGATAGTTTCTTATATGGAACGAATATGCCTTTTATTGAGGAGCTTTATCACAGCTATCGTCAAAATCCTGAAAGTGTCTCTACCGATTGGCAGGGGTTTTTCGAGAATTTAGGTCAGAATCATGAAAATGAGTCTGATGATCGTCCTCCAAAATGGCTCAAACGCGCAGATCAAATTGTTACCCAATCCATAAAATCATATGGGTATGAAGCCGCCCCTAATGTTACTCAAGGGATGTTAGACTCTTTAAGGGCTTTGATGATGATCCGCACCTTTCGTGTACGGGGTCACTTGATTGCAAATTTAGATCCCTTGGGTTTGGAAAAGCGCGATCGTCATCCAGAAGTTGATCCAGCAACCTACAATTTTGGGCCCAATGATTATGATCGTCCCATTTTCATTAATAACGTTTTGGGTTTTGAATGGGCAACTTTACGCCAAATTCTGGAACGTCTTCGATCAACTTACTGCGATACCATTGGTGTTGAATTCATGCATATTCAAGATCCGGGTCAAAAGGCATGGATTCAAGAAAAAGTTGAAAATACACCTATAGAAGATCGTCTGAATGATACTGAGCGATTGAATGTATTACGCGAACTGATTTGCGCAGATGCCTTTGAGCACTTCCTTCATGTAAAGTTTCCTGGAGAGAAACGATTTGGTTTGGAAGGAGGGGAAAGTACCATACCGGCATTACAATCCATGCTCAAGACAGCTGTTCATCAAGGGGTGAGTAGTGTTGTTTTTGGGACAGCTCACAGAGGACGTTTATGCATTTTAGCAAATATATTAGGGAAACCTGTCCACACCATATTTGCTAAATTCAACCATGAACAGAATCCTTTTGGCCTCCAGTATGGTTCGGGAGATGTGAAATATCACCTCGGTTTTTCGGGGGATCGTGAAATTGATGGTCATCCTATACATTTGTCTTTAACGTCCAATCCCTCTCACTTAGAAGCGATAAATCCAGTGGTTTTGGGAAAGGTGCGTGCCCAGCAAACCCGTATTGGAGATGAGGGCCGTAATGAGGTTATTGCTTTGCTCATCCATGGAGATGCCGCATTTGCAGGTCAGGGGCTTGTTGCGGAAACATTGGAATTATCAGGGCTGAGGGGATATCAGACGGGCGGGACAATCCACCTTATTATTAATAATCAAATTGGGTTTACCACAAGTCCGCCCCATTCTCGTTCTTCGCCTTATAGTTCAGATATTGCCAAAGCCATTCAAGCGCCGATATTTCATGCCAATGGGGATGATCCTGAAGCCGTTGTATGGGTCTCAAAACTTGCTACTGAATTCCGAAAACTATTTGCCCAGGATATTGTCGTTGATATGGTCTGTTATCGTCGGTATGGACATAATGAAATTGATGAACCATCGTTTACGCAACCCAAGATGTATAAAGCGATTGCAACGCACCCAACAACCCGACAGATTTATACGCAAAAATTGATTGAAAAAGGACTCATTACCCAAGAAGCAGTTGAAGCCATTGCTCTTGAGTATGAAGCAAACCTTCAACAAGAATTTGAAAAGGTTCAAAAAGAAAATGCTGAAAATCCTGTTGAAAAGCTGGATTGGCTCCAGGGAATTTGGTCTGATATTAATCCCCCCAAACACGTTGAACGTGATGAGACTCATCATAACACCGGTGTTACGCTTGAGCGTTTGAAAGAAGTGGCCCATGGGAATTTTCGCATTCCAGAGGGCTTTAATCTGCATCCTCGTATTGCGCGACAAATGGATGCGAAGCGTCAATTGATAGAAACGGGAGAAAACATGGATTGGGCAACCGGGGAAGCCTTGGCAATTGGTACTTTATTGCTTGAGAATAATCCTGTTCGACTAAGTGGCCAAGATTGTAGTCGAGGAACATTTTCCCAACGTCATGCTGTGTGGATTGATCAGGAAACAGAAGAAAAACATATACCCCTCAATCATATTAGGGCAGGACAAGCTGTGTTTCAAGTTGTTGATAGCCCCTTGGCAGAGGCTTCTGTTTTGGGTTTTGAATATGGCTATAGTTTATCAAGTCCCCATGCTCTTGTGATGTGGGAGGCCCAATTTGGAGATTTTGCAAATGGAGCCCAAGTGATCATTGATCAATTTATATCTTCAGGGGAGATTAAGTGGCTTCGATTATCTGGGTTGGTGATGTTGCTCCCTCATGGACATGAAGGGCAGGGACCTGAGCATACATCGGGGCGCCTTGAGAGGTTCTTGCAATTATGTGCAGAGTCGAATATGCGCGTTGCCAATTGTACAACGCCTGCAAACTTCTTCCATATTTTACGTCGTCAAGTTCGTAGTGAAACCCGTAAGCCCTTGATTATAATGACACCCAAGTCACTTTTGCGTCATCCCAAAGCTGTTTCCTCTTTCAAGGACATGGAGGCTGGTACCCACTTCCAACCGGTGATTCCTGACCGAGAGGTCACGGGAGCAAAAGCACAGCGTGTCATTTTGTGCAGTGGTAAGGTTTACTACGATTTATTAGAAGAACGTACCAAGCAGAACATTCAAGACATAGCCATCATTCGGCTTGAGCAATATTATCCTTTCCCTCATGCGCAATTGGTAGACGTGTTGAAGCCCTACAAAGAAGCCCAATTAATTTGGTGTCAAGAAGAACCCATGAATATGGGGGCCTGGACATTCCTAGATCGTTTGTTAGAAAATGTATTAACTGAACTTGAGGCCAAACATACGCGTCCAATTTACGTTGGACGAGCAGCGGCAGCTTCACCTGCCACAGGTGTTTTGAGTCGGCACGTGACAGAACAAGAGCAATTGATCACACAAGCGTTAGCCATAAAAAAGTGAGGCAAGGGAAGGGGAAGAAAAAATGTCATCAGGGCCTATAAGCGAAATCAAAGTTCCCTCATTAGGGGAATCAATTCGGGAAGCAACGGTTGCACGCTGGTTAAAAGCCGCCGGTGATTCTGTGAAGGCTGACGAAGTTTTGGTGGAATTAGAGACCGATAAAGTTACTCTTGAGGTCATCGCTCCTGCTACGGGCACTTTATCTGAGGTCCGTAAACCAGCAGGGGGTATTGTAGGGGTTGGGGATGTACTCGGAATTGTAACGCACGGTGACTATGTGGCCCAAGAGGTTAAACCGCAAGCGACAAAGACTCCCGCACCCCAAGAACAAAAAACGCAAGCACCAGCACCTGAACTTAAACTCAGTGGATTCAAGTCAATGATGGGCTCAGTGAGTCAACCAGCGTCTCAAAAAAGCACATCATCAGAACCAAAAGCAGCGCCCCCTGAAGCTCTTTTTCCATCCGTTCGAAAGTTGGCCGAAGAGTTAGCCGTTAACCCTGCAGAAGTCATTGGAACAGGTAAGGGGGGACGGGTTACTAAGGGTGACCTCCTCAACCGAGAAGAAAGACAAGTCATCCTGGATGAGCCCGTTCCTGCTCAAAAAGCACCTCGACTATCTGATCAACGTGAGGAGCGCGTGAAAATGTCCCGCTTGCGTCAACGCATTGCGGAGCGACTGAAGCAAGCTCAAAATACGGCGGCTATTCTCACAACCTTTAATGAAGTGGATATGTCAGCTATTGCGGCGTTGCGGGCAGAGTATAAAGAATCTTTTGAACAAAAGCATGGGGTGCGCTTAGGGTTTATGTCCTTTTTTGTCAAGGCCTGTATTCAAGCCTTAAAAGAATTTCCGGCTGTGAATTCAGAAATTGATGGGGATGAAATTATCTATAAAAATTATTATGATATTGGCGTTGCCGTTTCTACTCCCCAAGGACTTGTGGTACCGGTTGTAAGAAATGCGGATCTTTTAAGCTACGCGGAGCTTGAATCTCAAATTTTTGCCTTAGCCCATAAAGCCCGTGATGGCAAATTATCCATTGAGGAAATGACAGGAGGGACCTTTACCATAACAAATGGCGGTGTCTTTGGCTCGTTACTGGCAACGCCCATCTTAAACCCCCCTCAAACAGCAATTTTGGGCATGCATAAGGTGGAAGATCGCCCCATGGTTGTGAACAAAGAAATCGTTATTCGCCCCATGATGTATGTTGCTTTGTCTTATGATCATCGGGTCATTGATGGTCGTGAATCGGTTTCTTTCCTGGTAAAGGTGAAAGAATATTTGGAAAAACCAGAACTACTCTTACTGGATGTATAATATGAGCGAGCAAACGATAGATTTATTGGTCATTGGTGCAGGGCCCGGCGGTTATGTTGCGGCCATTAGGGCAGCTCAACTGGGAATGAAAGTTGTGGTTGTGGGCAAACGGCCACTTGGCGGGGGGACTTGTTTAAATGTGGGGTGTATTCCTTCCAAAGCCTTGCTCCATTCTTCTCAAAAATATATCGAAGCCAAAAACCATCTTGAAAAGCATGGGGTTGAGGTTGAAAAAGTTCGGCTGAATTTGAAGAAAATGCAAGGCCACAAAGAGAATATTGTCGATGAACTAACTCGGGGAATAAACTTTCTTTTCCAAAAAAATGGGGTGACCTTTATCCATGGTACCGCTCAAATTAAGGCACAGAATAAGGTCGAAGTATCTTCTCCTGAAGCTGACCTAACGAACTGGCATGCGCGTCACATTCTCATTGCGACTGGGTCTGAGGCTTTTATCCCCAAGAGTAGTGATAAGGGTAGTGATGTTGATGAAGAGCGCATCGTCACATCCACAGGTGCTTTAAGCCTTACCAAAGTTCCAAAGCACCTCATTGTCATTGGGGCAGGCTACATTGGGTTAGAGCTCGGCTCTGTTTGGGCGCGCCTTGGCGCAGGTGTTACCGTTGTAGAGTACATGGATCATCTCTTGCCACCAATGGATCGGGATTTGGCGACATCTTTGCAGAAGTCATTAACATCCCAAGGGCTTGTTTTCCGGTTTGGGCATAAAGTAGCTAAAATCATTAAGCGAGAAACTGAGGTTGTTTTACACCTTCACCCCTCTCATTTGGAAAAGCCGGAAGAACCAGAAATCATGGTTGGGGATGTGGTGTTATTGTCCATGGGGCGGCGACCTTATACAGAAGGATTGGGACTGGAAAATGTTGGTATAACCCTTAATGAACAGGGCTATATCCCGGTCAAACATCCTACATATGAAACGGCGTGCCCTGGAATTTATGCCATAGGAGATGCAACGCCGGGTCCCATGTTGGCCCATAAGGCTGAAGAAGAAGGTATTGCGGTTGTTGAGCGCATTGCTGGTCAAGCCGGGCATGTAAATTATGGCGTAATTCCTGCTGTGATCTATACATCACCTGAAGTGGCAACGGTTGGCAAAACGGAAGAGCAATTGAAGGGTGAAGGCGTTAGCTACAATATTGGGAAATTTCCTTTTCTTGCCAACGCTCGTGCTAAGGCCGTTGGTGATACTACAGGTTTTGTGAAAGTGTTGAGTGATGTCAAAACAGATCGCGTCTTGGGTGTTCATATTATTGGCGAGGTGGCTGGTACCTTGATCGCCGAAGCTGCAATCGCCATGGAAATGGGGGCATCT
>Ga0206917_1244_pt1 | contig 11287 bp, 7 predicted proteins | sample Alteio_BWOrgHeat_68_FD_152931 | JGI IMG/M metagenome (GOLD analysis project Ga0206917, IMG submission 152931) | Enriched cells from forest soil in Barre Woods Harvard Forest LTER site, Petersham, Massachusetts, United States -... | ecosystem: Environmental > Terrestrial > Soil > Temperate forest > O...
TGTTGGAAGAAGGGATCACGATCTTTATGACCACGCCCTATCTGGATGAAGCTGAACGCTGCACGCGAGTGGGGCTGATGAGCGGCGGCAATATTTTGTTAACCGATACTCCAAAAAATGTAAAGAAGCAGATGAGGGGAAGTGTGATCGAGATCATTCCGAACGAGTTGCAGCGAGTAGCGGGATTGCTAGCCTCTTTTCCTAATACTATTGAAGTACAAACATTTGGCGATCGGATAAATGTTGTGGTAGAGGAGGGAGTGGAGCCAAACAAGCTTAAAGAGTGGCTTGAATCAAGAGGAACATCAGTAAGAAGCGCACGAACGATCCAGCCCTCGCTCGAAAATGTATTCATCGCACTGTTGCGAGATCGGGATTCATCGAAAACAGAGACAATTCCTGCCGAGGAGAAAGGGGAAGTCCATGCCTGATCTCGCAATCGATGCAAAAGATCTGACGAAACGCTTCGGCGCATTCACTGCCGTTGACAATATTTCCTTCCAGGTGAATGCTGGAGAGATCTTCGGTTTCCTGGGTGCTAATGGTTCCGGAAAATCAACAACGATCCGGATGCTGTGCGGCCTGTTGCAATCGACAAGCGGCACGGCCTCGGTCGCGGGATTCGACATAAATTCCCAACCGGACGATATTAAGAAGAATATCGGCTATATGTCGCAGAAATTCTCGCTCTATGACGATCTTACCTGCGTGGAAAATATCCGGTTCTGGGGTGGGATCTACGGACTCTCGGATAAAAAGATCGAAGAACGACGAATGTGGGCGATTCACATTGCCGGACTTGAAGGCCGCGAGAACAGCCTTCCGCGCGATCTTCCCGGCGGATTCAAACAACGCCTCGCGCTTGGATGCGCAATGCTTCATGCCCCCAAAGTCGTGTTTCTGGATGAACCAACGGGTGGCGTCGATCCGATCATGCGACGCCGATTCTGGGATCTTATTCGCCAGCTTGCTTCGGGCGGTACGACCGTATTTGTGACGACACATTACCTCGATGAAGCGGAGTATTGTAATAAGATCATGCTTATTCACGAAGGACGAATCATCGCTGGAGGAACGCCAGAAGAACTGAAAACACAATATCTTCAGACGCCGGTGTTTGAGGTGGAAACAGATCGGGTGGTCGAAGCAATGAACGCACTCGACGACGATGAGCGGGTCGAGGAAACCTCCGTGTTTGGGAGCTTTTTGCATGTGAGCATTCCGAAAACGCAGGATGCGAGATCGGTAATAATGGAATGCCTTGGGAAGCATGGTATTGCCGTCTCACGCATCGAGGCGATCACACCATCGCTGGAAGATGTATTCATTCATTTGATCGACCGCGAAACAAAGGAGAAACTTCCATGATCTCCCGCGCCCGTATTCGTCCGATCATTCGCAAGGAACTCCGCCAGATCGTCCGCGACCGGCGTTCGCTTGGCGTGTTGCTTGCTGTGCCGGCGGTGATGCTGATCCTGTTCGGTTATGCGCTCAATTACGATGTGAAACACGTTCCACTCGCAATTTTCGATCAGGATCGAACTACCACCAGCCGGGAACTTACCGATGGCTTTTTGCATACGGAGTATTTCGATAAAGTAGCAACACTTTCCAGCGATCGACAAATCGATAGTATGCTCGTTAAACAGATCGCGCGGGCGGTGCTTGTTATTCCCGTGGATTTTGAGAAGGACTTGCGGGCCAATCGTGCGGTGAAGGTGCAAGTGATCGTAGATGGATCGAATGCTACCAACGCTACTGCGGCGGCTGGGTATCTTGCAGCTATGGCACAGGATTACTCGACGAAGATAACGCTCGAAGCGCTTGCTCGTAGTGGCATTTCAAAACCTGCGCTTCCGATCGATTATCGCGCGCGCATTTGGTATAATCCTGAACTTACCAGCCCGAAGTTCCTCGTGCCGGGATTGATCGGATTTATCCTGATGATCTCGACGGTGATATCCACATCGCTTTCGATCGTTCGCGAACGGGAAAAGGGGACAATGGAACAGATCATCGTTTCGCCGATCCATCCGATGGAACTTATCATAGGCAAAACGATGCCCTATGTTGTGATCTCTCTTATCAGCACTTCGCTTATTCTTTTTACGGGCTATCTTTTGTTCGATGTCGTGATCCGGGGAAGCATTATATTATTATTTGTCGAATCGCTCATTTTTATTTTTTGCGGACTTGGACTTGGACTATGGGTCTCTTCTGTTTCAGACCGTCAGGAAGCGGCATTTCAACTTGCTACGCTTGTTTCGGTGCTCCCCACCTTTATGCTTTCGGGGTTCGCATTCCCGATACGGAATATGCCGGTCTTTATTCAGGCGATCACGTATATAAATCCGGCACGGTATTTTCTCTGGACATTACGGGCGATCATTTTGCGAGGCGCCGGCATGGACGTGTTTTGGCAAGAGACACTTTTTATGGTTGTATTCGCTGCTGGAATCACCACAATTAGCTGGAATAAAATGAAGAAATTATTCTAACGTTCACAGCCATGCGTACTATCTTATTTTTTCTTCGCAAGGAATTTGAGCAGTTGAAACGAGATCCGAATCTCATTCGGCTCATGCTCATCGGGCCGATCATGCAATTGCTTATCTTCGGTTTTGCTATTAATCTCGATGTAAATTCCGTTCCCATTATTGTACTCGATCAGGATCATTCGCTTCAAAGTCACGATTTCATTGCGCGTTTCGAGAACTCCGGTTATTTTCCCATCGTCGCCCGCGTGAACCGGCTTTCGGATATTGATAAATACCTTGTGCGTGGCGATGCATCGCTTGCACTGACCATTCCACCGGAATTTGGGAAAAAGATCTTGAAGGGCGAGCCAGCCCAGGTCGAGGCGATCGTCGATGGCTCGGAAAGTAATGCTGCGTCCGTCGGGCTTAACTATGCTGCGGCGATCGTGGCGGGATATTCGCAGGAGGTACTGCTCGAAAGTTTTTCTCGCCGGGGCTTTGGGGAGCTGAAACCTATTACGGTCACACCTGAAATTCGTGTCTGGTATAATCCCGATCTTAAAAGCCGCAACTATATTCTGCCGAGCCTGCTCGGAACGATCCTTACCCAGGCAACTGTCTCGCTCACCGCGCTCGCCATTGTGAAGGAAAAAGAACGGGGAACTCTGGAACAGCTTATTGTCACCCCGATAAAAACATGGCAGATCATTATTGGTAAACTCGCTCCGTTCGCCATTATCGGATTTGTGGACATTCTTCTTGCGCTTGGCGGTGTCATGTTCATTTTCGGCATTGCCGTACGAGGTTCGATCGTGATGCTGCTTCTGCTTTCTGTGCTCTTTATTTTTACGACGCTGGGAATTGGCCTTTTCGTCTCGACGGTCAGCAGTACCCAGCAGCAGGCAATGATGACGGCGATGTTCTTTGTGATGCTGCCAATGAATTTTCTTTCCGGATTTATTTTTCCGATCGAAAATATGCCTGCGGTCATTCAGGGAGTGAGTTATTTACTCCCGCTTCGATATTTTTATGAGATCATTCGGGGCATTTTCCTTCGCGGGGCGGGACTGACCGAGCTTTGGCCGCAAGTTCTTGCACTGTTTCTCTTTGGCGTGGGAATCTTAACACTCAGTTCGTTACGATTCCGAAAAAAGCTCGCATAACGAGCATATCACCACCCCATTCGCGCTCGGAGTCCCACGATCTGTTGGACATGATTGTTTCCATGTTCTGCGTAGAGATCGAGAAAGTTCTGAAGGGTCATCGTTCCATTATCGGGATGATTGGCGGTTCGGGTGAGATCGGTTTCGCTCGCATCTTCCAAGAGATCTGCCATGCGTGCCTGAATTCCGGTTACGATAGCTACGGAGGGAGCAATGTCCCGGGTATAATCATTCATCTTGGCCCAGGAATCCTGATCGTATGGTTTGAGCAAGGGATGATCCTCCGTCATGATCAGCTTCATGCGGACGAACGCATTGATATGGGAATCTGCAATATGATGGACGATCTGCCGAGGACTCCACCCGCCATCGCGATAGGGCGTATCAAGCTGCGCATCATTCAATCCGGCAATGGCTGTATAGAGTTTAACCGGTAAATCTCGAATGGCCTGAATTTTTTTCTTGTTTTCGTTCATAGATTTTTTTTTGCCGTGATCAGTGTGACATGTTAAATTCCATTTCACGTCACTTATGTTCCTCGACGGATGAGTTGATAATCGATTTGAAGAATGTGAAAAAGTGTATCATGGTCTTTTAGCGAATTTTGAGGATGAGAACCTCGTTGATGTTGCTGCAAGAAAAAAGAATTCAACGAATTTATGTCTGAGTCGCAGTTCGAATCTGAAGCCCGAATCGAGCTTTCCAACGAGGCAACACCACAGGAAGCTAAATTCCTTGCGATGTCGTCGCGGAACGAGCGTCGAAATTTTCGGCTCGGTGTGACGAACGGCGTCCTTTACGGTCTTGGCACATCGTTCATTTCACGCTCGACGATCATTCCGAGCTTTTTCTCGCACCTGACATCATCAAGCGCGTTGATAGGCCTTGTTTCGCAGTTCGAGTCGATCGGATGGTATTTGCCTCAGTTCATTGCGGCATCATTCGTGGTTCATTGGCCTAAAAAGCTGCCGCTCTACCGTTTGGGATGGTGGGTGCGCGGGACTGCCTTGTTCTTACTTGCAGGAGTAACATTGTGGTCTCCAAGCTCATCCGTTTTGCTTGCGTGTGGAGTGTTGCTGTACGGTATGTTCGCTGCCGGATCGGGTTTGAGCGGAGTCGTCTTTCTGGAACTTGTTGCGAAAACCATTCCTGCTAAGCGACGTGGGCGCTTCTTCGGGCTTCGTATTTCGATGGCTTCTCTTTTATCGGTCACTATTGGAGCGGGAGTTATTTCATTGCTTCTTTCGGGTTTCAAGTTTCCAACGGATTTTGGCCTGGTCTTTCTTGTTGCCGCGGTGATCGTGACCGTTGGGCTTGGTTTTATGGCCTTCATGCGAGAGCCGCGAACGCCGATAGTACCAGATGCGAGAACCCTCCTCGAACATTTTCGCGAAGGATGGAAGGTCTATCATGCCGATAAACTCTTTGCGAATTATATTCACACGAGAATGCTGATGTCAACGGCCACGATCGGCGTGCCATTCCTCGTTATCTTTGCTCACAACCGGCTTGGATTTCATACGAGCGATCTGGGCATCTTTGTGGCAGCAGATTGCATAGGAACTATCGTCGGCAATTTTTTCTGGGAGCGATTGACCGACCGCAGAAGTGCAAAGATCTGCCTCGAAGCCGCAGCGATCACCAATGTTGCGCTGCCGATCATTGTATTGCTTTATCTTTGGTTTCCGCTCCCAAAAATATTGTATGCATTGGTCTTCTCCGTTGCAGCCGCCTTCGATGCTGGTACATCCATAGGCGGAATGACCTACATCATCGAGATCAGTCCCGAACATGACCGATCAACCTACATTGGCCTTTTTAATAGCCTGATGTCACTTCCGCTCATGCTCACTGCAGTTGCCGGAGCATTGCTCGATCTTACGGGCTATGGAGTCCTCTATGCGCTCGTGCTTGCGCTATCTGTTGCATCGCTTTTTGCGGTGAGAAAGTTACATTAGAGTGGGTAATGTTAACCTTTTAACACGCCTTCGTACGTCGTATTGATACCGAGGTCGTCTTTCTCCGCTTTTGCAACCCGATCCTGCAATTCTTTTACGCGATCGATCTGGAGGTTGGAAGGCCGTGCCTCGTTGCCCGCAACATCACTATACACATCTGAAATGTCTTCGCGTAATTTCTTTTCATCGGCAAAAATGGATTTTTGCTTGGATGCAAGAAGGGTGGTCCGCAACCGTTCGAGTGTGTCGTTGCATTGGCCAAGAAGTTTTTTGGTCTTTTCATCATTGACCGAATCCAAGTGCTGTTTGATCCACAATTGTTTTGCATTAATGTTATCGACCACATGTGCGAGCCGTTCGTGCATGTTGTAACATTGCATCGCAATATCATACTGGAGTTTGCGGTCGGCCAAAGAAAAATCCTTGTTCGAGGTATCGTGCACGAGTGTCAAAGTGCTGGTATATTCCTTTGAACCAATGGTTAACTTCATGGTATAAAGGCCGGGGAGCACCATTGGCCCTAAAAATCCGCCACCATCGATCTTGGTGCCGCCGGTCGCGACCGCCGGAGGTTTCATTCGCAAGTTCCAACGGACTTTATTGATGCCCTTACGCTTGGAGGCCGGAATGCTCTGCATGAGTTTTCCGGATGCATCGAAGATCTCGATTTTTGCATCGGAAGTATTGATACGATCTTTCAGATAGTATTGGATCGGCGGAGCATACGTGGAAGGGGAGTTGCCGGAACTCCATCCACCAGTGCTTGGAAACCCTCCGTATCCGAATTTACCTTCGCTTAGCGCGATCGGTCCGGTTGGGATAAGATAAACCTCTTGATCAATGATGTCTTTTGTTAACGATCGCATCGGCGTAATGTTATCCACGACGATAATGCCCCGGCCGTGTGTAGCAAGGATCAGGTCATTCGTCTTCGGATGGATCTGCATATCCCGAACGGGTACATACCACGGGATATTATTCTTCATTCGGAACCAATTCGTCCCACCATCGAGCGTTGCGAAGAGTCCCATTTCCGTTCCAAGGAAGAGTAAGTCTTTGTTGACGAGATCTTCCCTTATTTTATGTGCATATCCGGTAAACTCAGTGCTGGAGATCATTCGCCAGGTGAGGCCCATATCGGTAGTTTTTGCGAGATATGTTTTCATATCTCCCATCATGTGGTTGTCGAAGGTTGCGTATGCCGTCTGCTTATCGAACCGAGAAGGCTCGATGCTGCTTACCCATGCCTGCTTGGCAACCCCGCAAGCTGCAACATTCGGAGCAACATTATTCCACGTCTTTCCGCCATTTGTTGTGACTTGCAAGTTGCCATCATCGGTTCCCACCCAGATGTTCTGATCGTCCAATGGGGATTCGGTCATGGTGAAGATCGTGCAATGATTTTCCGCAGAAGTGTTATCGGCGCTCAACCCTCCGCTTGAATCTTGCTGCTGCATCGACTTATCGTTCGTCGTCAGATCGTTAGAGATCTTGCCCCAGTTCCTTCCTTGATTAGTGGACTTGTAAAGATACTGAGCGCCCATGTAGAGATTGTGAGTTCCCTTCACGCCAGTCACGATCGGAGTGTTCCAATTCCATCGTAACTTTTCTTCACCCTGCGCCTCTTGAGGTTTGATGCCGACGGATTTTGTTGTCTTGAGGTTGATCCTGTTCGCCTCTCCGCCTTGTGATTCGGCGTAGGCAATATCTTGATCGTTCGGATCGGGTTGCGCCCAAAATCCATCGCCGCCATTTATAGCCATCCAGTTTGCATTGCCAACGCCGCCCGGTGCAGAGGAAGGTGCCATCCAACTTCCATTATCCTGCAAGCCGCCGTACATTCGATAAGGATCGGCATTATCGATGGCAACATGGTAAAACTGTCCGACCGGAAGCGCTTGCAAGAAAATCCACGATCCACCTTTATCCAGGCTTACATATACGCCGCCATCGGTTCCCACATAAAGCTGATTCGTATTTTTCGGGTTGATCCAGAGCGCGTGCATATCGCTATGAAGCCAGCCGCCTTCGCCGCTCGCGCCGGAAAAGGAGTAGCCACCATCGTTCGAATAATCGAACTCGTAAGCGGGGCGGTACACACGCATCGAGTCAAGCGGATCGAACATGACTGTCGAAAAATAAAACGGACGCGCCGTAACATTAAGTGTTGAGGATTGCTGCTTCCAGCTCGCTCCACCATCACGGGAAATGAAGAGTCCCGTCTCTTTTGATTCGACAATTGCAACTAAGTCATTCGGTGCACTTGGTGAGAGCGCCAGTGCTATTCTGCCAAATGGTTTTTTCGGTAACCCATTTTTTAATTCGGTCCAGGATTTTCCGGCATCAGTAGATTTATACATTCCACTTCCATCGCCGCCGGAATTGAAGGAATAAGGTGTGCGCCGGAATTCCCAAGTGGTTGCATAGATGATATTGGTATTGTTCGGATCGATGGCAATGTCAGCGCATCCGGTTTTCTCGTTAATATAGAGAACTTTATCCCACGATTTCCCGGCGTCGGTTGATTTATACAAGCCACGCTGTTTACTGTCGCTCCAAAGTGGACCGGGAGCAGCCACATAGAGCACATCGGAATTTTTTGGATCGATCACGATCTTCGAAATATGTTCGGTGCTATCAAGGCCGATCTTTACCCAATTATCGCCGCCATCCTCGGTCTTATACATTCCATCGCCGATGGAAACGGAATTGCGCATGTTGCTTTCGCCGGTTCCCACATACACCGTGCCACGATGTTTTTGATCGACGGCAATAGCCCCAATACTTTGGCAATATTTGTCGAACATGGATTTCAACACGACTCCGGCATCGGTAGTCTTCCATACGCCACCGCCAGCTGAGCCGATATAGATCGTTTTTCCGTCGCTATCGTCCCCGGCGATCGCGGTAATGCGTCCGCTCGTTGTGCCGGGGCCTAAATGCCGCGCCTCCATCATTCCGAAGGTCGCGGATGTGATCTTTGTTTGAGCGTTTACGTGTGTGCTAAGAAAAAAGAGAGCTGCAAGCGTTAAGCAATACTTCATAGTGATCGACAGTTGATGAGAACATTCAAAACACTTTTAATCGTTGTTCCCGAAAAAAGCGGGAACGACATTGATGAACTTCATTTCGAAACGTGAAAAAGGCTGTCGGCAACCGGAACGTTGATCTCCGTTTTCTTGATCACAAAATCGCCATTTCCATTATTCATGGTCATCGGGAAGGTGATGCCTTCCGGAAGTTTTTGGAAATTACTGTAATCGATGGTCTGCGATTGCTCTTTGCCATCCACGGTAGCTTTATGGATCTCGCGGATAAGGTAGTAGCTATCAGGATCGAAGAAATCGGTTATCACTTTTCCGCTTTTCAGCGTTAATTTTATTTTCCAGCACTCGGAGCCTTCGACATCTTCTTTGCCGATGAGTTCGGCGGTAGTACCTTTGGATTTGTAATCGACAAGCACCCCTTGAAAATCAAGCTCATCCTGTTGAAACTTCACCTGATCGGGCGTAAGTGCTTCGGGCTTTTGCTGCCCGCTGAACGGCATATACACCCATCCATCAGTGGGAGTGTTGATACTATATCCCGTCATTCCCATCATGGTGATCTCCATCCGCGCTCCTTTATTTTGTACGCCCATCATGGTAATGTTGATGTCCGTGCCCTGAGCAGAGACCACCCCAGATAATTTGACCGAATTCACTTTTTGCCAGGCGGCTTTCCCACCGATGGCTTCGATGTGTTTCGAGATGATATCATCAACCGTTTGGGCGCGCACTGTCCCAAAGTTGAGGCCGACAACTGTTGCGACAAGTAAGAACAATCGAATTTTCATAGCGAATGTATGATTAACGTGGAAAGCAGAAAAAGGGGTACTATGACCATCCCGTAAGGGATGGCCGCGATGAATTACGAGCCAACACCTCAAGTTGTTACAGCCTCGTAGGCTATAGAAGTTTCACAACTGTGGCGGAGAGGGAGAGATTCGAACTCTCGGCACGCTATTAACGCACAGCCGCTTTCCAGGCGACCCAGTTAAACCACTCCTGCACCTCTCCATTTGTGTGGGCGGTACGAAACAGGGGAGGGTGAATTCTTGTGCCGCTCGGAAGAAGATTTCTCAAAAATGAACTGAACTTCCCTCATTTTTGTGTGAATAGTGGGGAAATATGGGTGAAGTACCATCTATAACGTCTCCGCTTTCTCAGGTTTGCCAGCGTTGCCCCGCGTTTGGAGTTCTGAGAGACTGTGCCATTAACTAAATTGAACCCTCTTTGAAGTTTTGGCCGCGCCCGATGCTTAAAATGCATCGACAAGCATCCTTTCGGTTTGTCGCCGCGATTAGTGTTTTACTGATCGCCGGAGTTGCTTGCGCCAATTTACCGGCGGGCGTTCACGTGCGGGAGTTAAAGCGTTCTGGTAATACCGTTACGATCGAGATCACGCTCCCTTCACCGAAATTCGATACGATTCAACGAACACTTCATCTTCGGAGAATTTCTAAGCAGATACAAAATGGGGATCCGCTTGCATCAATTTCCATTCCAGTTCGGGTTTCTCGAAATGCAAGTGTTACAGTTGTTTCCCATGACGATGTGAATGTAACAGCACAAAAGCTCGACCTCACAAGCGCTCTATTTCAGGATGTAGCAAATAATGGAAAACACGAATCGTTAGCGTATCGAAAAAATCCAGCCGCAATTGTGCATCATGGTCTTGGCTTTGCCGCGCTTACGATTATGGGAACGATGCGTGCTGCGGATCTTTCGCGCCTTGAAGTGGGTATTCGGGATAGATCGGGTACGTCATCTATTCGCGCGGCTAAAAAAATAGTGCTCCAGATCACCGATCCCGCAGGCTTGCCCGCGTTGCCGATCACCGATATTAATGAGCCATTCAAAGTTTCGAATGCTGTTTTCCGATCGCGCCGCGCGACGAGTGGGAGTGCGGGGAAGGGAATGCGAACGCAATCTATTGGCGATGTTCAACAATTGCCCGGCATCCAGTCTGACGATGGGAATGTGTATCGGATGTATGTTCGTCAGAGCGGAATATATCATATCACCTTTAGCGATCTCCAGAAATTCGGGATCGATCCTTCGCAGATCGATCCGGGCACGTTGCGTATCGTTAACAAAGGCCAGCAGGTTGCGGTCTATCTGTATGATATTCATCAGGATGGGCATTTCGAATCTGACGATTACTTCGAATTCTTTGGAGATATAGAGCGATACAACGGACCAGGAACTCTCGGTGATTTTTATTACGATCCCGACACCAAAAACAATATCTATTATCTGGTATGGGGAAGCCATTATTCCCCGATACCGGTAACGGGCGTGAAGCGCATGGCGGAAGAATCCGGTGAAATACGAACTGCCAACCGATCGCCGTATCCACGCGATAGCTTTTATGTTGATCTGAAAGACAGTTCGTACTTTAACAAGATCCACTTCGAGCAAGACAATATTTTCGATCCGCTTATAATCTCTAATATCGATCAGCGTTCCGATCTGAGAGATCATAACTTTTTTGCGATCGTTTCGACGGGCGGTGTATATCCATCGAGCTACACAACACAAACTGTCGTTCCATATCCCGACGTGCGGGCAAACCGTCCGGTCTCTTTGAGAGTAGCGCTCCACGGCATCTCGAATTTCGATCCCGGCGCTACCAATCCCAAAGGAAT
>Ga0206917_1071_pt1 | contig 11142 bp, 15 predicted proteins | sample Alteio_BWOrgHeat_68_FD_152931 | JGI IMG/M metagenome (GOLD analysis project Ga0206917, IMG submission 152931) | Enriched cells from forest soil in Barre Woods Harvard Forest LTER site, Petersham, Massachusetts, United States -... | ecosystem: Environmental > Terrestrial > Soil > Temperate forest >...
CCCTTCGCACATTTGAGAAAACGATTCGCCGAAACGATCTTCACCAGAATTCAGCAAGTCGCCAATCCACCACGGCCCCGCACGTTGACACCACAGCGCGAATTGCAACGGACCCTTCCATTCCCCCAGGTCGGGTTTTCCGCCAATGCGAACGCCAACCGAAGTGAAATGGAAAGGCCCAACGGAGAGCTTCTGAATAGGTGGCATGATTGTAGAGTCGGAAGCGGCGCGGCGCGAGTCAAGCCCCGCCGAGCATGCTGTTCAATTGTGAGTGCCAGAAAGGCTAGATAGGATAAAGCGGAATGCCCGACTCGCACCAATCACCGACACCCTGGGGTCAGTATCCGCAAACCCGCCTGAGACGATTGCGCCGATACGATTGGTCGCGGCGGCTCGTGGCAGAAAACGAGCTCCGCCCAAACGACCTGATTTTGCCCCTTTTCGTGCATGAAGGCGAAAAGCGGCAGGAACCAATCCCCTCGATGCCAGGCGTTTTTCGCCTTTCCATCGACCTCCTCACAGAAACGGTGGGGCACGCAGCTTCTTTAGGAATTCCGGCCGTCGCCTTATTTCCGGCCACCGATCCGGCCAAAAAAACTGAAGACGCCGCGGAAGCTATCAACCCGCAAAACCTCATTTGCAGGGCCGTTTCCGCAATAAAACAAGCCCACGGCGATGCGATTGGCATCATGTGTGATGTGGCGCTCGACCCTTACACGAGCCACGGCCACGACGGCTTGATTCGTGACGGTTATGTCGTAAACGACGAATCGATCGACGTCCTCTGCCGGCAAGCAATCGTGCAAGCCGAAGCTGGCTGCGACATCATCGCCCCTTCCGACATGATGGACGGTCGCATCGGCCGGATTCGCCAAGCGCTGGACGAGGCGGGTTTCGATCGCGTCGGCATCATGGCCTACGCCGCCAAGTACGCCTCCGCGTTTTACGGCCCGTTCCGCGACGCCGTAGGGTCCGCCACGAACCTCGGACAGGGCGACAAGCGAACCTACCAAATGAATCCCGCGAACTCCGACGAGGCCCTCCGCGAAGTGGCGCTAGATCTCGCGGAAGGCGCCGATATGGTCATGGTGAAGCCTGGAATGCCCTACCTGGACATCGTCCGCCGCGTAAAGGACGCATTTTCAGCTCCTACATTCGCGTACCAGGTTAGCGGCGAATACGCCATGCTGTGTGCGGCCGCAGCGAACGGCTGGCTTGATCGAGAGAAAACGATGCTCGAAAGCTTGCTCGCATTCAAACGCGCCGGTGCGGACGGCATTCTCACTTACTTCGCCGTAGCCGCGGCCGAGCATCTCCAGGGTTGATCTTGCTCCCCTGCCCCTCACTTTGTAAAAGACCGCGCATCACAGCTCGCTCTCAAGTAGCCATTTTTGGCTACAACCGCGCTAATCGGTTCAACCACAACACCGATTCAGTGAGCATTCACAATTGCGGTGAATGTACACCGTAAGTGGCTTTTCTGTAATGACTTGCGACTTACTCGCCGCCAATGTCTCACCTCGATTGTGAGACGCATCCCACCGTCGCGCGGCACCCTAAAACTTTTTGGTCGACGCAACACGTTGGCCGTCTAGCTCTTAGAGCAAACTGCCTCTGCAGGTGCCCATGGTGGCACACCAATCGCTTTAGCGGACGCCGGATCAGGCTGCGACCGCACGGTGCGATTCGCAGTGAGGCCGAGAACCATCAGGCAAAAGTTCTCGTGAGTCATTCGGACGGACTCGGGAAAGGATATGCATCAATGAGCCATAGACAACAATACGAAGCGAACGACGTGGAATACGGGACGGAAAGTATTCGATCGAATGATCGGTTCGAATCGTCGCAGCGAAATCGGCCAACCATGAACCGACGCCGCGGCAAGACTCCTACATCATTCAACGGAATTCATCGGCGGCGACGTCGCAAGATGGCTTGGTAGCGCGCAGGGTCTAGCCTTAGCTGCGCCCGAGCGTTTGCGCGTGCGTCGCTAGTTTTGTGCGCTCAGCGAGCCTTGGCTTGCCGGTGCATAGTGCGCGGTTAGTCTGTCTGCCGTGCGGGTTACTGCGATCAAGAGAAAGAGAAGGGGACAGCTTGGGTCAGCGTCGTGGTCTGGAACACCAGGGCGGTCAACTAAGCATGGTTCGTGTAGGTGGAGATGCTATTTGCGGGCAGCAGATGACTTACCGCTAAGAATATGCGTGCCCGCAGTTGGCGGCGCGGCGCGAGGCGGGAGAAAGACTTGATGGGCCATTTAGATGAGTGAATTGCAGCGGAGTTCGCCGGCGGTGCTGGTGTCTCCCGAGATAGGCGTTCCCGCAAAGCGCCGATCTGCGGTGGACTTGCACACCTGCCTGGTCGTGTCGACCTCGGCACGTCGGGCACAGTTGTGGGTGCGTGCCGCCCACGAAGAACATTGGACCACGATCGTTTGCACGACGGCCGATGATGCGAACAGACAATCTGTAAGAAATCGAATTGACCTGGCTTTGATTGATTTGCAGGCGGCATCGAAAGAGTGCGAGGTATTACTGAGGGGCTTGGTGGAACAGTTGGCCGCACGCAAGGGGTCGTTACTGGCCGTGTGCGGAAAACCAGAAGACTTGTTGGGTGAAGTGTGGTCGCGGCAGTTGGGTGTGTGGATGTATCTGCCCGGCGTCGATAGCCAAAGCGACATCGCTTTATTGTGCGGCGAGGCACGAAACATTTTGAAAAAAATTAGCGATCACGCGGCTTACTCGGGCGGTTAGCTGGTATCGAGCAGACAAAAGATTATCGAGGGCGTCGGAAAACGGTTGAAGGAAGAGCGTGAGGCGGGTAGGTCGAGCGCTTGCAACTGTTACGGGACTATTTGAAAGGTTTCAAACGATATGGCGCCCTCCACGAGATTCGAGTTGGACGACCTGGACGGCGATGAGGGTATGGCATCGTCCGGCCGTGGGACAACGCCAGAGCTATCGAACAACCGAGTGCGCAGCGCTCATGTACGAAAGCAGGCACGGCGAAACCGGTCGAGTGAAGTCGCAAAGCGAGGAATTCACCGGCGTCGAAACAAGAGGGTGTCGTGGTAGAGCGATTGCCGCACAGCAATCGAGCTTCCACTGAGTGTAGGTACGACAAGCAGTAGATCGAAGAAGCAGAGAAACAATTCACTAGTTGTAAGTTTTTTGACCGACACGTCGCTTTGCCCCGTCTGCGTGGATGTGGCATGGAACGTAGCTTCACGAGATTCATTTAGCGGCGCGGTCGATATGAACGCGGCGGCCACAGAGAAACACAAGCCTTTAACAGGAACTCAATGATGCGATTGCACCGTATGACTTTTCGGCCTCTATTTGCCGCGCTACTGATTGCCACAATGGCTATGGTGGCAGCTCCGGTCCGAGCTGCTTTCATCGACCTGACGCCGTCCGGTGGTAGCAATTCATCTTCGTCTGTGTCGCTGGCAGACCTAATCTCCGGTGCCGTCTCTGGCATCACGGTAGGCGACAAGGTCTTCACCGGCTTCAGCTATTCAACCTTGAGTGCTGATATGCCGAAGGCCGTAAGTGTTTCTGTGGAAGGCTTCAAAGACATGAATGGAAATTGGGGCGTAACGTTCCAAGGTGCTTTTATGGATTTGCCGGGCGGGGACCCATCGTCAGACGCCCAGATTGGCTTTGACGTCGCCGTAAATGCTACGGGAATTGCGAATGGTCTTCGCATTAGCGATGCTCACCTCTTCTTAGACGGTGCCAACGTGGGTGGTCCTAACTCGTCGTTCATCGTAGATGAATCGTTCGCGCAACAGTTCCCCAGTTTGCCGCCGCTCGTTGCTCAAGTTACAACCTTTGGTCCTGGAATTACGAAGTTGAGCGACTCGGCTAATTTGAACCCTCCTGTTAAAATGTTGCACGTATTCAAGGATATTAACGCGATTGCTGGCGCTGGTTCAATCGCACCCGCACGCGGCACGGTGATCAGTCAATCATTCTCGCAAACGCAGATCGTTCCAGAACCAGCGGTTGCGGTGCTTTCGCTACTGGGCATGGTCGGATTTGTGTGTAAGCGAAACCGTCAGCGCGGCTAAGCGTCGGCCGTAAGAATTCGCAAAAGCAACCTGCGGGAAGCGTCTCTGCCGAGGAATCGGCCTGGGGCACCTCCCGCAGTTTTTTTGCGCGCCGTCATTTGCTGAGCTTAGAAACATCTACGGCCGCAGTCTTCGCAATCGGCCGGCGTAAGCGGATCAGCGGATCACCAAACAGGTGATACATTCGCACATGCTCGAGGCGTTCGCTTGCCAAATCCACCGGCGCGGGACTCAGCCCATTCGCCATGGAATCAAACGACGATCGCAGCTGATCGTCTCCCACGGGAAGAAGAGTTTTGCGTTCTGCCTGCCGTATCGTATCGCCGAGAAGCTCCGTCCGATCTCTGAAGCACGCCCGCAACAGCTCGCAACCCAGAACCGTATTCCCGTAGGGCATCGTGACGCGCGTCGCCGCGATTACCGCGACGGGACCTTCTGTCGCATCGAGTAGCTCTTCCGCCAGGCAAGTGTGAGGCGCATCCATCGCCCCCGTATAGCAGGCGACTAAAACCGCCAGAGGGCTATGGCCGCAGCAATGCAGCTGCGGCACGTCTCCTACCGACAGAATCGACTCGCTGCCTGTTGCAGTTTTGACGCGATCGAGCTCCGTCACCCAGCCATGTCCCAAGTACACCCAGGCCAAACTGCCTTCGTTAATTTGCTGCCTGGCTCGAGTAGGGAAATTCGCCAGCAACCTCGCCGTCTCGGCTGTCGGACTTTCCGGGTGAATGTGCGCCGTGACATAGTCCGCAGGCACGGTTTGCGTAATGATTTGGCGAGCCGCCGCTTCGATCAGTGCGTCGGTCACCACACCAAATCCGCCGACGCCCGAAGCGATGTTCAATTTCTTTTCCCAATCGCCGTGCTCAGACTGTCGTTCATAATCCAACGTCTTCTTCAACACAGTCGCCAGCTGCCCGATCGTCGTCACCGGAATACGACCCATGGCCAAATCCGGAACGTCGTCGCCATCGAGATCAGCGTAAGGCGCATCCGACGCGATCCGCGGTTCCGAGCCCCACTTCACATTGACCTTGGCAGGCAAATAGTTTGTGGGAGTCGTGTTCAGTGATCGCGATTCTCCGCCAGACGACACGCGCGGCGCGTCCCCAATGAGCAGCAGATACTTGAGACTTCCAGAGCCGCTGGCCTGGCGCACCAATTCGCGTAGCCGAGCTGCCGACGTCGGCGGACTGATTACCTGAATTTCATGCCCTTGAGATCGACGATACTCTTGCCATTCCACAAGTGCAGGCTGAAACGCCGTCGGGCAGACAACCAAAGTATCGGTGGCCGCGCGTGTTGCTTCACCACAGAAGGCGAGCAGCGCGAGGCACGGAAGAACGAAGCCGCAGCGAAAGGTCGCGCCCGAACGCAAGTTGAGTCGGCCGGACCTAAGCATCGAACACAATTCCAGGCCACGCGAAGTGAAAACGCTGCCGAACGCTGGCTTGGTCCGGCGGGGAATTATGTCAGTCACTCCGTCACAGTTCAACAGCGAACTTCGGCCGAAATAGTGTTGTCGACAAGAGCTTCCCGCCTCTGGGATCAAGACCCTAGCCGCTGGTGCCGCGGCCGTATTAAACTGGAACTGTACAAACGCGGGCGTAACTCAGTTGGTAGAGTGCTAGCTTCCCAAGCTGGATGTCGCCGGTTCGAGTCCGGTCGCCCGCTCTTTAAATTTTAACCGCCGAAACAAGTGTTTTCTGTAACCTGCCCGGCGTCGGGCAGTGCGGCATTTCCAGAGGTCCAAAACGGTACATACCGTTTTGGCTTTTTAGGAGGTTCCGCACATGCCATCTCTAACGCAATCCGTTCCGAAGCAAACATAAGGGAAGCGGCCAAGCAGTTGTGACAATCAATGGCCGTGACCATTATCTCGGTCCCCACGGCCAGTGTCTGGCGAAATCTAATTAGGCGGCTGTTATCGGCTGCCACTATCTAATCGCCTTTTTGTTGCTGCTGGTCGGCAATCGGGGTTGTCCTTAAGTAGATTAACGCCAACCCATCGCATACTTCAACTCACGAGCCACACGATCAGCCCCAGCGCAACGGCAACGAGCGTCGTGGCGAATAGGAGTGTGCGGAGGCTGAATCGATTCGCCCACATTGGAAACCGAGCGAACCCACCTACGGCGCAGAGAAGTAACAGCGACCAAATTGGAACCGAAATGGAAATCCCGCTTGTCAGATTAACCCGTTTGAAGCCCAAGAAAGCATGTGGGTTACTGTATGAGTCCGTAGAGTAAGCGGACCATCGCGGAGAATTCACAGGCTTCGTTCCAAATATCGGTTGGGTATCGTGTGTGATCTGTGAGATGCCTTGATTTATGGAACACCAAGTCAAGCTAGATTGTCTAATGCGGGTTAAATTATCACAACGCCAGTAACTTTGAACCCACAGCACAATCAGCAACACCGCAACCATGCCCCACACCACCGACCACGCGATTCGTAGCTTCCGGTGTTTCATCTACTTACTCGTAAGCCAGACGATCAGCCCCAGCACGATGGCGAACAGCGTCGTGGCGATAAGAAGCGTGAGGAGGGAGAAGCGATTCGACCATCGAAACCAAGGCATTGCTGCGATTGAAGCGACCGCAACGAAACAAAACCACTCAGGTATGCGAAAAAGGTTAGCGATGCCATTTGTTAAAACGCGTCGCGTAGTTCCGAAGCCTAGTAGATTACTTGGCGTGACATTGGCAGACTCGACGCTAAGTGGCTTACTTCCAAAATACCACGTCGTGCCTGCGGTCGTTTGCGAGTTTGAATTGAGGTTTAGAAAGGCGGCTGTCAAAGAACCGCTGCGAGATCGGCATATGACAGAAGCCGTCATTCGCGGATGAAACGAAAAGATATCCATGCGCCAATAGCTCCGCCCCCATAGCACAACGAATAGTACCGCTACGATACCCCACGTCACTGACCACGCGATTCTCAACTTGCGGTGTTTCATCATTTACCTCGCGACCCACACGATCAGCCCCAGTCCAATGGCAACGAGCGTCGTGGCGATTAGGAGCGTGCGGAGACTAAAGCGATACGTCGGAAAAGCCCATGGCGCTATGGCCATTACTATTACAGCGAATACGCCAAACCAGTACGGGAAGGTTACACCGCAGTAAAAATCGTCCACATAAAGGATTTCGAAGCCGAGAAAATGAACGACTGCTGTGTTGTGTGAAGGCTGAGGATCTCGAAGCCCAAAATGCAAGTTTTGGTCGCCCATATCGTACAGGAACAGTCGGCATTCGAGTTCACCTTCCTCTGCGACGATGTCGATGGTTTTCGTCGCAGTCGGCATCGACAAATAGCCGCCGACTTGATAGCTCCGCACCCATAGCGCAATCAATAGCACCGCCGCGATTCCCCACGCCACCGACCACGCGATTCGCAGCTTGCGGTGATCCATTGGTGCGTATCATTCTCTACTTCGTAGACGGCGCGCCAGAGTGCGAAGCCCGTCCCGGTGGCACGATCAGAACGTCGTCCGATTTATCCATCGGCCGGGAGCTTATCTAGCAATCCCGCAGCCGATAGGTGAAGCCACGGCCTGCATCTTCCATGATTGTAAGATCAACCATCCACATGTCGAAATGAAAGTTGTTGTAATTTTCAAAACTGTTGAGAAACGTCAGCTTCGCGGCCGGGGGCATTTTTCCAGTGACGGCTACATCTTGAAATGCTTTAAAAAGCGTATCTGAGACCGGATACTCACTACGGGTCCACGCCCGAATGGCCGCCACGACTTCATCCTCGGTAAGAGGCGGCTGATCCTTCCCAATGGCGTCTTTACTCGCTTTTCGATTGAACTCCTTTACAGCCGATGCGAGAGAATGAGGTTTTGCGGCAACATCTGCAAATGAGTTCGATTGGATTGCGACTAACAGAAGGACAGGGAAAAAGCAGAACTTGGCTGAAGCATTTACGCACCTCACTTCTAGTTGGCGGTTGGACCGTAGGGAAGTCTAATTCTTTTATAGTCGTTCAATTACTTCAATCTCAGCTTACGCCCGATCAGCACGCCAAGCTTTTAGCGCACGCCAAAGTGATGACGAGCTATACGGAACGGTTGCTAAATCGGCTCTACCAGCGGCGATTCACAAAGCATAGCGAATTCGTTCAGAAAACGTTGCCAGCGCAGCGAGCGCTGCGCGAGTTGCAACAGTACATCGCTTCCAATCCGCCAGAAGATATGTCAGGTGGTACTGAGTTGCCGTTTTGAAGTTTCATGTACGGGGCAAATCAACTCGCTTTGCAATCGCTGTTCGTGGCTTGGTATAATTTCGGATGGAAGCACGAATCGCTTATGGCAGCGTTGCGGCGAATGGCGGCTCAGTCGGGCGGGGCATTAATCGGTTACTCTTTAGCGCCTTGTCCACTGCGGCCGCCACCCTGAGATCGCGGTTATCCGCTACCGCGCGCACGAAGTCGCGCGGGGTAAGTTGTCGGAGTGGTGGCAGCGGCGAGCCGGCCTTCTCCCGGATATGATGACAAAGGCTGCAACCAACGTTGCAATCTGGGTGTTCGGCCAGCATGTGGCCGTCGACAACTGATGAGTGGAAACCGGGCCCGGAAAATGTGGCCATATTCCACAAATCGCGCTCGACAAGTTCGAACGGTAACTTATACCGGTCGGCAATCCATAGTGCGCGGCCGAACCAGGAAACCTTGTAAGGGCAGCTTTTGCTCTTCGTCTGTCGTGGCATTCGCTTCCTGCGACTGCCCCTTCCTCCACTTGCTAAGCCGTAAAAAGTGCGCGATGGCCGGCAAAGTTTTCGGCGAACTGGAAATTATCCGCAGATTTAGTTACCGCATCTTCGGAGATGACAGCGAATTGAGAAGCGCACCTAGCCGCAGCCCCGCGGTCAGCACCTGTTTGCGAGCCAGCGTGCCCGCCGATTGGTAGTACGAAGTTGGCAGATCGATCTTCTCTAGCTTCTCGCCCGACTTTGTTTGTCGAACTGTATCTAAAACTGTCTCGCTGTAAACGTCCGATACGCAAAGCGCGTGGCTTTCGTCAGCCCACTTCGCGGGGTCCGTCTCGCTGGCAGCAGACTCCCAGATGTCGCCGAACTTGCTTTTGTCAGACAACTCGTTGGCAGCCTTGGAAACGTCCCGCAGGTAGTGTTGCTTTCGAGTAAGCCATTCCAAAGCGCGTGGAGTTCTTTTCCTTTGACCAGCTGTATCTCATTTCCGCCTTTGTCGCCCTTGGGAAACTGATTGGCCGACACGAGTTCGTTGCAGTGGAGCGGATGACGCGATGGTGAAATCCGGCACCAATGCGAATTCGAACTTCGGAACGAGTCCCAACTTGTTCGCCAAAAACGATGCCGCCGACCCCGCCGCCCGCAATGTGAGCTTTATTAAATTCAACACCGGCGCAATCAATACCGACGCCGTCCAGCAAGCGATTCTTCAGGTCAACGGCCAGAACGCCGGCAGCGCGTCGCAAGTCATCGGCCACGTGTATGCAATCGACAGCAACAACTGGAACGAGCCGACAATCACCTGGAACAACGCACCGGATTTGAAAGATAGCCTTAGCGCCGCGGTCAGCAGCATCAGCGACAACTTCATCGACGACATCGGCAACACCGCCCACTTCGTCGGCAACCTGACCGGCATTGCTTCATCACGCACGCTGTCGATCGACGTAACCGACTACGTGCACGATCACCCCGGACAAGAAATCACGTTTCTCATCGCCCGCGAGGTTCGCTTCGATGGCGAGAATGTCGATGACGCTATCACCTCGCTGCAGATGGCGTCGAAAGAGCGCGGCACGAGCCCCGGCCCGCAATTGCTGCTCACGCTCGGAGCCGCCGCACTGCCAGGCGACTACGATCACAACGGCGTCGTCGATATGGCCGACTACGACATCTGGCGGCAGAACGTCGGCACCTCGAATGCGGTCGCCGATGGCAATCGAGACGGCGTCGTCGACGCCGCCGACTACGTGCTGTGGCGCAGCAACCAGGGCACAAGCTTGCCAGGCATAGCGTCTGGCTCAAGCCTTAGCGGTGCTGCTGTTCCTGAGCCTTCAACGTGGCTCCTTACGATTTCCCTTGCGATTGCAGGGCTCGCAGTTTCTAGTGCGCGCCAAGATAGGCTTTGCGGACTTCATCGCTGGCAGCCAGTTCAGCCGCCGGACCTTCCATGCGGATCTTTCCCACTTCAATAACGTACGCCCGATGCGCGACTTGCAACGCCATGTTGGCGTTCTGCTCCACGAGCAAGATAGTCGTGCCGGCCTGGTTGATTTCTCGAATCACTTGGAAGATCGTTCGCACCAGTTGCGGCGCAAGACCCAGCGAAGGCTCATCCAGCATGAGCAATTTGGGCCGGGCTACGAGCGCTCGAGCGATTGCCAGCATTTGCTGTTCGCCGCCAGAGAGCGTGCCTGCCTGCTGCGTGAGCCGTTCACGCACGCGAGGAAACAATTCAAGAGCGCGCTCACGATCCGCGCGAATCGCCGCCCGATCTTTTCGCAGGAACGCGCCGAGCTGCAAATTCTCGTCCACCGTGAGGTTGGCAAATATCTCTCGGCCTTCCGGTACCTGGACGAGTCCCGCTTTCACTACTTTGTGCGGGGGCAAATCTTGAATCTCGCTACCGTCAAACTGAATCGTCCCAGCTTTGGGTTGCAGCAGGCCCGATATGGTTCGCAGCGTGGTCGATTTGCCCGCTCCGTTTGCGCCGATCAACGTGACCACTTCTCCTTCTTCAACGCGCAGCGAGACACCGCGGAGCGCCTCAATCGCTCCGTAAAACACGCGCAGCTCGTTAACCTGAAGCAGGGGCATAGGCTAAGTTGTCTTCACATCCCCGCCCAAATAAGCGGCGATGACTTTCGGATCGTTTTGCACTTCACGCGGCGTACCACGGCCAATGATCACGCCGTGATCCAGCACCGTGATCTGCTCGCAAATATCCATCACCAACCCCATGTCGTGCTCGATCAGCAAGATGGCAACGCCGAAACGGTCACGAATTTCTCGAATCGATTTCGCGAGCTCAACCTTTTCTTGCGAATTCAGGCCGGCCGCGGGCTCATCCAGCAGCAGCAC
>Ga0206917_1156_pt2 | contig 11137 bp, 11 predicted proteins | sample Alteio_BWOrgHeat_68_FD_152931 | JGI IMG/M metagenome (GOLD analysis project Ga0206917, IMG submission 152931) | Enriched cells from forest soil in Barre Woods Harvard Forest LTER site, Petersham, Massachusetts, United States -... | ecosystem: Environmental > Terrestrial > Soil > Temperate forest >...
CCTTAGAGCTTGATTCCGGTGGCCAGCATGAATCGCTGACAAGACTCACATTTTCCACACATTTTACCGTTGTTATTCTCGCCACCCTGAGTAAAATTAAACCGATGCCGGCCGTCTTCGATCCCAACTTTATCCGTCGAATTGAAGGTTCGAACGTCAAGCAGGGAAAAAACAAAATGGAGTTGGCAGATCAATTGCGGGAAGATATCCGAAACTTTCTTTTCGAAAACGATTGCGATCGCGCCGTGATGGTCTGGTGCGCGTCTACCGAAGTTTATGCTCCGGCCTCGGCAGTACACGCCACCGTTGAATCTTTTGAAGAAGGTCTCCGGAACAATGATCCGGCAATCAGCCCCTCGCAGATTTATGCATATGCTGCATTGAAAGAACATGTTCCCTACGCAAACGGCTCGCCGAACGTTTCGGTGGAAATGCCTTGTATCATCGAGTTAGCGCTCCAAACCGGAACACCCATCACCGGTTCCGATTTCAAAACAGGTCAAACATTTCTAAAAACGGTGATCGCCCCTGGACTTCGAAACCGACAAATCGGCGTCTCCGGTTGGTACTCCACGAATATTCTCGGGAATCGCGATGGCGAAGTGCTCGACGATCCCGGCTCTTTCAAATCCAAGGAGATCACCAAGTCCGGTGTACTCAACGATATTTTTTCGAAAGAAATGTATCCCGATCTCTATGGAGACATCAGCCATGTCGTACGTATTAATTACTACCCACCTCGCGGCGACAACAAAGAAGGTTGGGACAACATCGACATCTTCGGATGGTTGAACTATCCGATGCAAATCAAAGTGAACTTTCTTTGCCGTGACTCGATCCTGGCTGCGCCGATTGCTCTCGATCTCGCCTTACTCATGGATTTTGCAGGTCGTGCCCAGATGAAGGGGATCCAAGAATGGCTAAGTTTCTACTTCAAAATGCCCCTCACCCAAGCGGGATTGAAACCAGAACATGATCTATCCGTCCAATTACTCAAAATGGAAAATACTTTAAGGTTTTTCATGGAAGAAGAACTCATTAATCACTTAGGTCTCACCTACTACGGAATCAATGAACATGAAAACCGCGTCGTACATGAATCCTGATCTGCTGCTCACTTTCCTCCTGCTAACGATGGTCTTTGGTGTCGCCATTGCCTACTTGTTGAAAGTGTTTTTTCAAGGACGCACCCAATACGGTCGAGTGGAACAGCAGGGGGGAAGCTCGCTCCTCAGCAAAAGAGTGATGGAAATGGCTTATTGGGTTCTTCAACCCCTCGGTGATTTTCTGATCTATGTAGGCTTTTCCGCAAACAATATTTCCTTCTTCTCGTTGATCTTCGGAGGGATTGCAGGAGTGTCTTTGGCGTTCGGACATTTTGGATCGGCTGGTTTTTTCTCAGCATTTTGCGCCCTCTTCGATTCGGTAGATGGGATCGTTGCTCGTAAAATGGGGACTGCCTCCAATGCGGGTGAAGTGCTCGATGCCAGTGTGGATCGTTACGTCGAGTTTTTTTTCTTCGCCGGACTCGTCCTCTACTATCAGCAAATGAGCAATTTGATCTTACTCACCCTCATGGCTTTTTTAGGATCATTTATGGTGAGCTACTCCACCGCGAAGGCTGAAGCTCTGAATGTGACACCTCCACGAGGAAACATGAGAAGACCTGAGAGAGCATTGTATCTCACCCTTGGCGCCATTCTCTCTCCCATATCGGCTCAAATTTTTCCGGGAGACCAGGGCATCGGGTACCCCATGGTTTTGTCGTTGGCATTGGTGGCCTCGCTCGCCAATGGATCGGCAGTTCATCGCCTTTATGCGATTGCGAAGGAAGTTTGAATATGTGGCGATCTTTCTCCCGATCTCAGATTGCGGCATTTCTCGCGACGATCGTGGATTATGCTGCCCTCGTCATTTGGGTAGAATCATTTCATTACTATTATCCCCTTGGCGTCGCGCTCGGTTCTCTCTTTGGAGCAGTCACGAATTTTTTTCTCAATCGAAATTGGTCTTTTGAGGCGAATGAAGGGAATTGGCAGATTCAGGCTTATCGATATGCCGCCGTTTCGACCGGTAGTTTATTACTCAATACGGGTGGAGTTTACTTGGTCACCGAGTTTAGGGATGTCCATTACCTCGTATCCAAAATTTTCATTTCTATTACGGTCGGTTTTTTTTGGAACTATCCATTACATCGATTTTTTGTATTTAAAAAAAAGGAACCAGCACATGAAGTCAGAATTCATTTCGCAACCTCGGAATCAAAAAATTCATCTGAGAACTTCGATCCCGGGACCACGCAGTCGACTCCTGCGTGAACGAGAAGATCAATATCTCGCACCGGGGCTTCAGAGCTTTGCCGTCATGGCCGGCATCGCCGTTGATCATGCCCGCGGCAGCGCCATCACCGATGTGGATGGAAATACCTTGATCGACATCATCGGCGGCATCGGTGTAAATGGCCTGGGCCACTCACATCCGAAGTGGATCAAAGCAGTTCAAGACCAAGTTGCCCTCTCCTCGGTTGGTAGTTTTACTAGCCCTGCTCGAGTGCAATTGTTGGAGCGGCTTTCGGAAAATGCACCGGGGCCGGGAATGAATCGTCTTCAGATGTATTCCGGCGGATCCGAAGCCGTAGAAAGTGCGCTTCGACTCGCAAAATCTTATACAAAACGAACGGAGTTTGTTAGCTTTTGGGGCGCGTTTCACGGGAAAACATTGGGATCTCTTTCACTGATGGGTTCAGAGTTCAAGCAGGATCTCGGCCCAATGCCACCAGGCAATCTGAGTGTACCCTATGCCAACTGCTACCGCTGCCCGCTTCAGAAAAAACCTTCGGATTGCGGGATGGCCTGCGTGGAACTCGCCAAGAAACAAATTAAAATGAATAGCTCCGGAAAAATCGCGGCGGTGGTGGTGGAGCCCATGCAAGGCACCGCTGGAAACGTGATTCCTCCCGATGAATTTTTGCCTGCCGTTCAAGATCTCGCTAAAAATCTAGGTGCCCTTCTCATCGTCGATGAAATGATCACCGGGTTTGGTCGCACTGGAAAATTTTGGGGTTCACAACATTCCGGCATTCAGCCCGATATCGTCACTCTTGGAAAACAATTCGGAGGGGGATTTCCAGTCTCCGCTGTTCTTTCTCGCGACGAAATCGTGATGTCCAAACCCTGGGGTAATCCATCCGGATCATCCAGTTCTTACGGGGGAAACCCACTTGCCGCAGTAGCCGTACACGCCTCACTCAAAATCATTGAAGACGAAAGCCTAGTTGAAAACTCTCGGGTCGTCGGCGCTCACTTTTTAAAAAAGCTGGAGGCGCTCCAGGACAAATATTCCTTCATCGATCATGCCCACGGGAGAGGACTATTTTTGGGACTAGAAATGGTGAAGAACAAGAAAACCAAGGAACCGATTTCGAAGATCGCTGCGCATAAGATTTTTGATGCTTGCCTAAAACGCGGCTTACTCACCATGGCATATTCGCCGAGTTTTCGAATTCAGCCTGCGATGACGATCGATGTGGCCACGGTTGACCATGTCGTGGAAGTGCTAGACGAAGTATTTGGAGTGGCGGAGTATGGAAACTGGAAAGACGATTAAGTCTAAAACGTTATTTTTTTTATATGAATGGAACGCGTGGTGGTCCCCACTCTCTAGGGCTCAAAAAATCCTCCCGCTGGTCGTCGCCCTTGCATATCCCACGATGATTCTGGTGCTCAGTAACCTCACCAAATTAGGAGGGCTGCGCACCGATCACTTTTTCACGGCAGCAGCTGGTGCTGGTCTTTGGTATCTTGGCCCGAGACTTCGATCTATTTTTTATTTTTTACTGCCGTTATTACTAGTCGGTGTGGTTTACGACAGCATGAGATACTACAGCGATCTCATTCGCGGGCCAATTCATGTGAGTGAACCCTATCATTTCGACCAATATTTTTTCGGAATCAATACCAGCGACGGGCGACTCACTCCAAACGAATGGTTTCAGAAACACACTCATCCCATTTTGGATGTGATCAGCGGTTTCTTCTATCTTTGCTTCATTCCGATTTACGTTCTGATTTGCGCCTACTTTTGCTTTGAGGTTTCACGCGTAAAAAATTTACACGGACGATTCCGCCCGATGTGGGCCTTTTTTTGGGTCAATATTTTAGGGTACTCAACGTACTATTGGTACGCTGCTGCTCCTCCTTGGTATGTTGCTCAATATGGAATCGGGCCTGCAGATCTTCACGTCGCGGCGAGCGCAGCCGGTGCGGCGAGATTCGACTCGATTTTTGGAACTCATTTCTTCACAGGGATGTATGGCAGAGCGGCTGATGTTTTTGGGGCCATTCCTTCCCTCCATGTTGCCTATCCAATGCTTGCCGTCTTCTATGCTTTTCGCTACGGCGCTCTTCGAATTTTTTCACTCTTTTTTTACCTCACCATGTGTTTTTCGGCGGTTTACTTAAATCATCATTATATTTTAGATATCCTTTGGGGCTCATCTTACGCCCTCCTCGTTTGCAGCCTATTGAGTGCGATCCCCCGTTCTCAGGTTCAATAGTGAGTGCAAACACTATCGGCTCGTGGAGTTAAAATGATTCATTTTTACTCATAAACTGGGGTATCATCGTCTCAAATGAAAGTACTCCGCCCCGATTTAGACTCAGCCGTCAAAAATGAAATCATCACGAGCGAACAAGCGGGAAAGCTATGGTCTCACTTTGAATCGCTTCGCCCCGATGAATCAAAATTTCAGGGCCTGCATGTACTTTATTATTTTGGTGTCGTACTGATCCTCGCGTCGATGACCTGGTTCCTCAGCACCGCCTGGAACGACGGCATGGCGACCATGCTCATCTCCGGTTCATTTGCCTTGGCTTATTTGATCGCCGGACGCCAGCTCTCGAATAAAGATCAATTTAAAATCGCTGGCGGCCTTCTCATCACCGCGGGCATCGCTCTCACACCGGTATTCATCTACGGTTTTGAAAAAGCGAATGGACTATGGTCCGGCGAAACTCCAGGGCACCGAGATTTTCACGTTTGGCTAACCGGTGGTTGGTTTTTAATGGAAATCGGGACCGCGATCGCAGCCCTCATTGCTCTGCGTTTTTTCAAATTTGCCTTCCTCTGCTTCCCATTCGTTTTTGCCCTGTGGTTTATGTCGATCGACATCACGCCCATGCTCTTTGACGGGGATCTCTACGGCGACAACGGCAAATTGATCTCCACCATCTTCGGAATCATCGTTTTGATCATTGCGTATAGAGTGGATCTTAAAAACCGAAAAATCGATTATGCGTATTGGCTCTACCTTTACGGTCTTCTCGCATTTTGGGGCGGCCTCACCTTGATGGACAGTTCGAGTGAGATCGGAAAATTTTTCTATTGCTTGATTAACCTTTCCATCATGGTGAAATCCGTCTATCTGCGAAGACGAGTTTTTCTCGTTTTTGGAACCATGGGCGTGATGGTTTACCTCACCCATTTGGCATCGCATGTATTTAAGGACTCCTATGGCTTTCCGGTAGCCCTTTCTTGCATGGGTTTGTCCGTTCTTTACCTCGGCGTGAAGTATCAAAGGAACCAGCGGCGCTTCGAATCCCTGATCGAAAGTCGCCTACCCGATTTTATGCTGAAATGGCGTCCGGACGAGCGGTAATTTAAGCGAATATAGTCTCCATTTAATAGTTGACGCAACGCGGCATAATTGATACTCGTGAGCCCTTAACCAAGGAAAAATGCTCATGAAAAAACACGCGTTGATTGCCATCGTACTCTCTCAAACTGTTCTCTTCGGTTGCACCCCGGCACCCGACAACAGTGATCCATTTTCCTATGCTCAGCCACACTGGCTTGACCTACCCACTCCGACCATCGACGACTCTGAGTCAGACGCCGTTCGTGCAAAAAAGATGGCGATGAGCGGTCAGGTGACTTGCGACAGTTCTAATCCTGCGGATTGCTCACCCTCGGTCGGAATGTTAGTCGCCCTTGCCGACTCGACCAGCGTGAGTCAGTGTACCGCATTTCTCGTTTCTCCCCAGATTGCCATCACGAACAGTCATTGCATTCCAGATGACCTCAAAGCATCCGGCAGTTCTTGTTCAAATCGCATGTGGTTTTACTTCCCTGATTTAAGCGGTTTCCCAAAGCTCCGTACCGGTTGTGCAAAAGTTTTATCTGCAACCACTCTTCCGGAAAAAACAGAAGCGGTACCTGATTATGCTGTCGTTCAACTCGATCAGCCAGTCAGTCGTCCCGTTCTTCAATTGAGCCGTGATGGTTTCAAAAACGGCGATGCATTTCAATTGGTGAAAGTGGATCCACAAAGCAAAACGGCCCCGATCGGTGCGATGACTCGCATTACTTGCACGGCCGTTCACAATAGCGTAATCGTGCCGAATTCCGATAACGACAAGAGCACGAATATGGCCCTCGGTGATTGCGAAATCATGCATGGAAACTCTGGCTCTCCGATTTTAGACAGTCACGGTAACGTTCACGGCATCATTCAGCTCTCGTTTGAAAAAGATTCCATGAAAGCGACGATTGAAAAAAATAATACACCAATGCTCGATGGAGACTTCGTTGCGGTTGCCGGCGGGACCAATTTCGCCTGTATGAATTTTCCGAGCGACGTCGGTATCGTCGCCATGGACACTCAATGTTCAACGATCACTGCGAAAGCAGATCCAAAATCAGCGAGCGATGCTTTTTACGCTCGCATCCAAAGACAACTCGATCTCGAATTGAAAAAAACAACGGATCAAATGAATCCCGGTTTCCAGTGGGAATTTGTGAAGTATAAAAATGATGCAGATTCAGAACAAAACAATATGACTCAATATTTGATTCCGGTGCCAACCTGCATCCAGGATTCTAAATCATTATTGGATGCCGAACGGATCCAGAACTCGTCCAAGGATCAGTCTCTCGCGATCCTGCCGATTCTCTTGCCTAAACTTTCTTTATCGATCGGCTTGAATCGTTATCTCGCGTTGGATTACCGACTTGGTAAAGCCGGTGGCGTCATCAATTCTAACGTGGTCTTTGATCCGAAAGAGATCGAGACCGGCAGTTCAAAAATCATGATGACCGAAAATAACGAGGACGGTTCAGTCAAGAGCAGCCTCTTTTCTCAGAAATTGGATGCTTGTTCCAAACCGACTACGATTGCCGGCGGTACAGCTCCTAGCGAACCAGCCAGAATCCAAAATTAAAGAGAAGGTGCGCGAGCATCGCAAAGCGAAGGCCATTGTTTCCTCTTAAAACTCCGCAGAAAATGCCGAGAATGAGTGTATACGCTCCTTGGTACGCGATGAAGGGTTGATAAGATTCCGGAACCGCGTTGTAGAGATAAAGGTGAGAGCAGGCAAAAGCGATCGCACAAATGAAGACCGTGCCCACATAGTTAAACCTCAGTGTTTCAAAAATTCTCCAGAGGCCACCACGGAAAATCAATTCTTCCAAGATTGGTCCGATGATCAATAAAAACAAGACCACTTCTTTGCTTTCATAATTAAAGGGAATGATCATTCCCATCTTGTGAGCACCGAGGTCAGCCGCGATCCCTCCCGCAAATATCCCAGCGCAAATCGCCAGCGGTTTCACCATGCCAGAACCCTTTTTCCATTCCACTTTTTTGAGTGTGTAGAAAACGAGTCCCACCCAGAGGAGTTCCACTACATATGGTGCGTAAGAAGAAATCGCCTCGATACTACTCGAAAACACGAATTCAAAAAGAACGTAAAGCACCAAAAGCAAAATTGCCAGCACTACGGGATGACGGAGTTTTTTCATGATTGTATTCCTACTGTGTACGGACTAGTGCCCACTCTGTTGTCTCAGAAATGCTTGGACGATCTCTTGTTGTGAAACGGTAGCCGTTCCACGTTTTGAAACTTCCACGCCAGCCGCCAAATTTGAAACAAAGGCAGCTTCTTCCAAGGTGGCGCCAGTGGAAAGCACGAGCGCCATCGTCGCAATCACGGTATCACCCGCACCGGAAACATCGTAGACCTCTTGAGCGAAGGTTGGAATGACAGTGGGCTGAGTTTTTGAGTTTTTGAAAATCGCCATTCCATCTTTACCGAGCGTGATCACGAGACTATGGGAGCGGGATTTTTTCATGATCACCTGCCCTACCTCGTGCAATGATTTTTGGTCCAAGATTTTCTGCCCAGACAAAACTTCCGCTTCTCGCTTATTGGGAGTCAAAAGCGTTGCATGGGAGTACCAATTCACCGGTGATTTCAAATGAGGATCAACCAAGATCGGAATTTTTTTTGCTTGCGCGGCTTTGATTGCAATCGCAATCGTTTTTTCGTCGAGGAGTCCCTTTGCATAATCCTCTATAATCAAAGCGTCGGCATTGGTGATCATTTTTAGAGCCGAAGCTTGAACCTTCTTTTGGATTGCAGGACTCAATGGGTGCGTATTTTCGTAGTCCACACGGAGCATCTGCTGGTGCTCGCCCATGATTCTTTCTTTGAGAATCGTCCTTCTCGTTGCATCGGTCACTAACCCGCTCGTGCCAATTTTTCGAAGTGAGAGCATCGTGGTTAAATCTTTGGCATCCTGATCGTCGCCCAGAACTCCGGTGAGGTATGCCTCACCAGTCAAGGCAATCACGTTGTCTGCAACGTTCGATGCCAATCCCAATTTCAAATATTCACTTTGTACGCTGACAATAGGCACTGGCGCTTCGGGTGAAATCCGCTCCACCAATCCAGTCGTATAACGATCGATTCCTACGTCACCAAAAACCGCGATTTTTTTCTTCTTAAAGCCGGACAAGATCACCAATAAGCGTTCTTCAGACATGTGTGCGCTTTGTTTCATCGTTTTGCCTTTATCAGATCGGTCATTTTTTCTACCACCTGGTCGAGGGTATAAGTGGTCGTATCGATTTCGATCGCCCCATCGGCCTTTTTGAGCGGCGCAATCGCACGAGTAGAGTCTCCCTCGTCACGAGAGCGAATTTGCTCACGGAGCTCCTCAAAAGATGGAATGTCTCCACCCTGCGCTTCCAACTCATCCAAACGACGGCGTGCTCGCGCATCGATATCAGCCGTGAGAAAAAATTTGATGTCCGCGTCTGGGAAAATAACGGTACCGATATCGCGTCCTTCGAGAATCGATGGAGCCGAAAGGCCGAGGGAGCGCTGCAAATCCTTCAGCGCTGCACGCACTCCGGGAATCGCCGAAACTTTGGAAGCCATCATGCTCATGTCGGGTGTACGAATCAAACTCGTTACGTCCTTGCCGTTCACAAACAAACGATTCGACGGATTCTTTCCCGGGATTCTTTGAAATTCAAATTTGGTTCGTTGAGCGATCTTGGTGATCGCTGCGTGATCAGACTCATCAAACTCGAGCCCGAAGCCGGCCTCCGTGGCCTGATAGGCGATTCCGCGGTAGAGGGCGCCGGTGTCGACATGAATGAGACCCAGCAATTTTGAAATTCGCTTGGTTGCCGTACTTTTCCCAGTGCCCGCTGGTCCGTCGACGGCGACTACAAATTTCTTCCCCGTTTGCATATACCTTATTTTAGCTTCTGGAACGCGCGCATGGCAATTTTATTTTGTGCCGCGGTGCCGATCGTGACCCTGAGCCACTCGGGCATTCCATAATTCACGACAGGGCGAAAAATCAGGCCCATTTTGAGACATTCGATAAAGACTTCACTCGCATCGATTCCAAAACCTTGACGGGTGTTGATCAGGAAAAAGTTTCCCTGTGAGGGAAGAAAAGGAATGCCCGCCTTCCGATAAAACTGCGACATGGTTTTCATTCCGGCCCGGTTCACGGCGATCGATTTCTTGATGAAATTCGTGTCGGTCATCGCTGCCTGAGCTCCCACTAACCCCAGACTAGAAACGTTGAATGGCATCCTCACTTTTTGCACGTAACTCGCCAACTCCGGCTTCATCACGCCGTAGCCCACGCGTAAACCGCCTAGTCCGTAAATTTTTGAAAAGGTTTTCAATACCGAGACATTGTCGAATTGTTTATAGAGCTCGATCGGATCCGCCATGTCTTTCGCGGTCACATATTCCCAATATGCATAATCCAGAATCACATGCACGCTGCCTTTGCGGATTTTTTCCACCTCACGCAAAAACGGAATCAATTCGCTATCCGGAACATAAGTGCCGGTCGGATTGTTCGGATTCGGAATCGCAACGAGTTTCACCCTCGGATTTTTTTTGATCTGGGTCAGCATCGCCTTCAAATCAAAGCGATAGTCCTGAGTCATCCTCGTAAAAATGGTATCTACCCCTTGAATTCTCGCTGAAATCGGATAAGCCGCGAACACGCTATCGGAAGTCACCATGAGATCGCCCGGAATACAAAAGGTGCGAATCAACAGTTCGATGACCTCATTGGACCCGTTTCCCAATACCACTTCATCGAAAGTCACGCCCTCGTGTTTCGCCAGCGTATGACGAAGATGAAATCCACTGGCATCTGGATACAACTGTAAATCTTTCATCGCGACCGTCATCGCGGCGACTGCTTTGGGTGAAGGTCCGAGAGGATTTTCGTTGGACGCGAGCTTGATCACGTGCTTCACACCGTATTCTCGCTGAGTCTCCTCAATCGGTTTTCCGGCGATGTACGGCTTGAGCTTCTCGATATATTCTGGATACTTCATCTTAAACCGGTCTCACTTTAACGGTGGCCCGTTCAACACTTTCAAACTCTGCCTCAAACCAAGTCAACACCCGCTGAGTGAGTTTTTTCGGATCGATCATGAAATCGGCGAGTCCTACTGCCGCCACAGGCGCGCCTTCTGATTCAATATTGATTCCAAGATGTAAAAGAACAGAAACAGTAGAAGCCGTGACGATGGAAACACTAAGCTTTTTCGGGCGTCCGGCATGGTCGATAAAAATATCGTCGCCTGATCGCCGGGCATTCAAACCTTCGCCCAGCAAATAACTATAAATCTCGCTCACCATCAATCGCTGGATCCACACACCTTCTCGAAGAGTCATTCCGAAAAATTCTCCTAGGAAGTGAATCATCTGCTTTGCTTTGATGTGATCGTTTTGCAAACGATCTTCCATGTCTACCAGATCATCCGTTTTTACATTGCAGGGGCCATGAAAAGCGGCCAAACAAGATCCTTCGATTT
>Ga0206917_1248_pt1 | contig 11087 bp, 9 predicted proteins | sample Alteio_BWOrgHeat_68_FD_152931 | JGI IMG/M metagenome (GOLD analysis project Ga0206917, IMG submission 152931) | Enriched cells from forest soil in Barre Woods Harvard Forest LTER site, Petersham, Massachusetts, United States -... | ecosystem: Environmental > Terrestrial > Soil > Temperate forest > O...
GACGACATTATCCATTTTCTCTTTTATAGCTCTTTTGATAAAATGGCCATTCGTTTTGAAATTCATTTCATCGTCAAAGTATTGGACAGCTTTTTGGGTGTCTTGAAGGCTGTTTGAGGTTTCAGCTAGCACAGGACAAAAAGAAACCAGACATAAGCTCAAAGCAGATACCAAATTTCGTAATAATTTTTTCATTAGTCATTTCCCCTTAAAATTATGCTTCAGGTTTAACGAGATCCACAGGGACACCCGGTAGATGTTTGGATGTGCGAATCACCAATTTTGATTTTACACTAGCGACAATAGGCAAAGTCGTCAATTGACTTGAATGGAATTGTTGATATTCATCCCAACTCCTAGCAACAATTTTGAGATAAAAATCAGCTTCCCCGGCTATAAGATAACATTCGCGAACCAGGGGCCATCCTGTAATTTTAGCCTCAAAAGCGCGAAGGTCAGCATCACTTTGACTAGATAGCCCTACTTGAGCAAAGATTGTAACCTGAAATCCTAATTCTTTTTGGTTGAGCGTGGCATGATAACCCTCAATGACACTCGCTTCCTCAAGAGCACGAACACGACGCAAACAGGGGGGTGCGGAAATCCCTGCATTTGCAGCCAACTTCACATTTGTCATGCGACCATCGGATTGCAAGTCTTTTAAAATTTGTAAATCAACAACGTCAAGTGTGGCGCTCACGGTTTATCCTATTTTTTTCACTTTCATTAGTCGTGTATCTCCATTCATCATCCGGTTTAACGAGAATAATATTATCGAACAAGCGGTTTATACTTAATCCGATGGGGTTGGTCGGCTGCCATTCCTAATCGACGTTTGCGATCTTCTTCATAAGACTGATAGTTACCTTCAAACCAAACAACTTGGCTTTCCCCTTCAAAAGCTAAAATGTGAGTCGCAATGCGGTCAAGAAACCAACGGTCGTGACTAATCACAATCGCACATCCAACAAAGTCCAATAAACCCTCTTCCAAAGATCGCAATGTCTCCACATCCAAGTCATTGGTCGGTTCGTCTAACAACAGAACATTTGCACCCGACTTTAACACTTTGGCAAGGTGAACACGATTTCTTTCTCCCCCAGATAGTTGACCAACCCTTTTCTGTTGATCAGGCCCCTTAAAATTAAATAAGGCGCAATAAGCGCGACTAGGGATCGGGCGCTTGCCCAGTAAAATTTCATCATTCCCACCGGAGATTTCTTCCCATACTGTTTTCGCAGCACTTAAAGCATCTCGCGACTGATCGACATATCCCATCACAACCGATTCACCCACCGTTAAATCCCCTGTATCGGGCTTGTCGTGGCCTGTGAGCATGCGGAATAAGGTGGTTTTTCCAGCTCCGTTGGGCCCGACAACACCCACAATCCCTCCCGGTGGCAGGCGAAAACTCAAGGAATCAATGAGTAAGCGGTTTCCATACCCTTTGGTAAGCCCTTGAGCTTCAATAACATTATCACCTAAACGGGGACCGGCTGGAATTGTAATGGCTCCATCCCCTGAGCCCTGATCATAAGTTTGATTGAGCAAAGCTTCATAAGCTTGAATACGCGCCTTACTTTTGCTTTGGCGAGCTTTTGGGGATTGACGTATCCACTCCAACTCCCGCGCCAACTGCTTTTGACGACTCGTTTCCTGGCGTTGTTCTAACGTCAGTCGCTTTTGCTTTTGCTCTAACCAGCTGGAATAATTTCCTTCGCACGGAATGGCTTGTCCCCGATCCAATTCTAATATCCAATTCACGACATTATCCAAAAAATAACGATCGTGAGTTATGAGGACAACCGTACCAGCATAGTTTTTCAAGAAACGTTCCAACCAAGCCACAGATTCTGCATCTAAATGATTGGTTGGTTCATCTAGTAATAACAAATCAGGCTTTTGCATTAACAGGCGACATAAAGCCACGCGACGACACTCACCACCCGATAGCTTTGACACCTCTGCATCTCCAGGCGGGCACCGCAGAGCATCCATAGCAATCTCAATTTGGCGTGGTAAATCCCAAGCATCCAACGCATCAATTTTTTCCTGTAATTCGGCTTGTTCGGTAATTAAATTTGTCATCTCATCATCAGAAAGGGACTCTCCAAATTTAGCATTCACAGCATCAAACTTCTCAAGAAGCGCCTTTGTTTCAACCAAGCCCGCCATAACATTTCCCACAACATCTAATGAGGGATCCAACTCTGGTTCTTGAGGCAAATAGCCCACGGTTGCGCCTTCAGCTGCCCATGCCTCGCCATTATACTCCTGGTCAATTTTTGCCATGATCTTAAGGAGCGTAGATTTTCCAGCGCCATTTGGTCCAATGACACCAATCTTTGCCCCTGGGAAAAATGATAAAGTGACATCTTTCAAAACTTCCCGACCCCCAGGATAAATTTTGGACAGATTTTTCATCACATAAATGTATTGATAGCTGGCCATGAGAAAACCTTTCTGAAAAAGCATTATGTAGTTGTTAATGCTTATATCCTAAAACGAGCATTTTTCCTATAAAAATTCAAATAGATAGCCTAAACTTTCAGCTGACACCCTCTAAAGTGATTTGATTTCATTCTCAGAAAGCCCAGTGAGCTCACTCACTTCTTGAATACTCATCCCTTTAGAAAGTATCTTACGGGCCATATTCTTTTTTTCTTTTTCTGCACCGATCTTTTCACCTTCTTCTCTGCCTTCTTCTCTACCTTCTTCTCTACCTTTCTCTTTACCATCTTCAAAAGAGTCTGCACGAATCGTCCCTTCAACGCGTATTGCATCCAGGTACTCATCGTATGCTTCAAGCTCATCGGGTGTATAGGCTGACTCTTCAGCGAGCTCAATGGCCTTTATGACTTCAGGGCTGCCTCTAAACTCTTCCGGTATGTCATTTAAGTCCTTTGTTTCCCTTAAGAAGCGCAGCCATAGGACACCGACTTTTTTATGCTCAAATGTTTTTGGGTTAAATTTTGGCAACTCCAAAAATACGAGCTCTATGCCTTCTAGGGTCTTATCTAAGTCTTTTGTGTTGGTTAACCGGTAATGATGGAACCAATCTGGGGTTGATTCCTCAAATTCTTGGTTCACAATAGCCAGCCCATAAACGGGGCATAAGTCGGAATAGAGCTTTCCCGAATCGAGTTGTTGGACATACGCTTTGGAAGTACCAAACAGGAAGCGCTTCAAAAAGTTCCTGCTCCAGGACATTTGCATTTCCACAATAAAGATACGTCCCTGTTGGTCGGTACACTTCACGTCAACAATCGTGTTCTTCATCGAAGGAATGCGGGGGGTTTGCTCTGGCGTAAGGTAGACAACTGACTCAATGAGGCGTCCTTCCGGCAATGGCAAAATGTTATTGAGAAAACTTTTAATCAACTCAGGGTGTTGACCAAAGATTTTCTTAAAAACTAAGTCTGAGCGCGGGTCCAAAAACCTTGGTTTATTGAGTGTCATTGCCCTTAAGCTTTCGTACTATTGTTGTCTTTTTAGAACTATAGCACGGGTTAGCATAAACTGCATTAGTGTTCATTGAACTCACGATTCATACAGCAAGAACTAAAAGGCCCTCTCACAAATCCTTCCCACAAAAAAAGAATGCTTGCATTCTCAAAGCACCCCTATGAAAATAATTGTATTAAAATTTAATTTAATTTTTATAAAGAAATTTAATGACAGAACAGGGCAGAACGATGAAAAAAATACATTGGATGGCAGGAATCTTAACGATCCTTATATATCAAATACCTTGCCTTGCAGATTGCGCAGTACAGGGGGTAAGAGCTGGGCTACAGGGGGGATATGGAGTTCTTGACAATGTTGTACTCATCAGTCAATCCGTGCCCCCTCCTCCCAAAAGTGATAGTTCTAACATAGCCGGTCGTGGTGTCCTTGGGGGCATAACACTTGAATGGGGAAATGTCATCGGTAATACGGATATGTACATGGGCGTTGAGGGAAGCTTTAATTTCTCAACAACCAAAGGTAAAAAAAACGTTGTCGCTGGAACAAATGAAGACTTAACAACGTCCATTTTCTTTCGACGGTCTATCGACCTTGTTGGAAAAATTGGTTGTCTCATGAGAGACGCTGCCCTCCCCTATTTTAAACTTGGCCCAACCATGGGACATTGGAAAGCGTCCAGCGTTAGTAATTCTGCAAACGCAAGCGGTAATTTAGCAACAACGTCCATCGGATTTGTGGTCGGGGTGGGTTCCGATTTTCCTGTAACTGAGCGATTCGCGTTTGGAGTTGGTTATGATTACCGCTATTATAAGAACTTTACCCATTTCTTGAACAATAACCCAACAAACAACCCCCTTCTCAAGGTTGCCGTAACGCCCTCTGCTCACACCATTATGTTTCGCCTGACCTTTAAACTAAGCGCCACTGATTTTAGCACATCAACACCACCAAAAGAAAGAAAGCGAAAAAGATATAAAAAACCAAAACCTGAGGCGTGATGCAACTTTATGATCACTCTTTTGACACTTGTAAAAATTTGGGAAAACCACTCTAATTTAAGATGTAGTTTAAGATATATGGCGCATTTTCATGAGATTTACCGCCCGTGACCGTACCCATTGATTCCCCTCCTGAAGTCGGAACATCAACGCGTCTTTTCCCTAAAGGCCACTTAAAGATTTTTCTCGGCGCTTCCCCTGGTGTAGGAAAAACCTTTGCCATGCTCCAAGCAGCTGCAGAACGTCGATCAGAAGGTGTGGACGTCGTCGTTGGTCTTGTAGAAACTCATAAACGAAAAGAAACAGAGATACAGCTCGCAAACCTTGAGGTTCTTCCCCGTAAATCAATTACATATAAAGGAAGAACGTTTAGTGAGCTTGATCTAGATGGCGTCCTAACTCGGGCTCCGCAACTTGTCTTAATCGATGAATGCGCCCATAGCAATATTCCCGGAAGCCGCCATCCCAAGCGTTACAACGACATTGCAGAAATTCTCGAACAAGGTATTAATGTCTACACGACGGTTAATATTCAGCATTTTGACAGTTTAAAAGATATCGTTGAGCAAATGACTCATGTGACGATTCGCGAAACGATACCAGACTCCTTCATTCAATCTGCCGATGAAATTCAATTAATTGATTTGCCCCCAAATGATTTATTACAACGTCTTGCCGATGGGAAAGTCTATGTTCCTGAACAAGCCAAATCCGCCGTAGAGCATTTTTTCACGCGATCCAACTTACTCACTCTTCGGGAACTTGCTTTACGACAAACAGCTACAGTTGCCGATGAAAAGACCGTTCAATACCGTCAGCAACATGGCATTAAAGGGCAACCGGTGAGCGATAAAGTGATGGTCTGTGTTGGCGCAAATTCCTCAAATGATCATCTGATACGCGTTGCTCGAAGAATTGCTGAGCGATTACATATCAAGTGGACAGCTGTTACTGTTGAAACATCTGATGATGAGGATCGTTCCTTGATAGCTCATCAGCAACTTTCCCGAACGCTCCATCTTGCTGAAGAATTAGGCGCTGAAGTTGTCCTTCTCGACGGTACGGATGTGGCAGATACCCTTGTCCAATATGCTTTAACCAACAACGTGACGGACATGATTGTTGGCCAATCCCCTTTGTCGAAGCCTTGGCAGAAAATTCCTTTGATTGGAAGTCTGTTTGGCCCTAAATCAGTCGCTGAGAAAATCCTGTCCTATCATCCATCCTTAACATTGAGGGTCATACCAACGGAAGAAAACGAGCCACGTCAAGCACCATCTACCCGACCAAAACCATTTTTCATGTTAATTTTACCTTACGGCTTTAGCCTAATGATTACTTTGGGAATGCTCTTTGCAGCAGGCGAAATTTCTAAGCATTCAAAAATTACGGATATTTCAACGTTCTTTTTCTTAAGTATATTATGGGTTTCCATCAAATTTGGACTCAAACCTGCCCTTCTTGCAACAATCACTGGGAGTTTGGTCTATGATTACATCTATATTGAGCCAAAATATTCATTAGGAATTAACAATCTGGAAGGCTGGATTGTCTTTTTTTCTTTTATTTTTGCGGCCCTCGTTATTTCCAATCTAGCGATCCATTCTCGAAATGTTCTCAGCACATCACAAAGCCGATTGCGTCAAATCCGTTTTTTTTCTGACTTCTCTAATGAACTTACCAGATATGCCCGAAAGGATCCCATTCTGGCCCATCTTTGTAAAGAACTGCATCGCTTTTTGAATATATCTGTGATTGCATTTTGGGAAATTCACGATAATCTCACGCCTGCATTTCAGTCTCCAAAAACAAAACATCTTCATCTTACAGAAGTCGACGCCAGCGCCATTCAATGGGCTCTGGCTCATAAAAATCGTAGTGGCAAATCAACGGAAAATTTCTCTGATGCTGCTTATCTTTACTTACCTATAAAAGCAGGGAAAAATAGTTTAGGTGTCATTGGTATTCGGGCACTAAAAAATCCATTAACAATTGACGATTTACGTATTGTGCAAACACTCGTTGACCAATCGGCCCTTGCGATTGATCGATTGAATTTTCTTAATAAGCAACCGGTAAATAAGGACTAACGAACATCTCATGAAACGTCTCCTTATCAATTGGCTCACGACTTTAACCTTCTTGCTCACATCCGGTGGCATTGCCGTATTTTTACTATTCTTTTATTATGGGCGGGGCTTACCTGACTATGATTTCCTCCATAACTATGAACCAGTAACAATAAATCGCATACAATCGCATGATGGCGAAACTTTACGTGAGTTTTCCCAAGAGCGTCGCATTTGCGTACCGTTAGGTGAAATGCCACCCATGGTTATCAATGCCTTCCTTGCAGCAGAAGACAAGAACTTTTTCTACCATTGTGGTTTGGATTTGCAAGGTATTATGCGCGCAATCGTATCGAATAGTACGCAAGGATCTTGGTTATCGCGTCCGCTTGGGGGTTCGACAATAACCCAACAGGTTGCCAAGAATTTTCTAATTGGAAATGAACGATCCTTTGAGAGAAAAGCCAAAGAAGCTATTATGTCTTTGCGTTTGGAATCTGCCTTAAGCAAAGAGCGAATCCTTGAACTTTACTTGAACCAAATATATCTGGGTATGGGCGCCTATGGTATTGTGGCCGCTGCCGCATCATATTTTAATAAAACATTAGATCAGTTATCCCTTGCTGAAATTGCATTCCTTGCAGCAATGCCTAAGGCCCCATCCTTTTATCCAAATCAAAAGGATTTGAGCCGAGCCATTGCGCGCCGCAATTGGGTTATCGATCGTCTATATGAAGAAGACATCATAACCGAACAAGAAGCCATTACCGCCAAAAATCAACCTTTGGAATTCACCCAAGGAAATGCCGAGAAAACGCCCCCAGAATATTACACCGAATACATTCGCCAGGAACTTATCAAAAATCTTGGAGAGGATATGGTGATAGCAGGAGGATTAAATGTTAAGACGACCTTGGACCCAAATTTACAATCCATAGGCGTGAAGGTCTTAAAACAGGGCCTCATTGCCTACGATCGGCGCCATGGATGGCGAGGCCCCTTTCAGACCCTTGATCTTGCGTCGATTGAGGATGATGAGTGGGTCTCTGAACTCCAAAAAGTAGAAACACCACCAGGACTTGGAGATTGGAACTTAGCGATTGTTTTAGAAACAATGCCACAAAAAGCAAAAATTGGCCTCACAAATGGAGAGGTTGGTTCCATTCCTTTAAGTCAGCTCAAGTGGGCACAAAAGAATCTACCCAATCAAATGCTCGGACCTGAAATTAATTCGCCTGAAGATGTATTAAAATTAGGTGATGTTATAGCTGTTTCTTATGTAAAGGAAGATATCTACCGTTTAGAACAGGTACCCGAAATTACCGGAGGGCTGGTAGCTCTTGATCCTCAAAATGGCCATATCTTGGCCATGGTCGGAGGATATGACTTTGAATTGAGCCAATATAATTGTGCAACACAAGCCAAGCGGCAACCCGGCTCCGCCTTTAAAACTTTTGTCTATTTAACCGCTTTAGAACATGGTTATACACCCGAAACACGCGTTTTGGATGCGCCCATCATGCTTAATATTGGGGGAAAGATGGGCATTTACGCTCCCAAAAATATTAACAATAAATTTTACGGCCCTACCCCTTTACGCTCAGGGCTCATCTATTCTCGCAATGTCATGACCGTTCGTTTAGCGCAACAAATTGGGATTCCAAAAATTGAAAAAACAGCTCAACTTTTTGGCTTGGTTGAAAAACTCCCTCACCAGCTTGCTATGGCCTTAGGAGCCGGGGAAACAACACTTCTCAAGTTAACAACCGCCTATGGCATGATCGCCAATGGCGGCTATCACATTTCTCCCATTTTTATCGAAGAAGTTGTCGATCGTCATAATCAGATTCTTTATGAAGTACCCTCTTTTGAAAAAACACGCGTCGCCAGTGCAAAATCCATCCGTCAAATCACCCACATGATGAAAGGGGTTGTCCAAAGAGGAACGGCCAAAAGCTTGGCGAACTTGGCGCATCCGATTGCGGGTAAAACGGGGAGTACTAATGATTTCAAAGACGGGTGGTTTGTTGGCTTTACTCCCAACCTTGTTGTTGGCGTCTTTGTCGGTTTTGCAACGCCCCGCACCTTGGGCCCTGAAGAGTCTGGATCACGGGTTGCCGTTCCTATCTTCAAAAAGTTTATGGCCGAAGCTTTAGCTGATAAACCTATCCAAGAATTTGATGGGCTTTAGGGGGTTGATTATTGAAAGTCTCTTATCCTGCTTTCACAATGTTGCTGAATAAGCTTACTAACACTCATGGAAACAGAGTGATCCATAGACATCTCATCTATTTTTGACAGAATTCTTTGTGCCACCTCACAGACTCGCTTCTTTACCAGAGGTTGCGAAAGACCGACTTCTTCGGCAAATTTATCAAAATGTTTTGGGATTATTAGGTCCCAATTATATTCATTCCCTATTTTCATTGCCATCTTCCTAGAAATATCTGGATAATGCACGGTGCATAATACATCATAAAGAGGGGCAAGCCTCTTGCTGTGCTCTGTTAAAATTGTTCCTCTATCATATAAGATCGAAAAATTTTTCCCATGAGCATCATTATTTCCAACCAGGAAATTAAAAATTACATAATCAAGTAAGGTTTGAAGATCTATGACTGGAGCTGTTGAAACCTCACGCAGTAAATTAAAGCACCGTTTCAATGATGGGCCTCCTTCGTTCTGGTATTTATTTTCAGGAAGGATCACCAATGCTTGACAAAAATCTTCTTGATGTACACGTTGAGGATATGAATGGGCAAGTGACCCTATCATTTGTTTTCTATCATAACGTTCCACCAACAAATAATCTATGTCCTCAACACGCCTTATTTCAACTTTAGCCGAAGGCAAGCCTATAGCATTTGCTAGCTTCATGCACAGAGCTTCATTAAAGACAACACCCTCAAACCTTTCAATGGCTGGTTTTAAAATATGAGTACTGATTGCTGCACCATGAGGGATGCTTATATGACCTTCTGCATTGATACATACGGCAATTTTATCTTGTGCCCCAGCAAGTGAAATACGGACATTTTCTGTACCTACCATCAACGGGCGTCGCGGTAGCTCTCTTAAGATTTTTGCCAATTGATTATTATCTAAAACTTGGTAATCATAATCGGATGTTTTTAATGGGTCTCCTGTAGGCAGAAAAGTGACCGCACCAGCGCATTCCCCACCAATTTTCTCTAGAAGTGAAAAATCATTTTGAGCACTAATCCCAAGGATACGAGCAATGATTATACGATTATTTGCTTCTGGCAAGACTCCTGCAAAGAACGCTCTACATTCTTTAGTTTTAAACAGCTCCTTTCTCAAAGGCAAAGAGTTAGATAAGGGCAATGCAGCAGGATTGTCCAGCCACTTTTCATCATATTTAAATAGCATTAAGCCATAATTATCCTGAATAAGATTACCCACATACGAATTTTCAAGATAGACATCCAGTGTTTTTGGCATCTTTGTTTTCCTTATTCACCATCTGTTTCAGCTTGCCGCGGAGGTGTCAACGACATGTCAATCCCAAGTGTCTGTAAAACCGTTAATACTTTACCGACCTGACAAGTCGGCTTGCCTTTTTCTAAGTCGATAATGAATCGTAAACCCGTACCTGATGTAAGCGCTAATCCCTTTTGTGTCACACCCAACTGTTTGCGAGTATCTCTTACCAACTTACCGATTTGTTTAGGAGTATACTTCATCAACCCACACCTATGTTACCGTACGGTAATATTACAACAATAAAAGGGTTAAAACAATATAAAAATTCCCGTACGGTAATATTTTGAGGGTTATAACCACAAAACAACATTATTATTCCCGATCGGGAACTCTACAATAAGTTATTAAATCTATAGAAATAACACCTCCACCCCATTTACTTCACTACCGTCAAGAACGGGATATCTTTTTGAGGCTCTAAGGGTTTTTTCAAGAACACAGTTACCGTATCATTAGCTGAGCACACCTCCATGGGCACAGGCTTTTTGCAAAACTTATCTTGCAGGACTTGGCCCGCGGGAAGATCACGCCAAGCTTGGGTTGCGATCACATACCCAGAATAATAAAACACCCGACCATGTGAATCCCTTAAGACAAAGCCCTCCCTTTGCGTCTTTCGAAGGATATCAAATTTCCCAGGTACAATAATAGGCGCACCATTGGGCGTTTTGCCAATGGCGATAAGAAGCAAAAAGGGCGCTCCCTGTAATGGTTGAATTTTAATGGAATCAACGAGCCTTTCTGTTGGAGAAAGAGCTTGATATCGAAAATCATTCACAATAAGGGGCCCGGGATAATTGACTGTACCATTTAAAAATTTGACTTCTAAACCAAGAAGCGATCGTATGGCTTGCATTCCTCCTTGGGCATGAGAGGGAAGCGCTGGAACTGGACTTTCAGGAAACACATGATGATGGTTTGCAGCCAATTGATTGGAAGCTAAAGACTCATTGGTCAGAACTGTTCCTGATCTTGAGAATGTAGGGTCATTCCCACACATGCCAATGATAACATAAGCCACCAGAATGCTCAACACCACAAGACCTAA
>Ga0206917_1249_pt1 | contig 11051 bp, 8 predicted proteins | sample Alteio_BWOrgHeat_68_FD_152931 | JGI IMG/M metagenome (GOLD analysis project Ga0206917, IMG submission 152931) | Enriched cells from forest soil in Barre Woods Harvard Forest LTER site, Petersham, Massachusetts, United States -... | ecosystem: Environmental > Terrestrial > Soil > Temperate forest > O...
AAATTGCCAGTCGGTCAGTTTCGTCGGTAAATATTGGCGACAAACATAGTTCAAGTCGCCAACACAACTCGTATACAATCAGGATTCGTTCGGCCACGGCGAGTCTTCCAGCATTTGAGAAAACTACTGCGCGCCACCGATGCGTGGACTGCCAAAGGCGTTCGCGTACGCTCTCGGGCGGCAGATGCCACCCTGGATATTCTTTACGCTGTGCCCGCCAAACAGTGGATGCTTCCTTGATTTGTTCGAGATCGACTTCCCTTCCGGGAGTAAGACTCGGCGACTTCGAGAATGCCGTAAATACCCGGGCAGGGGGGAGCGGCGGATCGCGTTTTGGCAACTCAGCCGACTTTGAAGGCGCCCAATTTATTTCGCGCCCTGGATTCCCGGTCTCCAATGCCGTGATGAACCAATCTAACGCTCGGGCGTGCCGTTCATTCGCATCGCAGCCAACGACAACTTCGGAAAGATCAATCGGCGTTACTCGGCGCGAATCGAGCAACGCCCGCATGGCTGGTGAAGCGTCGAGCAGACCACAAAGAAATTTCTAATGATCTCGGGATGACGGCTATCAATGCGCTGCGCTCAGGCCGCCGTAATCCAGCGGCAATTTCATTGGAGTCGTGGTGCTGCTTGATGCTGCATGCCTTGAATTGGGGTGATGATGCGAGAAGGGCCGAACTGCGTGAGCGAATCGAGTTAGCGAAAGAACAGCGATACGATCCATGGAGCACAATTGACGTGTTACGCGCCGAATTGAAGGCACCAAGGCCGCAATGGGCACGGCGGGTTGAACTCAAAGCTGGGTTTGATTCGGGAGATATTCGCCGGACGGTTCATTTTCTCAGCGGCGAGTCACCAGAAATGCCGGCTTATCAACTTCTACGCCTTGTAGAGAAGGCTCCATGTCCGTTGTATGCCGGGGGGATGAGCTTATTGGGTGAAACGGCTGCACACGCCGCGCTGTGGATAGCTGATGTCGCACCTTTTTGGTCAGTTGTGACCCTCTTACGCGCTGGAGCAAGTGACGAAATCGTAAATGAGCTATTCGATCGGGCAACAATTGCGATGCTTAGCCCATCACGAATTGAGCAACTTTATACGCAGCTGCTTCGATTGGTGGATGGCGAAATCGCTAAATTGGTTACTGCGACTGTGGGAGATAGTGATGCGCTTTCCCTCCGCGCACTGCGTGTTGGAATGGATGTTATATCACGCTTAGCTCTGCGTTTGGCGCCGAACGAACTTGATGCACTGTTGACCAAACTCGCCGGGTGGCTAGTCGCGCGCGTCGCTACAACGGGCTTTGTCTTGGCGGAACCGCTTGGAACACTCCTCAGTCGCGTGTTAGAGTCCCTTCCTGACAACGCTGTCGGCCGCGCCGCGGAACTTTTGCTCCCTCTACCTATTTATGGGGAACCAGGCTATCACCCAAAGGCCCACGAACAGATGTGGCCCGAGCCCTTTGAAGGATTGCTGAATCGCAATCGAAATAATTCGTCACAGACAGCTAAACCGGCATATTGGCCTGAAGTGTGGGCGCGGCTGATCATGGGTATCAGAAGCGAAAATGAGACACTCCGCCGACGCGCATTCATTCGCGCCTATTTCCTCCATCTTAATCATTGGCTGAGTGAAGACGAGCAGAGTGCGTTTGGTGAGGCGGTTTGGTCTCGAAGCAATCCGGCAACCGGATTGCCAGAGATTTTTGGATTTCGTCTCTCGTTAGTGCTGCATTTGCCGTGCGCAATCGAGCACGATGCAAAAAATATCTTAAAAAGAGGTTTGTTAAACAAAGAGCTCCGACCTTGGAAGATCGAGTCAGGTGGCTTCAATTCTGATCACGTGCGATCATTTCGGGTTTGGATGAATGAAGTCGCGCACGTCTTCTGTCATCCGGCTATTGCATCGCCGGGTAGCATCGTGCTCCCGCTTGAAGCCAGCGAGGCTGCTGAATTACTCAAACGATTACTTGCTTGGTGGCCAACTGCTATAGCGCTTTTAGGCGACCCTAAGTACAGCGAACTACCACTAGGTGATTTTAAGTTGGAGCCGGTTGTTAAGGAATTCTGCAAAGCTCTAGGCGAATCATTGCTTCTCTATTTGCCTCGCGGCCATGAACTGGCCGCTGTGGCAGAACAGAATTTGGAACAACTCATCAGTCGCGGGTTGTCTGTGGCCCGTGCGATTCCGGGAAGGCTCTTTCAGAGAGCAGAACTGCTGGATTCAGTTGTGGAGAGTATGGAAGGGATCTTCATTTCCAATGATGCAGAGCAGGTGAAATTGGCTACAGAAGCGATGAGTAGCTGGACCCAGGCGGCGCGACATTCCATGATTCCCGCACCACCACGGTCACTTATTGAGCTGTTGGTCGCGCGCGTTATGCTACGTCAAACAACCTCACTCGATAGCGTAATCGCTTGTTTAGTTCGCCTTATCGATAGTGGCGATGGACAGATTACCGAGCATCATGAACATTTGCTTTTTAGGGCACTGGCACAACTGGCAAACGATACGTCACCGGCGCGACTTCGCGAACGTTTTGAAGCCGGCGAAATTGAGCGTGTTACCATAGTGGAGGGACTTCACACCCGCGAATGGGTGGCATTACTAGCTGGCAAGATGGCAGCAAGCTTTAAGAGGCGAGGTCAGCCGTTACCAGATGTGCTAGTTCAATGGCGTAAAATTTGCGAAGATGACTCTCTTCCTGAAATGCGACGTGCGTGGGAACAGAGCGCTTAGCAGCGCAAGTGCAATGGGGGGAACCCTCCTGTCATTCCGCCCGAAGTGCCACCATCGGATTGACCTTGGTTGCGCGAAGGGAGGGCAACAGGCAGGCGAGAAACCCGACAAATGAAATAGCCAAGGTGACGCCGCCAAAAGTAACCGGATCGTAGGCGCCCACGTTGAATAGCAGTGTTCCTAGCAGCCGTGCGCTTGCAAGTGCCCCGGCCAAACCGAATAAAATACCAAGGCAGATCATGCGCGCTCCGCTCGTCATAACGAGTTGCAGCACGTCACTTCGCTGTGCGCCGAGCGCCATGCGGACGCCTATTTCTCCCGTGCGCTGGGCAACGTTGTATGCCATAACGCCATAGATTCCAATTGCAGCTAGGAGAAGAGCGATTGCGGAGAATACGGTGGAAAGTAGCATCGATAGTCGCCGGATGCCCGGCGTGCCACCTTGCCCACTAGGATCATTCCCAAACATAGCAGTCAGGGGCACATCCGCCTCTACGGAGTGGACAGCGCTGCTGATCGCGCGAATATTTAGAGGTGTGCCGGGAGTGGTGCGGACTATCAGAAACAGGTCCCGGGTAGGGTATTGGTTATAAGGGATGTATACCCGGTCCTGAACGCCGTAGTAGTTGTCATTTTCGAACCGAACGGTACCCACGACACCGACAACCTCCCTCCATTCCGCGGGTGCACCGTCGGTGAGTGGTAGGTTTATGCGCTGCCCCATCGGATTCTTGTCGGAGAAAAATCTTTTGGCCAAACCTTGATCGATCAATATAACCAAGGGAGTGGCGGGGGCGTCGTGCGCGGTAAAGGCGCGCCCGCGAAGGAGTGGAATGCCCATGGTCTTAAAATACTCTGGTGTAACAATCTGATATCTCGCGGACGGGCCGAATCTCGGTGCGGCGGCGGGTTGGCCAGCAATCTCGAATACTCCGATCGGGTCGCCATTATTGGTAAACACGGCGGAACTGACGCCATGCAAATGGGAAATTTTTTCCAAGACCTGATCGACAAAGTTGATCCTGTTTTGCAAGACATCGAATTTATTTTGAGTCAGTAACATCGGGGTTCCAAAAACATCCCTTCCCTGATAGCCCCGATCCATATTCTCAAATGCGAGGAAGCTCCGGACCAGCAATCCCGCGCTCATGAGCAAAATGAGTGCCAACGATATCTCCGAGATGACAAACACGCTGCGCAATCGGAGCCCGTGTTTACCTGCACTGGTTCCCCGCCCGCTGTCTTTCAGGGCGTGATTTAGATCCACCCGAGCGGCTTGAAGCGCGGGCGCCAGGCCGCAGCCAATCCCGGTCAAAAGCACGACCACACACGTAAAAATCAGAGTCTGGCTGTCCACGGCGATGTTGGCGCTCCCTACCAAATCGGGCGGCAATATGGAAGTTATCAGCCTCGTGCTCCAATGGGCAAGGAGCACGCCGAGCACGCCTCCGCACGAGGCGAGAAGCATGCTTTCGCACAGAAGTTGGCGCACGATCCGGCCACGACTCGCGCCGAGGGCCGTTCTCACAACGATCTCCTTTTGTCGTGACGCGGCGCGGGCGAGCAGGAGATTGGCTATATTGGCGCAGGCGATCAGGAGCAGGAACCCAACTGCCCCGAGAAGCGTAAACAGGAGAGGCCGCTCCAAATCGATTGTGTCATCCAAAAGCGGAATGATCGACACACCCCAACCTTTGTCAGTGTCAGGATATTGCTGTGAGAGGTGGCCCGCGATGAGGCTCAGTTCCCTGGCTGCCTGAGCCTGCGTCACGTTGTCCTTCAGGCGGCCAATCACCTGTAAACTATGCCGACTACGCTCTTGGCGCAGGCTGCCCCAATCCGTCATAGGCATATAGAGTGCCGGGCCGTAGTTACGGTTCGCAAACGTCTGAAAATCGGGGGGCATTACGCCAATAATTGTGGCCACCTTATCATCCATCAGGATGGTTTGACCGATGACGTCGGGGCGTCCGACGAAATAATTCCTCCATAGGTTGTAACCCAATATGGCGACATTGCCCTTGCCTCGAATTTCTTCGTCCGGTCGAAAATCACGCCCCAGAAACGGTCGCGCGCCTAGGGTGCTAAAGAAATTCGCGGTTACGTACTCAGTATACAGGCGCATCGGTTCTTTCCCGATGATGAAATTTTCGCCCGATGAGTGATTTGCTGCGAGGTCCGCGAACGAGGTCGATTGTTGCCTATAATCGACGAAGTTACCTGGTGTCACGTTGTCCTGGATTCCGTTCGAGGTAAAAACATTGTGCACGTCCATGAGACGATCAACTTTGGGGTATGCGAACGGATGCAGCACAACCGCATTGACCACGCTGAAGACAGCCGCGCATGCCCCGATACCGAGCGCGAGGGTGAGCATGGCGGTCGCGGTAAACCCCGGACTCTTACGCAGCAGGCGCAAACCGTAGCGGAGGTCTTGAGTCAGGTGTCCAAGCCACAGGCCACCGCGCTGATCGCGCGCTCGCTCCTTGAGCTGGTCAAGGCCGCCGAAATCGCGCAGTGCCGCGTAGCGCGCTTCCTCCGCCGACATCCCAGCGTCAATGTTTCTCTCAATCCGAAGTTCGAGATGCATTCGCATCTCCGCATCCATTTCGGTGTCGAATTTACCCTTGCCGAGCAGGGCACCGAACTTGAAACGGATTTTCCGCAACCACTTCATAACGACTCAGGCGTTTCGCAGGACATCCGCTATCGCCAGTGCCACCCGGTCCCAGGTTTGACGCTCGTTCGCCAGTTGTTTCCGGCCTCCCTTTGTAAGGGCGTAGAATTTGGCTCGGCGGCCCTTGTCTGACTGGCCCCATTCCGCCTCGATCCACCCTTTCTCCTCCATCCGATAAAGTGAGGGGTAGAGCGAACCCTCTTCAACGGTCAAAACGTCGCGCGAAAGGACATGAATCCGCTCGGCAATGCCAAAGCCATGCAACGGTCCACCGTTGAGCACGCGGAGCACCAACAAATCAAGGGTTCCAGAAAGCAGTTCAGTTTTCTCCATGCGTGGGTAGGGCCTAGATAATCTAGGTTAATGGATCGTCACCTAGATAGTCAAGGGTAAATCGGCGATTGCTCCAAAACAGGTCATTTTCAAACAGAGAAGCATAGTTCTATTCGAACATCGGGATGATGCTTGCGAAGAAGTCGATTGGAGGGCTATTGATTGCCGGCCATGAATCAAAGTGAAAAAGCCGCACGTTTCCGCGTCCTTCACAATCAGATTGGGGCGTTTGTCTTTCCCAATCCCTGGGATGGTGCATCGGCTCGGCTCATGGAGGCCGAGGGGTTTCCCGCCCTTGCTACCTCAAGCGCCGCGCATGCGGCCACACTCGGCCGCCGCGACGGTCGCGTGACGCGCAGCGAGGCTCTCGCGCATGCCCGGCTAATCGTGGACGTCGTTGAGGTTCCGGTCGCTGCCGATTTGGAAAATGGATTTGGAGCTTCACCGGAGACCGTGGCCGAAACCATCTTGATGGCGGCCGGTGCGGGTTTGGTTGGTGGGTCAATAGAAGATGCTACCGGCGATCCAGCAGCGCCGTTGTTCGATTTAGAACGAGCGACGAAACGTGTCGCCGCCGCAGCTGAGGCGGCACGCACATTGCCTTTCCCATTTACGTTAACGGCCCGCGCAGAGAATTTTATCCGGGGTAATCCCGACCTCGAAGATACAATTCGTCGTTTGCAAGCCTACGAGCGCGCAGGGGCTGATGTGCTCTTCGCGCCGGGCTTACCTGATCTCGCCTCTATACGGCGGGTATGTGCGTCAGTGACGAAACCTGTCAACGTGATAGGCTCAGTTCATGGAAAGCATTTTACGGTGGTCGCACTAGCCGAAGCCGGAGCGAAGCGCATTAGCTTGGCCGCATCCCTCTATCGAGCGGCAATGACAGGCTTGCTTGAAGCAGCAAGAGAGGCAAAGCAGAAAGGCGCTTTTACCTATGTAGACCGGATCATGACTGCTTCGGATTTGAGCGCACGCCTAAGAGAGTAGGATTTTTCGAATAACTCTCCGTAGACTGACGAGCATTTGAATCCCCATCGGTTTCGAAGTAAAAAACGACTTCGTGTCGCAGATGGTTGGCCCTTCGATGCTTGCCGGAGGGCAACGCATCCTTGAAGATTCAATTAATCTCCAAAGAAATGGCCTTCGAAAGCCTGCGTGAAATCTTTGCCTATTTAGGCGACATTCAAGACCGGCACAAAGCAATTGACGCACCGGCAATGGTTCGCGCCCTGCGGACGAATAGCGGCAAAAAAGATAGGGAGAAGTGGCACGCGCTCATTTTCGCCTACGCATACTCTACCGCCCTCGGTTTCTCGGATATGCAGATTCAAATGGAGCCGCAAGATTCCGAGCATGATGCCACGCTACGCTGGAAAAAGAACGGCGTGGAAGCCCAGATGCTTCTGCAATTGAAAGAATTTGTGCCGGAAGCATTAAATCCCACTCTAACTATTGAGGAACTCATCTCGCGAATTTCGGCGCAATACAAACATTCCAAGGGAATCACTGTTGGGTTATTTCTGAATCGTGAAAGCCGCTACGATTCTAAGGTTGTAATTTCTGAGACTCTATTGGACGGATTCGTAATATTTGGAGTTTCGAAACCCAACTTCGGTGAGCTTTTTTTTACGGGCTTTGATAAGTGGGGAAAGTACAATCACTTCGTGCCACTAACCCCCAAGAAGAAACGCAATATTTCGCGTCTGGAGAGAAAAGGGTGGTCCTCAAGGAAGAAGAAAAATCATGAATAGCAGTGTTGATACTCCCGATTGGTCAAAGATCCCGGCGCCTATTGATGATGGGGCGGCGAGGCATCTGGAAGGCGCACGGATGATTTCTGTCCTCCTTCCTGCGACAGATGGACTAAAATGCGACCTAGCCTCGTTGCCTGGACGGGTTGTTATCTTTGCTTATCCTCGAACGGGGAAACCGGGAATCACAAATCCTGATGGTTGGGATCTGATACCCGGCGCGCGGGGGTGCACGCCACAGGCATGCTCTTTTCGCGACCACTTTGCCGAATTGAAGACCTTGGGAGTCGATCGCCTCTTTGGGCTTTCAACACAAAGTGCTTCGTATCAGAGGGAGGTAGCAGAACGTCTTCACCTGCCGTTCCCGATTCTCTCGGATGAATCTCTCACACTTGTTCGGACGATGCGTTTGCCGACTTTTGAGACGAGTGGGATGATCTTGCTAAAACGTTTGGCTCTCGTGATCGACAACGGAACGATCAAGCATGTCTTTTATCCGGTTTTTCCTCCAGATCAGAGTGCAGACGAGGTGATTGCATGGCTAAAGAAAGAACGGTCTTATGGAAAAGCTTGAAACAATATCCCTCAGAGTTGCGATGGCGGTTCCCTTCATTTACTTCGGAAACATCGGACTGAGTTCGCTTTTCTATCCTGGTTACAGCCATTTACGCCAGACTGCCAGCGAGCTGGGGGCTAGAGGTGCGCCACATCCCGAGATATTCAATATTGGTCTATTTATTCTCGGGGCTGCTTTTTTGATCAGTGCTTTCGGATTCTTCCGTGCATTGCAGCAACTCGGCACGAAACCGATACTGACTTGGCTCACATCGTCCGTTCTTGCGCTGCTTTGCCTGAACGTCCTCCTCGCCGGATTTTTTCCGCTACCAGACCCGAGGCACAGTGGATTTTACCTGTTTTACGCCAATTTCTTTGGGCCGGTAATTTTTGCGGTTACGTTTTGGAAGCGAAGCGACACAAAACTCCTGAAGGCCTATCTCATCACCACCAATATTCTAATGATTGCTACTTTCGCATTGATGATGGGAGTCGGTGGGTTGGCCACACATGCAAACGTCGGCCTTCTCCAGCGAATCCTCGGACTGACGGATTTCCCTTGGATAACCGTAGCGGCATATACACTTAAACAAAGTGTTACGAAGTTAACCATACCCGGCTAAAAACCACCACTCATATGGGTCGCATCCGAATGTGTCTTCTTTGCATCGCAGCTGCTTTTTCCCTTTGCATATGCGGGCGAGCTGAAACGAGCGCGCCGATTCTCCAGGCCAGAATTTCGTTTCCGGAGTCTGTCCACAGCTGGCCGATCACCGGTCGGGTCTTTCTCTTGCTTAACCGCAACAACGATCCCCAGGCGCATCTCGAGGGAGGCTCTATCATCTTTGGCTCCGATATCGACCGGGTTGGGCCAGACGAATTGATCGGTGTCGGCCTAAACGCCCTGGGCTTTCCCTATGCCTCGCTGCGCGACATTCCTGCAGGAGATTACTTTGTCCAGGCGGTTTTGAGCGTCTATTCGGAGTTTCACAGGGCCGATGGGCATGTCGTCTGGGGGCATTTGAACGAATGGGAAGACGGCGATCTGTGCAGCCACACGCAGAAGCTGCACCTGGATCCCGCGACTGGATTTAACATAAAGCTGAGTCTGACTGAGACGATTCCTCCGGCCTCTAGCCCCGCCGATAGCGAGTGGGTGAAGCATATTAAAATTCAAAGCCAGCTTCTAACGAAATTCTGGGGACGTCCAATGTGGATTGGGGCGATTGTTCTGCTCCCCAAAGGATATGCGGAGCATCCGGAAACACGATACCCCGTAATTTACAAGGAGACTCACTTCAGCTGGAGCAACCCGTTCCGGTTTGAACCGCCAGGGAAGGAATCCGGCAGGGGCAATGACTTCTTCGAGGCATGGACAGGTGATCGTTTTCCTCGGGTTATCGTAGCGCTACCCTTGCTGCCCACTCCGTACAACGAAGCCTCCCAATCCGTGAATTCAGCTAACAACGGGCCATATGAAGATGCCTTTTTGAAAGAGCTCATTCCTTACATCGAGGGGCATTTCAGAGCCATTCATGAATCTTACGCCCGAGTTCTGACAGGATCCTCAACGGGAGGATGGGAGTCGGCAGCTTTGCAGCTGTACCATCCTGAATTTTTTGGCGGCGCATGGGTGTTTTCCCCCGATCAACTCGATCTACGTCGCTTTGGCCTGATAAATATATATGCCGAAAAGAATGCATTCGTCTCTGAACAGGAGGGGAGCGAAAGGCCTCCGGTTGATCGCACTCTAATGCGGGATGTGAATGGGCAGGCAGTGTTCAGTGTTCGCCAATGGAGCCGCTTTGAAGCGGTACTCGGCAGTAAGGGGAGATCGGGATCAGCGTTAGATGATTTCAACGCCGCATTTGCTCCGCCTGGAGCCGATGGCTATCCCAAGCAACTTTGGAACAAGGCGACCGGCGAAATCGACCGTGACGTCGCGACCTATATGCGGGATCACGGATTCGATCTTCGGTATTTCGCGGAGTCAAATTGGGCGGTAATAGGCCCCCATTTGATGGGAAAATTGCACTTCTACTGCGGAGACATGGACAATTTCTACCTCAACCTGGGCGTCTATTTAATGGAAGATTTTCTCAAGCAAACAAAGAATCCCTACTATGGTGGAACGTTCGAATATGGCCGACCTCTTAAGGGCCATGGCTGGCAGCCGATGACAAACGCTGAATTGATTCGAATGATCGCCAGCGAGATCGCAAAAAACGCTCCCAAAGGCACGGATGTTAGATGGAGCCGTTATTAAGACAGTGCCCGAAGATAAAAAAGACCTCATGAACGATTTCTTCCAATTGCTGAATGAGGCGAACGAGCGATCTTTCTCCGGTTGGGACGTTTCCTATAGCGGTCGCATCTCGTCCACATTCCCGTGGGACTATGAATCGATTGTTGTCTCCCATGCCCGTTGTTCACCCGACATGCTTGATATGGGAACTGGAGGAGGAGAATGGCTTAGTCGGCTCCCGTTTCGACCCTGTCGCACGATTGCTACTGAGGGATGGGAACCCAATGTCCCCATCGCTCGCAAACGCCTTCAAACGCTGGGCGTAGAGGTTATTCAGGTCGAACGAGCGCCGGACAATGTGGAACAAGATTCACACTGCGTTTACGGCCGCCTCCCGTTTCCCGATGCGTCTTTCAATCTGGTTACCAATCGTCATGAGGCATTTGTCGCAAGTGAGGTTGCACGCATCCTGATTTCCGGTGGACGATTTGTGACTCAGCAGGTTGCATCGGGCTTTAGTAGCGACTTTTACCGACTTCTCGGTGCACCGACTCCGCCAGTCCACGTTCCGTCCTGGACTCTCGATCTGGCATCAGCCCAAGTCCAAGGTGCAGGTCTGCTAATGGAGGCCAGTGGTGAGGGCCTTGAAATCTGTACATTCGCCGATGTCGGTGCGTTTGCTTGGTATTTGAAGAACCTCCCTTGGGTATTCCCTAATTTCTCGATTGAAATCTTTCGGGCGCAG
>Ga0206917_1250_pt1 | contig 11042 bp, 10 predicted proteins | sample Alteio_BWOrgHeat_68_FD_152931 | JGI IMG/M metagenome (GOLD analysis project Ga0206917, IMG submission 152931) | Enriched cells from forest soil in Barre Woods Harvard Forest LTER site, Petersham, Massachusetts, United States -... | ecosystem: Environmental > Terrestrial > Soil > Temperate forest >...
GAGGATATTTCACCTCCGCTCGAGTGGTCGAATATTCCTGAAAATACCAGAGAATTTGTTTTGGTGATGGAAGACCTCGATGCGCAAAGTGAGGAAGAGCACGGCCAGTATTTCGTGCACTGGCTGGCGTACAATATTTCCAGAAACATCAGTTCGCTCCCGGCAGGACTTCTTCCAAATGAACTCCGATTGCGCGTGCCAGTTTCGCTCGAGCAAGGAACAAATTCATTTGGCAAGATTGGTTTCCGCGGACCCATGCCGCCCGCTGGAGACGGAGTTCATCACTATGTGTTTACTCTTTTTGCCTTGAATACGGAAGTGGGCGTGCGTCCCGGACTCACGAAGACTCGACTCTTTAAGGCAATCGGAGATCACATCATTACGAGTGCGAAGCTGACGGGGATTTATGAGCGAAGAACCGCACGCAAGGTGAGTCCCGCGGTGGCCGACTCTCTTCAAGCTTCGTTGGATTAAAATTAAACGGTGAGTGAAATCAATTGGAATGCATCCACGTCTACCAAGCCCAGATTGGTGAGCTTCAATGACGGAATCACCGGAAGACTTAAAAATGCCAATTGCAAGAAGGGTTCATGAAGCTCGCAGCCGATTTGCTTTGCTGCTTCCTTGAGTGCGGTCAATTGTTGGTGAATTTCTGCCGAGGTTTGTGAGGTCATGAGTCCGCCGATAGGCAATGCAAGCTGGGCGAGGACAGCACCATTTTGGACCACGCAAAATCCGCCGCCGCTTTTTGCCAATGCCTCGGCCGCAACTTTCATGTCGCCCGCATTCGTGCCCACCAAAATTAAGTTATGACTGTCGTGTCCAACGGTGGAGGCCATTGCCCCTTTAAAGTTTTCACCAAAGCCCTTGGCGTAAGCATGGGCCGGTTTTTGAAAATGTCCGTAACGCTCAAGAACGGTGAGCTGTGCCACTCCAGGATCGTCTGAATTGCCCACGTGACGGTCAGTGAGGATTTTTCCAGGCAGAACATCCATGATGTGAACTCGGCCTTTAGGGGCCAGGAAATCGGCTTCGGTGAGCGCTGAAATTTTGACAGTGTTCGAAAAACTTGGATCCGGGAGTTTTGCGAATTGGAGTTCGCTCGCTGGGATTCCCTTTTGAAAAACTTCGCGGATTGCAACGCTTCGTATGTCGTCCAGCACCACTAAGTTTGCCACATAGCCTGGGGCGATCGCACCCATCCGGATGTTTCCATGAATGTCGTTTTTATCCAGAGAATAATGCCGAGCGACTGACCAGCTCGCGGATCTAAATACCAATTCTGGCGCCGTGCCTCGACGAATCGCCTCGCGCACGAGATAGTCCAGATGCCCTTGTTCGCGAATATCGAGAGGATTACGATCGTCGGTGCAAAATCCCAGAGAGGTGGAAGTCTCCATTTTTAAGAGAGGAATCAAATTTTCAAGATCGCGGGCCACACTTCCTTCGCGAATCCAAACACTCATGCCTTTGGAAACTTTTTCAGATGCTTCATCTAAGAATACGCATTCATGACAAGAGGACGCGCCACCCACTAAATAGGATGAAAGTGCCTGGCCTCTGAGGAGCGGAGAATGCCCATCGATACGCTGATGAGAAAATTGCTCGAGCTTATTCATCACTTCATCGTCCGTGTGGATCACGCCAGGAAAATTCATCATTTCGGCGAGTCCTAAAACTTTGGGGTGCGACTGATAGGGAGCGAGATGTTTACCGGTAATGATTCCAGCTCCATTGGTTTCAAGATGGGATGCCGGAACACAAGAGCTGAGCATCACTCGTAGATCGAGCTTCGTTTGTTCTGCACATTTCAAAAACCATTCGATTCCGCTCGTGCCGGCGACGTTTGCAATTTCATGAGGATCACAGATCGCCGCGGTGGTGCCGCGAGAGACCACGTTTTTTTCAAACTCTCCGGGAGTCATGAGCGAGCTCTCCACATGCACGTGGGCATCGATGAATCCGGGAACGACGGCTGCGCCCTTGAGGTCGATCGAGCGTTTTGCTGGTAGGGGATCTTCTACACCGACGATGACGCCGTCAAAAATTGAAAGGGCACCGGTCTTCCACGCACAGGTAAATACATCGAAGTATCGAGCGTTCGTGAGCACCAAATCACAGGGGATTCGGCCCTGGGATGCATCGATTCGTGATTTGAGCGGGCGGGTGGGGTTCATGCAGAGATCATAGCATATTATCGGTATCCGACAACTTTTGATGACGAGTGCGTCAGGAGCTTCGTAAGGGTCGGCAGTGTTAGCATTTTTACGCGTCGCACTTCGCGCGCGCGAAGTGCTCTTTGTAGCCTCAGATATACTCAAATATTAATTGAAACAGCTACTTTCCTCGCCGACACTAAGTCTAGTTCAACAATGATTGTTGAAGAATAGGAAAAAAATGAAACGACTATTGATGATGACGATGCTTGGTCTCACCCTGAGCGTAAATGCCTTTGCAGAAAAGAAATGTAATCAGTGGACCAATGGAGATGGGGTAGCTTCTTGTACGGGTGCTGATTGTGCCGGTCCTCACCCCGGGCAATGCAAAGATGGAAGCATCTCTTGTTTGTGTGGTGGCGCTATTATCGTTCCCAAAGGGCAAGAAACAAAAAAATAGGATTGAGATTGAAATGAATAGGTCTCCGAATCTATTGGTTCGGGGACCTTTTCTTTGCCGAAAAATCAAATCGAAGGACTGGACGGGCCGAACTGAACTGCGTCCTGAGCCCCGCTCGTGAGCAAGTTGATGGTGTTGCTCGCCCCGCCTGGGTACCCGCTGGCGCCCGAGCTTCCGCTCGACGTGCGCCCGATTGCCGGCAACGAAAAGATCTTCTCACCGGCAGAGCAAGTTGCCGAGGTGCTTGCATCAGAAGCCAAAACACAAATCGTATCGGTAGAGCCACAGGTGGCACCCATATCGACAGAACCAGTGCCGTAAACGTTAGTACCATCTGATTTGTATTGAGCTCCGCAATAGCCCATGCCGAGTCCGGCCACGGTCATCTCAAAAGAGTTTGTTGCTGGGTCAGCTGAGATCTCCATCACTCCATGTGAGCCATTCAAATTGACGAGTCCTACGCTGGCCCAAATTTGTACGGAGGTTTTGCTGGAATCCGTTTGTGACGGACTCGCGATCGCCGCCACCTCACCGTCACCAATATGAATGTAGATGTAGAATGAATCGCCTACTTTAGCGAATTGATCAAAGCCGCTTCCATCGCCCATCCTTTCGGAGCACTGAGCGTACATCGTGATTGGTGTCACTGCCGCAAAAGGATTGATGGTGTAGGAAATGGGGGTAGTGGTGGTTTCACAAGGAAAATTATCCGCGCGACTATTGATGCCGGCGATGCGGTCATCTACCGCTTGAAGAATTTGAAACAGATCGGTAGGTCCCGTCGTGAAGAAACGGGATTTGAAATCAGCAGGATCGAGCGAGAGGAGATTGGGGAACCTGGCGATTCCGGCAAAACTGCTTCCATTTACAAATCCCGTCGGTGCTGCGGATTTTACCGGTGGGGTGAAGAGGGGGTAATTAGTGGTGGCTCCGCCGCTTCCCTTGCCGCAACCGCTGGTGAAAATTAAAAGTGAAGAGAGAAAAAGGGTAGCTACGATTTTCATACCAAAAGTATAGCACCGGCATTTCTCGACGCAACCAGATTTGAAATCCAATTCAAAACGACAAGTACTTGAACACGATGACGCACTTTTCGGTAATACTTTACGAATTGTGCAGTAATCTGATCGCCTACAAAGAATAAAACTTACAAGTCATTGCCGCCTGCAATTTAGCCTGGAGCAAGGTCTTTCGGTGATAGGTATATTGAACCTTTCCGACGGTCTTCATGTCTGGCGCGATTTCCATTTCGAGCGTTTCGACATCTTTCACCATCGGATCCTTTTGCAAAATGAAATTGGAGGTCAGCACGTTTCTCGAGAACGACATCACCGCGCCATTTTCGGTAAATGAATCGCCTTCGACTAATGGATAGTGCCCTTTGGGGATGAAAAAAGTGTAGTCGACATGGGCATCGTCGTCGGAGCGAATGCTAACGGAAAGTTGTCCCTCTACGGCCGCATCGTTATCCAGTTGGTATTCGCAAAAACTGACTGGCTTATCGATTTCGCCGTTGGAGAGGTAGGTTCCGCCGCGGACTTCACCTGTTTTTTTATAAACGAGGTCACTCGCGTTCGCGAATTGTGGTACCGCGCAGGTGAGGGCGAGGATCAGTAAGTTTAGTTTTTTTATTTGTGTTTTCATCTTCATTCTCATTTCTGGCGTTTGAGCGCCTCTGTATTTTGTTCAAGGGTGGTTCATCATGACGTACACAACGGCTGATGCGATCGTCAATCCGACCAATAATTCGGATATGGTGAAACCAACGGCTAAAACTGCGGATAGAATCGTGACGACCGTAAGGACGACGGGCGTATTGGTAAATAATACACTCAATTTCACGGTTCTTTCCTTTCTAATGATTTTGCACTACTAAAGGCTCCAGTAGGAGATAAAATATTCACCCGACGTCCACTTACGGACTAAAATGGGTCGGGGTATTTAAATAACGATTAGATAATAAAATAACGTGGGAAATTTGTCACTGATTGTTTTACTAAAACATTTAATTATATTTAACTAATAGTTAATATTAGGTGGATAGGGTGATATTTAATTAAAATATGACTATATTTGTTCGCTTTAGCGACTATTAGAGATGAAAGGTCTGAAAAAACTTCTCGATCACATTCGGACCATTTGGATTGTTCCGAGGCTGAGCGGGATTGCCGCCGCTCCATTCGTGGACGAGGCCCGGAACCTCTAAAAATGTTCCAGTGAAAATGCCGTCGATGAAGTAATCGTTTTCGATATATCCCAGCTTCGAGTCGCTCGCGGGTACGGTCGTCGTGGAATAGGTAGTGGTTGCAGGACGACCATTCTCTTGAGCAATTAGTTGATTGAGATTAATCAGTTCCTGAGCGCTTTGGCGATCATTCAAAATATTTACGCGTGGATCCGTCGTTCCATGCACGATCATGAATTGCATTGGATCTTTGGTGTAATTGCAAGTGAGCGCCGTGCGGGCTGCATCGGCGGCGGAAGTGTATGCCCCATGCTCGAGCGCTGAGTTCGCGTCGTCCAAATTTGTTGCTGCCAAAAATTGCAAACCAGAATGAAGCAAGACTCCCGAAAACAAATCACGATTGCAGTTCGCAAGGATTGCGCCTTGAGCGGCCCCTGCTGACATGCCCATTAAAAAAGTGTGGGAACGATCGATATTGAAACGAACCTGCATTTCTTTGATGCCTTCAGCGATGATTGGGGTTTCTGTTCCCCAGAACCAATTCCAGCAATGATCGTAATTCGCGAGTACGCTCTGTTCCGGATAAAGAACAGCGTAGTTTTTAGCCGTGGCGTAAGCGCTCATTTGGGTGCCCTGATCGAATTCTTCGGCGGTGGTTTTGCACCCGTGAAGCATCACGATCAAACCGGAGGGGCGCTTGCCCTTGGGAGTATAAAGATAGAAATCACGGGCGCCGGTGACCGAAAAAATGGTGAGGTGTTCCGGTGTCAAGGCCTGGGCAGACGTCGCAAAAGCCCCATTGAAAGCCGTCATCCCCAATAAAATCAATCCCCAAAGCCTGTTCATTCCGTCACTGTAAGGCGAAATGCTGAGGATTGTCAATCGGCTTTAATATTCGGGTCTTACCCTTGTCCCCGGGCCTAACTTCCCGTATTCTATCGATCTTATGACCAATCAAAAAAGCGGAAAGCCAAGTCTCGACTATCTCAATGAATTCATGAGCGAGGACGATGTCGATCTCGATGAAGCACCAAAAAAATCGAGTGATGATAATTTTGCATCGATGTTCAATGAGTCGACCAAAGGCGAGACTAAAAAACTACGTGTCGGCGATAAAATCCGCGGAAAAATTTTGAACCTAGGTTCTGCTGAAGTGTTCATCACTACGGGGACTTTGCACGACGGAATTCTTCAGCGTAGCGAACTCCTCGATGCGGATGGAAACTGCCCATACAAGGTGGGAGACATCACTGAAGTTTATGTGACGATGGTGAAGAAGGATGAGATTCGCCTCTCAAAAACTTCTACTGATCGCAATCTTGCGGAAGACATCAAAAGCGCATTTGAAAATAATCAGCCGATTCCGGGGCGTATCGTCGAAGAATGCAAGGGCGGAGTGCGCGTGAACATCAAGGGCAAGATTGCATTTTGTCCGATCAGTCAGATCGATTCTAAGCACATCGAGAATGCCGCTGAGTACATCGGAAAAAGTTTCGATTTTAAAATCACTGAAATCAGCGAAGGTGGAAAAAACATCGTGGTTTCTCGCCGGAAGCTTTTGGATGCCGAGCGGGAAGTAGGCACGAGCCATTTCCTTTCCGAAACAAAAGACGGCGACATCACCACTGGTCGAGTCACCCGTTTTGAACCCTTTGGAGCTTTTATTGAATTGGCACCAGGAGTGGACGGACTCGTCCATATTTCTGAAATCGCCTGGTCTCGCATTGGCGCTCCATCTGAAGTATTGACTCTCGGTCAAACCGTGACCGTAAAACTACTCAAGCGCGAACTCGTGAATGGTAAGGCGAAGATTTCTTTGTCGATTAAGCAGGTAACTCCGAAAGAAGAAAAAGCAGTAGAACCGGTGGTCGCGAAAGATGATCCATGGGCGAAGCTCACTGTTGGTCAGGCATTCACTGGTAAGGTGAATCGCAAAGAGCCTTATGGTTTGTTTATCCAACTTGAACCAGGTCTTACTGGTTTGCTTCACAAATCCCGTACTGAAAATTCGAAGGACTTCCATTTTGAAAAAGTGCGTGTGAATGATTCGATTGCGGTTCAAATTGTAGAAATCAAAATGGGTGAGCGCCAAATCGCATTGGGGCTTCCAGGCGACGGTTCTGAAAACGATTGGAAAACGATGTATAAATCAGACGCGAATGCGTCGATGGGTACGCTCGCCGATCGCATGGGCGCTCATCTTGTGAAGAAAAAGTGAATCCAGATTCTCCCTTAACAGTCTATGCAATGATCGGTGCGATGGGGTCGGGAAAGACCACCATGGCACTCAAGATCGCTCAAGAAAAAGGAGCGCTATTTCAATCTCTCGATGGGACGATCAAAAGTTTCAATGAGCCCATCGGTGATTTGAATGGATATGAACGATTGATGCCGAGAGCATTGGATCTGATGTATTCGAAGGCATTGGCTGCGCTCAAAAGCGGTCAGTCGGTGGTTTTTGATATTGGTCGTTGGCCCTGGTTGATGGAACTAGCCAACGAAGTAGATGCAAAAATAGAGCTCTATCATTTTATCATTTCGGCGGAAGAGCGGTGGCGTCGGGTTCAGAAGCGAAATCAGGAAAAACCTGAAAATGTCTACCACTTCACGATGTATAAAGACGAGTTCGATGCGCAAAATCCTGATCGACAGCTTCCTTCGCCGATGCCTGGTTTAAAAGTGATCAAGATCGCGGAATAAAACGGTCATAGAGTTTTACCTGTCGTAGATTGACAACATTAATCAAAAATTGCATTCATGGTTGTTTCGGCCATTTGCTCTAAAGTTCGAACGTCTTGCTGATTCACCCTCGCCATTACCGTGATGCCCATCGACGTGCCTATCACCGCCGAGGCCAAAGCCGAAGCATCTTTTTTGCGGGATATTTCCCCAGCTTTCTGACCTTTTTGAATTTGAGAGAGAAAGAGAGCATGCGAATTCTCCACAGCCTTCCGTATTTTTTTCGCCAATGCAGGAGGTACACTATTAAGAGAGGTCGAAGTGTTAGCCATAAAGCATCCACCAGGGAACTTCCGGTCGGTACAACAGCGAATTTGCTCTCCAAAAAAAGCTTGAAGGCCACCTTTTACCGAGCTCGCACTCAGTAGCTTTTCAATCTTTGAAAAGGCAATTTCTTTTGCGTAAAGGTCGAGCGCTTCTTCAAAAAGTTTTTCCTTATCACCAAAGGTCTCGTAGAGGCTCGACTTGCTTAGTCCCATCGCTTCTAAAAGTTCCGGGAGATTCGTTGAATCAAACCCACGACTCCAAAATACTTGTACGGCCTTACGCAGTGCTGATGTGCGGTCAAATTCTCTAATCCTCGCCATTTATACATCATGCCTTATCGGGACCGTTTGGTCCAGAATAATCTTTACAAAGCCATTTTTCTTTCTTACGGTTGTTTCAGCACGAATAAATTTTCAAGAAAAAGGATAGTAAAGTGAACGAAAGTATTTTGATCACAGGAGCAAATATGGGGCTTGGAAAAGAAACAGCCAGACAGTTGGCCCTGAAAAATGAAACAAAAAAGATAATTCTTTTTTGTAGAAACCCAGAAAAAGCCGAGGCGGCAAAAAAAGACCTTGAGGAGAAAACTGGAAAAAAGATTTTTGAAATTGTAATTGGGGACGTGTCGGATGCAAATTCGGTAAAAAAAGCAGTTGAAAAAATAAAGGAACCTATTGATGCCGTAATTTTAAATGCAGGTGGAATGGTGGGGAAGACTGCTGCCCAAATCACACCATCTGGTATGAATAATTTAGCCGCGACTAATATTTTGGGGCATGTAGTTCTAGTCGATGAGCTTCTAAAACAAGATAAGTTAAAAAAAGTGGTAATGTTTATCAGCGCAGAAGCGGTACCGGGAGTAAAACCCCTCGGAATGAAGCCGGTTTCAATGAAGACTTCTTCTGTAGATGAGTTTGCTGCTGTCCTTGATGGTTCATTTTTTGGTAAAAAATTCGATGTCACCCAAGCATATGGATACGTTAAATATGTAGGAACGATGTGGACGTTATCCATGGCAAGAAAATACCCTCATCTCAAATTTGTTGTGATGAGTCCCGGCAACACAAAGGGAACTCATGCGCCAGATAACTTGCCCCCGCCGATGAGATTTATGTTGAAGTACGTAATGATGCCCATCGTATTTCCTTTGATGGGTGGAATGGTTCACGGTATAGAAGTAGGTGTGAAACGCCTCGTAGATGGTATTTCGGATGAGCGCTATAAGAGTGGCGTTTTTTATGCTAGTAAAGAGGGTAAGCTATCGGGGGACGTGGTTGACCAGAGCACGTTTTTTACCGCTCTGAAAAATACTACATTCCAAGATAACGCCGATATCGCAATCCACAAGTTTATAAAATGAAGGTGCTCATCGACGGGAGTGAGCACGTACTCATGAGACTGGTGTGCGGCTTTCTCGAACTCAAAAAGAAATATTTCCGCTGACACCTGACCGCGTAGATCATTACATAAAATGGTCTACATCCTATATGTCAGTATGTCATGACATATGGAGGTCATTCGTCCTGGCGTCAAGACGTCAAGACGCCGGGGCGATTGCAACAATGGTATTTACGAGTAGCTTAGAAAAAACCGGTGTCTTTCCGCACTTCGCGCGCGCGAAGTGCGATCAGCCATTACCAATGCTTCGTCTTAAACGGAGCAAGCGGTTGATCGGTGAGTCCTTCAAAAAACTCGCGTAGGTCGTCGGGGAGTCCTGATTCAAAAACCATATCTGCGCCGGTCGCCGGATGCTTGAATCGCAATCCCGCTGCATGAAGCGCATGGCGAGGGATAATCAGGCTATTTACAATCTGCTGGTAGCGAAGATTCACGGGTTTATCGGCGGTGTCTTCGCCTTCTTCGACGAGTTCTAGTTCTTCCGGCGACAATTCATCACTCACGGATTCCTCATCCGCAGCCGACATTTCCTCAAGACGCAAATCCCGATGATGATCAAGCATCACTAAACAGTCTTTTTCACTCATGCCGTAGAGCTTGTCTCCGAGTAATGGCAGACCGGCAATATCCGCATGCACGCGAATCTGGTGCTGGCGCCCGGTGCGTGGGAAGCAGGCGAGGAGGGTGTAGTCGCCACGGGTTTCAATCTTTTCAAAGTGAGTATGAGCACTGAGTCCACCCATGGATTCCGGGCGCTCGTACATTTTCAGACCAATCGGTGATTCCGGATTCTTCCCGAGGGGCGCTTCGACATCGAATTGATCCTGAGCCGGTGTTCCTCGAGCGATCGCGAGATAGTATTTATCCGTTTCGCGATTGCGGAATTGAGCGGTGAGATTGTTGCAGGCCTCTTTCGTTTTCGCCAAGAGCAAGACCCCGCTCGTTTCCTTGTCGATCCGATGCACGAGATAGAAGTCGTTCGTGCTTTCGGTATCGTTTGTAAATCCCTTCGTCTTCAGATGCACGATCAAGGTATTGAAAAAGAAACGACCTGCCGGATGGACCGGAAGATTTGGTGGTTTGTTAATCACTAGAATCGAATCATCTTCAAACAACAGCTGATAATTGAAATTCACTTCTGGTTCTTTTGCTCGACGGGAAAGCACATGAACCACATCACCGATTTGCAGTGGGATGCTGGGTTTGATGCGCCCTAAATTGAGGTGCTTGCCGCCTTCGCGGGAAATGGTGATGGCGCCCGAGTCGATGGCTTTCTTGAGCTGCTCGCGCGAGCGTTTACGGTAACGGGCCATGAGGAAGCGATCAAGCCGAATTCCAGCTTGAGTGTGTCCGACTGAATATTTAACCAGATATTGGTTACCGATCAGGGATTTGGTGACTTCGCCCATACGAGCCTTTTAACACGATCAGTACTTTTTGGACATCAAAAACCCAATCACTTCTTTGGCGCCATCGACGGTGTAACCCAGCTTTTTCTGCATGTTTTCGATGGTTTGGCGGGCTAGCTTGGATCCCTCGGAGTTTGGATCCTCGTGATCGTTCCCGAAATGCTTCAGAGCCGTGTTCATTTTCTGGAGTAGGCTCTTCTGGCTTTCGTAGAAATGTTTTTCGATTTTCTGCTTCAATTCTGGAAAAACGCGGAAGTAATCGACCGCTTCCTTCGGATGGTCGAGCGTCCAAGCCCCGATTTGAGTGATCAGATTCATACGGAATGAATCCTTTTGCGCGGGCTCGGGTGGAGCTCCCACAATCGTTTCAAATTCATTCAAAAGAGATTGATCCGGATCCTCGTAGCCACCGGTAATCGCGTTTTTCA